>Ga0182024_10018340_pt1 | contig 13042 bp, 7 predicted proteins | sample P32metaG_FD_120480 | JGI IMG/M metagenome (GOLD analysis project Ga0182024, IMG submission 120480) | Permafrost microbial communities from Stordalen Mire, Sweden - P3-2 metaG (Illumina Assembly) | ecosystem: Environmental > Terrestrial > Soil > Wetlands > Permafrost | place: Sweden: Stordalen...
GGAGGTGCTGCGCGCCACCAAGTCCACCGATACCGTTGTGGTGGACATCGGGGATCCGGAGGGGGCATTTGGCAAAGCTACCTACGTGTCGTCGGCGACCTACTTTTCCCCATACCAGGCCCACGCGCCGTTCGGTCCGAACTGCGCGATCGCGGACGTGGGGCCTGATCAGGCGCTCGTGCTGTGCTCGACCCAGGACATCTACGCGTCGCGTAAGATGCTTGCCACGCTGCTTGGCATGCCGGCCGACCGCGTGCGTGTGCAGTACTATGAGGGCTCCGGCACCTACGGCCACAGCTGCTATGAGGACGCGCCGCAAGCCGCCGCAGTCATGTCACAGGCTGTGGGACGGCCCGTGCGCGTGCAGTTCATGCGCTGGGACGAACTCGGCTGGGACAACTACGGCCCGGCGCAGGTGGCGCAGGTGCGCGCAGGCATCGATGCCGACGGAAGGATCATCGCCTACACCTACGATGGCTGGCAGCACGGCTGGCACATCAACGAAACGTCGACCGAACTGGCGATGCAGACGGCGCCGGCGGAACGGACTGCCGGCTCCTTCTCCATCGTCGTCAATCGGATCAGCACCGGGTCGATGTATCGCGTGCCGAACCGCCGCGTCGTCAGCCATGCCATTCCGATGGTCGGGATGCTGAAGGGCTCGCCGTTGCGGTCGCCGCTCGATATGGCGCTGTCATTCGCATCGGAACAGACGATCGACGATTTGGCGCAGGCGGCGAAAATGGATCCGCTGGGGTTCCGGCGCAAAAATATGGGCGACAGCCGTTGGCTCGGCGTGCTCGAGGCTGCCGCGAATGCCGGCGGCTGGACGCCGCGGGTCGCAGCTTCACAGTTGTCGGATGCCGACGTCGTGACCGGCAGAGGTATTGCCGTCGGGACGCACCACGTTTCCTACGGCGCTGCTGTGGCCGAAATCGAGGTGGACAGGCGCACCGGCAAGATCGTCGCCAAGCACCTGTACGGAGCGCTCGACTGCGGCTTGGCCGTAAATCCGGCCCTGGTCGAGAACCAAATCGTCGGCATGATGATCCAGGCCACGAGCCGGATGCTGAAGGAAGAGGTGACCTTCGACAGCACGGGTGTCACCAGCGTCGACTGGGTGAGTTACCCGGTTTTGCGCTTTGCGGAGCACCCGAACTGTACGGCGTTGGTCGTTCAAAGAATCAACGAGCCTTCAACGGGAGCCGGTGAAGAGGTGATGGGCGCCGCGGGGGCGGCGATTGCAAATGCATTCTTCGATGCAACCGGTGTCAGGCTCACGCGATACCCTTTGACACCGGAGCGCGTGCGCGACGCTCTCGCAATGAAGAAGGTCTGACGTCCATTTCGCAATGGGCTGGAGAGCGTAGTGTGCGATTTATCGCTTCCGATAATTTGCGTTACCGGAACGAAAAGCGCTCCAAAGGGGAAAGAGTTGCCACGCAAGAGTTGTTCGGCGCGGATCGGGGTCGACGTCGGCGGAACCTTCACCGATATAGTTCTTGCTCTTCCCGACGGCAAATTCCACGTCAACAAGACAACGACGACGCCTCTCGATCCAGGTGAGGGTGTGGCGACGGGCGTCGCGGCGGTGCTCGCGGAAGCCGGTCTCGATCCAAGCGAAGTCGCTGAGGTCGTTCACGGTACGACAGTGGCGTCGAATGCCATCCTGCAAAAGATTGGAGCGCGAACAGGACTTTTAACGACACGCGGCTTCCGTGACGTGCTGGAGATCGGTCGTATCCGTACACCGGGCATGTTCCAGCTGGGCTGGCGCAAGCCCGAGCCGCTGGTGCCCAGACGGTGGCGCCTGGAGGCAACGGAGCGTATTGCGGCCGATGCCAGCGTAGTAACGCCGTTAGACGAGACCACGGTACGCGAGGCCGCGGCGACTTTCCTCGCCGAGCAAGTGGTGGCCGTAGCGGTGTGTTTCATCAATTCCTATGCGAACGATGCGCACGAACGTCGCGCTATGGCCATTCTGCGCGAGTGCGCGCCATCCCTTCTCGTAACGGCCTCATGTGAAGTACTGCCGGAGATCAAGGAATATGAACGCACCTCGACCGCTGTGGTGAACGCCTATCTGCTGCCGACGATGCGGGGCTATCTTTCAAAGTTGGCCGAGCGCCTCCGCGAGATCGGCGTAACGGCGCCGGTGCAGGTCATGGCCTCCAATGGCGGGATGATCGGTATCGCTGCCGCGAGAGATCGCCCGGTTTTTGCGGTTGGCTCCGGGCCCGCCGGTGGCGTTATCGGTGCCGCTCGACTTGGAAGCGAGATCGGAGCAAAGAATCTCATCGTTTTCGACATGGGCGGGACGACCGCAAAGGCCGCGATTGTGCAAGGTGGTGAGCCGCAGGTCATCACCGAATACGAATTTCGCGACGGAATTTCCGCGCCCTCCCGCTTTGTCAAAGGCGCAGGCTACATGCTGAAGGTTCCGGCAATCGACATTGCCGAAGTCGGTTCAGGCGGCGGCTCCATTGCGCGCATCGATGCCGGTGGGCTCCTGGTGGTTGGGCCGGAAAGCGCGGGAGGTGATCCGGGTCCGGCGTGCTACGGGCGTGGTACGCAGCAGCCGACGGTTACGGATGCGAACATGGTTCTCGGTTTTCTCAATCCGCATTCGCTTGCCGGTGGCTCGCTCCCGGTCAAGGCTGCGCTTTCGAAGAGAGCGGTAGAGGAACATGTCGCCCGTCCACTGCAGCTCAGTGTGGATGATGCTGCACACGGCATCCGCCAAGTCGCCAACGTCAATATGGCGCGCGCAATACGCGCCGTTACTATCGAGCGGGGCAAGGACCCCCGTGACATGGTGTTGATGGCTTTTGGAGGTGGAGGACCACTGCATGCGGTCGACGTGGCGCGGCTGCTCGGTATTCGTCGCGTTGTGATAACCCCTGTTTCGGGAGTCTTCTCCGCGGCCGGCATGCTGGCCGCAGAAACCATCCATGAATTTGTGCGCCCGATATTGATCCCTTTCGCCGACGTTACCGAAACCTCCGTGCAAAACCTGTTGGGCGACATGGTAGACGAGGGGCACGCCGCGCTCGTCAGCGAAGGGTATGAAGAAGACGCCGTGGAATTTCGCTTTGCCGCGGATATTCGCTACCTCGGGCAGTCATCACAATTGATGATCCAGATGCCGTCCAAATCTTACGGCGCGGCAGATCTACGAGCCGCCTTTGAGCGAACTTATCGCGAGACATTCGGGTACATCGCTGATGCAGAGCCGTTGGAACTCGTCAACCTGCGCGTTTCCGCGATCGGAAAGGCCGCATCTCGACTGGAATTCGCAACGTTGAATCTCGGTTCTCGAGCACTTGCGGCTGAGAAAGGGGAGCGACTTGTCTCGTTCAGTCGTAACGCGCCCCGTATTCCGGCGCGCGTCCTGCCGCGCGCTGTGGCGCAGGCCACTGCTGTCGTGGGCCCGGCGATCATCGAGAGTTATGACACCACGATCGTAGTCCCGCCCGGGTGCACTGCCCGCCCAGCTGGGGCGGGCAGTATAGCGATTGAGATGGAGGAAATGGATGTCTGAAGCGGCATCCCCGTTTGACGATCCGATCATCTTCGCCGTCATAAAAAATGCCATGGACGCGATCGTGGATGAGGTGGCCTACACGGTGATCCGCACCGCGCGCTCCGAAATCGTCAAGGACGTGATGGATTATTCGGCAGCCATCTGCGACGCGAAAGGCGAAATGGTGGCGCAGGCGAAAACCATCGCACAGCATCTTGGTGCGATCCCGGAAGCCATGGCGGCTGTCCAAGCCAAATGGAGCGGGCGTCTCCACCCCGGCGACGCAGTCATATTGAACGATCCTTATTCGGGCGGCATGCACTTGCCCGACATTTTCATGTTTTACCCGATCTTCGATGGCACGGAGATCTTGGCCTGGTCGGTTGTGATTTGTCACCATACCGACGTGGGCGGCAGGGTACCGGGGTCGAATGCGGCGGATAGCACGGAAATCTATCAGGAGGGACTGCGCATCCCGCCTCTCAAATTATTTCGTGCGGGAGTAATAGACGAGACGCTTGAAGCACTGATCAGACTCAACGTCCGGGTACCTGACACGGTCATTGGCGATTTGCTCGCCCAGTACGCCGCCTGCCAAGCAGGTGCACGCGAGATTGGACGGTTGGTCGCGCGGTACGGGGTTAAGCAGATGCGCGTCTATATGGCAGCGCTGCTTGACTATGCCGAGCGAATGGCGCGATCCGAAATAGCGACTTGGCCGCAGGGCACTTTCCGCTTTACCGACTACATCGACAGCGACGGCATCTTGGATGATCCGGTTCCTTTATCGGTCGCCATAACCGTCCACAAGGACGGCAGCTTGAAAGTCGATTGGGAGGGGAGCTCTCGCCAGGTGCGGGCGGCGATCAACTCGACACTGTCCTTTACGAAGTCGAATACATTTCTCAGCGTGCGGTGCGCATTGCGCGGAGATATTCCAAACAACGCCGGTGTTTTCCGCTGTATCGAAGTAGCCGCGCCGACGGGCAGCGTACTTAATCCAATTGCGCCGGCGCCAGTCGCAGCACGAGCATTAACCGGCTATCGCGTCATGGACACCATGTTCGGAGCGCTTGCGCAAATAGTGCCGGACATTATGCCGGCAGCGGGAGAGGGGGGAAATACCGTTGTTTGTCTCGGCGGGCGCCATGCTGACAACCGGCCATTCATCATCGTCGACATGATCAGCGGCTGCTGGGGCGGGCGTCCCGACCAGGACGGTATCGATGCGATTACAAATCCGTCCCAGAACCTTTCCAATACGCCCGTAGAGGTATTGGAGCGTCAGCATCCTGTGCGTATCGAGGACTACGCGCTCGTCCCGGATTCTGGCGGTGCAGGGCGTTTTCGTGGAGGACTAGGCTTGCGGCGATCCTACCGCCTGCTTGCGGCGGAAGCCGTGCTGCAGCTGAGGGCGGATCGTTTGAAATTCGCCCCTTATGGGCTTGCCGGCGGCGATCCGGGTGGTCTCGCAGGGAATTGGCTCGGCGAGGGCATTGTCATGCGCTCGCTTCCCGGCAAGGTGACAACTATCATGCGGCGAGGGGAGGTGCTCACGCATCACCAGGCAGGGGGAGGGGGCCACGGCGATCCCTTCAGCCGGTCACCCGAAGCAGTTGGCCTTGACGTCTGGAATGGCAAAGTGACGATTTCAGCGGCGCGCGAGCGGTATGGTGTCTCGGCGGACGCAGCCGGTGCTGTCGATATGGCAGAAACGTCGATGTTGCGTTCGCGAAGGCAGACAAAATGAAAGCACAACAGGCCGCTTCAAACGAGGCGACTGCCCATCATTATTCAGAAAATGGAGTAATGACGGAGAGGCAACCCGGAAGGTATTCGGACATGACAGTAACGCGACGCCGATTCACCGCTACTGCGGTCGCTGGAATTGCCGCAACGTTCACCCCAGCCGTTGCGCAGCAGCCACAAAAGTTGACCGTTCGCACAGACTTTCCTCCCTGGGGAATGCATGCGGGACTGCATCTGGCCGTCGACAATGGTTCGTTCAAGGATGCGGGGCTAGACGTCGATGTCTCGGACGGCAAGGGTTCTTCGCTGGTCATGCAGCAAATCACCGCCGGCGAAATTGACATCGGATGGGTGCAGCTCGGCCCGATGGCGGTGGCGCGCGGCAAGGGTATGCCGCTCACCTCGATCGCAGGGTTCGTGCGAAAAAGCGATCTCGGTGGCCTTGTGCCAAAAGATTCGAACATCAGGACGGTAAAGGATCTGGAGGGGAAGAAGGTCGCCTACAGTGCCGCAAGCTCTTGGGGCTCCCTGATCGATGTCTTTCTCGAGGCTGGCGGTACTTCACGCGACAAAATCGATCTCGTCAGCGTCGACTCTTCTTCGCTGCTGTCTATCTATATCTCGAAACAAGCCGACTGTACCTTGACGACTTATCCGTTTGCCAAGCCTCTTGCCGACCGGCAACGGCCGTCGAACGGCCTTTTGTTTTCCGACCTCGGACTGAACTTCCCGAGCTACGGCCTGGTCGTCACTGAAGCGACATTAGCATCCCGCGAAGACGCGCTCAGGCGTTTCGTTCCTGCCTTGGTTAAGTCGTGGGAATATATCTACAGCGGTCATGTCGACGAGGCCGTCGCCGCGATGATGCGGCAGCGCGCCGCCGAGAAACTCGACGTCGAAATCCTGAAAGGCCAAATCGTCGGCTATCAGCCTTTCTTCGTGACTGCGCGAACCAAGGACAAACGTTTCGGCTGGCAGTCGGACGATGACTGGAAGGAGACGCTGGCCATCATGGAAAAGACCAAGCTCGTTTCTGCCGGAACCAAGACGACCGACTATTATACGAACAAGTTCGTGCCGACTTGAATGTGACCGAACCGCAGTCGAACGATCGCCTGCGAGGCAACACGCACGTTGCCTGTAGGGGCGTTGACAAGGTCTACACGCTGCCAAAAGGCGGCACGGTCGCGGCTATCCGGCAGCTCGATCTCGACATCGGCCGCGGCGAATTCATCAGCATCGTAGGCCCGAGCGGTTGCGGGAAGTCGACGCTTCTAAAATGTGTGGCCGGTATTGCCGAAACCTCTGCCGGGCATATCGAGGTGGACGGCATTGAGGTAGCCGATCCTCCGGATCATATGGCGATCGTCTTTCAGCGCGACATTCTGCTCGACTGGCGCTCGGTCCTGGACAACATTCTCCTGCCGATCGAATTCAAAGGCTATCGCAGGGCTGATTGGGCCAGCAAAGCCAGCGACCTCCTTGACCTGATCGGTTTGAAAGGGTTCGAGCAGCGCCGTCCGTGGGAGCTATCAGGAGGTCAGCGCCAGCGCGTGGCCATCTGCCGCGCTCTGATCCAGGATCCGCGGCTGCTGTTGATGGATGAGCCATTTGGCGCCCTCGATGCGCTGACGCGGGATGATCTGAATCTGGAATTGCAACGTCTCTGGCTGGCGTCGAAGAAGACCGTCCTGTTCATTACCCACAGCATCAGCGAGGCGGTCCTTTTGTCGGACCGCGTCGTCGTCATGGCGGCGAATCCGGGTCGTATCATCGAGACTGTCCCGATCGATCTACCGCGGCCTCGCACGCTCGACTCGCGCGAAACTCCAGAATTCGGCCATTACGCGAGGAGCATTCGCAAGCGCTTCGAGGCGTTGGGTGTCTTGCGGGGGAAAGCTTGAGGACGGCTGCATGACGCGCACATGGTCCGTTATCGTCGTGCTCGGCGGATTTCTCGCTATCTGGGAAGCCTGGGTCAGGATCGCCGGCGTACCCACCTATTTTCTGCCGGCGCCGTCCGCCATTTTCCTCGAGATCGCTCAAAATCCTTCGTGGTACATGCGACACTCCGCCTACACGGTCGGCGCGTGTTTGCTCGGATTTTTCATGGCTCTTGTCGTAGGTGTAATTGCTGCCGTCGGAATCGTCTATTCCAAGCTTCTAGAGAATACGCTCTATACATTTCTGGTGTCCTTGAACTCGATTCCTAAGATTGCACTGGCGCCCCTCTTTATCATCTGGATGGGCACCAACCTGAGCTCCAAGGTTGCGATCTCGATGCTCATTGCGTTGTTTGCGGTCGTGATCGATACCGTACTCGGCCTGCGCTCAGTGGAGCCGGAGGTATTGGACATGGCCAAATCGATGCGCGCCCGTCCGCTTCACGTACTGTGGAAGATAAGGTTTCCGTCGGCGTTGCCGGCCATGTTCGCGGGAATGAAGGTCGCTATTTCGCTGGCGTTGGTTGGGGCCATTGCCGGCGAGTTTGTCGCCTCCAATGTCGGGCTTGGTTACGTCATTCTCACGGCGCAGGGCATGATGCAGACCACACGCGTGTTCGCCGCCGTGGTTCTTCTCGGCGTGTTCGGCACCTTGTTGTTTTACGCCGTCAGCCTCGTCGAGTACTTTGCTATTCCATGGCATGTGTCGCAGCGAAGCGACGCCGGTGGCCATTAGTTATCGCAGTAAGAGATGCGCAAGTTCTCATATATTGGTCATCGCCAGTTACGTCTCGAAGACCGCCCGTTTGTGCTCGGCGCCGGTCGATTTGTCGACGACATTCGCAAGCCGAACCTCGCAGAGGCCGCATTTTTTCGCAGTCCGGTTGCCCACGGCCTAATCCGATCCATCGATACAAGTCGCGCGAGAGCGCTCGATGGCGTCCATGCTGTTTACACATTGGCGGACTTGCGCCCCATCCTGACGGCAGATCGGCTTCCCTTGCAGTTTCCAAGTACTGTTCTGCCACCCAACATTTCGCCCTTCATACTTGCCGACAAGGAGGTTTCCTTTGTCGGCGAAGCGATTGCCCTTGTGATTGCTGAGAACCGGTACATCGCCGAAGATGCGGTGGAGCTCGTCGAGGTAGACATCGAGGAGCTACCTGCGGTCTCAGACTGCCGCGACGCCTTGGCGGTGGGCGCGCCGAAGGCTCACATCGACAGGCCGGGCAACCTCTTGATCGAATTTGTACAACAGTACGGCGATGCCAAAGCCGCAATTAGTGCGGCGCGGCGGAGAGTAACAGTTAATCTTAAACAGCATCGTGGCGGAGCGCATCCTATCGAATGTCGCGGCGTGCTCGCTCATTTCGAACCGCAGGACGGCATGCTGACTGTCTGGAGCTCGACGCAGCTCGCGCACGAAGCACGATTTTTCATAATGAAGATGCTGGGGCTTGATGAAAACCAGATCCGCGTTATCACGCCGGACGTCGGCGGTGGCTTTGGCGCTAAGTTCATCCTTTATCCCGAGGAAGTGGCAATTTCAGCCGCAAGCCGTCTGTTGCAGCGGCCCGTAAAATGGATCGAAGATCGGCGCGAGCACCTGATGGCCTCGATCCAGGAACGCGATCAATATTGGACGCTGGAAGCCGGTTTTGACGATAGCGGCCGGTTAGCCGGCGTTCAGGGCGACATGATAAGCGACGGCGGTGCCTTTACTTATCAAGGAATCAATCTGGCCTACAACGCGTCAACGAACGTTCCCGGCCCATATGTCCTGCCGCACTATAAGCTTCGTGTTTCGGTCGCGGAGACAAATAAGGTCGGTACCGCGCCTGTCCGGGGTGCCGGCTATCCCGAAGGCTGTTTTGCAATGGAGCGCCTTCTCGACGAAATTGCGCGCGAGCTCAAACTGGATCGTGCCGAGGTACGTCGCCGCAATCTCGTCCCGGCAAGCGCCATGCCTTACCAAACCCCCATGCAGGCGCGCTCCGCCAGCGCGATTGTCTATGAAAGTGGCGACTTCCCTGCATGTCTCGAACTGGCGTTGAAGCGCGGAGATTATACGGGCTTTGCGTCGCGGCGGGCGAAGGCGTTTTCTGAGGGCCGGCTTCTCGGCTTCGGCATCGCCGCCGGACTCAAGGGCACGGGTCGCGGGCCCTTTGAGTCAGCAATTGTGCGGATCGGCCGCTCCGGCAGAGTTTCGGTCTATACGGGAGCGATGGCCATGGGACAGGGACTGAAGACAGTCCTCGCGCAGATCACGGCAGAACAGATTGGAGTGCGACCAGAAGACATAAGCGTCATTTGCGGTGACACCTCGACCATTCCACTTGGCCTCGGCGGTTTCGCCAGCCGGCAGACCGTGACCGCCGGAAGTTCCACCCATTTGGCAGCCCGAACCGTTCGCGAGAAGGCTATTGCCGCCGCCGCCATTCTCCTTGAGACGCCACCGGATAAGCTCGAAATCCAGGACGGCATGGTTGGCGAGCCGGGGAAGAACATTTCCATCAGTCTTGGCGACATTGCCGATTCGCTCGCGGGTGCACCGGGCTACAAAATGCCGGAAGGCGTAGCGCCTGGGCTCGAAGCGGCGGTCAACTTTGAAACATCGGCATTGTGTTATGGCATTGGCGTGCACGCCGTTGAACTGGAGGTCGACCCGAATACCGGAGCGGTGAAATTGCACAATTACGCTGTGGTGAACGATTGCGGTCGCATCATCAATCCAATGATGGCCGAGGGTCAGATCCATGGCGGCGTCGTGCATGGCATAGGCAATGCTTTGTTCGAGTGGATGGGCTACGACAGCAATGCCCAGCCGTTGACGATGACTTTGGCCGATTATTTGCTGCCTTTGGCTTCGGATATTCCCACGCTCGATGTAAATCTCGTAGAATTTCCCAGCACGAAAAATCCGTTGGGAGTTAAAGGAATTGGCGAATCCGGCACGGTTCCGGCAGCAGCAGCAATCGTCTCCGGCATTGAAGACGCGCTGCAACATTACGGCATTCGAATCGACGAAGTGCCTGTGAACCCCGCTCGGCTGCTCAAGCTCATACGGGACGCGTCGCCCGCGACAAACTGATATCTGCGTCGCACCAGCCGAATCGCAGCGAGCCATTTGGAACATCGACATGCAAAGCACCGAGGTATCGCCGATCAAGGTCATAATCGTTGGCGGCGGCATAGGCGGGCTCACCGCAGCGCTGGCGCTGCTCCAGCGCGGCATTGATGTCGACGTGTACGAACAATCGGCCGTGCTCAAGGAGGTTGGAGCTGGCGTTCAGCTCGGCTCCAATGGCACCCGCGTCCTGTACGCGCTTGGTCTGCAGGATGCCTTGGCCCGTGTTCAGGTCATCCCTTCCGCGCGCGAAATACGTCACTGGCGCACCGGTGAAACCTGGAACTGGTTCGATCTCGGCGCGACGTCGGCTAAGCGTTATGGCACACCGCACATCATGCTTCATCGCGGCGACCTACTCAGCATTCTGGCGGAGGCTGTCCAGCGTCTGAAGCCCAACGCGGTGTCCCTCGGCCGAAAATGCGTTGCGGTTAGCCAGACGGCTGATAATGCCGAGGTGAGATTCGCCGATGGTCATATGGCAAAGTCGGCCTTCGTGATTGGAGCCGACGGTATTCACTCCCAGGTGCGTGCCTGTCTGTTCGGCGCTGGCCGTGCCGAGTTTACCGGTTGCGTGGCGTGGCGCGGCCTGGTGTCGATGGAACAGCTGCCGCCCCATCTTGCGAGAATGGTCGGAACGAATTGGCTCGGGCCGCGCGGCCACGTGCTGCACTATCCGGTCCGGCGCGGCGAGCTTATGAACTTCATCAGCATAGTCGAGCGCGACGACTGGCAGGTGGAATCCTGGACCGTAGAAGGCACTAAAGGCGAACTCGCCAACGACTTCCGCGGCTGGCATCAGGATGTTCACACGCTTATTGACGGTGTCGACACCCCGTACAAATGGGCGCTTATGGTGCGCGGCCCAATGGAGCGCTGGACGCAGGGACGCATCACGCTGCTCGGCGACGCCTGCCACCCAACCTTGCCGTTCCTGGGTCAAGGCGCGGTCATGGCGGTAGAGGACGCCTATGTGGTGGCAGCCTGCTTGTCGAAATACGCCAAAGAGCCGATGGTCGCACTCCCCCGGTACGAGCACATCAGGCGCGATCGCACTGCGGCCGTTGTGCGTAAGGCGCACGAGAACCGCAAGCAGGCATTCAGCCCCGAGCTTGCCGACGAGGATGCTGTTGCAATTTCTGTGGCCCGCGAGTGGCAGCAGGTGCGCCTACGAGAGCGCATGGATTGGCTTTACGCCTACGACGCCACCGCAGTGGAGATTTAAACCGTCGATTGGCAAATCCTACGACGCCGCCTGTGTGCTTGCGGATGACCGAAGGGGAGCCATGTCCTATTTTTTCGCGGCAGTTGTTTCCGCTCGCAGGTGCTCCGTCGCGACGCGATCAACACGCGATACGGTGCGATCGACAACCACGGAATACTCTCTTTCGGCTGCGGCTGGCGTGACCTTGCCATCCATGAGGTCGCGATCGAGCGCATCGAGGCTGCGCTCTTTCGGATCGCGATAGCCCCCAGCACCAGGGAGGGTGAGCCGTATAAGATCATTGGCTTGTAGTGTGTCCAAGCCTTTGGAGCGCAGTACTCTTGCGTGGTTTGTATGGGGATTAAGGTCGAACCTACCCGTCGTTCCGGCATGTCCGCCGAACAGACCCTGGGGAGCAATGGTGTGGCGGTCGGCGTAGCGCGCGAAACTAACCGGGCCGGTCAGGACCCGAATATCCCGCCGCAACGCCAGACTGCCGCGAAATTTTCCCGCCCCGCCGCTATCTGGTATAAGCTCATAGCGCTCGATGCGGATTGGGAAACGCTGCTCAACGGCTTCCACCGGCGTGTTCATGAATCGCGGCAAGTGGCTGTCTTGGCCGTCGCTGCCGTCGGAATTTGGCCGTCCTCCGTTCCCGCCGCCTTGAATGTCGGTGAACACGAAGCGCTGTTTGGTCTCTGGATCGTAACCACCGAATGCACAGGTCGTGATTTGCGCATGTCCGCCCGCTGGCACGCGATCGGGAACCGCCGTTGCCAAGGCATGAAATAAAGCTTCGACGATCTTTTGTGAGCAATTGGTGCGCGCCGCGACGGCTCCCGGCGGTAGGGGGTCGACGACCGTGCCGGGCTTGGTCAATACCTCGATCGGCCGATAGCAGCCGGAATTGGGCGGCATCTTCGGATCGACAACGGCAATCATCACATAATACGCCGCGGCATAAGTGTTGGCGATGGTAGAGTTGGTATTGCCTTCGGCTTGCGGGTCGCTCTCCGTAAGATCCACGACAGCTCGATCACCGTTGATCGTCAATTTCACCGCGACCCGGATCGGTCGGTCGTTGATGCCATCATCGTCGATGTAATCTTCGCCGAAATAGACTCCAGACGGAATGCTTTGCAGGCCCTGGCGCATGCGTCGTTCCGAGTAGTCGAGGAGATCGACGCATGCTGTCTGGACGGTGTCTCTGCCGTACTTCCTGAACAGGCGGTCGACGCGATCGACGCCGACCATGAGCGACGAAATCTGGGCTCGAATATCGCCGAGCGTCTTGTCGGGAACGCGGATCTGGTTGGCGATGATGCCGAAGATTTCGCGGTCTTCGACACCGCGCTTAACGAGCTTGACCATCGGCAACCGCAGACCTTCAAGATAGATTTCGCGAATCCCGCCCGCAACTCCGCCCGCAGCGACGCCGCCTAGATCGGTGTGATGGGTGATGTTGCCGACGAATCCCACGAGCTCGCCATCGTGAA
>Ga0182024_10018341_pt1 | contig 13042 bp, 12 predicted proteins | sample P32metaG_FD_120480 | JGI IMG/M metagenome (GOLD analysis project Ga0182024, IMG submission 120480) | Permafrost microbial communities from Stordalen Mire, Sweden - P3-2 metaG (Illumina Assembly) | ecosystem: Environmental > Terrestrial > Soil > Wetlands > Permafrost | place: Sweden: Stordalen...
AAAGGTCGACAACCGCCTGGCAATTGCCTGTGCCGTCAACCGCCAGCAGGTACTGCAGGATTCGGTGTTCGGTGCCGGCCAGGTCGTTGGGCCGGTGCCGCTTGGCGAGTTCGCGTCCAACCCGGTTTCGGCTGTGTGCCCGACACCCAACCTCGCCATGGCCAAGAGCTACCTGCAAAAAGCCGGCGACGCCAGTGGTTTTTCCTTCACTGCTATAACCTCGACCGACCTCGACCCGACGAGCGCGGCGCAAGCCACGGTGGTCCAGGGAGACCTCGCCCAAGCCGGGATCAAGATGAACATCCAGAACCTGGCCAGTGACGCCTATATCCAGGACTGGCTGAAAGGCAAGTTCCAGGGGGCGTTCGCTTGGAACGGCGCCGACCCCGACCCCTACAACATGTACGGGCGCTATTTCGGTACGGGCGCCAACCTCGGGGTGCCGGCGGGCTACAGCTCGCCACAGCTCCAAAAGCTGTTGACCCAGGGCGATGTGGCGACGAGCCTCGCCAGCCGGAAGATGATCTGGACTGAGCTCTCCAACACTTTGACGTCGAACGCAGTTTGGATCTGGCTGTTCACCGCATTTGACTACGCCGCGGTGGCATCCTCGGTGCACGGGTTCTCGTTGTACCCCGACAACTCGACCTCGCTCGTCAGCCTGCGCTCAGCAACGTTCTCCTAGGGGCTAGGAGAACAGCGCCACGTGCCCGCGAGGGGCCACACCGATGCTTTAAGCCTGTCGGTGAGGCCCCTCGGGCCGTTAACCCGAACGGTGCTGAGGACCGTCGCGCTGAGGACCATCGTGTGCTGACCAACATGGCCCGGCGACTGCTCAACATGATGGTGACCCTGCTCGGGGTCTCCCTCATCGTGTTCTTGGTCCTCCGTCTCTTGCCGGGCAATGCGGTGACGGCGCAGATGGGGGTGAGCGCCGGCTTGCTCAGCCACGCTCAAATCGTCGCTCTCGACCACTATTACGGTGTAGGAAAGCCGTTCTTCGAGCAGTACGGGTCATGGTTGGGGTCGTTGTTCACAGGCAACCTCGGAGTTTCGTTGTCGTCGCGGACCTCGGTCGCCTCCCTAGTCGGCACCGCTTTGCCTGTCACTTTGGAGCTTGCTATCGCCTCGCTGCTCATCGGTGAGCTAATCGGGGTCCTGTTCGGCGTCTTCGGTGCCCTTCGCCCCCGCCATGTGGTCGACGATATCGGCCAGGGCGTCGCAGTTATCGGCTTGGGTGTCCCGAGTTTCGTGATCGGTACCGCTCTTGTCACCGTCATGGCGTCGGTGTTCCAGTACTTCCCGTCCTCAGAGGGCTTCGCCAACCTTTTCCAGGGTCCTTGGCTCAACTTGCAACAGATCTTCTTCCCCGCCTTGACCCTGGGCCTGGGCATCGGGGCAGCCATAATGCGCACGACACGAGCCGCCATGCTCGAGGTCACGGGCCTGAACTATGCCCGTACTGCAAGGGGAAAGGGCCTCTCCAAGCGCTCGGTGACCTGGAAGCACCTGTTCCTCGGGGCTCTGGTGCCGGTGACCACCATGTCCGGGATCCAGCTCGGCTACCTGCTCGGCGGTACGGTCGTCGTCGAACAGATCTTCGTGCTCCCCGGGTTGGGGCGGCTCCTAATCACGTCGATCAACAATAGGGATTTTCCTGTTGTCCAGAGCGTGATCCTCATATTCGCAGCAGGGTTCGTAGTAGTAAATATGCTCACCGACGTGCTTTATACGGTCATCGACCCCAGGACGCGTGCCTGATGGCCCTGGTCGAGCCGAGCCTGGCAATCCCGGGCTTGGAAGGGCCCCGCCGCCGGTCGCTGCTGGCAAGCCTCTGGGCCAACCCGAGCGGGCGGGTCGGCTGTGTGCTGGCCGGCGTCGTTGTCGTGGCGGCCATTTCGGGCGCGGTGGGCCTGACGCCTTACCCGGCCCAATCGCAAAACCCGGTAGCCACTCTAAAAGCTCCGTCTTTCGCCCACCTACTCGGGACGGACCAGTTCGGCAGGGACATGTTCTCGCTCGTGCTCCAGGGCCTTTACGTCTCGCTCAAGATCTCGTGTGTGGCCGTCGCCATCGCGGGTGTCCTCGGGACCCTGGGCGGCATAGTGGCCGGTTACTCAGGTCGCTGGGTCTCGGCTGTCATAATGCGTGCCACCGACATGCTTTTCGCCATACCAGCTATCCTGCTCGCTCTGGCGATCGTCACTGCGCTCGGGGCGGGCTGGTTCAACAGCGCTTTGGCGATAGGTATCGGTTATATCCCGATATTCGTCCGGGTCGTGCGCGGGCCGGTACTAGCTCTGCGCGAGGCCGGCTACGTGCGGGCGGGCAGGGTGCTCGGGTTCTCGCCCGCCCGCCTGCTTTTCCGCCACATCCTCCCCAACGTCGCCGGCATCGTGGCCGTGCAGACCAGTCTGGCCCTTGCCTGGGCCGTCCTTGCTGAGGCTACCCTTAGTTTCCTCGGTCTGGGGCCGCCGGCCCCGACCGCCTCACTGGGGGAAATGGTTTACAATTCTACGTCGCAGTCCCTCGCTGCTACCGCGTGGTGGACATTGGCCGGACCGTCACTGGCCGTCGTTATTGCCGTCATCGGGTTCAATTTCCTGGGCGACGGTTTGCGCGACGCCATTGACCCCCGGGGGGGCACTCGTTGAGGAGGCCGAACTGAAAGTTATCGGGATGATCTCGGGCACATCGTTCGACGCCGTAGAAGCCTTGCTCGTGGAGCTGGAGCTCGATGGCGAAGTACTCGTCTGCGACCTCGTGGAACATCGCTCGGTCCCTTACCCGAGCGCGACCCGAGACGCGATCGCGGCACTGTTGCCGCCGGCCGCCTCGACGATCGAGCAGGTGTGCCGTTTAGACGTAGAAATAGGGCAGTTCTTCGCCACCGTTGCTAAGGGCCTCGTCGACCGTCACGGCCCGGTCCAGGTTGTGTGCTCGCACGGCCAGACCGTTTACCACTGGGTCGAGGGCGACATTGCCCGCGGGACTCTACAGCTGGGAGAGCCCGCCTGGATAGCAGAGCTCACCGGCGCCGCCGTCGTCAGTGATGTCCGCAACCGGGACATAGCGTGCGGGGGCCACGGTGCTCCTCTTGCCAGCCTTCTAGACGTACTGTTGCTGGGTTCCCACCCGTCGGCTACTTCGGGGTCCCTCAACCTGGGCGGGATCGCCAACGTCACGGTCGTCGGGCCGGACCGGCCGCCTATTGCGTTTGACATCGGGCCCGCCAACGCCTTGATGGACGTCTTTGTCCAGGCACTGACCGACGGCGAAGAGAGCTTTGACCGGCACGGCGCTTTGGCTGCGCGGGGCCGGCCGGACGACTACCTGGTCGACCGCCTACTCGACGACCCTTATTTTTCTTTACCGCCCCCAAAGTCCACCGGTAAGGAGTATTTCAATTTCGGCTATGTGAGCAGCCGGCTGCCCGAAGGCAGGGATATCGGCGGAGCAGACCTGCTGGCGTCGCTCACGGCTGCAAGCGCAGAAATGACCGCCATGGCCCTTCGTCCTTTCCAGCTCGATGAGCTTGTGGTCGCTGGCGGCGGCACACGCAACCCAACACTGATGGGCGAACTCGAGGCCCGTTTGCCCGGCGTGCCTGTGCGGAAGATCGACGACCTTGGCGTGCCCGAAGCAGCCAAGGAGGCGCTCGTGTTCGCTGTGATCGGCTTCCTGACGCTGTGCGGGATCCCGGCAACTATCCCGTCCTGCACCGGCGCGACGAAGGCCAGTGTGCTGGGCTGCATAACGCCGGGGGCGGGGCCATTGCCGCTCCCGCCAGCCCAGCCGGCGGGGCCACCCGCCACCCCAACGCGGCTGCTGGTCCGGACGCCTTTGCCGGCGAGATGAGCCCCCAGATGCCCCAGCCCAGATGAGCCCCCAGATGAGCCAGCAGATGAGCGAGCAGCCCAGCGGGGCGAGGAAGCCGCTGCTGACCCTTCGCGGTGTGCGCGTTGGCACTTCCGAGCACCGGCACGATCACGAGATCGTGCGCGGGGTGGACCTGGAAGTGTTCCCGGGCGAGAAGCTCGGAATTGTGGGCGAGAGCGGCTCGGGCAAGAGCCTGACGGTGCTCTCGGTGCTAAGGCTGCTCCCTGACCCGCCGGTGCGCTTGTTGGGCGGCACGATCACCTTCGCTGGCCAAGATCTCAGCCGGCTCGATGACAAAAGCCTGCAGAAGGTCCGCGGGGCCGAGATCGCCATGGTTTACCAGGACCCGATGACATCGCTGAACCCGCTCCTGCGGGTGCGCACCCAGGTCGTGGAAACCCTGCGCGCCCACGGCGTCGACCGTCGTACCGCCCTCGCTCGCTCCCAGGAGGTCTTGGGCCAGGTGGGCCTCCCCGACCCGGAGCGGGTTGGCCGGGCTTTTCCTCACGAACTTTCGGGAGGGATGGTGCAGCGGGTGATGATAGCCATCGCGCTGTCCGTTTCCCCCCGGTTGCTCATCGCCGACGAGCCAACCACGGCGCTGGACGTAACGATCCAGCAACAGATCCTGGAGCTGGTCGAAGATGTCCAAGCGCGCACAGGTATGGCCGTTGTGTGGGTCACCCACGACCTCGGGGTCGTGGCTCGGATCGTCGACAACGTGGTGGTCATGTACGCGGGGCGGGTAGTCGAACGAGCGCCGGCGCGCCGGCTTTTCGCCCGGCCGAGCCATCCCTACACTCTCGCCCTGCTCGGTTCGCTGCCCCATGCTGGGACCGGGCACCGCCAACCGCTTACGCAGATCGGCGGGACGCCCCCGGACCCGAGCCGCCTGGAGCCCGGCTGCCCGTTCCGTCCCCGGTGCCCGTTCCAGGTGGAACGTTGCGCAGAAGAGGAGCCGCCCCTGATCGACCGGGGCCTCGGCTCGTTCGCCGCTTGCTGGAGGGCCCCGGACGAATGGCAGAGCTGATCATCAAGGCCACGGACGTGGTGAAGGAGTACCCCTCAAGACGAGGGCCGCCCGTTCGCGCTCTGCGGGGGGTGAGCATCGTCCTGGAGGCAGCGTCCACGCTCGGGATAGTCGGCGAGAGCGGCTGCGGTAAGTCCACCCTGGGCCGGCTCCTGGTGGGCCTCGAGGAACCCACTTCGGGCCACATCGAGATCCTGGGACGACCCGTCGACGGGGCTTCGGGCCGTGGCGTCCTTGCCCGCCAAGTACAGCTCGTCTTCCAGGACCCCTTTTCGTCACTCAACCCGCGCCTCACCGTCGCAGCAGCCTTGGGCGAAGTCCTGGCCGTTCACCACCTCGTCGCCGGCCGGGCGGCGAGGCTCGCACGTGTAGACGAGCTGCTCGGCATGGTCGCCCTCGCCCCTCGTTTCGGGGCGAGGTACCCCCACGAGCTGTCGGGCGGCCAGGCTCAACGCGTTGCGATTGCCCGTGCACTTGCCGTCCAGCCTCAAGCCCTTGTGTTGGACGAGCCAACGTCGGCGCTCGACGTGTCGGTCCGGGCCGAAGTGGTCAACCTGTTGACCCGGCTCCAAGACGAACTGGGCCTGTCGTACGTGTTCATCAGCCACGACCTGGCGATGGTGCGCCACATCAGCGACGTGATCTGCGTGATGTACCTGGGCAAGGTGGTGGAGTCGGGCCCGTACGAGGCTGTCCTGGGAGCTCCCCTCCACCCTTACACCCGCGCCCTCTCCGAGGCCGTCCCCTTGCCGGACCCAGAGGTCGAGGCGGGCCGGCGCAAGTCGACGGCAGGCGAGGCGCTCGTGTTGGGTGCTGAAACACCAGGGGGGTGCCCGTACAATCCGCGCTGCCCGCTGGCGGAGGAGGTGTGCCGCGCTCAGGTCCCAGCCTTATTGGAACTACGCCCTAAGCACTTTGCGGCGTGCCACGTCGCCGCCCGCGAGATCGTGGCGAGGTCCGGGGTTTAGAGGATCCGGGAGAGGAAAATTTGAGTCCGCTCTTGGCTAGGGCTTGACAGGACTTCCTTCGGGGGACCGGCCTCGACTACGACCCCTTCGTCCATGAACACCAGGCTGTCGCCTACCTCCCTTGCGAAGCCGATCTCGTGGGTCACCACGATCATTGTCATGCCGTCGTCAGCCAGAGACCTCATGACGTCCAGGACGTCGCTGACCAGCTCGGGGTCGAGCGCTGAGGTCGGCTCGTCGAAAAGCATGAGCTTTGGCTGCATGCAAAGGGCCCGAGCAATGGCCACGCGCTGCTGCTGGCCTCCCGAAAGTTGACGTGGGTAGGCATCGAACTTCTCTGCCATCCCGACTCGGCTTAGCATCTGCTCGGCGCGCCTTACCGCTGTAGGTTTAGCTTCACCCTTTACGCGGATGGGCCCGACAATTACGTTTTCCATTGCCGTCATGTGAGGGAAAAGATTGAAGTGCTGGAAGACCATGCCGACGTCGGCGCGCCGCCGGCCGACCTCGCGGTCGCGAAGCTCGTAAAGCTTTCCCCCCTGTTCTCGGTACCCGACCAACTGGCCGTCCACGGTGAGCCTGCCGGCGTCGACCTTTTCCAGGTGGTTGATGCAGCGCAAGAAAGTCGACTTTCCCGAGCCGGACGGCCCGATGATGCACATGACCTCGCCTGCGCGGACCTGGAGGGTGATGCCTCTGAGGACCTCCTGGCGGCCGAACCGCTTGCGCACGCCATGCGCGTCGACCATCACCTGGGTCACGACGGATCCTTGACGAAAGGGATCCCGTCTAACTCGCCAAAAGAGCCATAGCCGGCTTTCCCGGGCCGGATCAACAAGCCCCTGCGCAACCTCTGCAGGGGCGTGGGTGGGAGCTGGCGGGCCGCGCCCTTCGCATAGTGCCGCTCCACGTAATACTGGCCCACCATGAGCAGCGAGGTTACCCAGAGGTACTGCAGGCTGGCCACCATGAAAAGAGGGACAGTCCTGTAGTCAGCTGCCATTATCTGCTCCACATTGAAGGTGAGCTCGCCCACCGTCACCACCGAAGCTAACGAGGTAGTTTTCAGCATCGAGATTGTCTCGTTGCCTGTCGGCGGGATGATCACACGCATGGCCTGGGGGATGACGATTAAGCGCAGCGCCATGAAACGGGACATCCCAATGGATTGGGCGGCCTCGGTCTGGCCCTCATCAACCGATATGAGCCCGGCGCGGACGACCTCGGACATGTATGCCCCCTCGTTCAGTACAAGGCCGACGCTCGCCGCCAGAAAAGGGGTCAACCAGGTGTTGAGGTTGAAATGGACCAGGGCCGGACCGAACGGGATTCCAAGCGAGAAACTCGGGAATATGTAGGAGGCGTTGTACCAGAAAAGAAGTTGCACGAGCACCGGGGTCCCCCGGAAGAACCAGATATAAAGCCACGCGCTCCCGGTGACGATCGGGTTGGGGGACAGGCGCATTATCGCCAGGGTGACCCCGATCGCTATACCTCCGGCCATCGCCACCACGGTGAGAGCGATGGTGACACCGAGCGCCTTCAGGATCTCGCTGCTCAGGAAATACTGGTTGATGATGTTCCACTCGAAGCGCTCCCGTCTGCGCCCGTTGACCACCACATGGGAGAAGAACAGCGAATGGGCCAACATTGCGGCCAGGAGGACGACCACGGCCGCCGCCACCCAGCGGCCGGGGTGGCGGATCGGGACCACCGGCATTGCGGCGGGAGCGGTCAGGTCACGGGCCCGGCCGTTTGCCACTACCCCGAGCGCCTAGGAACGGCGACGCCGGCCAAGACGCCTAGCTGGTGGCACCGTTGATCTTGGGGTTCGAGATGGCGCCTTGCTGTACTCCCCACTTCTCCAGGATCTTCTTGTACTGACCGTTGGCCATTATGGCCTTGACGGCTGCGAGCAACGGCTGCGCAAGGCCGCTGTTCTTGGCGATCACCAAGCCATAGGGGGCAGTCTCGAAGGGCGTGCCGGTCAGCTTGAACTGGCCATTTGAGAGGTGGACGATGTACGCCGCCACCTGAGAGTCGGCGAAGCCGAGGTCAGCGCGGCCATCGGACACAGCCAGGTTCGCCTCGTTCTGGTCCTCATAACTGAGGACGTTCACGTGGCACAGCTTGGCCTGGCTCTGAGCATCGGACTGTTCGGTAGTCCCTGTCTCGACGGATACCGAATGACCGCAAAGCGATTTCAGGCCGTTGAAGGTCTTGGTGCTGTTGGCCTTTTCGTAGAAACCCTCACCCGCTTTGAAGTAGTCGACGAAGTCGACCACTTTTTCACGCGCCTTGGTGTCGGTGAACGACGAGTTCCCGACGTCAAACTTGCCGTCCTCGATCCCGGGGATAATGGTGTCGAAGGTCGCGTCCTGAAGCTTCACCTTGACACCTAAAGCCTTGCCGAGCGCCACGGCCAAGTCAGCATCGAACCCGACGATCTTGCCGTTCACCATAAACTCGTCGGGCGGGTATGTGGCGTCCATGGCCATGGTGAGGCCCGAAGAATATTTGGCGGGGACCTGTAGGGAGCTAGCGTGAGCAGAGCCAACAGCGGTTGTTGCGACCAGAGCGACCGTCCCGAAGGCGGCGATCACCCGACGCCAGGTTTTAGGACCACCTGCAATTCGCATTAGTACCTCCATGGGTCACACTGAGCCGTATTGACATGGAGTGTAGCGGCCCTCCACCTGGGCCGCGCCCCGGGGCCACGCCGCCGATGGTACCGGCGTCCGTCCCCCCGCTAACCTACGGCCTCATGAGATGGGGGCAAAATGACCCAGTCAGCCGCTGACGTCCGGGCGCCGGAAGGGGCTCGGCACGGCCGCCCGGCCGTGCGCCTCGTCGCAGTGCGCAAAAGCTACGGCCGGGTCATCGCCGCGGACGGCATCGACCTCGAGATCGCTGAGGGTGAGTTCTTCACGATGCTCGGCCCTTCGGGATCGGGCAAGACGACGCTGCTACGGGTGATCGCGGGGTTCGAACGTCCGGACAGCGGCACCGTTGAGCTCGCCGGGAAGGACGTGACCAGACAGCCTCCTTACGCCCGCGATGTGAACACCGTTTTTCAGGACTACGCGCTGTTCCCGCACATGACCGTTATCGAGAACGTCGAGTACGGGTTGAAGATCCACAAGGTGCCCAAGACCGAGCGGCGGCGCAAGGCTGAGCAGATGCTCGACTTGGTCCGGCTCTCGGGCCTGGGCGACCGCAAACCAGTTCAGCTGTCAGGAGGCCAGCGCCAGCGTGTTGCGCTGGCACGCGCCATCGTCAACGAACCCGAAGTGCTCCTGCTCGACGAGCCGCTAGGGGCACTTGACCTAAAGTTGCGCCAAGAGATGCAGAGCGAGCTGAAGCGCATCCAGCAAGAGGTCGGGATCACCTTTGTCTATGTGACGCACGACCAAGAGGAGGCGCTTACGATGAGCGACCGGCTCGCGGTAATGAACGCCGGCCAGATCGAACAGGTCGGCACGCCGATAGAGGTGTACGAACAGCCGGCTACCGAGTTTGTGGCAGGTTTCATCGGCGTTTCGAACCTCATCGACCGCGACGGGGACAGGTTCACCGTCCGACCCGAGAAGGTGTACCTCTTGTTCGACGATGCGGAGCCGGCGCCGCCGGGTGCGCACGTCGAGCGCGGGACGGTCGAGGAGGTGGTCTACCTCGGTGTCATCACGCGCTTTCGGGTCCAGCTGGACGGAGGCGGCCAGCTCGTAGCGGTACGCCAGAACCTTGAGACGGCCGCAGCCGAGGTGCTCGAAGCTCGGGGCCAACGAGCGCGTGTTGCGTGGCGCCCGGACCAGGCGTTCCGGATCACGACCGCAAGCGGCGGCCGCCAAGTGGGTGGGTGAAGTTCTCCTAAGAGAAAGGATAGGACATGAAGAACCGGACGTTTTTTCGAGGAAGGGCTAAGCGCGCGGTGGTGGCAATAGCAATTGCCCTACCGCTGTTGGGCGCGTTCGATAGCGGTGCAGTCGCCGCGTCGGGCGCGATCGTCAGGACCGCCGACGGCGCCTTGACGCCGCCGACTCAGGGCATGACGCCGCAGCAGTCGGTTGGCAAGGGCGAGGGCGAGCTCAACCTGATCGCGTGGGAGGGCTATGCCCAGGGGGAGTGGGTCAAGCCCTTTGAGCAGGAGACCGGCTGCACGGTCAACGCAAAGTACGCCGGGTCCTCCAGCGAGATGGTGTCGCTCATGGCTAACGGCGGCGGAGGCCAGTATGACCTCGTGTCAGCCTCCGGCGACGCGGACCTCCGCCTGATTTATGGCGGCGATGTCAAGCCCGTCAACGTGAACCTGGTCCCAGCCTGGAAGCAGTTACGGCCCTTCTTGAAGAGCCCGGACTTCAACACGATCAACGGCGTGCATTACGGGATCTCGCTCCAGTTCGGGCCGAACGACCTGCTGTACTCGACCAAGGTGTTCCCGAACGCGCCGCCGTCGTGGTCCGTCATCTACTCCAAGCAGTATGCCGGCAAGATCACGATCCCGAACAACCCGATCCAGATCGCCGACGCCGCTCTCTACCTTTCGGTGCACCAGGCAAAGCTCGGGATCACCGACCCCTACGAGCTCACCCAAAGCCAGTTCAATGCGGCAGTGACCTTGCTCAAACAGCAGAGGCCGCTTATCAAGGCATATTGGAACCTCGCCTCCGATGAGATCTCGCTGTTCGCGAACGGCGAAGTCGTAGCCGGAGCCGCCTGGCCGTACCAGACGGGACAGTTGCAGACGGCCAAGGTCAAGGTCGCGGACACCATCCCGAGCGAGGGCGCGACCGGATGGGCCGATTCCTGGTTGCTAGCCGCCAAGGCGCCCCATCCCAACTGCGCGTACAAGTGGCTGGCTTACATCTCCACCGCGAAGGTGCAAGCCGAGCAGGCCGTCAACTACGGCGAGACACCCGACAACTCTCTGGCTTGCCCGCTCATGAACCAGTTGCAGAAGGGCTCGTGCGACTCACTGCACGCGAACGAACCGGACGCCTACTTCAAGTCCATCAAGTTCTGGAAGACGCCGTTGGCGCAGTGCGACAACGGGCAGGACAATTGCGTCCCGTTCCAGCAATGGGTCACCGCCTGGACACAGATCACGGGCTAAAGAGGGCCCTGCCTTGTGGTGATGACGAAAGAGGCCCGACAGGGCCGAGAGCCTACGGGGGTGGCCCGAGTCTCCGCTGCGCTGTGGCGCAGGGCGTGGCTCAGGGCCGCCCTCACGCTTTCCCCCCCGCTCGCCTGGTTCCTCATCATCTATCTTGCGTCGCTGGTCGTGATGCTTGTCACGGCTTTTTGGACCGTTAACCCGTTCACCAACAACCTGCAGCACCAACTCTCGCTCACCAACTTCGGCGGCCTGTTCGACGCACCGATCCCAGCCATCATCGGCAGGACCGTCCTGCTTGCAGCCCTAGTCACGGTGACCGATGCCGTACTGGCGCTCCCCTTTGCGTACTTCATGGCGCGAGTGGCCACACGTAGGGTGCGCAACGCGCTGTTCGTAGCGGTTCTCCTTCCCCTGTGGGCGAGTTACCTCGCGCGCGTCTACGCGTGGATAGTCATCCTCACAAAGGACGGGACGCTGGACTGGGCTACCCAACGTCTCGGTCTGGGTGCGCCGAACATCGCTTATACGAACCTCGCGATGGGGATCGTGTTCTGTTATATCTGGCTGCCCTTCATGATCCTGCCCGTCTACGCCGCACTCGAGCGCATACCGGACTCGTTTATTGAGGCTTCCGCTGACCTCGGGGCCCGCAATGCGAGGACCTTGCGAAGCGTGGTGCTCCCCCTCGCCCTGCCAGGTGTCGTCGCGGGGTCGATCTTTACGTTCTCGCTAACCCTTGGCGACTACATCACGCCGCTGCTCATAGGTTCGGGATCCGGCACCAACCTGATCGGCAACGTCATCTACGACAACATCGGCCTGGCGAACAACCTCCCTTTTGCCGCCGCCCTCGCCATGGTGCCAATCGCGATCATGATCGCGTACCTTCTGGGCGCGAGGGCGCTCGGCGCCTTCGAGGCGATGTAAATGGAGGGGCGCACCACCCGCGTCGTCCTGGTGGCATGGGTGATCGGCGTTTTGCTGTTCCTTTTCATGCCGATCGCGACGATCATACTTTTCGCCTTCGACCGCTCGACGGTCCAGAGTTGGCCGATCCAGAACTACACGACGCATTGGTTTTCCGTGGCATGGGACGACCCAGCTGTCCGGTCCGCCCTCTGGCTGTCAGTCAAGGCGGGAGTAGCCGCGACATTTCTGGCTCTCGTGCTTGGTTCCTTGGCAGCCTTCGGCGTTCACCGCTACCGCTTTTTTGGCAGAGAAGCGATCTCGCTGTTCATCGTCTTGCCCATCGCCCTACCCGGCATCATCACGGGCCTTGCGCTCCGCTCGTTCTTCACCTTTGCAGGTGTAAATCTTTCGCTGATGACCATCGTCATCGGCCATACGACTTTTTGCATCGTCGTCATATACAACAACGTAATCGCGCGCATCAGGCGCACCTCGGGATCGTTGGGCGAAGCTTCAATGGACCTTGGTGCAAACGGCTTGCAGACGTTCCGCTACGTCACTTTGCCGACCATCGCGACAGCGCTCGTCTCTGGTGGGCTCTTAGCCTTTGCTCTTTCCTTTGACGAGGTAATCGTCACTACGTTCACGGCGGGGGCGCAGACGACCCTTCCGATCTGGATCTTCGGCGCTATCCGCCTTGGTCAGCAGCTGCCGGAGGTGAATGTGGTGGTGACGGCTGTGCTCGCGCTGACCGTAATCCCCGTCGCTCTGGCCGCGAAGCTAACCGGGGGCGGGGGCATGACGAGATCGTCGGTCCGTTAGCGTTAGGCGCTCCGGCGCCGGTCGGTCACGACCAATACGACGGCAGTAACTACAAGAGCGCCTCCAATAACGGTGAACACAGACACCTTTTCGCCGAGCACGATCCACCCGAGAACGACCGCGATAATCGGGTTCACATAGGCGTAGGTTGAAACTATCGGGGTCGGGAGCAGGCGAAGAGCCGTTGTGTAACAGCTGAGCGCGAGGACCGACCCGGGCCCGATCAGGTACGCGAGGGCTAACCACGAACGCAGGCTCACCGCTCCGGGGTCAAAGCTGGCAGCTTCACCACTTATTGCGGCAGCCAGTGCAAGAGCCAGC
>Ga0182024_10018342_pt1 | contig 13042 bp, 11 predicted proteins | sample P32metaG_FD_120480 | JGI IMG/M metagenome (GOLD analysis project Ga0182024, IMG submission 120480) | Permafrost microbial communities from Stordalen Mire, Sweden - P3-2 metaG (Illumina Assembly) | ecosystem: Environmental > Terrestrial > Soil > Wetlands > Permafrost | place: Sweden: Stordalen...
GTTGCGCCGGTAGGAGCGGGTGTGGAAGCCGATGATGTCGTTCGCCAAGAGGCCCGTGAAGATCTCCTCGCGAATCCGCGAGGGCAACACCCGCCAGGCGTCGGACTGGGTCCAGGGGATGTGGATGAAGTGGTGCAGGAACACGTCCGGGCGGGCTTTGCGGACGAGGTCCGGAAGTGTGTAGAGGTGGTAGTCGTGGACCATTACGACGGGCTCCTCCACGCCCTCCAGCTCCTCCACGACCGCGCGGGCCAGATCCTCGTTGACGACGTTGTAGCCGAACTCGAAGGCCTCGATCTCCTCGCGGCGGATGTCCGGCGCATTCGACAGATCCCAGAGGTAGTGCTGGATGAACCACAGCATCGGATTGGCGAACACGTTGTAGAAACGGTCGTAGGCCTCGGGGTCGGAGACGACGAGCCGCACCTGGAACTCGCCGCCCGCGGGGGAGCGCACCGGGAAGGACCGACCGGTGTTGGAGCGTGAGACCTCGGCGTCGTGCTCGTTCATTGCCGAGGCGATCCAGATCGCTTCGCGGTGCGAGGCCAGTCCGGTGAGCGCCGTCACCAGCCCGCCCGAGCCGCGCTGGACCTCTCCATCCGCGTGGAACGTGACCGGCCCTCGGTTGGAAACCAGCACCAGCGGCTGGGACCGCGGTGCCGGTGTGTCGTTCACGACGAGATCCACTCCGGAGGTGAGACACGCCTACATGGGTGCACGTTCATGATTCCCGCAGCTCGTTGAAGATTCGAAGATAGTCCCGCAGGTAACGCGGCGTGAGGAAGTGGGCGCGCACGTGCTCCTTGCCGCGCCGACCGAGGAACTTGCCGAGCGCCGGGTCCCGCACGATCTCCAAAGTCCGTTCCGCGCACTGCTCGGCGGAGGAGACGAGATAGCCGGTGACGCCGTCCTCGATCTGTAGCGGGATCCCGCCGACGTCGCCGCCGATGAACGGACGCGCCTTCCAGATCGCCTCCGAGACGGTCAGGCCGAAGCCCTCGCGCGTGGACTTCTGGATCAGGACGTCGGCGTGGGATTGGAACGCGTTGACCTCGATCGCGCCGACGTTGTTGAAGTTGTTGAGGATGTGCACGTCCGGGTCGCCGTCGGCGTGGGCGATCGTGGCGTTGAAGAAGTCCCAGCCCTCGGGGTCGTCAGAGGCCATCGACCCGACCAGGGCGAGCTGCATCCCGGGCATCTCGGCCTTGACCACGCGGTAGGCGTCGATCACGCCGAGCGGGTCCTTCCAGGGATCAAAACGAGAGACCTGGCACATCAAAGGCCGGTCGATGTCGATCCCGAACTGCTCGCAGACGTACGAGGCATCCTCTGGCAGCAAAGCCATGTTCTTCGGCGTCAACGGGTCGATCGCGGGCGGGACGACGTTGACTTTGCCGCGCATGCCGTCGGGCACGTAGTCGGCCATGTGGAAGAGCGACTGGGGGTACTCGGAGATATAGGGCAAAAGCTGGGCGATCGTCGCGGGGTTGGGCGTCGAGAGGTCGATGTGGCAGCGCCAGACCCAGCCGGCGGCCTTCTCCGGCACTAGCGTGTGCAGCGCCGCGGGCTGGGGGTCGTGGACGAGGCAGACATCCCATCCGCCGGAGAGCTCACGCGCGTTCATCTCGTTGTAGCGCCGCCAGGTCTCCCACTGCTCCTCGTCGAGATCCTGGGGGGCGCCCTGCAGCGCGTTGTGCATCAGCTTGGTGGCGTTGAAGAACTCCTCGCGCCCATAGATCACCTGCCACTCGCAGTCCAGCCCGACATCGCGCATCAGGCCGACGAGCGTGTAGAGGATCTCCGAGACGCCGCCGCCGAACGCGGTTGCGGAGATGTGCACCACCCGCTGGCCCTTGAGCGGTTCGGCGAGCTCGTGGATCTCCTCGATCAGCTCCTTGCCGCAGATGTGGGTGTAGTCGGAGAGAGTCTTGTGGCCGACGGCAACGGGTTGGAGCACGCGGCAGGACGATACCTAAAGGGGTGTACGGATATCGAGCCCGTGCACGCGTGTCCCTGAAGCGTCGTCCCCGGTCGTGACTGGGTGAGGAAACACAGCGCTTTCCTAACACGCTCATCCCCGATGCACTGAGGTGGGTTGAGCCCTCATCCCAGCCCGAGCCGCACCCGCGGCCGAGCACGGGGCTAAGGTCTTTGGGATGCTCAATGGACGCCTCTACCGGGTGGCCTTCGTGCCGTTCGCGCTCGCACTGGCCCTCGCTGCGTTCTCGTTGACGGCACGTCCACTGCCGCTCAGCTCGACGCTCGCCCCCGACGCGTTTGAAGGTGCTCCGGCGCTGGCCGAACTGAAGAGCCTCGCGGCTGAGTTCCCCAACCGGCGTCCGGGCAGCTCCGGGGACGAGGAGCTCGCCGCAAAGGTGGCGCAGACGCTGGAAGGACTCGGCACGGCTGGGCACGGGGGCTTTCAGGTGCGCACGCGCCACTTCCAGGCGCAGACGATCGACGGGGAAAGGACGCTCGAGACGGTGATCGCGCAGCGCGCGGGCTCGAGTGGCGGCACGCCAATCGTGATCCTCGCCCACCGCGACGCGAGCGCGTCTGGATCGGAGGCCGAGCTGTCCGGGACGGCTGCGCTGATCGAGCTGGCGCGCGTGTTCGCAGCGCGCGAGACGCAGCGCACGATCGTGCTCGTCTCGACCAGCGGCGGCAGCGGCGGCGATGCGGGCGCGCTGGACTTCGTCGCGAACGACCAGGGCGGGCGGGCTCCGATTAACGCGGCGATCGTGTTGGGCGACGTCGCCGGCGTGAGCGAGCGCAAGCCGTTCGTGATGCCCTATTCCGATGGATTCGGCAGCGCACCGGAACTCCTGCAGCGCACGATGGCGGGCGCGATCATGCAGAACCTCGGCGGCAACCCCGGCGCCCCGAGCGCGATCGGCCAGCTCGCGCATCTGGCGTTTGGATTCGCGACCGGCGAGCAGGGGGCGCTGAATGCGAGCGGGCTACCGGCGGTACTCGTGCAGGTATCGGGCGAAGCGACGCCGCCCGCGAATGAAGCGGTGAGCCAGGAAAGGCTAGAAGGCTTCGGGCGCGCGGCGCTGAGCGCCGTCGACGCGCTGGACGCGGCGCCGGACGTCGAAGCGACCCCGCAGACGGGCCTCGTGTTGGGACGCCAGGTGCTGCCGGAGTGGGCGCTGCGACTGCTGCTCGCCACGCTGCTGATGCCCCCGCTGCTGCTGCTCGCCGACGGATACGCGCGCTTGCGCCGCCGCCGGGGCTCGAGCGGGGATCGGGCGATGCTCCGGGGCCTGGCCTGGACGGCGTCCTGCGCGCTACCGTTCCTCGTGGCGGCCGTCTTCGCCAAGGCGCTTGGCTGGCTGGGGGCGCTGTCGGCCGCGCCAACGATGCCGGTGCAGGCGAGCGCGCTGCCGTTCCAGGGCTCCGCCGTGCGGGCGGTGCTGGCGGTGGCGCTGGTGCTGGGTCTCGGCTGGCTGGCATGGCCATCGGCCGTGCGGCGGCTGGGCTCGAGAGTCCGCCCGGACGACGACGACGCTGCCGGGCTGGCGATGCTGACTGTGCTGCTCCTCGTCGGGGCGGTGGTCTGGGTGCTCAACCCATACGCCGCGCTGCTGGTGCTTCCGGCCCTGCACCTGTGGCTGCTGCTCGTCTCCCCGCGGACTCGGCCCACCAGAGCAGCGGCGCTGGCATTGGTCGTGCTCGCGCTGGTGCCGCTCGTGCTGCTGATCGCCTTCTACGCCCGCGAGCTGGGCGTGGGGCCGGGCGGGATCGCCTGGGAGGCGGTGCTGCTGCTGGCGGGTGGGCAGGTCGGCGTTGCGGCGATGGTGCTGTGGAGCCTTGCGTTCGGTTGCGTCGCGACCGCCACACTGCTCGCGTTGGCGCCGCGCGCGAGCACGGAGGACCGTGGGATCGACGACGGCACGCCGCTGAGGATCCGAGGCCCGCTGTCTTACGCGGGGCCGGGCTCGCTTGGTGGTACCGAGTCGGCTCTGCGACGATAGAGGTCATGTCCGAAGCCCTGTTCACCACGAGACCGCAGCGGAGGCGGACCTCGCGACGCGTGTGGCGCGTGCTGTCGATTGTGTTGATCCTCGTCGGCTCGCTGGCGCTGATCGACGCCGGCGTGACGCTCGTCTGGCAGGAGCCGTTCTCGGCGCTGTACGCGAAATTCAGACAGGACCATCTGAATGGGACGTTGCGTGCGGTCGAACGGGCAACGCCGACTCTCGTCGAGCGGCGGGCGCTCGCGAGTCTGCCCGACGAGCGCCGCCGGGTCGCGTTCCTCGCGAGCGAGCTACAGCGTCACGCGGGCGACGGCAGCGCGGTGGGTCGCATCGTGATCCCGCGGATCGACGCCAGCTATGTGATCGTTAAGGGCACCGACACCTCCGACTTGGAGAGCGGTCCGGGGATCTACTCTGAGACGAACTTCCCCGGGGTGGCTGGCACGACCGCGATCGCCGGGCACAGGACCACCTACCTCGCCCCGTTCCACAACATCAATCTGCTGCATCCGGGCAACCACATCCTCCTGAACATGCCGTACGCGCACTTCACCTATACGGTGATCGGCCAGCGGGTGGTGCTGCCGACTGACGTGTCTGCAGCGGTCTCAAACGTCGGATACACACGTCTGGTGCTGTCCGCCTGCACACCTCTGTTCAGCGCCGAAAAACGGCTGCTCGTGTACGCCCGCCTGACGAAGATCGTGCCGGTCGGCGCCGCGCGGGCGCTGCCCGGGCACCCAGTGATCCAACCGATCCAAGCGCCGCGTACAGCGCCCCGCCCGCGCAAAGGTCTACCAACGGTGCTCAAACCCACGCAGCAGCTGCTCCCGCCCGCCTCGTCGTAGCGAGACCCCCGGCGATCCTGAGAGGACGCGGCCGATCCAAGTGACCTGCACGCCGCCGGCCGCGCGCAGGGCATCCTCCGCGCGCGCGCGGTCCGCGGGCGCTACGCACACACACAGCTCGTAGTCTTCTCCGGCCGTCGCCGCCCGCTCGGCATCGGGGACGCCCTCGTCGAGCGGCAGCTTCTCCAGCTCGACCTCGAGCCTTACGTCGCTGCGCTCGCCGATGTGCCGCGCGTCGGTGGCGAGCCCGTCAGAGAGGTCGATCATCGCGTGTGCGCCGGCCTGTGCAAGCGCCCTGCCCTCGGACAGGCGCGGGACCGGGCGTCTCGGCCTGCCTCCGAGGCGGCCTGTCACCCCGACGAGGTCTCCGAGGAGGGCCCCATCCCGCCCGATCAGTTCGCTCTCGTTATCCGCCCAGCCGACGACCGTCACAGAGACAGTCAGGACTGGCGCCGAGACCACATCGCCGCCCGCGAGCACGGTCCCGGTCGTGGCGGCGATCTCCACGGCGCCTCGGATCACCTCGAGCGCCCGCTCCTCGCCGACCGCGGTCGAGACCCCGAGCGCGATGTACGCCTCGCCCGGCGCTGCGCCCATCGCCGCGAGGTCCGACAGCGCGCCCGCCATCGCTCGCCAGCCGACATCGAAGGGACTGGACGAGCCGTCGTCCAGTCGGAAATGCACACCTTCGACGATCGCGTCGACGGAGGTCACGCACAGCGCTCCCCCGGAGCGCACGACCGCTGCGTCGTCGCCGACCCCGCGCACGATCCGCAATCCGCCCCCGCCCCCCGGGAGCGCGGCCGCGATCGAGTCGATCAAAGAGCGCTCCATGTTCGTCTCGGGGCCTTCTCCGCCCCCGCCTACTTCGAGCTAGCGATGCCTGTAGACGATTCGCGCGCGGTCTAGATCGTAGGGAGAGAGCTCACAGCGGACGCGATCGCCCGGGAGGATGCGGATCCTGAAGCGCCGCATCTTGCCCGCGACGTGCCCTAGGACGACGTGATCGTTGTCGAGCTTGACGCGGAACATCGCGTTCGGCAGCGCCTCGATCACCTCGCCCTCGAATTCGACCTTGTCTTCCTTTGCCACTGATTTGCATCCCATCTGGTCCGGCTGCACCTGAGTGCGCACGGCCTTTGTCTCGGATTTCCTGATTCAAACTATCAGCGCGCGCGAGCAGAGGCACGCCTCGCCTAATGCCCTGGAGCGGCTCCGCCCGTGTTTCCGCCGTTGCCGTTGTTCCCGCCGCCGCCGCCACCACCGTTGCCGCCACCACCGGGAGTGGCCGGTTCTTCGCTCGGCCCGCCGGCGTTCGGAGCCGGCGTCCCGGTCCCGCTGTTCCCGTTACCGCCACCGCCGTTACCGCCGCCCCCCGCACTGCCAACACCACCCCCGCCCTGACCGGGGCCGGTGGTGTGCGGGAGCTTGGCCTTTTCGAGGATCTTCTTTTCCCGCTTGCTTTCTTTGCCGCCGAAGCTTTCTTCGCTGTTTTCGTTCGCTTGAGACGAGCGCCCGGCGCTCTCGTACTTGCCGAAGAATGGCTGGTAGACGAGCGGTTCGGTGGGGGGTGGGAATTCGGAGCACTTCTGGCCTTCGGTGACAGCGGCCATGTACGCGTGCCAGATTTCCGCCGGCAGGTAGCCGCCCTGCTGGGGCTCGCCATGGACGTCGGTCATCGAGACGCGCTTGTTCGGATAGCCCATCCACACGACCGTCGAGTAGTGCGGGGTGTAGCCGTCGAGCCACGCGTCGACCAGTTCTGAGGTGGTCCCGGTCTTGGCGGCCGTCGGGCAGTCGATCGCCGAACGCGTGGCGGTGCCGCTGAGGACGTTCTCATGGAGGATGCTCGTCTCCTCGGAGGTGATGCCGTTCGAGAGCACCTTCACGCGGTGGGGCGTGCCCCAGCTCGAGTCGACGTGACCATCCGGAAACACGACCTTCGAGATCGCGATCGGCGAGTTGCGCCAGCCGCCATCGGCGAGCGTCGCGTAGACGACGGCCATTTCGAGCGGCGTCACGCCGAGCGTCAGCCCGCCGAGCGCTTCGGCCGGAAAGGAGCTCAGGTGGGTGGTGACGCCCATCTTGTGGGCCATCTGCGTGATCGTTTCCTCGCCGAGGTCGGCGGCGAGCTGGGCGTAGATGGTGTTGTCGGAGGTGAGCGTGGCGTTGACGAGGCTGATCGACTTGTTCAGCGAGGTGCCCTCGAAGGTCTTTACTTCGTAGGTCGGGTAGCCGGGCAGCCAGCCCGGCGCCAGCGTGTGAGAGAGGTAGTAGGTGCTGTTCGGGTCGATCCCCCGCGAGAGCGCGTCGGCGAGGTCGATCGCCTTGAAGGTCGACCCCGGCTGACGGTGCCCATCGGCGGCGAGGTTGTACTGGGACTGCTCGTATGACTCGGACTCCGCCATCGCCTCGATGTCGCCGTTTTCGGGGTTGAGCGTGACGATCGCCGAGGCGGGGTCTTCGGGCTCGTCGAGGACTTCGGCGATCGCCTTGCGCGCCTCGCGCTGCATGTTCAGGTCGATCGTCGTATAGACCTTCAGGCCGCCCTGCTGCACCGTTTTCTTGCCATAGCGGTGGACCAGCTGCTCGCGCACGTATTCGAAGAAGAACGGTTCGCTGCGCTGGGAGTAGTAGTTCCCGTGCTTGACCTCCAGCGGCGCGTGCTCGGCGGCGGACGCCGCGGCGCCGGAGATGTAGTGCAGTTCGGCCATCTTCGTGAGCACCTCGTTGCGCCTTTCCCTGGCCGCGGAGGCGTCGAGGAACGGGTTGTACTGCGAGGGCGCCTGGGGCAGGCCCGCCAGCAGCGCCGACTGCTCGAGGTCCAGCTGGGAGGCCGGCTTGTCGAAGAATATTCGCGCGGCCGCCTGCACGCCGACGGCAGTCTGCCCGCCGAGGGTGCCGTAGGGGACGCTGTTTAGGTAGCTGGTGAGGATCGAGTGCTTGGAGTGGTGTTCGTTGTAGTCGAGCGCGAGCTTGGCCTCGATCACCTTCTGGCGGAGCGTGTGCTGATCGCCGCCGAGGTAGAGGTTGCGTACGAGCTGCATCGTGATCGTCGAGCCACCCTGCAGGGCGGCGCCGTTGGTCAGATCCTTGATCGCGGAGCGGAAGATCCCGGTCAGATCGACGCCATCGTTCTGATAGAAGCGCTGGTCCTCGATCGCGACGGTCGCGTTCTTCAGGTTCGTTGGTATTTCATCCCAGGAGACGGGTGTGCGCAACTGGTCGGACTGGATGAAGCCGAGGCGCGTGCCGTTCGCGGCGAACACCTGCGAGGAGCCGCCTCCCACGAGCGGACGCAGCGAGGCGAGCGCCGGCGCGGACTGGGCGATGTGCAGCACGTACCCGACCGCCGCGATCGCGCCGACGATCACCGCGCAGGCGAGCACGCCGCCGCCGATCAGCAGGATCCGTGCGGGCCCGGCATGGTGGTGCCGGTTCCGGCGTGCTCGAGCCTGTCGGGACATACACAGTCGAGATTACCGCTCGGATTGTGATTTCCTGCCAGTTGCGCTGCGTGAACCCCCGCGCGGCGTCCTCCAGGATATGACCCCCGAGACCGCCGAGATCGCCGTCGTGGACGCCACGAGCGAGCTGGTCCCCCCATTGGAGCGCCCGTTGGGCGCTCCGCATCCGCCCGCCGCCGGTGTCTCGCCGTCGCATCCGCCCGGCGGCCGGTCGCCTGCTTTCGGCGCCGCTTCGCGCTCGCGTCGCCGGGCGGGCGGATTCTCCGAGCCGGCGGGTGCTCGCGGCCTTCGCTCGTTCGACCTCGGCGCGGCCGATCCCGCAAAGCTTCTGGCCGTACGCGAGGTCTGGCGGGCGCTGTGGAGCTCGCGCCTGCTCGTGTGGGCCGCGGGGATGGGCGCCGTGTTGGTTCTCGGCGCCGGCCCGGTGCGCAATGCGTTCAATCCCCCCGGCGTGACGCGGGGCCTCGGCTGGCTCGGAAACCTGCTCGCGGCCCCGGCCGCACGCTGGGACGCCGCCTGGTACCTGGTGATCGCCCACTACGGCTACCGTCCCGACCTGGGCGCGTTCACGTCCTCGCGCACGGCGTTCTTCCCGCTCTACCCACTTTGCCTGAGCGCGATCTCGCAGATCGGCGTGCCGCCGATCCTCGCCGGTGTGCTGCTGTCGAGCGGTGCGCTCGCGCTCGCTCTGTACGGCATCCACCGCCTGACCACGCTCGAGTTGGCGCGCGCTGGGGCAGCTACGGTCGCTCGCGCTCGATCGGCCACGAGCGACCACTCCAGCGGTGGCGAGGTGGCCCGGTTGGCGGTGCTCCTCACGGCGTTCGCCCCGATGGCGTTCTTCTTCTCGGCGGTCTACTCCGAGTCGCTGTATCTGGCGCTGTCGGTCGGCGTCTTCCTGTGCGCGCGGCAGGGACGCTGGGCGTGGGTCGGGGTGCTCGGCGCGCTGGCCGCCGCGACGCGCAGCGCGGGCGTGGTGCTGCTGCTGCCGGCGGCGATGCTCTACCTGTACGGGCCGCGTGAGGACAGGGCGCCGGACCTCCTCGCCGCCGCGCGCTGGCGGCCGGTCTATCGCTTGCGCAAGGACTTCCTCTGGCTGGGTCTCGTGCCGGCCGGCCTGGGCGTCTACATGGCCTACCTGGCGGGCAGCGGCGGCGACGCGCTGATGCCGTTTCACGCGCAGGCCGTGTGGGGGAGGCACTTCGCGGGACCTTACGTGGGCGTGTGGGATGGAGTGAAGGCGGCCTTCGAGGGCGCCCGCCAGCTGCTCTCGCAGGGACGGCATGTGTACTTCCCGGCAGCCGGCGGCAGTCCGGACATCGACGCCGGGCACAACCTGATGCTGCTCGCGTTCCTGGGCGCGGCCGTGCCGATGGTCGTGGGCGTGTGGCGGATGCTGCCGCGCGCGTACGGCGTGTACGTGATCGCCGCGCTCGCGCTGCCGCTGTCCTATCCGGTGGCCTCGCAGCCGCTGATGTCGCTGCCACGCTTTCTCGTTGTGCTGTTCCCGTTGAGCATCTGGCTGGCGGCTTGGTTGGCCGTGCATCCACGAGCGCAAGTGCCCGCGCTCGTGGGATCGGGCTTGCTGATGGCGTTCTTCGTCGCCCAGTTCGCGACCTGGCATTGGGTGGCGTGAGCCGCGGACCCAGCCGCGTAAGCTGAGCAAAGTCAGATGTCGAGCCTTCAGTCTCCTTCGGCTCCCGGCGAGCCCTCCCCGCCCGCGGCCGATTCATTCGAGCGGGCACTCGTGGCGGAGCGGCACTCGCGCGCGGGCCAGACGCCCGACTGGCCGCCGTGGATGGCGCCGGCCGCGCTGTTCGGCGCGCTGGCCCTGACCCTGGTCGGGGGGCTGATCGTCGATCTGCCCGCCGCCGCGTTTGGAGTGAACATCACCTCCTCGCACATCCCCGGGGGATTGGAGATCGCGGATACGGTCGTGCAGGATCTCATCTTCATCCTCACCGCCATCCTGTTCGCGCGGATGGGCGGCCGCACGGTGCGCTCCTGGCAGTTCGGGCTGCGCCCACCGCGGCTGCGGCTGCTGTGGACGGTGCTGCTGCCGCTCGGCCTGTTCGTGGCGTTCCTGATCTTCAGCGTGATCTGGGCGGGCATCCTGGACGAGAGCACGAAAGAGAAAATCCTCGAACAGCTCGGTGCCAACGAAGGCACGTCGCTGCTGCTGTTGAGTGCCGCGTTGACGTGCGTGATCGCGCCGATCTGCGAGGAGTTCCTGTTCCGCGGCTTCATCTTCACGGCGCTGCGCAACTGGAAGGGAATGTGGCCGGCGGCGATCATCACCGGCCTCCTCTTCGGCGGCGTGCATGTCGGCTCGGCGCCGGTGGTCGACCTCGTGCCGCTCGCCTTCCTCGGGTTCGGGCTGTGCCTGCTCTATCGGATCACCGGCTCGCTGTATCCGTGCATCGCCGCGCACTCGCTGAACAACTCGATCGCCTACGGCAGCCTCGAGAGCTGGACGTTCCTGCAGGTGATCGCGCTGATCGCCGGCTCGCTGCTGCTGATCGGTGCGATCGCGCTGGCGGCCAAGCGCGTGGGCCTGATCACGGCCGTGCCGGCGCTCACGTCTCCCACCTCGGTCCTCCCCACGAGCGCATAGGATTCACACAGGTGCTCGTCCCCGCCCCTCCTCCTGCTCCCCCGGTCACCGCACCAGTCGCTGGGCAGGTGAGGCTCGCGCTGGAGAAGGTCGGCGGCAGTCCGCCGTTCGCGCTGGCCGGCGGGCGGATCGTCGTGCGGGGGACCGTCACGCCGTACGTCGCCTCCCAGACGGTGAGGGTGAGCTTCTACCTCGAAGGGCGCAAGGTGGGGATGGAGACCGTGAGCGTGCTTGCCGGCCGCGGCGTGGGTCAGTTCAAGCTTGGTTTCTCCAGCCGCGATGCGGGGCTCCTAAAGGCGCGCGCCGCGCACTACGCCACGCCCCGGCAGGGCGCGTTCAGCTCCAGCGCGCCGGGCGTGCGCTTCGTCAACACGAACCTCGGGCCGGGCGCGCGGGGGCAGTCGGTGCGGTTGCTGCAGTCCGAGCTCGACGTGCTCCACTACGCGGTGCCGCTGAGCGGCGTGCTCGATGAAGGGACCGGGCGCGCGCTGATCGCCTACCGCAAGATGACCGGGCTGCAGCGCATTCCCTACGCGGGCCGCAAGGTCTTCGAGTTGCTCGAGCGCCGCGCGGGCAGCTTCAAGGTGCGCTACCGGAGCGATGGCCGTCATGTCGAGGCGAATCTGACCAAACAGGTGCTCGCCGAGATCGAACCGGGCGGGCGCGTGAAGAGCATATACACGATCAGCTCCGGCAAGCCATCGACGCCGACCGTGATCGGCCGCTTCCGGGTCTATGAGAAGACCCCCGGCGAAAACAGCGAGGGCATGGTCGACTCCAACTACTTCATCCGCGGCTACGCGATTCATGGCTACGCCGAAGTCCCGACCTACGCCGCCAGCCACGGCTGCCTGCGCGTGCCGATCCCCGACGCGCCCGCGATCTACTCATGGGTCCAGACCGGAACCCCCGTGGACGTCTACAACGAAGGTGGCGGGGGTAGCAGCACCGTCAGTAATCACGCGGGTCCGTAGCGCATCACACCCTGACGCGGATGACGCGCGCCAGATAACTCAAGGCGAAGCCGTAGATCAGCAGCGCCAGCACGGTCTTGACACCGTGGATCACCCATTCGCTGGCCGAGCCGGAGACGATCCCGGCGAAGGGCGAGGTGAAGAAGTTGGACGCTTCGTCGATCTTCTTGTGCACGGTGCTTTCGTGTTTGACGGGCGGCGCGCCGGTGGAGGCAGAGGGGTGCTCGATCAGCTCTTCCTGCTGGTGGGTGGAGGCCGAGGAGGTCTGTTCGACGACGAAGATCAAGAACGAGGCGAGCACGATCAGGCAGATGACCCAGGAGACCAGGCGCAGCAACTTGGCGAGCGAGGAGGATACGCCGGAGCTCGCCATCGGGCTAGATTAGACCCAGCAGTGGATGCTTCCGACAAATATGTGGGTGACGAGGAGCGCGCCCGCGCGCTCCTCTTGGGAAGGCTGCGTAAGCACGCGTTGGTGGTTGGGACGGTGACACTGACCAGCGGTGCGCAGGCCGAGTACTACGTGGACGCCAAGCGCGCGATCCTGCTGCCCGAGGCGTTCATGGCGTTGGGCGTGCTCGTGGCCGAGCAGGCCCGGGTATGCGGCGCGAGTGCTGTCGGCGGTGTGCCCGTGAGCGCGATCCCCGTCGCCTGCGCTGCGCTGGCCGCGCCGCTTGCGCCGGCGAAGATGTTCATCGTCCGCAAAGAGCGCAAGGAGCACGGGTTGCAGCGCTGGATCGAGGGGCCGCCGCTCGATCCGGGCGAGCGCTGCCTGATCGTCGAGGATGTGGTGACGAGCGGCGGCTCGACGATCGAGGCCGTCGAGCGTGTGCGCGGCGAGGGCCTGACGGTTGCGGGTGTCGTGAGCGTGCTCGATCGCCTGGCGGGTGGAAGCGAGGCGATCCAGAAGGCTCTCGGCAACGACGCTCCGTACACGGCGCTGAGCACGATCGACGAGGTCTACCCCGAGCGGCCGGACCGTGCCTGACGCGGATCTGCTCGTGCGGCCCGCCGCGGCGACTGATGTGAAGAGGTTGCTGGAGCTGTTTGGAGAGCTGGCCGAGTACGAGCACTTGGAGCACGAGCTGAGGGCCACCGAGGAGCAGCTGGGAGAGGCGCTGTTCGGGGCGCGCCCGGCCGCCGAGGCGCTGATCGCCGA
>Ga0182024_10018343_pt1 | contig 13041 bp, 11 predicted proteins | sample P32metaG_FD_120480 | JGI IMG/M metagenome (GOLD analysis project Ga0182024, IMG submission 120480) | Permafrost microbial communities from Stordalen Mire, Sweden - P3-2 metaG (Illumina Assembly) | ecosystem: Environmental > Terrestrial > Soil > Wetlands > Permafrost | place: Sweden: Stordalen...
CATAGGAGTTAAACCATAAAGACGCCATTTTGTCGTCCAGGGTCACGCCCTACCCAAGTTTCTTTTTCATCATCCTGCTAGGCGGAAGGACTGCATACTTAAGGTCTGAGAGGTCGATGATCCCATTCGCGACGTTCGGGATTCTAAGAACGGGCGTGCCTCGTTTCTCGGGGGAACATTTCTGGGCCGTCCCATACTTTAAGTTCTCAATCACATCTCCAATACAGACGGGACGCCAGTGGGGTGGGAGGTCGTCAGCGTCGTCGGCATTTGTCTTGGGGCGCCAGTCAGCTGTGAGTCGTCCACTACATCCTGCGGCGAGCACTGCTTGGCGGAATCGCCTCAGAATCTGCGGCACTTTCTCCAATCGCTGCTGGGATGCGCGGACGCGGGCGAGAACGGGTTCAAGCCTATCCGTAATGCGTGACTGCTCGGAACGGGGTGGCAGGAGCAACAGCGATTCTTCGAATTTGCCCTTAGTGATGTGCGCTAAACCAGCTCCTCCATGCGCGGTGTCTATGTATTGGCGTAGGTTTTGGTTAATAGCGTGCCGCAAGAAACAGATGTCGAATAGATCATGCGAAAAATCAACTCGAAAAATATGCTGGTTGAGCCACGCATCCGCGCCGCTCCAGATATGGGCTCCAAATGAAGTTCCGGGTGTCCCGGACCACGCGAACAGAAGGTCGCCATGCTTAACAAAAAAAGAAGACGAAAGAGAGCCTTCATAGAAATTGAACCGAGCGTTAGAGTTGTTCAGATTTTGAATGCGAATGATCGGTAGGCCAGATGTGCTCCACTGCGTTGGCTTGAAGGGGTATCCATTTCTCAACCCAAGTGCGTCCCCGACAGGAACCGTCGTCCAACCTCGTGGAATCCGGTTCATTTCGCAACAGCCTCTTCTTTTTCAATCAAGGCCATTATCTCGCGCAGATCGTCCACCACGGATTCCAATTCCGTTATCGCCTCTGCCGCCAAGTCCTGTGGTTCGGGCAATTCATCGCTGTCCTCCAGCGATTCATCTTTAAGCCAAGTAACGTCCAGTTTGTAGCTGAAGTCCGCGATTTCCTTAATGCCAAATGCGCGGAAACGGCCGTCCTTACCCAAGTCCCTGCGTTTACTTAGTCCATTCGGATCGGAGCCGTAGCACGCTTCAAACTCTTTGAAATGGTCGCGTGTGAGAGGCCGTTCCTTTTTTGTGATGCCGGGGACATTGGAGCGTGCGTCAAAAATCCACACCTTCTCAGTGGGACGGCCCTTCTGGAGGAAGATGACGTTCGCTTTGACGCCCTGGCTATAAGGCGTAAAGGTTCCGCGCGGCAGACGCAACACCGTGTGCAGCGCACAATCCTGCATGACGATCTCAAAGACCTCGCCCGCCTTGTCTTCAAAAAGACAGTTGTCTGGCAAAACTATGGCGGCGCGTCCGCCCGGTTTCAGGATGTTGACGACGTGCTGTACGAAGTTGAGCTGCTTGTTACTGGTTTCGATGGTAAAGTCTTCCCGCTCCGGCGCTTGATTCGCTCCCTTAGTCCCAAATGGCGGATTCGTGAGAACCACATCGTACCGCTCGCCTCGATCCGGCTCGTAGATGGTGTCCCCCAAATAAATATGCGGTTCGACGCCATGCAGGTAAAGGTTCATCAAGGCAAGGCGGCGGGGGCGCGCCACCAAGTCCTGTCCGTAAAATGTGGAAGTTCGAACTCGCTTTGCGTCCGCGCGCTCAAGCGCGCCCTTACTGGTTTCAAACAGCCACTCGTAAGAACAAACAAGAAAACCACCCGTGCCGCAGGCAGGATCGCAAATCTTGAAATCAGGCTTCCCCCGTGGGTCGGGCTTCATGACACTGCAAATCGATTGGATGAGAGGGCGCGGCGTGAAGTATTGCCCTGCGCCTTTCTTGCCTTCGCTGGCGGCTTTTTCAAGCAGTCCCTCGAAGGCGGCTCCCTTTACATCGACGTCCATCGCGGACCATTCTTCTTCGTCGATCATGTCGATTAGGCGGCGGAGGTTGACCGGATTATTGAATCGTGACATCGCTTGCGTGAAGATGTCGCCGAGCAACCCCCCCGCTTCGCGGAGCTTGCGCAACAATTCGTTGTAGTGATCGGTCAACTTCGTGCCGGACAAATCCTTCAGGCTGGCCCAATCGTACCCCTTGGGTACTTGAACTCCCTTCTCGTCCGCCATTTTCAGAAAGAGCAAGTAGGTGAGTTGCTCGATGTAGTCGCCGTAGTCCACGCCGTCGTGTCGAAGCGTGTGGCAGAAACCCCAGAGTTTTTGGACGATGCCGCTCATGCTGCTATTGCCAGGTTAAGTTGTTGAATGAGGTCAGGAAGTTGTCCGGCGAACACGCTGGAAGCGCGGCCCCACCCGCCGTAGTGAGTAAAGACGGGTTGAGATTCAAAGTCTTCTTGATCGATCGAAAGATTCTCGCGCAAGTGGGTACAGATGCGATCAAGCCATTGCTGCTGCTCGGACGAGAAAGTTCGGCCTGCGGTGATTTTGCCAAACGCCTGCTCGACGCGCTCGGTCGCTGTCAGTAACGGATTATGCTCGTCGGCGGCGTGTTTCACCATGGAGATGATATCGACCAACGCTTTCTTGTGCTCGATTTCGTGTGCCTTCTGGAGGTAATCGGTGGTAAAGCGTTGAGGCGCGGTGGCGAGCTTTTGGCGCAACTGCTGCAACGCGTCGGGATTCCAGCGATGCGGCGTTTTCAGCAAAACCGCGATTGCATCGATGTCGGTTTCATGGATGCGAACGAATTCAGCAAACGCTTTCAAATAGTCCGAGGGTTTGTATTCCTGCCCATCAGCGCCGCGCACCAGCCACTCGGAAGAGACCGTGTCCTGCGTTCCTTCCGAGACATAGAAGTGTCGAGGCTTGCGCTGATAATTGACGAGCAAATCCAGAAAGTTTGAATCCCGCAGTAGTTTGAGCGTGCCCGCGAAATCCTGACGAAGCGCTTTCGGAAGAGCGGTGGCAAATGCGGCGACATCACCTTCAGGAAGGAAAGTCGCGAACTGTTGCCGCGCCTCTCCAGACATCTCTTTGTCAATACGCTGGAGCCGCTTGACCAGGCATCGGACGTTATAATCGCGGTCGCGATTGTGCCAGATGTTTTCGATGATCTCGCTGATCGTGCGGGTCGGCGGGGCAGGAGGCTCCTCCGTCACTCCGGTCGTGTCCTTGAAGTACTGCAACAACGTTCCATCGAAACAGTCGAAGACGACAAAATGGGACTTGTCAGCAAAACGCTCGCCCTTGCGGGTGCCTCTTCCGATCATCTGCTCAAATAAGATGCGGGACTTCACGGGCCGTAGGAAAACGATGTATTCGAGGTCTGGGATGTCCACCCCGGTCGTCAGCATGTCAACCGAGACCACTATGGCGGGATTGGGTCGGTTGCGAAATTCCCGAATCCGCTGTAACGGCCTGTCCACAGTTGGACTGCCAGTGATTTTCTGAACGAAAGCATCCCCGCGACCAAAGACGTCCCGAGCGATATCAACAAGCTGGTCGGCGTGGGATGTGTGCGGAAGATCGTTTACTGCAAAGATGAGGATCTTCGGAAAGCGCCCATAATGCTCCTCGTGTTCCAACGCGTACTTCTTGATCTCCTTCAGAATCTTGCGGTTTGAATCGGGAGAAGTGATTTCCCGCTCGACCTTGCTGGCGTCGAATTCCCGTTCATCTTCCAATACATCCAGCTTTTTCGCTCCGCTTTTTGGATCGACGATATCAACTTGCTCGCCTTCGCGAAGAAAAATGCCTTGGATGCGAACGTTGGACTTGATCTTCACTACGTCGTAGTCAACCAAGTGACCCTCGCGGACGGCGCGCTCATATTCGTATCGGAATACGACTTCTTTGAAGTAAGCCGTTGTGTGCGCGGCGGGTGTAGCGGTCAGTCCAATCTTGATCGCGTCGAAGTGATCGAGCGTCTGCCGCCAAATGGCCGTCTGAGAGGACGTGTAACCGCGATGGCACTCGTCGGCGATGATGAGATCGAAAGCGTGGATGGGGATGTCCTCCTTGGTCGCATCGTCATCAATGGATTCCTCAGCGCCCGCCGTTTCGGCCTGCACGCCGAGGACGTTCATCGACAATCGCTGAATGGTCGAAACGTATACAAATGTGGTGCCGGGCTTCGGATTTGTGAGATAGGAAGTGGGAAGAAGCTTGGGATCGAATTTCTCTTCTTCGCCAAAATCTTCCCGTTGGAAGCGCTGGCTATAAAGCTCGTAAATCTTGTCAAACTTCATGCCCGGTTCCGCCTCGAAAGAGGTGAACGCTCTGACGGCCTGCGCGGCCAAGGCTCGACGATCCACTAAGAACAAAACACGCTTCACCACACCGGACTTCATCAGGCGATAGATTTGGTTGATAGTCGTGAAGGTTTTCCCGGTGCCGGTCGCCATTGCAAGAAGCATGTGCCGCTTACGCTGGGCAATCGCTGCCTCCGTGCCTTCATTGGCCTCGCGTTGGTAAGACCGGAGGCGGGGGTGGTTATTGGGCAACGCTCGAAGCGAATCGATCAACGAATCGAGATCACGTCCAAGCGCCTCGGTCAGGGCTCCTGGGGTATGAAAGAGCCCGATCTGGCGAGAACGGTTGAGGTCATGCCGAACGTCATGAAACCAGATGACTTCGCCATTTGTGGAATAAAGAAATGGCACACCGAAGTCGCCGAAGCTCAGATCAGACTGACGAATCCCTTTGGAGTACCGTTCCGCTTGGAGCAAGACATTCTGAGGCCCCAAAGAGAGTTTTTTGGCCTCCACGACTCCGACGATCTGTCCGGCGCGACACAGGGCGTAATCGGCAGGACCGTTATCAGTTTCGAATTCCTCGATGGCACAATCGTCAAATGCGGAGAGCGGTTTGCCCGGCGCGAACGGCACGACCCGCCAACCGCAAGCACGGAGCTTCTGGTCGATGATCTTCTTGCGCGTCAGCCATTCAGAGTTCGCGGGGGTAGCGGGTGGCATAGGCAATAGTCGGGCAAATGACTGAAAACATTATTATCAGTCATTGTTCAGCTTAGCGGAGAGCCTTCCGCTCGTAAAGCAACCGTTGCGGAACCTAGGGACTGATTTTCCAGTACCTCTTGGCGGCTCCTGTCGGGACGACTGTGACCTCTACAACTGCCAGTATTGGGTTGCGCTTTTCGGCGTCACAAGCTGCCGGTAGTTCCGGTACAGCGACTCAAACCCGGCATGGCCGAGTTGCTCTGCAACAACGGCGGCGTTCTGCGTGAGAGCCATCAGATAACTGGCGAAGGAATGCCGGAGGGCGTTGCGGGGGTAGGGCTGTATCCCTGCCAGTTCCGCTAACTTTTGCAGTTGGTAGGGCGCATCGCTTGGGGTGACCGGCCCCGCATTCGGTATCGTCACGCGCCGCAGCCATTTAATCGCAGGCTGGTAGACGATAGCTTTGCCATTTCTTCCGCCTGGCAACGTGTGCGTAAGGCGGACAATACGACGTTGTCGCGTTTTGCTGGCCGCCGCTGTGACCTCGATGAATCCTTCGGCCAGGTTAACGCGGCTCCATTCCAGTCGGATCAATTCCTCGCGCCGGAGTCCGCAGAAGAGCCCGAGCGTGATGAACGGCAGCATTTTCAAACCATGATGTTCGTGGGCAAGTTCCAAGAGACGCGCCGCTTGTTCGACGGTAAGGATTCCGATGGCGGCGTCTTCGCCGCGCGGTCTTTCCAGCCGGTTCATTGGATTCGCGGCGCAGTGATTCTGCTTCACGCTGTAATTGAAAAGGTTCGACAGGTCGGCGTAGTAGTGTGCCTGCGAACGAAGCGACAAGGGCAGGGACAGCACGAACGCTTCGATCTCCTCATGAGTGACATCATTCACCAGCCGATCTCCGAAATGTCGCCCGAAGATGTGCAGCGTGTACGATAGATTCTTCAGGTACACGGGTCGGCGTCCGGCCCGTTGCTTCGCTTCAAGAAAGTGCCTGATGGCTTCCTTGATCGCAAGCGGACGCGCTGGCTTGGCGTGTTTGAGATAGTAACGGCACGCCTGAACAAGGCTGACGTTGACGGGGGCGAGGAGGCTGAGGGCTTCGGTGGCATCGATTCGCTGCTTGTCGGTCAGGGAGAAAGCCGCAGTGCCGAGATTCGTTCGCGCGATTTTGAACTGGTCGGCTTTGGTCTCCGCCTCCTGCTTCGTCTTGTAGAAGTGCCGCCTGCGTTTTCCGTTCACCAGCCCGAGATCGACGCACCATGAAACCGTACCGCTCGCATTGATGCGTCGTGTGATCTTCGCCCGTTGCGTTGTCCGCGATGCACGGTTGCGCTCCTCGGCGCGGAAACGGGGCGAAGACGTCACCATAAGGTCGAAATCATGTCACTCGGACGTCACTCGCGCAAGCCAAAACGCGATTCTCAGAGGGAAAAAGGCAGCTACCCGACATGGATTCGAACCATGGCTCCGCAACTTGCTGAATCTGAGTAAAGTGGCATTTTCCCTCTGAGAGAACTTACTGATAGGTGCAGGATGTGACACGAAACTACGCCGTTAAGCGCCAAGCGACGTCACTCAAACGTCACTCGTTTTAGGTCCGAGTTCGTGCACGGGCAACAAGTGGCACAGCAAACCAGTTTGCGGATTGCCTTTTGCCAGTATCGCTGGGAATAGTGAGGAGTTGGTGTGCACTTTCAGTGCCGTCTTTTATGAGCCAGTACTTCATTGACTGCATCTTTCTGGTGGCCGACTCCGGATTTTATATCGTCGTCGTCACGATTCTGGCACTTCCGGTAATCTGCGTTGCCGGTATCATAGCAATACTTCTCCCGCCCAGAACTACGGCGAACCGGCTGAGACGACTCGCGAAGAGTGGATTCTTCGTCTTGCTGTTTTTGATCGTCGGGGCTTCGTTCAATTTGATATGGAGCTTCGCGATCTGGGGCAACCTTTACTACAGTACGGACTACTGCGGACTTGATTGCCTTCCCTTCTGGCCAATCTCTCAGGGCCTCATCGACGCGTCCTATAGGAACCAACGCGGGCATCTCTACAAGGTTTCACTACCTCAGTTGCAATTCATTTGGTTTCTGTTCCAGCTAGGAATCTGGGGAACCGCGGTGCTTCTCTACCGATCGCTGAACGTGAGATTTCTTTCGGGAATGGAATCCATCCTCCTTTCCGCCAAGTCGCGCCTTTTCCGCTCGCCCCCTTTCCGATGATCAATGGAACGGTTCCCGCGTCCGCGCGCAGCGGCGAGGGTCGCAAGCGAACGTCGACGGCGTTAGCCGTTTGCCTCGGGCGCAAACTTGCGAGCACTACTCGGGCGCAGTTCAACCATGGCGAATGACCGGTTTCCATTTTCATCCAGCTCGACTCCCCGCGCCATCAGTTCAACCAGCATCAACGTGATCTCGCCGGAATAGCGCGGATAGCCCATCGGCCTGCCGGTGCGTATGCGGCGCAAAGCGGCGATGCGCCTGATGAGATCGCCGTCTGTGAGGTCAGCGAAGGGGGTGAACATGCTACCAGTATTCCACTAGAGCGATCGCGGAGGGCGTGGGGCGTTGGCCGCGTTGCTACCTCTTGCGATGCTCTTGATGCGGTTCAGATTCGCTGGGCTTTGTCCCAGAGATATTCGGAGCCGCCATTTTCAACGAGACCCGACCAGCACTCGCAGAACTCCCGACACGCCCGAAGCGGTTAGCAAGAAGCTCTACATTCTCAACGGAGATAAAGCGATGTCTGGAAATTTTGTCTTGAACGATGTCCAGTTCCGTCCCGTCCGGCAAAACCTTCTTTGTAGCCCAGTTGTGCATGGTGCCATGAGTCACTCCAAGTTGCTTCGCCGCAGTTGGTAAGGAGACGTATCGCTTTTCTTCGATCTCCAGTTCCCGAGGTCGACGGCCAGGTCTGGTTCGCTTTGGAGGAGTTTCTGATTCCTCTGGCTGTTGATCTGCATTCAATAAGGGAACTTTAGTCGCTGGTTCTGAAATGTCAACGGATGTAGAATTCGTCTCGGAAGGAAGGCCGAGGGCGGTGGAAATCGCTTGATAGAGCTGATAGGCGACGAGGTAATCCTCATGTCTAAGAGAATTTTTAAACGCTGGGTAAAGCACATACAGTGTGCACAACTCCTCACCGTGCTTTTGGGCCGCTTCCTCAGCTAGACGTTCAACTTCCGCTTCCGCTTGGTGATAGTTTTCAAGGGCTGACTTATACCGGTCGTCGTCTCGAAGTATCTTTGCCTCCGGGCTGTCCGCAGCATGCGGTCCGATAAAGGACTCCCGTATATCAAATGTCTCGGTTGCCTCGCGAAGCCGATCCTCGGCATCCGTCAGAGGTTTGATCTGTGGGGCTAGACGCTCGGCGGCAAGTCTCACCTCGGAAGCCAATGCGTCGCATTGAGCTCGGCTCAACTTGAACCTTCCCTCCGGTGGCGGCGGCACAGTTATTCCGTACTTTGCGGCGAAGCTGGCGACGGACTCGGAAGGGTCAGAGATGAGGCGCTGAAGCCTAGCGAGCCGAAGTGCATTGTCCGAAGCGCGCGTTTCAGGAGTTGAACGTACCGATGATGGCTTGGTTTTTTTGATTTTCACGGCGATAGCCACTGCCTCACTCAGAAGTATAACATCTAAAACATACAATATATCTCCATTGATTTCATCGAGTTGAGGCAGCTGCCATTGTTGCATGTATTGTATGTTTAAGCAGTATATGATACATTTCCGTGCGTGATGGTTCGTCGAGGGCGGTTGCGGCCCGAGACGAGTCGTTAACTTTTGAAAGGAGGTTTTCCGAGTAGCGTCGCGGCCTTTGTTGGCTGCGATCAACAAGTAGGGGCTGCCCGAGTTCTTGAGGCAAGAGCAGCCTCCCACTTTAAACATGTTCAAGGTGTTGCCACCCTTCGTGTGTCTGCTCACAGGCTATCCCAGCGAGTAGCAGGACTGCAAACGTCCTGACGAAACACCGATTCGTTCGCACTCCTCGGACGAACTGCCTCCACGATTCGCGTGGCTGTTCGCTCGCCCGGATATCCGCATCCGGACAGATCTGAAAGGGGAGACCTGAATGCGTCTGCTATCCAGACTGCTCATCATCGTTGGCTTGAGCCATGGAGGAGGTTTCCTTTGCGGAAAAACGACAAAGGAGACAAACATGCAAATACTCGCACGTTCGCAAACGCCGGAGCGCAAGATTCGCCCACGGCTCACTCGTTCCAACCTGAACTCGCCCATCCTCGGCTTCACCCGCAGCATGGACATGGTCCGGGAGCGGGACATCTACCGCTCCATCGGCATCGACGGCGCTTCCGGCTCAGGCAAATCGAGTGGGCCTTTTGAAACGCTCGCGCGTGCCTGTTGGGAAAAGAGGCCGCATCAGCATGGTGCGCTGATTTTGTCCGCGAAGCCCAATTCGCGCATGAACATGGTGCAAATCGCCCGCGCCGCCGGGCGCGGAGATGACGAGATCATTGTTTCCGCCACGAGCGGCCACTACTTCGATTTCGTCAACTACGCGATGAAACACGCGCTGCCCGGCGCTGGCATCGAAGATGCCCTCACCGAGGTCAACAATGCGGTGGAAGCCGTCAACCGGAACGATGGCACGAAGGGCGGCGACGAGTTCTTCATGAACGCCGGCAAAGTTCTGCTGCGAGCGTGCATGACGATTTGCAAGGCGGCGATGGGACGAATCGACATGGTCGCCGTTAGACGAATGATCCAGTCGATGCCGCCCAACTTTGAGGCGCTGGGACGGCCCGACCAGTACGAAGCGGTGAGGATGCTGGGGCGTGCGCTGGAAAACCGGGGGAGTGCCACGGATATCCAGTTGGATATGGCCGTGGACTACGTAACGACCGAGTGGCCAAATTTGTCGCCGGAAACGGCCAGTTCGATCCAAGTGACGGCGACAACCAAGCTGGCTCCGCTCTTCAACACGCCGGTCTTCGAGTTCCTCTTTCAGCGCAAGGGAACTGAGATCACCCCGGAACAAATCCTCGAAGAGGGGAAGCTGGTCTTTCTGGATTTCCCGCCAACCATCCACCGGGCCGAGTCCAGGGCCATCGGGGTGGTGTTCAAGCAGGCGCTTCAAAAAGCGGGACTCCGCAGATTGGATGATTACGCCGGTCGCGAGAACGAGCTAATTCCAGCGGGAATCTGGCTCGATGAATGTCAGAATTGGCTCACCGATTTTGACATCGAAGCGTTGGAACGCGGTCGTGCCTCGCGCATATACCATGTCCTCGCGTATCAGGGATTGGCGAGCCTTGAGAACGGCTACGGCGGCGGCGACATCGGAAGAGGGAAGGCGGAGGCGTTGCTGTTAAACGTGAACCTGCGCTTCATCTGTGCCCAGACCTGTTGGAAGACGCGCGAAGCCAACTCGAAGCTCTTCGGCCAATATGAAATCGTCGTGAAAAGCGAATCGGAGAGCGAGAACGCGTCGACAAACGGCGTGAACCGGGGGCACTCCGTCAACCGGTCTGAGCACCTGAAATATATCGTTCCCGAGCGGGTCTTCATCGGCCTCTGTAAAGGAGATGGCGGAGTTGTTGAAACCGTCTTTTTTAAGGGGGGCGACAAGTTCAAAGAGAACGGAAAACACTACCTCCTGTTGCGGTTCAGGCAAAACTCCTGGAGCACACGGCTTGAATGGCTCAAAGAAAAAAGGCCGGAAGCGATTTCGTTCGTCGGCTATGTCTCCGCCAAGTTCGTCCTGAAAACTTTTGGTGAGCGGGGCTGGAAAGAAGGGAAGCGGGTCTTGGATCATTGGTACAAGTTTTGGACGTGTTACCTCGGCATGATCTACGAAAACGGAGGTGCGACGCCCCATGGCCGCTGACTGGAATACTCGTCATTTTCCCAGCAAGTGCACGCTGGGGAGTTCGCTGATCTACGTGACGCCGCTTCTCTGGTTCTTCTGGCTGGGAGGCGGATGGAAGTGGGCATCGGTCTTAACCATTGCAACCGGGATATGGCAATCTCCCGGTTATCTTCGGCGCGGTTTCGGTGTGGCGTTTCTCCTGTCGCTCTTGATCTGGGGAACTCATGCCTATATCGGCGAGGGGGACTGGCCGGGACACCCGCTGCTGCTGTCGTGGTGGGTAGCCAGTTGGGGTACACGCTGCCATGCGGACGGCGTGCAGGCTGAAGCGGCGGCGCAACAGCCGGAAAGGGAGTGGGAGTGATGGATGAAAAAAATGTTGAACGGATCGCCCAGGCGGTCGTTGCGCGTTTGAAAGCCGAGGATGTATGGAGGAGCAACATCGTCGATGGAAACCCCTATAACACGACCGGAAACAAGGAACTGCTGCCTAGGTTGCTCACCGTGAAGGAAGCTGCCTGCTACCTAGGACGCAGCGTCTCCGCGCTTTACAAACTGGTGTGGCGAAAGCAAATCAGATCCGTGCGTCACGGCCGCAACCTGCGTTTTGATCGATACGAACTCAATCGCTGGATCATGAGCGACAAGGTCTGATTGTTTTTTCCATTGGCCCCGTCGAGCTGCGGCTTGGCGGGGCTTTCTTTTCAAGAGGTGGAGTTTATGAGTGTGCAGGATTTTGACCTTCTGACGCTGGCGGATGTGGCGGCACTTCTGCGCTGCTCGAAGGCGCACGTCTGCAAAGCGGTCGCCGGCCGCGTCAATGGTTGTCCTCCTATTCCTTCGGTCTCACTTGGACGAAGAAAACTTGTCCGTCGCCAATCGCTCATCTCTTGGATCGAAGCCAACGAGCGGACGCTGGCGGATGGTACGATGGCTTCGCTAGGACGTGATGCTGCGAAGCGCACTTAAAGGGGAAATTCCAAGTGCGTCAGAAGTATCAGCGTGGCAGTTTGAAGAAACAGAAGGGCAAGTGGGTCGGGATGTTTTACGACTCCACGGGCAGTCATCGTAGCCGGGTTTTGGGTTCGGTGAAATCCATGACCAAGACTCAGGCGCGGGCGGCGGTGAACAAGTTCGCGGATGAGGCGAATGCCAAGGTCGATGAGAATCGGGTTTGGACGTTCAAGGGATTCGTGAACGGGCCGTATTTTGATTTTTACGGCCGCAAGTGGAAGCGCAGCACGAGAGAAAACAACGTGAACAGGGTGAACGTGCATTTGGTCAACGCGTTGGGAGATTGGCCCTTGTCCAATTTGAAACGGGATGGGTTGCAGGATCTCTTGGATGCGAAGGCGTGTGCCGGCCTGTCGTTCTCGGTTGTGGACCATCTCCGTTGGGACTTGTCCCAGATTCTCGGGATGGCGGTTGCCGAAGGTCATATTCCGAGGAACCCTGCGTCATTGTTGTTCACGCCAAAGGAAGCGGCGAAGCCCGTGCGCCGCGTACTCAATCTCAAGGAGGTGCAAATCTATTTTGAAGTGCTCGGCCAGCGGGAACGGTTGATCGCGCGTTTGGCGGTTATTGCCGGAATGCGACCGGGCGAGATATTCGGTTTGACCTGGGGACGGCTGACCGCGACGTATGCGGACATCCGGCAACGGGTTTACCGGAACGTCATCGACACGCCGAAAACGACTCAATCGGTTCGTCATGCGGCGTTACCCGAAGGATTGCTGCGGGAGATCGAAGTCTGGCGGGAGTTCTCGGCGGAGACGCGCCCTGATGCGTGGGTTTTTCCGTCCGAACGGATGACGCCTTTGTCCAAAGACAATTGCTGGCGGCGGTCGATGCAGCCGAAGCTGGCGAAGGTCGGCTTGGGGTGGGCGAACTTCCTCGTTTTGCGCCGGACGCACGCAACTTTAATGAAGGCGTTGGGTGTGGATGGAAAGCTGGTGGCCGATCAGCTTGGCCATAGCCTCGACGTGTCGCAAAACGTGTTTACTCAGTCGCCAGTCGAAACGAGGCTGGCTGGGCTCAATCAGTTGGAGAAATCGCTCGCGGTGAACTGAATCGAGCAAAGATCGAGCACGGGGTTGGGCTAGGATTCGTAAGTCGTAGAAAAGTTGGAGCGGGAGATGGGACTCGAACCCACGACGTCCAGCTTGGGAAGCTGGCATTCTACCACTGAATTACTCCCGCTTTCTGTCAAATCAGCTATTTAGCTGAATCC
>Ga0182024_10018344_pt1 | contig 13041 bp, 12 predicted proteins | sample P32metaG_FD_120480 | JGI IMG/M metagenome (GOLD analysis project Ga0182024, IMG submission 120480) | Permafrost microbial communities from Stordalen Mire, Sweden - P3-2 metaG (Illumina Assembly) | ecosystem: Environmental > Terrestrial > Soil > Wetlands > Permafrost | place: Sweden: Stordalen...
ACCCCGTACGCGGGGGGCCAGTCGGGTTGGACGCTGGCGCCCCCGGGCATCAGCACCTACACCGCGCTCGCCGCGTGGCCGGCCGCCCCGACCGGGCCCGTCGACGTGACGGTCCCCTACGGCCCCAAGGCTGGGCAGCGCCTCGCCAAGGTCGTCTACCTCGCAGTCCAGGCCAAGCCCAAGACGGTGAACATCAAGCGCGGCAAGGTGACCGTGTCGCTGCAGTGCAAGGCGAGCCGGGGCAAGACGCTCAAGGGCAAGGTGTGCGCCGGCAGCTTCAAGCTCAAGGTCGACCGCCACACGATGACCCACAGCTTCCGCTTCAAGACGGGCAAGGTCCACCGCTTCGCGGTCAAGCTTCCCAAGGCGGTGCAACATGCGGCGACAGTGGCGCGCAGGCACAAGGGGCGCAAGCTCATCGGCAAGCTCGCGATCACGACCAAGCTGTCTCGCAAGTCTCACCGGACCGAGAACGGCAAGCTGACGATCCGGACCTGAGCGCCGCTCACCGCGAGGATCGCGACGGCGGGCCTGCCGCTAGCCGATTCGCCGCTCGTGGCCCTCCCATTCCTTGTCGCGCAGCTCCTTCTTCTGGATCTTGCCGGTGGACGTCTTGGGCAGCTCGGCGATCTCGACCGCCGCCGGGCGCATGTAGCCGCTCAGGTGCTCTTTGGCGAACTGCAGAATGTCGTCCTCGGAGGCGTCCTCGCCGTCGGCGAGCTCGACGAAGGCCTTGGGTCTCTCGCCCCATTTCTCGTCCGGCATGGACACCACGGCGACGGCTGCCACCGCGGGATGTTGGGAGATCGCCTGTTCGACCTCGATGGTTGAGATGTTCTCGCCGCCGGAGACGATGATGTCCTTCTTGCGGTCGCGCAGCTCGACGTAGCCGTCGGGGTGGCGAACCGCGAGGTCGCCCGAGTGATACCAGCCGTCGGCGAGTGCCTCGGCCGTCTGGTCCGGATCGTCGAAGTAGCCGGTCATGACGTTGTTGCCGCGCATCAGGACCTCGCCCAGCGTCTCGCCGTCCGCCGCCACCTCGTGGCCGTCGAAGTCGACGACGCGGACCGGCTCGGCGATGACGTAGTTCACGCCCTGACGGCCGAGAAGCTGGGCCTGCTCTTTCAGCGGCAGCTCGTCCCAGCCCTCCTGGCGTTCACAGATCATGTAGGGCCCGTAGAGCTCGGTGGAGCCGTAGACGTGGATCGGCCGGTTCCCGACCTCGGTGAGCCGGCTGAACAGCTCGGCGGTGGGCGGCGAGTGCGTTGAGGTAGGCGCCGCGGTGGTGGTAGACGGCCCCCTTGGGGCGGCCCGTGGTGCCCGAGGTGTAGTTGATCGAGATCGGCTCGTCCTCGTCGTCGAGGACCGCCGGCAGTGGGTCCGGGGAGCCATCGGCGAGGAACGCCTCGTACGGGTCGTCGGACTCTCCGGTGTCGTCGATCCGGATCGTCCGCTCGACGTCGGCCTCGGCGCCGTCGGCGAGCTCCTCGAACTCGCGGTCGACGAAGATGAAGCGCGCACCCGAGTGCTCGAGGATGAACTGAACGTCGTCGCGGTTGAGCCGGTAGTTGATGGCCACGAGGACTCCGCCGGCCGCCGGGACACCGTAGTGGGCCTCGAGGAGCGCCGGAATGTTGGGGGCGATGAAAGCGACCCGTTCGCCCTTCTCCAAGCCGGCGTCGCGCAGGGCCGAGGCCAGGCGACGCACTCGCTCGCCCATCTCAGCGTAGGTGTAGCGCCGGTCGTCATGGACGACCGCGACCTTCTCTGGGTACACCGACTCGCTGCGCCACAGGAAGCTCAGCGGGTCCAGCTCGCTGCGATGGGCTTGCCGGACTTCGGGAGCGTCACTGATCTCGCTCACTACTACTCCTCTCGCTCGTTGCCCTGACTCTTCCCGCTCACGGCCAAATCCACCAACCCCGAACAACACCAACCCCAAGTGCCGGGCCCCGGTCGTGCCGGATTTTTGATAATCAGGAGACATCCCCGTAGCGGGTAGGCACAAGGCGTGGAGGGGACTCCGTCTTCATTACAAGGGCCCGGCGCCCGCCTGCGCGGTCCTCGCTGGCACCGGCGGCGCAAGCCGGGGAGATTCGGCGAGCTGCCCCATGGGTCGTGGAGGCGGATCGCCAAGCGGACCTTTGATCAGTACCGGGCTGACGGGATCACGAATCTCGCCGCCGCGTTGACGTACCGAAGCGTCCTGTCGGTGTTCCCCGGGCTCATCGCGGTCGTGGCTCTGCTCGGGGTGTTCGGCCAGTACCCGCAGACGTTCAACGCGGTCCTGCAGATCGCGGGAGGCATCGCGCCACAGTCGACGGTTCAGTCGATCTCGGAACCGCTTCGCCAGATCATCATTCACAAGGGCGGCGCCGGCGCCCTACTGGGGGTCGGCCTGGCGGGTGCGACCTGGGGGGCTTCGGGATATGTGGGCACGTTCTCGTGGTCGGCAAACGTGATCTGGGAGGCCCGACGCGGCCGCTCGTGGTATCGACAGTGGCCGTTCAACGTGGCCGTGACGATGGCGGCGCTGGTTCTCATCACCCTCGTCCTGCTCGCTCTGGTCCTCACCGGGCCGGTGGCCGATGCCGTCGGTGATCAGCTCGGGATCGGAGCAACCGGCCTTCAGGTCTGGGATGTCGCCAAGTGGCCGATGATCGTGGCCGTGGTCACGCTGATGATCAGCGGGCTCTACTACATCGCGCCGAACGTCAGGCCCCCCAGCTGGCGCTGGCTGACCCCCGGCGCCGTGCTCGCCGTTGCCCTGTGGGCCGTCGCGACGGCCCTGTTCGGCCTCTACATCGCCCATTTCGGCTCCTATGAGAAGACCTACGGCACGCTCGGCGCCATCATCACGTTCCTGGTCTGGGTGTGGCTGACCAACATCGCGATCCTGCTGGGCATCGAGCTCGACTCGGAGATCGAACGTGAGCGACAGCTGAGCGTCGACCAGCCGGGCGCGATCGACCGCATCCAGCTTCCGCTGCGTCAGAAATGACCCGGGGCTCAGCCCGGAACCGTGGTGCGCTGTGGCGCCTCGGAACCGAGCAGCACCGCGCCGTCGGACGCCGATCCCACGGCGGCGCCATAACGCGCGTAGACGCCCCGGGTGAAGCGCGGCGCCCGCGGGCTCAGCGCGGTGAGCCGCCGGGCCAGCTCTTCCTCTGAGACGTCGACGTCCAGCCTCCCGGCATCGACATCGATGGTCACGAGATCGCCGTCGGCGACGGCGGCCAGCGGGCCGCCGCGCGCCGCCTCCGGGGCCACGTGGCCCACCATCAGCCCTCGCGTCGCCCCCGAGAAGCGGCCGTCGGTGACCAGCGCCACCGACTCGCCGAGGTCGGCGCCGACGATCGACGAGGTCAGGCCCAGCATCTCACGCATCCCCGGCCCGCCCGCCGGCCCCTCGTAGCGCACGACCACCACTTCCCCGGGCTCGATGGCGCCCGAGCGCACGGCATCGATGCAGGACTGCTCGTCATCGAACACGCGGGCGGGACCGGTCTGGGCGCGGCGCTTGGTACCGGCCAGCTTGAGCACGCAGCCCTCGGGGGCGAGGTTGCCGCGCAGCGCGTACAACGAGCCCCGGGGCTTGAACGAGCCGATCACCCGGCCGTCGGCGGGCGGGGCCGGCGCGCTCGCCTGGGCGAGCGTCCGCCCGTCCACGGTGGGGGCGCTCCCGTCCACGTGACCGCTCCGAATCAGCTCCTGGATGAGTGTCCCGGTTCCGCCGGCCCGGTGCAGATCCTCGGCCACCCAGCGGCCTCCGGGCACCAGGTCGGCGATCACCGGCGTGCGGGCGGAGATCGCCGCCAGGTCGTCGAGCGACAACTCGACGTCCGCCTCCCGCGCGATCGCGAGCAGGTGCAGGAAGCCGTTGGTCGAGCCGCCGCTGGCCACGACCCCGGCCATCGCGTTCTCCAAGGCGCGGCGGTCCAGGAACGAACGCGCCGGGATCCCTGCCTCGGCCAGCGACACCGCGAGCGTTCCGGCCCTTTCCGCCGCCGCGTCCTTCTCCCGCACGTACGCCGCCGGGATCAAGCCGTCGCCGATCACGCCCAGTCCCAGGAAGTCAACCGCGATCGCCATCGTGTTCGCGGTGAAATTGCCCGCGCAGTATCCGGCCCCCGGACAGGCCGCCCGCTCGATGGCGTCCAGATCCTGACGGGACATCCGGCCCCGCTCATGGGCGCCGACCGCCTCCCACACGTCCTGGATGGTGAGGACGCGACCGTTCGCGCGCCCGGCCAGCATCGGGCCACCGGAGAGCACGACGGCCGGCCGGTCCACCCGGGCCAGCGCCATGAGGGCCGCGGGCACGGTCTTGTCACAGCCCACCAGGCACACCAGCGCGTCGAAGTCGTGGGCGTCGACCATCAGCTCGATGGAATCGGCGATGACCTCCCGTGAGACCAGCGAGGCCCGCATTCCGGGTGTGGCCTGCGACTGGTTGTCCGACACCGCGATCGTGTTGAAGGCCAGCGGCACGCCGCCCGCCGCCTCAACCGCGGCTGCCGCCCGCTCGGCCAGTCGCCGGTGGTTCAGGTTGCACGGCATCGTCCCCGTCCAGGTGGACGCGATGCCGACAATCGGACCGTCCAGCCGATCCGGGTCGATTCCCATCGAGCGGAAATGCGACCTGGCGCCGGCGCGCTCCGCGCCCGACCGCAAGGCCGCGCGGGCACGACGCCGCGACGGTTCACCGCCCACGCGCGCTACCAGTCCGGCGGGGGCTCGGGACTGGGCACATTGGTCTTGCCGACCGCCTGCAGCGCGGTGGGCAGGAGCGTGAGCTCTGGCACGTAGGCGCGCGGAGGCAGGGTGACGGCGAACAGGCAGGCCGCCGCCACGTCCTCGGGGGCCAGCATATGGGCGCGGACCTCGGGAGGCGGCGGCTCGGGCCGGCGGTCGAGGATCGGCGTGTCGACGACGCCCGGGAGCACGGTGGTGAAACGCACACCCCGGACGTGCTCCTCGAAGGCGGCCGCTCGGGCGAAGGCCAGCAGGCCCGCCTTGGCTGCCTGGTACGCCACTCCGGACGGATCGGGCCAGCTGCCCGACACCGACCCGATGAGCACGACGTCCCCTCGCGTGTCGCGCAGGGCATCCAGAAACGCGTGCACGACGTTGTAGACACCGGTCAGGTTGACCGCGAGCATCATGTCCCAGGCGTCGGGAGAGAGGCGATCAAGCGAGCGCTGAGGCAGGTTGGTGCCGGAGGCGACGACGACCACGTTCACCGATTCCTGCGTCGTGATCGTCTGGGCGAGGCGATCCACCGCCGCGCGATCACTCACGTCGAGCTCGTGTCCGACCATGTCGCCGCCCAGCTCCGGCCGGCGTCGCGCTGCCGCGTGGACTCTCGCCCCCGCATCGGCGAACGTCCGGGCCGTCGCAGCCCCGATCCCGCTGGACGCTCCGACGACGACGGCAACCCGACCCGTCAGCGGACGGTCGCTCAAGACTCGCGTCCCGCACCGGCCAGGAACACCTTGACCTGATCAGGAGGTCCCTCGACCAGGCGCGCGAACGCCTCCGGTCCCTCCTCGAGGGGGAGCGTGGGCGGCAGCTCGCCAAGCGACGCCCGGCCGGCGACCAGCCACTCGAGCGACTGCTCGAAGTCGGCCATCGTGTAGGCGTAGGAGCCGAAAATCGTGATCTGCTCGCGGACCAGGGTGTGAAAGCTCAGAGTGGTGTCGTCGTCGGCCAGGCCGATGCAGACCACCCGCCCGCCGGGCCGGACGAGCTCGAGGGCCATGGCCCGCGTAGCCTCGAGGCCGACGGCGTCGAGCACCAGGTCGGCGCCGAGCTCGTCACTCGCCGAGCGCGCCGACTCCGCGTCGGAGTGCACCGAGTGCGCGCCCAGGGCCCGCGCCCGCTCGCGCCGGGCCTCCTGGGGCTCGACCACCTTGACGTCACCGATGTCGCTGAGCAGAGCCGCCTGCAGCGTGACCAGCCCGATCGTGCCCGCACCGATTACCACCGCGGACGACGCCTCCTGCCCGGCAAGTCCCAGACGGACGGCATGGACGCCATTGGCCAGCGGCTCGGTGAGGGCTCCAATCCGGATATCCAGGGCGTCGGGCAGCGGACGGAGATTGGCTGCCGGAGCGCGCACCAGGTCCGCGAAAGCCCCGTCGTGATGGATGCCAATCAGCGTGCGCGTGGGGCACACGTTCTCCTGGCCGGCGCGACACAGCCGGCAGTGCCCGCATCCGGCGATCGGATTGACGGTGGCGCGAGCTCCGATCCACTTCTCGGCCCCGGGGCCGGCGGCGACGACCTCACCCGCGAACTCGTGGCCCATGACCAGCGGCGGGTGGCGGTTACCCATGTGCCCCAGATATCCCTCGACCTCGGAACCACAGATGCCGACCGCGCCGGGGCGAACCACGACCTCGTCGGGCCCCGGATCTCCCGGCTCCGGGCGCTCGCCGATCTCCATCTGCTCGGGGCCCTGCCAGACGACCGCTTTCATGCTTCACCTTTCTGGCGACCGTAGAGGAGGAGGATGGCGAGGATCACCACCCCGTACACGATGTCACGTGCGTAGTCCGGGGCGTTTTGGGCGAGCAGCACGCTCACGAGCGCCATGGCTCGGCATAGGCGGTGGACACCTCTCGGCCGGTCATCTCGGTGACCGCTTCCCGTTCGTCGATCTGCTCGTGGGTGCCCACGTCCGTGCCGTTGCGAAAGACCGTGATGCGGTCGGCCAGGTCGGTCACCTCGCTCCACCGGTGTGAGGTGAAGACCACTCGGTGGATCACGGCACGGCGTTCGACATCGCCGGCAAGGGCGTGGTCGAGGAGGCCAGCATCCGCGAAGCGCTCGAGCAGGCCGTCCAGCTGGCGGGCGCGCGTGATTAGGTCCGCGGGACGGGATCCGGTTCACGGGACGGGATCCGGTTCGCGGGACGGGATCTCCGGGTAGCCAGGCAATGGTGAGGGACTGTGAGATCACCGGCCTGCGGGTGCTGGACGTGCGCTTTCCGACCTCGCGCACGCTGGCCGGCTCAGACGCGATGAACGAGGCGCCTGACTACTCGGCCGCCTACGTCGTGCTCGAGACCGACTCCGAGCTGACCGGCTACGGGATGACGTTCACCATCGGCCGTGGCACCGAGATCGTGGCCGCCGCCATCCAGGCGCTGGTGCCGCTGATCAAGGACCGGCGCCTGTCCGACATCGTTGCCGACCCGCGCGCCTTCTGGCGCTCGCTGGCCGGGGATGCGCAGCTGCGCTGGATCGGCCCCGAGAAGGGCGCCATCCACCTCGCGACCGCGGCCGTGGTCAACGCGGTGTGGGACCTGTGGGCGCGCGCCGAGGCCAAGCCGCTGTGGAAGCTCGTCACCGACATGACCCCCGAGCAGCTGGTGGGCGCCATCGACTTCCGGTACATGACCGACGTGCTCACGCCCGATCAGGCCGTCGAGTTGCTGGCCTCGCGCCAGGCCGGACGGGCGCAGCGTGAAGCCGCGATCCGCCGTGAGGGCGTGCCCGCCTACACGACCTCGGTGGGGTGGCTGGGCTTCTCCGACGACGAGGTTCGCCGGCGCTGTCGCATCGCCGTGGAGGAGGGATGGACGCACGTGAAGATGAAGGTCGGCGGAAACCTCGACGACGACGTGCACCGCGCGACCATGATCCGCGAGGAGATCGGCTCCGAGCGCTTCCTGATGATGGACGCCAACCAGGTGTGGGAGGTCGATCAGGCGATCTCGGCGATCCACCGGCTGGCCGAGTTCGATCCCTGGTGGATGGAGGAGCCGACCAGTCCCGACGACATCCTCGGCCATGCCCGAATCGCCCGGGAGGTCGCGCCCGTCCGAATCGCCACCGGCGAGCACTGCCAGAACCGGACGATGTTCAAGCAGCTCATGCAGGCCGGGGCGCTTCACTTCTGCCAGCTGGACGCGTGCCGTCTGGGCGGGGTCAACGAGGTCCTGGCGGTGCTGCTGCTGGCCGCTCGGTTCGAGCTCCCGGTCTGCCCCCACGCTGGAGGCGTCGGCCTCTCGGAGTACGTGCAGCATCTCGCGCTCATCGACCACATCGCCATCGGGGGGGCTATGGACGAGCGGCTGATCGAGTACGTGGACGAGCTTCACGAGCACTTCGTGTCCCCCGTCCAGATGTCTCAGGGGCACTACGTGGTGCCCGAGACGCCGGGTTACAGCATCGAGATGCATCCTGAGTCGCTCCAGGTGTACGCGTTTCCCGACGGCGCCGCCTGGGCCGGCGCCAGCTCGCGAGCATGAGCCCGTCGCTTGCGGGAGTGCGGCTGGCGCGCGTGGCCGACCGCGGTGGCCGGCCGCGGGTCGGCGTCGTGGCGGGGGACCAGCTCGAGCTGCTGGACACCGACGACATGCTCGCCCTCCTCGAGCGCGACGAGCTGTCCGACGTGGTGGACCGGGTGGAGATCCTCGACGACCAGACGCTGGAGCGGCCCGCGCCGTTCGAGCTGCTGGCGCCGGTGGTTGCGCCCGGGACCTGGGCGGCCGGGGTCACCTACGAGCGCAGCCGGGAGGCTCGCCGGGCCGAGAGCCAGGGCCGTGACGTCTATGACCTGATCCACGACGCCGAGCGCCCCGAGCTGTTTTTCAAGGACGCGGCGGGACGGCGCACCGTGGGACCGGACGGCCCCATCGCGGCCCGGAGCGACGCCTCCTGGACGGTGCCCGAGCCCGAGCTCGCGGTCGTGCTGGACCGCAACGCCAGCCCGCTGGCGGTCACCATCGGCAACGACGTGTCGTCCCGGGACATCGAGGGCGCCAACCCGCTGTATCTCCCGCAGGCCAAGGTCTACGGGGGCGCCTGCGCGCTCGGGCCGGCGCTGCTCGTTCCCGAGGACTGGGACGACGACTATGACATCGAGCTGCGCATCCTGGACATCGCGCACCAGCCGGTGTTCGAGGATCGGACCTCGACGAGCAGCATGTGCCGGTCGCTGGCGGTGCTGACCGACTTCCTGCGCCGCGACAACCCGATACCGGCAGGCACCGTCCTCCTGACCGGAACCGGCATCGTGCCCCCCGACGAGGTCACTCTGCTCGATGGGATGCTCGTGGAGATCCGCATCCCCGGGATCGGCGTGCTGCGCAACCCGGTCGCCGGGGGCTCCGACTAAAACCCTCATGGAGGTGTGAAAGCCAATGTTTGACACCGCTGCCGAGCTTGCCCCGGCGAACTTCATCGCAGGAGAATGGACGCCCTCGCGGGACGGATCGACCTTCGAGCGCCACAACCCGTGGCGGCCGAACGAGGTCGTAGGGGAGTTCCCGAGCTCGAGCGCCGCCGATATCGAAGCCGCGACCGAGGCCGCGCGGCGGGCGCTCAAGGGCTGGTCGGGATTGGCCGCCGCCGAGCGCGGCAGCTTCCTGCGCCGGGCCGCGGACATCATCGAGGGCCGAGTGGAGGAGATCGCCCGGGACATGACGCGGGAGATGGGCAAGCCTCTGGCCGAATCCCGTGTGGAGTCCGCGCGCGCGGCGGCGATCCTCCGCTTCTTCTCCGGCGAGGGCTGGCGCCCGGTGGGCCAGATCTACGAGCAGTCGGCGAAGCGATCGCTCGTCTACACGCGACGTCGCCCGGTGGGGGTCGTGGGCCTCATCACGCCGTGGAACTTTCCCGCCGCGATCCCGACCTGGAAGATGGCGCCGGCGCTGGCCTACGGCAACACGGTCGTGATCAAGCTCGCTCAGGACAGCCCGCTCACGGGCCTTCACCTGGCTCGTGCGCTGGACGAGGCAGAGCTCCCCGCCGGGGTGCTCAACGTGGTCATCGGCTCGGGCTCGAAGGCGGGCGACGCCCTGGTCAACGACCCGCGCGTACGCGCCATCTCGTTCACCGGATCGGTGGCGGTCGGACGAGGCGTGGGCGAGCGGGCCGTGGGCCTTGGAAAGCGGGTGCAGCTGGAGCTCGGCGGCCACAACCCGCTGATCGTCGCCGCCGATGCCCAGCTCGACGCCGCCGTTAGAGCCGCCTACGCGGGGGCGTTCGGAGCGGCCGGGCAGAAGTGCACGGCCACCCGCCGCATCTTCGTCTCCAACCAGGTCTACGACGAGTTCCGGGAGCGCTTCCTGGCCCGCATCGCCGACGGCAAGGTGGGCGACCCCAGCGACGACAGCACCGAGGTGGGCCCGCTGGTCAACGAGCACCAGTTCGACGACGTGCTCGCCGGAATCGCCCGAGGTCGGGACGAGGGCGGCACCGTCATCGCCGGCGGCGAGCGCGCTGACCCCGAGGCCTATCTGGTCCCCCCGACCGTGTTCGAGGACGTCGGCGACGACGCCTATCTGTCCCAGGAGGAGGTGTTCGGGCCGGTGACCACGCTGTATCGCTTCGGCGACCTCGACGAGGCGATCGAGCGCGCCAACGGCGTGCGCTTCGGCCTATCGGCGTCGGTGTTCACCACCGACCTGGCGACCGCCCAGCGCTGCGTGGACGAGCTCGAGGCCGGGATCCTGCACGTCAACTCACAGACCGCCGGAGCCGACGTGCACGTCCCGTTCGGGGGCACGAAGGATTCCGGCTACGGTCCGCACGAGCAGGGTCGTGCGGCGATCGAGTTCTACACCGAGGAGATCACGGTCTATCAGGACGTCTAGAGCCAAGCTCAACTCGCGTCGGATGAGCCGGCGGTGCTCGCCGGCTGGGGGCCTCCGAAGTACGCCTCTTCCTGAGCGAGCACGTCGATGGGGAGCTCGACCAGACCCTGTTGGGTGGCCAGCCGCTCCGCGTTCTGCAGGTAGCTGAGCAGGAAGTCGCGAACATCGGCGTGCTTGGCGTCCTGGACCGAGGTGGTGATGAGCAGAGGGCGCGACAGCGGGTAGGCGCCGGTGGTCACCGTCTGCTGGGAGGGGAAGATGCAGTTCTCCGGGCTGGCCGAGGTGGTTATCTCGAGGGGGCGCAGCGACCCTTCGAACTGTGCGTAGTAGGCGAAGCGGAACAGGCCGAGATGCCCGACGTCAGCGGCCAGGCGGCGTTGGGCGGCGTGGCCGGCCTGGATGGGGACTTGTGCCGCTGCGATTGCCGACCTCTGGCTCGAGACCGCGGCCTGCGCCTGCTTCTGCTTGGCTTGTGCGCTGCTGAGGGTCGTCGCGTCCTGGGCCTGGGTGGCGGCCGGCCGCCCATCGGCGATGCCCTTGGTGACCTGGAAGGCGGCTTCCTTGACGGCCAGGTTGGCGCTCGTCAGGGTCTCCTGCGCGCCGGCGAAGATGGCGTTCAGGGTGCTCAACCTCTGCGTCAGCTGGGTCAGCCCCGAGGCTGCGTTGGCGTCCGCGGTGGTCCCGGTCACGAACAGGCGGGCCCCTTCGCCGGTCGGCTCCGCGTGGTAGTCAAAGCGTAGGTCGAGCAGCGAGGACTGGCCCGAGCCGAGCACCGAACTGTCGAAGAACGAAAACGCGCCATTGCCCGGGCCGGGGCCGGCGACCGACAGGGGCAACTGGTCAAATCCGAGCTGACCCCAGTTGTAGACGGGGCTGCCGGCCCGGAAGATCGATTTCACTTGGGGGACGGACAGACAGTCGGCGCCGACATCGGTAGCGGTCTTGGTGGCGAGCACGATGCCGTCGGAGGCGATCTCGACCTGCACCGGCCGGATGCCGGCCCGTTCGCACTGGGCGAGCTCGGTGCTGGACATGGGACGGGAGGAGTCGACCATGTCGATCTGACCCTGGCAGAGCTCTGGGAAGGCCACGCCGGCGCCGGTGTTCTTGATCGAGACGGTGTCGGTGCCGCCGGCCGCCTGGTAGGCGTCGGAGGCGAGCGCGGTCAGCGATCCCTGGGTGGAGCCGGCGATGGTGAGCGTGCCCGGCGCGCGGTGCGCCAGCCGCAACGCCGCCGGCGAGGCCACCGCCGGTGTCGACTGCGAGGCGGCGGCCACCTTGTGTTCGGCGCCCTGGGTCGAGACTCCACAGCCGCAGATGCAGACGACCGCCAGGAGGCCGAGGAGGGCGGCAAGCGGCTTTCTCATCGGATTCATCCTCCGTACCCGGGGCTGGGCGCGAAGCTGGAGACGGTGGGCTGGGAAGTGGACGGATCCTGAAGCTCCGGGGGCAGTTGCACGACCTGGAAGTCGGTGAGATGCAGGGACTGGAGCTCGTTGCCGACCAGCATCGAGGCGGTGACGTTGCCCTGCGCGTACAGGGTGGGAACCGCGGCGCGGCCGACGACGATGGCGCCGTAGTTGCTAAGCGTCCACATCAGCGCCTGGGCCAGCCGTTGCCGTTGTCGACCCAGGGGGGCCCCGGGGTTCAGCTGCACCCCCGCCTTGAGGCGGATACGGGCGCCTTCGGGCAGGGAGTCGGTCGCCCCATTGCCGTCGGTGGTGGACGCCGGCGAGACGTAGTTGCGCGTCGCCGGGGCGGGGATCGCGATGGCCAGCGCGTGGTCGATCTGGCCGTTTTGGAGCTCCTGGGGACGGATCAGCCCGGCGAACAGCGGCAGGCCGGAGCCGCGCGCGGAGGATTGCCCGGGCGCGCCGTAGCCCGAGCCGTCCAGATTCCAGATGCGCATGTACTGAAACGAGATCGAGCCGTCGGCGAGCCGGCGCGCGCGCCACAGGTCATAGGCGGTCTGCCCGTTTGCCGAGATGATCGTGAACCAGCCGTCATACAACGGGTTGGGGGAGACGCCGGCCGGGACCGGGAGCTGGGTGATGCCATGGTCGTCGCCGCAGATGAGCTGCCGGCAATGCAGCGCGGTCAGGGGCCCGCCCTGCACGACCGGATCGGTCCAGGCTGTGGTGTTGATGTACAGGCCGGGGTCGACGGTCGTGGCCTCGGGCTTGGGAAGCCGCCCGTCCGGCTGCTCGACGGCCTGCACCCGGCGCATCGCGGCAGCGATCAGCGCGCCCGAGCGGACGTCGGCCGGCGCATAGAGGTCCTGTGTGTTCCAGGGTGAGCCGGCGTCGAAGAAGCGACCCGAGAAGCCTTCGCCGGTGGGCACCGGCGCGTCGCTGACGTAGGCGGTGGCGCCGCTGCTCTGGGCAGCCTGGGTGCCGGCCCCCGTGGAGGCCGTCTGGGTGGTCGTGGCCGCGGTG
>Ga0182024_10018345_pt1 | contig 13040 bp, 22 predicted proteins | sample P32metaG_FD_120480 | JGI IMG/M metagenome (GOLD analysis project Ga0182024, IMG submission 120480) | Permafrost microbial communities from Stordalen Mire, Sweden - P3-2 metaG (Illumina Assembly) | ecosystem: Environmental > Terrestrial > Soil > Wetlands > Permafrost | place: Sweden: Stordalen...
AGCGATTGCACGTCTGGGCGGATCACCAGATCCGCGTGGCGCTCCCACAATTCCAATTGATGTTTTTGCGCGGCGTAAACGGAGCGGCTCACCACCTGGAAAATGCTGGATGGTCTGCCGTCGTGCCCGTCCTGCATTCCCACGGAAACGCCGACCACATAACGCGCGCCAATTTCCCGCGCGGCGCGCGTAGGAACCGGCGCCGTCAATCCGCCATCCACCAGCCAGCGCGTGCCGATTTCCACCGGCTCAAAAATTCCGGGGAAGGCGCAGCTCGCGCGAATCGGATCGATCAGGCTGCCTTCGGTGAACACCACCGGCTCGCCGGTATTTAAATTCGTGGCCACCACGGCCATGGGGATTTTCAAATCTTCAAAACGGCGCGATTCAAAAACGCGTTCAATCAAATCGGCGAGACGGTGATTGCTGGCGAGTCCGAGGCGCGAAACATGCCAGCGCGCGATGTCGCGAAAGCGCAGCGTGCGGCAGGTCGCCATGATCAACGCGAGCGGCGCGCCGCTGGCGTATGCGGCACCCAGAATGCTGCCGACGCTGGTGCCGGCAATATGCGAAATGGCGATGTGATTCTCTTCGAAGACTTGCAGCACGCCGAGGTGCGCGAACCCGCGCGCAAATCCTCCGCCCAGCGCGAGCGCCACGCCGGGGCGTGGGGCGCGCAGCGAACGCGTGGAAAAGTCGCGCAACGCGGTTGCGTCGCGAAGCGCGGCCGCATCGTTTAGCGCAGCCGCGTTGCGAAGCGCACGCGCGTCGTTCCGCAGGGACGCATCGTTCAGGGCGGACGCGTTGGGCAGCCGGCTCTTCTCAGAGAAATTTTCATGTCGCGCCATGGACTGCAGATTGCCAGCAGGCGTGTACAGGACCAATGGGCTGGGGGTTCCTAAAAAACAGTACTGATGTACCCCATGGGCGAACAAAGCGAATTCAGGCCATTCCCGCGTCGGCGTATGCGACCCGCACACGCGCAGCCCTTGCGCGTCGCGGATCGAAATGGCGAGGGCTTGGCGCCGACCTGGTGTACGGCAAGCGCCGACGCGATGGAGCGATCGCGCAACTGGCGGAGCCAATCTGTGTGACAGGGGACGCGCAGGTGTGGAACGGGGAGGGCGTAAATAAGGATGGGGATTGTTTTGCGCAACGGGCAGGATTTGTTTTGCGCTGTGGGCAGTACTTTCTTACTACGCGGTTGTGCTCGCTGTACCATTGTTGGTTTTTCTTCGCTGCGCGATTCTCTCTTAGTCAGGCAGCACTGAGGGAGACGCATGAAGAGCGCATTCAAGCCGTGGGTGGGACAAGCGGTGGTTCTACAAGTGGCGCTGGGAGATATTAAGGTGCCACTGCGCGGCACGTTGTTGAAGGACGGAATTGAATCGGTGCGCATGCGGATCGGTGATGGCTGGGACGTGGACATTTATAAGGAAATGATTATGGCGGTGGAAGAAGACGCCATGGTTTTGCTACCGGCGTAAAAAATGGGCAAGGGGGAAGCGATGAGAAACGATGCAGGGGACGGGCAGGAAGCGGTGCGGCAGTACCTGAAATTCGTAACGGTGCGGCGCGCGGCGGTTTTGCTGGGGATTTCCGAAGCGGAGTTGCGACGCATTTCGCACGAGTCCGGCTACGGACGGACGGAAGTGGCGGACGGGCAGGAAGACACTTTTTTCACCTACGAAGAGCTGCGACAGATCTGCGTGATGTCGGTGCAGACGGTGCACTAAGTTTTTCTGTGGCGGAGTTTTTTTGTGACCGAGCTTTTCGTGGCCGCCAGCGCAGTCGCGACTTTGACGGTGAGCCACGGTGCAGGGCGGGACGAAACCCAGGCTTCGTCTCGCGGCGAATGGCCTCGGTGAATGGCCGCAGTGAATTGCCGGAATAATGGCCGCGGTGAAGCCGCGATGGAAGCGGCGAAACCGGTTAACGAGTTTGCTGGACAAATATCCTGTACGGGTTTGCTGAACAAGTTTGCTGCACAAATTCTCTGTACCAGTTTGTTGAACAAGTTTGCTGTACGAGTTTGCTGTACAAGCTTCCCCTAGCAGTGACCCTCCGGCCCCGGAATCGTTTGCCCCCAGACGATCCGGGGTCTTCCTCTTTAGGGGCTCTCTTAGATGATTGCGGTGGGTGATCATGCCGAGTCGAATCGGTACTTGTCGGCTAAGAACCAGTAGGAGTTTGCCTCCGGGTCCCTATTGCCGAACCGCCGGAAACGAGCGATGGGCGAGATGGTGCTGCCGAAATTATTTTCCGCGGCGATATTTTCGGGGCAACCGACGGCGACGCCTTTTTCTTCTTTCTCTTCGTGAGCCGCGCGTTTTTTGTGAGTTACGGGTTCTTCGTGAACTGCGTGTGCTTCGTGAGCTACGGGTTCTTCGTGAGCTTCGTGCGCGGAGGCCGCTGCTTTGTTTTTGTCGTTGTTTTTATGGGGGGATGCATCGGCGGCGTTGTTGGGTGTGGCGCGCGATCCGCGTTTGGGAGACGCGACTGTGGCGACTGCGGTGATGTTGGTGTCGGGTGAATCTGCGGGCGGAGTGACGGCAGAAATCGGCGTTTGAGTGGGAGACGCGGTGGGTGCGCTATTGTGCGCGGCCTGAGGCGTTGTTGCGGGGCCGGCTTCGCCGCAGGACGATAGCTGATACGTGGCGGGATCCAGCGCGGGATAGAGTGCGGCATCGAGTGCCGAAGTAGGGGAATCGAGCGGAGCGGGCGCGGCTTGCTGCTGGCGAGCCTGGGCATTTTGCTGCGCGAACTCGGCGTGTGCGGGATGGGCGCAGGCGACATGTTCCTGTTCATGGATGGCCGGCAGGGTGCGCAGAAGCAAGCTGCTGATGTGAGTGAGGACAGAAGCGCGGCGCGGGGAGATAGCTCCAGCGGCGAGGGCGGCGTAGAGATCGGTGAGGGAGTTGTTGATGCCGTGGGCGCAGCGGAAAGCATGAGAACGATTAATGAGGGGCAGGCAGAAGTCATCAGGGCTGCCTTGCCGCCAGGCATGTTTGAGGCAATAGGTGCCGTCACGACTCGTGAGAGAGCGGCAGCGACGATTGGCAGCGGTGACGTAGTGGCAGCGTCCGTCACCGGGGAACGGTTCTGGAGATTTTGATTGTGGTTTCATGTTCGGTCCTTAGCTTTCGAAAATATGGGTACGAGGGTTGAAAGTGGTTGGTCGGGGTGCGATCTGTGAGACCCCACGTTTTTTCCGCAAGAGCTCGTAATGTATTGAAACGGTTTGGGTAAGAGCATTTTTGAAGTGAAAAAGAGTTCGTAAGTTGTTGAAAAGAGTGAGGGCGTATTTTGATGAAAAGCGCAAGAGTTTTGTAAGTTATTGAGGAGGGAAGAGTTGGGTTGGGAAAAAGTTGTGAAACTTGGCGCGCTTGAGGAAAAGAGAAGGGAGGGGCGCTGGGAGCGGAGTCGCGAGAGACGGGACGGGGGGAGAGATCCAGCAGCGCAAACTGGGCGGAATTGGGAGAGGCTAAGAGAGCGGCGCGGGTTGGTCCGGGGCGATGATGAGTTGCGAGGTTCACAGCTAATTTTACTGATTAGATACCGTAACTACTACTTATCGGTCGTACAGTCGAGGGACGGGGCGGAGGGCCTGTACTTTTTCGATGTGGGAAAGGAAGCGTGGCTTGCCGGGATTAAAGCGCGTGGTGATGCGCGGCGGTTGGCGTTTTTGAGATTGCGATGCGGATGGCTGTGACGGCGCGAAGGTTGACTGATTTTACGCGGAGCGAAAACGGCGGTGAGAAAAAGTTTGATGGGGGCACGAGCGTGTGTGGTTCTGGGACGCTGTGGTAATATTTACAAACTGTGCGCCCGTAGCTCAGCTGGATCAGAGCGTCTGGCTACGAACCAGAAGGTCGGGAGTTCGAATCTCTCCGGGCGCACCATTTCTAATCAGTAAATACGCGGCTATTTACGATTTTGCATTTTGACGCGTCATTCACCGCCCGTGCTCAGGGTCACCGCTGGGTCACCAAAACCTATAGGCAACGATATGCTCGATGAAACCGAACTCCTTAGTGAACACCGGACAAACCGCGAGAAACTCAGAAGCACGATTCCAAACCGGCTGGTGGAATTGCTCACCGTGATTGACGCCAAAAGGGACCGCATTGAGAAGTGGTACGCGGATCTCTTGATAAAAATGGGCAATAGCGTAATACGGGTGTGCTTGGATTTGTCTAAAGGAATTGACGATGAGGATGGGCTTCCAGCAGCGGCGTGGAACGCACGCAACTTGTTGGAACTGTGGGTTTGGTTGAAGTATTGTTCGATGTCACTTGGAAACGCTCGAAGGTTTCATGAGGATGCAATTCGTGATCTGGTAGGACTCGTCGAGGCCCACGCGCGAATTTGCTCGATAATCAAAATCGAGAATGAGCATTACAACGCCAATCTTTCCGCGATTGCGGAGTTGGGTTCGTCTCAGTCGATAGAATCTGTAAACGCAAACTACTTGAGGGTTGCACAAGCGGCAGACGAGTTTGGGTTGGGAGACGCCTACCGCGCCTACAACGCTCACTTGTCAAAGTTCGCTCATCCAACGGCGGGACTGGTCATTGGAGTCATGCACCAAGACGACATGGTTCGGCATATGCAAAGCAATTGCACAACGATGGGCCTTTTTTATGGTGGGCAATGTGTGATTGTTCTGAGTGAGATCGTTTCTAAACTCCCTTCGGCGAAATAGCTCCGAGCAGGGTATTTCGGTACCGACTTCTCGGACAGTTCTCGAACAACGGGAGATATTGCGCATAGGGCACGCCCAAGCGCACAATTCTGCATATCGAACAGCACCACAATAGCACCACTAAATTCCAAAAATGGCGAAGCCTCAAGATGCGACAACGCTCGACTCATACAAAGCCGAGTTAAATCCTGATAACACCGCGAGCTTGATTCAAGCAGCAAGGCTCAGCGCTAGGGACCTTCTCGACACCGGCGAAATACTATTTACGCTAAAGCGTTTCCCACATTCCATGCTGTTCTCGACGCTCGCTATTGAAGAATCCTCAAAGCAAGTGATTCTGCTGTCTATTCTTTGTGCTCCCAACGAACGCCAACGATTCGCAGCTTGGAAGTCCTATCGGAATCATATGGCGAAAACCCAAGGGTCGAACAAAGCAATCGAGAGTCAGATTCGCGTCAATTTTCCAAAACTTTCGAGAGAGCAAGCTTCAAAAATAGGGTCTAGCGGTCCGACGCCTAAACAACTTGAACGCAACAAACAACTCTCAGTCTATTCCGATGGTCTCGACAACTTGGGCGAATGTGCCTGCCATTATCCCGCTGCCTCTGATTGGCGCGAACTGGCGTGGGAGCGACTCTGCGAAGCGCAGTCGTTAGTTCACAGTCTGCGTGACCGCACGCCGAAAGAACTGCGTATTTTTCAAAAACACTTCAAGCAAAGGTCCGACACCGACAATCCGCATGTCGTTCTAACCAAACTTAAGGATGAACTCTTGGAAAACGGATGCATACAGGAAGGGTGGTGGGACACCATTCTTCAGGACGTTCAGTATGAACTGGATCAGAGCGGCCCGATGCAATCGGAGTCAGAAAGCTAGCTAGGTTTTACCCGCGTTTTACCCGAACCCAGCACAAGCTGACGCAGTTTACGATGGCAGCTTTCTCGCCAAATTCTCCAGATACGTTGCGGTCTCATCTATCCGTGCTGGGAAAATTGCTCCATCCAATGCTGTCGGCGGAGCCATTCCTTTTTCCGGCAGTTGCGGTCCAAGCCTTCTCAATAATTCGTCTCGATAGCTTATGGCGGTGCCTAAAAATTGCACTTTAAAATCCAAGACAAATTGACTCTGAATTCTGTTAGTTTGCTGCACGCCTTCGTTCCAAATTTCCATCTTCTTAGGGTCGTTGTCGTCTGGGATGGTCATGATTTTGTTTCTTACGTCTAGGCTAGACTTTTGCTCCGTTTGCAGCCAGCGAGCCGAAAACTCCCTCATGCTGTTAGCGAACTCAATAACTTTCGTTTGCAATTCCTTGGCATTCATCTTCTCAAGTGCAGATTTTTCACTTGTATCAATATGCGGCAAAACATTTCGTAGGATCGTGGCCATTTGCTGCGGAGTGCTGTTGGTCGAAATACTTCCGAGAACTAACTTAATCGAATCCAACTGGCCTTGCATATACTTAAGATTGCCTTCATTTCGGATTTGTTCTGCTTGATGAAGATTGGAAGACGCGTTTTCTTTCTGTGTCTGTCTTGCCAATTGCCACACACTTAGAGCAATAAAACTCAAACCCAAGCCGGCAAACGCGCCTCTGTACCACCACTTCCTGTTGGTACCCTCAACAGGCGGGTGGATGGTCATTTCAATCCCAACAGCAGACATGCCGATACCAGCAAACCATATCCCGACGGAAATTAGTAAGTCCACGTTCACCACCACACAACTGCCTGCTTAGGAGTTCGGGTGAGATTATTCTATCGCTTTCTTCTTTTTTTAAGGAAACTCTGCCGCAAAAGCTTTGCGCAAGACGCCGGTAGTTCAAGACGTGCTGGACCAAAAGAACCAACGACCGGTAGGCAGACCAACAAAGCCAGAAGTGGAAAACGGTAACAATGTACCCAATTTGTCAAAACGTCCGGAAGGAAACTCTGCCGCCAAAGCCTTGCGCCGATTGCGCAAAGGCCGCCCAGATTCAATTCACAAAGAGCGCTCCGTCAAGAGTGCGCAAGGTGTGAATAGCCGTGGTCAGATTCGAAGCCAGACAATCCCGCACAGGTTGGGATTGGCCTTTGAATGCCGGAAAGCTTTTCACGCACGCGGCAACAAAAATTTGGTCATGCTCTTCTGCCAGTAATTTTCCGCCATAGCACGCATCCACGATTTTCTTAACGAGCTTGATGTAGACGTCAGAATCGGCCGCGACGTCGAAATGTTTTTGCGGAAAATTGCTGGACAACGGCGGCTTCGACGCGCCCGGCCGGAATTCGGGACAGGCCAGAACTTCGTGCGCGAGCCGGTTTGCCTTATTCAGGCCAACTTTATATTTTTTGCCGAGCCGGATTGCATAGTCTTCCTTTTTCTTGATCCCTTCGATGAGTTGCGCTTCGGCGACAGGATCGGTCGGATAGCCGACGTTGTCCTGCCGGCGGAAATTATTTTTGTGCGCGACTGCGTAAACCTGGTTGACGGGAACGTGCAAATGTTTGGCGATCCGATGTCCGCCCCAGCCCGCATGGAACAGTTCGAGAATTTCTTTTTCAGGAATTACTAACCGCGTGGGCAGACCCATCGCGCGTTGCACTTTGCTTACGCTGGCCGCACCGATACCCAGCTCGCGAGCAATAACGCTTTGCCGCAATCCTGCGAGCGTCATGCGCGCGATTTTCTGTTTTTCCTTTTTTGTCAGGTGTCCACGTTTCATTCTTATTCTCCCTCTTCGTTTCGCTTCAACATGCGACCGATGTACGTCGTTGACTTGCGGAATCGTTTCGAAAGGGCTTCGATAGTGAATCCCTCGTCACGCAAAACTAGAATCTGCTCAACGTCCTTTTGGGACAACCCGCGCCGGTGATTGTTGTCGTGTGGTTGGTTGACGGCTGGAAGTGTGCGTCCGTGTGGCGTCTCCCAAGAAAGCTTCCGTGAACGAAACTGCGCACAGGCCACTTCGATGGCTTCGGCTGCCACGCATCCAGGCGTGCTCTGCGACGAGCGAGCCATTTCTTCCAGTGTGGCATTGAGACTTGGCGTGATGCGCAAACGCAAGATGTGCGGTGATGCTGGGTCAAGTTGCACCGTCGATCTTGGAAAGTCGATTACGACAGTGGTGCCCATGCGGCCACCGAAAGAATCGCGCCACCAATTCCGAAAGTGGCGGCTGTCGAGCAAATGTAGAGTTGTGCCGTGTCCTGCCGCAGATAGAGCGATGCGAGCCCGCCGCGTTGCACATCTGGCGTTTGCGACACGTTCGGGTCACCAAAGCCGCAAAGAATGGAACAGCTTTGTGTGAGTCGAAGTCCGCCGCCCGGAAAACCGATAACTTCCGACATTTATTCTTCCTCCAGTAGGTTGACGCCAATTATTTTTTGAATCTCCGGCGCCAATTTCGTGTCACGTCCAATCGGCGGTTGGCCAGCACGCGGGATGGCGCGCAGCGGCGCGTCTGGTGCGACTCCTGAAACTTCTGTCGGTTCCAAAACCTTGGCGAGATCCGGGTCGGTACCTACCGTTTTCAGCGTCCCTAGGCAGGCAGAACAGTGTTCGCCTGCTGCAACATGCGCCTGCATCGCAGCTTCGTGGAACTTGCGTTCTGTGCTGCCGTCTTCATAAGAGTCCATCGCGGTTTTATGCGCCCGACTCATCCCTGCATGAAACTCCAGACCCGCCGCTGCGTTCTGCCGTGAAAATCCGTCGCTCGCACGTTTTTCGCTCATGGTCAGCTCCAAGTAATATTTTTGATTTGCTCGGCGTTGTAGGCTGTGGTTCGCGTCGAGTCGAAAAAATAGCCGCGTTGAAAAATCGACGAAACCAAAAGGTCAACGCTTGAGTAGCCGGTTTGGCCGCTGGCCGTCTGGTCCGAATTCAACCCTTGCATGGACGCGGGTATGTTGATCGTGACGGTGCTGCTATCCAGCAACGTGACGGTTAGCGTAGTCGGCGCACTCATGGATGCACTTCCCGGCCGCTAACTAGCGAGCCGCGTTCGTCATACTGGTAAACCCATTTTCCGTTTTCACTTTTTTCGAGCCGTGCGCCACTCGCACGCTTGGCGAGAGCGCTATCGGTCAGTTGTGGCGACGCTTTTTCCGCTGCTTTCGCAAGGTCCAGGTAGTGCTGTCGGTGCGGTTCGTCGATGAGCGCAGTCTCAGCTTGGAATTTCCGCAGGTCGATTCCACCGTGCTCGAGCTCCGCATTCGCAAAAAACTTGTCGAGCGCATCGGGCGTCTCCGTCATCGGCGCATCGTCGTCACCGCTGTTGAAAATGTGTTGGAACTCCATTGGAAAAATTGCTTTCATGATTGCCCTCCCTGATGTGCCGGACCGGTCCAACCCAGAATTGCGGGCGTGTCGCCGCCGGAACTTGCGTTATCAACGACTGCAAACTCTGCCGTGAGAAAGTTTGACCCGATGATTCGAATCGTTTTTGGCAAATTCGCGGGCAACTGGCTTGGGTCAAATTTTCTTAGGATTGGCTCGCCGCGCGAATCAAAGCCGTATCCCTGATTTGGCAAACTGTCTTCGTAGGCCATTTTTAGACGCTCCTGCTTTCTGCGCACCACGTATTCCAGTAGCGCTTGGATTCATCCAGAACTGTCGCCCAGCGTGGTGTAATGCTCACACGGCGAGCCATCAATTGACGCCACTGTGCTTCGATCGCGGGCCGGTCCACAAGTGAAGTTGCGCGCAAACCGATTATCTGGTCGTACGGGTTTAGCCGTAGCGCGTGCTTGCCTTTGAGCGCGAGTATGTCGGCATTCAGCTTGGCCAGCTCCGTTTTCGTTGCGCAGTACCGCTGCCGCAACTCCGCTTCCGCATCCACTTCCGCCGGTTCCACGGCGTCGGATTTTCCGAATCGCCACATGCGCCGCAGGCTATAAGAAAAAAACTCCATGTTCAAGCTTTAAATATTTACCTATTGTAAACTTAGCGGCTAAGTTAGACCGTTCTTATCAATAACCATGATAGGATCACCGGCATGGGACGCGAAAAACCTTGCAGCGTTTGTACACGACCGGGTGGGCGCGAAGCCGTGGACGCCTTGCTTGAGCAAAAAACGCCGATGGCAGAAATTGCTAAACTGACTGGCTTCTCAAAATCGAGTATCGGCAGGCACGCCCAAAAACATTTCGCTCGTGCCAAGGCCGAGGAGGTCAAAACGGGCCGGTACGACTCGTGCCAAAACGTGATGTGGACCAGACGCTTGGACGGCACTTTTTTTCGATGGCCGACTCCGCGCCGCTTCCACGGAACCTTGGGTGATCGTCCTGGCCCGGGCGACGTGGTGCTAACCCTCCAATTCGAGCAACCCGCCATCATCAAAAACCCGAAAGCGTTGGTCAGCGACCAACACCCGAGCGCACCAATCGACACAGACCGAATCTGATGCGAAACCGGCTACTGGAAAAGTATTAGTAGCCCATAAAACGCGTACGGACCGCCGTCCCGATGGCAAAACGGATCGTGGGACCGTCCCACGTAAATCCCACGTCTGTCCCGCGAATTTTTGAGAGAGCCGCAAGAGGATTTCTGGGATGGTCTTCTCAAAAGTTATGAGTGAAGATGTGCGCTCAGCGGCCACGCCAACGCGAAGAGCAGGTATTTTACGCGGCATGCTCGACAATGCGGCTCGTGAATTGGGAAAATGGCTGCTACAAAGACAGCCCAGCTTGGAGTGATCCTTCGGTGACCCTAATCGTAAGATCTTCAAAATATAAGGAATAGAGCGTGTAGACCATCTGGTTACTTATCATAAAGTCTGCACTATTCTGGTGCAATTCACACTGACGTATTTTTCGCTTACAGAACGCCTACGGCACAACAAAAATACTTTTTGACCTTTATTCTCACCAAAACGTTTGTGACGTTGCCACGCGTCTGCAAATTGCGAAGACGGCCAAATTCGCGTGCATCCAGAAAGAATTTGTCTCGCGGTCCCGAGTCAGGGCGAGAAAGCGGCCTTTTCTGGCTATACCGTGGACCGAAGGCGTGCTTGCCGTGCGGCGAATTCTTCATTCTCCTTTTGGATCGCTGCGAAGCGCTCTCGTTGGCGGTTTCGGTCGAAACTGTTCTCGATGGAAATGCTCGGCCAAGCGTTTTTCTTCGTAAAAAGGTGGTGGTACAGGAATATTTCTTCGGTGACACAGTTGGATGAGTCGCTCCATCAGGAACGGAAGGCAAGAGCGCTTGGTGTCTGGCGTTAGTTCTGGCGTGTTGTTCACTATTTCCAGCCATGCCAGTTGAAATTCTGGCGTACCGTATGGATCGGCGGAAAAGAATTCAAACGCGCGGTCAATATCAGCGGCAGCAGCGGCAAGCTTTGCGGCAATTCCAAGTGGTGCTCCACTGACTGCTGCTGCTGGATGTGCCTCTCCTCTTGGAACGTGCGAATACTTATCGGCCTCGGCGCCATCTGGTGGGTCAATGACAGTACTTGCATGCACAATTTTAGTGCTGCACAAGAATTGTGCTTTAGTAGAAGTTTTTGCCGATTGTGCTTTAGTAGAAACCCTTTGTTTATGCGGCTTCCGTGATTGTGCTTTAGTAGAGAGCCAGTCAGGACGCGGTGATTCGCTTACAGAGTAATGAAAACCCACACGGACCTTGCGTTTTCTCACGTGCCCTGAAAAACGGTCGGCGATTCGCTTCACTTCATAGTGTGGTTTAGCGCACGCTAAACCCAATGCGCTCAGTTCCCGCATGTAAATTGACCTTGTGTTACGGTGCATCTTCGCTTCGCGGCTAATTCGTGCTCCGGTAATCCATTGGCCGTTGGGCAGGCACAGTTCGCCCGTTTTGGCGTTCGCTAGTCGGCGCAACGTCATCCACAAGTGCGCGGCTTGCGGCGTTAGTGAGTTGTATATTTCCGCACTGGTATCGCGGATGACGAATTTCTTTTTTATTTTCTTTTTTGGCTGTGCTACTGTGGCCATGACGACGATCCTGTGAACTTCGCGGCCTTTGGGCTCCTAATGCCCAAGGGCCGCTTTCGTTTCCTCAAACAAAAAAGCCCGAAGAAGACACAGGCAGCGACCATCGCTGCCCGCTTCTCCTTCGGGCGTTATTGCGTTTCTCCTTTAGGCGTTATCCGCGCTTGCTCTTGCCGCGTGCTTTGGCCGGATCGACGACGCCGCGCTCGATAAATTCGAGCACATCGGACCTGCGATAGCGGACCTTGCCGCCCAGCTTTACGAAGCGCGGACCTTTGCCTCGGCTACGCCATTTGACAAACGTTCCTGGCTCCATTGTGGCCATCCAAGCGGCCTGTTTCGTGGTAAGAAGGTCCATTTCAGCCCTAATAGTCATGTTGCAGTCCTTTCAGGGCCAGAGTGTACCATTTACCGGAGCGATGTTCAACCGTAAGCCATTGTAAGTAAATAACTTAGCGGCTAAGTTAGGGCGAAACTTGACGGCTAAGTTTTGGGAACTTAGCGGCTAGGTTTACAGCCGCTCTAGGCGCGGGCGGGAAGCATTAGCACAGGCCTCTTGCGGTTCTCCAGCTTGGCGCGTTTCTTGGCGGCAGCCATCATTTGTATCATTTTCTCCTGCCCACGTTCGCGCGCTTCACGGGTCGCCGCTTCGTCGAATCTGGCGTACACAACGACAGACTGGAGATTATTTTTAGCGTGGCCGAGCATTGCCGCCACTTGTTGCAATCCAACTCCGGACATAGCCGCGTAACTCGCAGCCGAGCGCCGCAGATCGTGCACCGTCAGTCGTTCTGAGAATCCGAGTGCGGTGCGGAATCTAGTCCACGGCTTTTTTAGTTCGACTACATGACCGCTGCTACCGACGCCCGGAAAAACGTATTCTTCAGATTCTGGCGTCTCTTGACGGCGACGCTGTAAAACGGCTAGCGCGGACGGAAGCAAACTCACATCGTAAGGCCTGCCACTTTTCGGATGCGGCACGTGCCAGACTTCGCGCTCCCATTCAATGTTTGCCCATCGCATTGAAAAAATATCGTTGCGCCTCGCGGCGGTATTCATTGCGAGAGTGAGAAAGTCGCGCAAGTCCCGATGCGTTTCCTTTTTTAGAGCTTCGTTGAAAGCCACTAGTTCAGTGGCGGATAAATAGCGCTCACGCGGGTCTTCGTCATAAGTGCCCACGCTCTTTGCGGGATTCTCGACTCGCCAGAAATTAATTTTCTTCCCGTTCTCATCCATCCCTGTTGACCAATTAAAAATAGCGCGAATAAATTCCACGCATCGGTTCGCTTGATGCCTGTGATTACCGCACGCATTTTTCACCGCGAGCATGTCATCAACGATGATCGAGTCGATTTTTCTGTCAAGCCACTTAACAAAATGCTTGGAAGCGATCCAGCGGACGTTGTACTCA
>Ga0182024_10018346_pt1 | contig 13040 bp, 13 predicted proteins | sample P32metaG_FD_120480 | JGI IMG/M metagenome (GOLD analysis project Ga0182024, IMG submission 120480) | Permafrost microbial communities from Stordalen Mire, Sweden - P3-2 metaG (Illumina Assembly) | ecosystem: Environmental > Terrestrial > Soil > Wetlands > Permafrost | place: Sweden: Stordalen...
ACCGTGATGACGACGCCGGATTCGTGGCGGAAGCGCCGATGGCTCGTAGCCTTGCCACCGAGTTCGGTGAAGCCGTGATCAAGTAGCCAGGCCGTGAGCGCCCTGCGGGTGATTGTGCTCATTCTCGGATATGGGAGGAAGTCCTTGGCATGATCGCATCGCTCGCCGCACTCTTTCGGAGCGCACTTCGCGGTGGATCGGGTGATCGGCGACCTCGTGCTAGCGCTTCCCGCCTCGCGGTTCTCGCCGCGCAAGGCACCTACACTCGGGCGTCAGGTCGCGACGGCCGCAGCCGCCGTGAGCGCCCACCTCGGCGCCCGCGACAGCGTCCGGGGGACGCCGTGACGCCCGCAACGACGCCGCGGAGTGAGGACGAGAGGCGGCCTACATGGTAGAGCGCTCCACGTCCGGGGCGACGACGACCTCGTCTTCTGCCATCCCCATGCCGGTGGCCCTTGCGACCCATCGAAGATGCGCCAGCGCTTCAAGACGATGGCGCCGGTATCGGCGACGAGGTTCGCCTCCACGACCTGTGCCACACCGTTGGCACCCGTATGACCGGCGCCGGCGCGTCGCGCTACCAGGCAGAACTGCCCGTTGCGATCTCATAATCCGAAGGTCGCGGGTTCGAATCCCGCCCCCGCTATTGAAACAGCCTCGCGAAGAAGCGGGGCTTTGTCAGGCTCCGAAAGCGCGGACCGGTCCTGCGTCCGCACCTCCCGGGATCCGGTGAGCGGAGCGTCGCCGTAGGACTCGTCGCTGAGCCGATCGCCGTGACGAGGTCACTCGTGGCGAAGGGATCGTGAGGAATCTGCGCTGGCTCGTAGAGCCGGTCCGGCGGATCCGTTTCCAAGTACCACCCGTCCGGCGCGTGTAACGACTCGTCGTCTGATCCCACGCGATCTTCACGGCCCCAACTCCCGCCGGGGTAGATGGCGCTCGTGGCGAGCATCAAGCAGCTGTCAAGGGACGACCGCACGGCCGGAACGCTTCCGGTTGACGAACTGGCTTCAATGCGATAGTGTGCAATGCGTTAGACGGAACAAGCGTTCCGTTAGAGGGAGCACTAGGAGGATTGTAAGGTTTGTCCGGAAGCGGTCCGGTATGCCCTGCAGTTGAGCGACCACGGCGGGCTCGATGACGCCACCGAGACCGTCCATGCGCGCAGGCGCGGCCGACGGACGCGCGGCGATCTCAGCGCTGGAGGTAGGCGAGCGTGCCGGCGCATGCTCACGTTCGTCTGAGCCGAGTAGCCACTGGTCACCCGTGCGAGACGAACTGCTCGACGATCGCGAGCCGCTCGTGCGAACTTTGATCCGGCCCCGGACAGGGGGTGGTGAAACAGGCGCCATACGTACCCGACGAGCGCCAGACGCATCGGCCGGCGAGCCAAGACATAACGCACAAGCGAGCTTGGTCGACGCACAGAGCGGCGAGAAGTGGCTGACCCCGACACAAGATGAGTCACTACAACGCCACCTGCGGCATCCGGAGACATCGAGACCGCCTTTTGAAGCGTTTACGAGGCTCTCGACTGTCGTGTCCGAACTCGCGCAAATCCGCAACAATGGAGCAGGCCTTCACTTAAAGGCGGCGGATGCTGGGCGTCCGCTGCTACGTCACAAGCACAAAGGAGGAGGTAACGCAAACCATGGTCGCTCATATGACCAAAGCTAAGCGACATCAGATACTCATGGTGCTCGCAGCGGTAACGCTCGTGTCAGGAGCCATCGCTTGGGCAAGCGGCGCAGCTCGCCCCGGTTCTGCAGCAGCAGCACAGTCGGGGTTCAAGATCGCGTACGCAAATTCTGAGATTGGCAACACGTTCCACCAGGCGCTAGTGAGCGCTGTACAGGCGACTGAGAAGGTGGCACTCAAGTCAGGGCTAGTTAGCAAGTTCACACTGACCGATGCGAACAATTCGCCTACGACCCAGGCAGCGCAGATCCGCCAGGATGTCGTCGCAGGGTACAACGCCATTATCGTTGATGCATCCTCAGCGACGGCGTTGAATGGCGCGATCCAGACCGCCTGTTCCCACGGAATCATTGTCGTGGCTGTGAACGAAAACGTGACTGCGCCGTGTGCATACAACGTCTCCCCACATTGGCCCGATGACACAAAGGTGCAGATGGAGTATTTCGCGCAGCGTTTTCATGGGCACGCGAACATACTGAACGTACGCGGGGTAGCGGGCACTCTCCCTGATACTCAAATGGGAGTGACCGGAGTGAACGACGTAACTAAGCAATCCCCCGGCCTAAAGATCGTTGGCAGCGTCTACGGACAGTGGACCCAGACGATCGCGGAGCAGGTCACGTCGACGATACTGCCCAGCCTCCCGACTGTGAACGCAGTCGTAACGCAGGGCGGAGATGGAGTTGGTGTGTATAACGCGTTCAAGGCTGCAGGGCGGCCGATTCCGCAGATTGTGTTCGGCAATCGAGGAGATGAGCTGCGCCTCTGGCAGAGCATCTTGAAGACGGATCCTGGCTATGACTCGTTCTCTATCTCGACTTGGCCAGGCGGCATTTCGTCGTTCGGGATCTGGGCCACGGTCGCCCTTCTTAAGAAGGTCGTCGACATCAAGCCCAGCTACATCTACTTCCCGTTGTCGGAAATCACGACAGGTACGTTGGCAGCGTGGATCAAGGTAACGCCGCCTTCGGGCGTCGCCACGAGGAGCTTCACATACGCCGCAGCAGTGGCGGTCCTCAAGAAGGAGCCGAATATCCCCATCGTGGCCACCGCTGGACCGACGGGGCCGATTTCAGGACTCTGATAGCTCTGCGTCGATCCCTAATGCGTCACGACGGCGATGCGGTTCCTAAGACGACGTGACGTAGCGGCTGTTGCGCTTGCCCTCGCTCTGTTTGGCGTGATGGCAAGCGTGCAGCCAGGGATCTTGACGGCGACGGGCCTAGATCTGACGTTGTTGGGGATGGTCCCGCTCGCGTTTGCGGCCGTCGCGCAGATGATTGTGATGGCGGGCGGCGACATAGATCTGTCGCTCGGCTCTGCCATGGGGTTGGTAAACGCGATCTGCGCCACGGCCTTCACGAAAAGTGTGTGGGTAGGCGTTGGAGAGCTGGTTGCCTTTGTCGTCGGGTACGTCCTGATGGGCGCGGTTATCGAGTTTCGCCGTTTGCCCGCGCTGATCGTGACGTTCGCGTTCAGCTTCATCTGGTTGGGGTTCGCACTAGTAGTGTTGCCGACACCGGGTGGGGTCGCTCCCGCCTGGATGACGCAGCTGTTTTCATACAGCATTCCGGGCATCCCCGAGCCGATTCTCCTCCTCGTGGTTTTGGCTGCGGCAAGCTGGTTGTATCTGCAGCGCACGCGCACGGGAAGATTGATCCGCAGCCTCGGCAATAAGCGGCTTGCGGTGCAGCAGTTCGCAGCCCACCCGTTCAGCGTTCGATTGCGAATGTACCTTGCCGCCGGAGTCGTGCTGGTACTCGGCGGGTTCTCTCTGACCGCGGAGAGTTCCTCGGGAGACCCGAACTCCGGCCAGAGTTACCTGCTACTCAGCATCGCAGCGGTCGTCATCGGAGGCGGCGACTTCGCCGGCGGGTCCTCATGGCCAATTGGGGCTGTAGCGGGCGCCGTCGCGCTCGGTTTCGTGTCGAGCCTCGACTCGTTCTTCCAGATATCTGCGAACCTTTTGTTCGCGCTACAGGGGTTGCTGTTAATTGTGGCGCTAGGGCTGCGTCGGGCCGAGGTTCTCGGCCAGTGGCTGTTCGTGCGGCGCCGGGGTGACCGAGAAGAGGGTGCGGTGACGCAAGGCGTGCTCCCTGGTGAGGGCACGTAGGTGGTGCTCAGATGTCGCGAGTAGCTGAGCGATCGTCTGGCGTGGCAAGCCGCATAGCGCGGCACCGGGCGCTGCCGGCCGTGGTAGGTGCTATCGCGGTCTGGGTGAGCGTCGCCATTATTGGTGACGGGAGTGTCTTTGGAACATTGCGGTCAGGAGCGACCGTGGGGGCATTCGTCGCGCTGACAGGGCTCGGGCAATTATTCGTGATCGCCGCAGGCAATGGCAATATCGACCTGTCCGTGCCGTACGTACTCACCCTCTCCGCTTACGTGGCGAGTGGGTTGGTGAATGGCAATAACGCCGCGGTTGTCCCCGCGGCTCTGGCAGTGGCTGGTATTGGGGCGCTGATAGGCGCTGTGAACGCGACGCTTATCTTGGTGCTGGAACTTCCACCGATCGTGGGGACTCTGGCTGTCGGATTCGTTGTGGAAACGATCTACTTGGAGGTCTCGCCCCACGTACAAGGGAATGTGGGCTCGTTCGTCGGAACGGTCGCTACAGGCGGTGTGAGCGGCGTACCGTACATGGCTATAATTGCAATCGTGTTGGCAGGGCTCGTCTCGCTCGTCCTGACGCGGTCCTGGTTCGGCAGGCAGGTGCTGGCGCTGGGCCAGAGTCGACCCGCGGCCGAATTAGCAGGCATCCGCAGCGGGCTCGTGACATTCGCGACTTACGTTATATGCGCCGTCAGCGCTTCGCTTACTGGGTTTTTGTTGGCGGGTTACGTAGGCGGTGCGTCCCCCGACATTGGCGCTAGCTACCAGTTGGGCTCAATCGCCGTCGTTGTACTGGGAGGCTGCCTCATAGCCGGCGGGGTAGCAAATGCTCCCGGTGTTCTCGCGGCTAGTCTCTTCATCACGCTGCTTGTGACCCTCACTGACTTGATCCACGTGAGCGCAGGGGTCCAGCAAATTATCGAAGGCGGCATCATCGTGCTCCTACTTTCAACGGTGGGGAAGGAGAGAGTCCGTGTCACGTAAGCCGGCCCGTGCGCCAGCTACGCGGGGTCGTACAGGTGATCCGGCGGCCGCCGCGAGTGTCCTCGAGGTGAGACGAATGGCGAAGCATTTCGGCGCCACCGTGGCCGTGAAGGACGTAGACCTGACTGTAGAAAAGGGCGAGATCGTGGCGGTTGTCGGACACAATGGAGCCGGGAAGAGCACGCTGCTTAGATGCATCGGGGGCTTCGAGACTCCCACTCGCGGCACAATTGCGGTGGCGGGGATAGACGTAAACCCGCTGACAGTGCAGGTGGCCCGGCGCCTTGGGCTCCGTAGTGTGAGGCAGGAGCTGTCGCTTCCGACGAGCCTCAGCGCGGTCGAGTGTGCGCTGTTGATCCGAGGAAAGCGGATGGATACTTGGCAGGCGCGTCGGCATGTGGAACGTTCCATCGAGAGTTTATTCGGCGAGATGTTTGGACGGGACATGCCAAATCCTCGGCAACATCTAACGAACTGGGAGTTCTCCCAGCGGCAGCTACTCGAGGTCTGCCTCGCGTTTCTCGACTACAAGGAAGGATGCCGAGTTGTGCTTCTGGACGAAGCTACATCAGCTCTCGATGCGGACATCACAGAGAGGCTTCTCCGCTGGATGCGGGGTATCTCGGAGTCATACGGCGTGGCGGTGCTGATCTCTTCCCACCGACTTCACGAGCTGGTCGGTCTTGTAGATCGTGCGGTTGTCATGGCAGACGGGCTGATTGTCGGCTCAGCGGCGAACGAGAATGTGACCGAGGCGAAGCTCGTGGAGCTGATGAGGGCTGGCATGGTGCAAGCACGGGCGCGAGCGGACAGCAGAGTCGCCGCGGAAGGGAGCGGCGGCGCAAGAGACAAACCTCTCAGTGTCGAGCACAGCCAGTCGGAGCGTCGAGACGGAGCCACGCTGATAGAGGTTACGAATGTCGCGATTCATCCGTCTGTACAAGGCGCAACGCTCAGAGTCGACGCGGGGGAGATTGTGGGTATAGGGGGTCTCGAGGGCCAGGGACAGAGTGAGTTGCTACGATGGCTGTATACGCATCTGGGTCGCCGGAACACGCCGATCTCGCGGATCCGAGGGGCGTCAGTACTAAGACGTTCCGCCCGGAGAGATAGCAGCGCAGCGTCAAGGCCCGGTCTTGTTACGGGCGACACCAGGCGGGAGGGTGTATTTCCATATTGGTCGGTTCGGTGGAACACGTCGATTAAGGCGCGAACTCAATTGGGACGCCTCGGGGTCGTGCGGTCGAGAGAAGAGCGCTCCGTTGTTGATGCGCTTCTTGGCGAACTCGCGGTGAAGGGGCGACCTGAGCAGAACATCATGGAGTTGAGTGGTGGCACGCAGCAGAAAGTCGTGCTTTGCCGAGCGCTGTTAGACCGACCAACTGTTCTACTGCTTGATGACCCAACGCGCGGAATTGATGCGGCTACAAAGGACGAGATTTACAGGTTATTCATGGACCTGGCGAAGAGCGGCGTCGGTCTGCTGTGGTATTCGTCGGAGATCAGTGAGCTGAGACATTGCGACCGCGTCTACGTAATGCGTGGCGGCTACACAGTTGGCGAGCTGAAGGGAGGCGAGGTAGATGAACAGGTCTTGGAGATGTCGTTCAGCCATGCATAAGGGACTTGGTGGGGAGTGGCCAATGGTGATGAGCGACGCCAGCGAGAGGAGACGAGGCGAATGGTGACGTCGAGCTGGTTCATGGTGCTGCCGGAGGACTTCACGGCGGATATGTTCGAGGAGTGGTATCTCGGTACACATACGGTTGTGGCGAAGCAGTGCCAGGACCTGCGGCGTTACTGCATCAGCAGGACCTACGCCGACCAGCCTCCGCAGGCCCATGGGGCTGTGTTCCGGATCGCGCAGCTGTGGTGGGACACTCCGGAGAAGTTGCGCGACTCTTTCATCTCGTACAGCGGCAGTGCCGTCCGGGGAGATGCCCTCCTCAACATGGGCGGCAACCCGCACATCGCTATCACGGAAGACGTGCAGTTTGACGTGGCACGCCCGGCCGCCTTCGACCCGGTTTCCGGCTCCTACCGGGGGACCGCCGACGGGACGATCGTCAAGGTCCTCGCTTACGGCATGAGCGACGATGCCGGCATCGCAGAGTGGTATGCGGGCTCGTGGGGTGACCTGGGCGAGGACGAACGCGTGAGAGGCCACATCTTCGGCACGAGTATCAATCGCACCCTCGAGATCGGGCGCCTGCCCGGAGCCAGGCTCCCTGCGGACGGCATGGGGTTTTGGGACTGGATGCTCGAGCTGTCGTTCGATTCGAAGCAGGACGCCGAGGCGTTTCTGGCAAGCGAGCGATTTGCGAGCGCGTGGGGCGAGCTGAAGGCCCGGAGTGGCGAGACGCATCTGTCCGTTAACCGCGCGCAGGACATCTTCGTCTCCGTCGACCCAGTCCAGCACGCGGAAACGTAGTTTCAGCGAACCATCCACCGAGCAGCAGAGAGGACGAATGACATGGTAAAGGTCTACACATTCCTGACTCGACGCCTTGACATGACGCATAACGACGCCGTGCGTGTATGGACGGAGGAGCATGCCCCTCTTGTCGTGAGCACGCTGGGGGACAGGCTGAGCAAGTACGTCACCAACGTGGGTCTGCCGTTGGCTGCGGAGCAGGGCGGGCCAGACGCCCCCCCGTGGGACGGGGTGGACGAACTATGGTTCGACATGACCGTCGACGAGTTGAAGGACGCGTACAAGCAGGCGGCTCCGGTCCTCGGCCCCTCCGAGCACAAGTTCCTAGGCAACTCTCAGTGGATGCTCGTCGACGAGATCGTCCAAACGGACGATGTGGGACGGCCGTGGCAGATCAAGCTCATCGAGCCGCTCGTCCGCCGGCGTGACCAAGACTGGGACACGTTCGTGGACTATTGGTTAAACCGCCACGCGCCGCTGGTGAAGGAGACATGGGGCGACGGGATCGTCCACTACACCACGAACCCGGGGCTGGGGAATCCATTCAACTCGCGCATGCCGGAGGAAGGGCCGCCCTACGACGGCGTCGCCCAGTTCCACTTCGCTTGGGACCTGGATGAGTATCGGCAGGTCGTCGCCGACACGGCGAACGTCCTCGTTCCGGACGAGCGTGCCTTCGTGACGTCCTGGCGGGCTGTGCTCGTTGACGAGATCACGCAGAAGTAGTTCGAACGAAATGGGTTCAGAGTTGAGAGCCGACCTAGAAGGAAAGGTTGCGGTCGTGACAGCGGCGAGCCGAGGCATCGGGTTCGCATCCGCGCGCGCCCTCGCGCGCGCGGGCGCCGTGGTCGTGGCTGGGGCACGCAGCCCGGGCGAGTTCGAGGAGTTCGAGCGCGTCAACGCGGTCGCCGTCGACCTGGCGAAGCCAGGCGGCCCCGCGACGCTCGTCGAGTTTGCGGCAAACAGGCACGGCCGGGTCGACATCCTGGTGAACGCCTTCGGCGGCGGCGTCTACCGGATCGACGGGGCCGCCGTGAGCGATGGGGACTGGGCGGAGACGCTCGACAGCAACCTCATGAGCGCGGTGCGGGCATGTCGGGCAGCGGTGCCACACATGATCGCTGCCGGTGGCGGTTCAATCGTGAACATCTCGTCCGTGAACGCCGCTCTCGCCGACTTCGGGTTCATTGATTACTGCACGGCAAAGGCGGCGCTCAACAGCTTCTCGAAGTCCCTCTCAGTCGGGCTCGCGCACCACCGAGTCCGCGTCAACACTGTGTCCCCGGGGCCGGTCACGACGCGGCGCTGGACGGACAAGGGCGGCCTATTCGATCAGCTCAAGCAAGGCCTCGGAGTCACCCGCGACGCCGTGGTCTCCTCGGTGCCACTCGGCCGATTCGCCGAGCCCGACGAGGTTGCAGCCCTCGTGCTCTTCCTCGCCTCGGACCAGGCAGCGATGATCACAGGCTCGGACTTCCCGATCGACGGCGGGCTGATACCGGTCGTCTGAGAACCCGAACCGGAAGAACAGACGATGATCGAGTACCTCAAGCAGGCGCCGTGGCACAGTCCGAGCGTCTCAGGCGGCGTCCGCCGCACGGTATCCGAGATGCTTTCACACATTGAGAAGGATCCCGAGCGCGAGATCCGGCGATACTCGCGCGAGCTCGACGCATGGGATCCGCCCAGCTTCCTCGTCGACGACTCTGACGTGGCTGGCGCTCTACATATGGCTGTACATAGTTCCACTATCGAGCGTTCGTTATGACAGCCTTTCCGGCGGCCGACCGTACGTCCGAGGTTTGGCTTCGTCAGCCTCGATCTCTCCGGCTTTGCGTTCCCGAACGAGCAGCTCCGCACGAACGGGATCCGGGTCAACTACCTCGGCGCCGGGGTGGGCGGCAAACTTGTCAAAGAGGCTGTGTCCGATTCGCCCAGGTGGGGCCGAGCAAGCACTTGCGTGAGGTCAGAAACGCCGTCGACCGGTGTCCTGGTGGCCCGACCACGAGCTCGATCCAGGGCGTCCTGTCGATCACGTATCGGCTCAGGCGGATCACCGACGGCCGTTGTTGCCGGGGTAGATGGCGCTCGTGGCGAGCATCAAGCAGCTGTCAAGGGACGACCGCATGGCGGGGACGCTTCCGGTTGACGAACTCGCTTCAATGCGATAGTGTGGCATCCGTTAGACGGAACAAGCGTTCCGTTAGGGGGCGCACTAGGAGGATTGTAAGGTTTGTCCGGAAGCGGTCCGGTATGCCCTCCAGTTTCGCGACGACGGCGGGCTCGATGACGCCGCCGAGACCATCCATGCGCGCGGGCGCGGCCGACGGACGCGCGGCGATCTCAGCGCGGGAGGTAGGCGAGCGTGCCGGCGCACGCTCACGTTCGCCTGAGCCGAGTAAAGCTGTCGAGCGGCGCAATCCAGTCGACAAGGCATTCCGAATCCTGGCCTGGGCCGTCGACCAGGAGAAGGCCACATGGGGCGTCCGCGAAGTTGCCCGCGAGTTCGGTATGGCCCCGAGCACGGCGCATCGTGCCCTGTCGGCCTTGGCGGCAGCCGACGTTCTCTTCTTCGAGCAGGAGACGGCCCAATTTCGGCTGTCCCTGGAGTTCTTCCGCCTCGCGTCCCGGGTGGCCGCGGAGGTGCCGATCCGTCGAGCCGCGATGCCCCGGCTTGTGGAGCTCGTTGAGGTCACTGGTGAGACGGCTTACCTCGGCGTGTACGACCAAACGCGGAGGAAGCTGATGTATATCGATGTGGTCGAGTCGCCCCATCCTGTCCAATACACGATGACGCGCTACGAGTGGCTGGATCTATACGCGGGCGCGGGCGGGCTCGGGATCCTCCCGTTCCTACCTCAACGGGAGATCGACCAGGTGCTCGGCTCAACGGAGCTAAAGCAGCTCACCCCGGGAACGATTACCGAACCGAACAAACTCCGCGGCGAGCTCGAGAAGATTCGCCAAGACGGGTACGTCGTCAGCGTCGGCCAGCGGATCGTCGGCGCTGTCGGCATTGCCGCCCCGATCTTCCGCCTGAGCGGAGGCGTTATCGGAGACGTCGTGCTCGCGCTGCCCGCGTCGCGCTTCTCGGGACGCGACGTGGCGACCCTCGGTCGCCACGTCGCTCGGTCAGCCGCGGCAGTGAGCAGCGACCTCGGTGGGAAAGCGCCGTGACGTCCCGGCGCCGCCGGGCGGAGCCGCCGGCGGGAAGGCGGACGACGTGGTAGCCGGGCAGTCCGACCTGCGAGCCCGGCTTGCGGACGGCGTCGAGGGACTGTTCGTCAAACTAGCCGGGACGGAGCTCCTTGAGGCCGCCTCTCAGCACTTCGACTTCTGCGTGGTCGACCTCGAGCATTCCGCGCTTGGTGAGGCGGATGCGTTGGATCTGCTCCGCTGTGCTCGAGCCCTGCGCTTCCCGGCACTGGTCAGGCTTCCTCGGGCCGATGCAGCTGTGATTAATCGCACGCTAGAGGCCGGCGCGGCCGGGATCCAGCTTTCAAACGTGCGGAGCACGGGCGATGTCCTCGACGCTCGTGCCGCGCTGGCGTTCCCCCCGGAAGGCCGCCGCTCGGCGAGCACTGCGCATGCGAGCGCGCGGTTCGGGGCGATCCCGCTCCGCGAGTACGTCGAACAGGCCTCCCGGCCGATGCTCGTTGCACAGATCGAGGACCTCCATACGAACGATCCGCTCGAGGAGATCCTGCTCGCCGGCGTTGACGTCGCGTTCATCGGGACGTCAGACCTCAGCGTCGCGGCGCGCTTCGACCCCGACGCCGTGGTGCGACGAATCCAGGAGGTCGCCGGCGCTGCAGCAGCTGCCGGCGTGGCTCTCGGCGGCTTCCGTCTCGACCATCCGGCATCGCGCTACGACGTCTCCTGCTCGGACATGTCGCTCTACGGCGACACGCTCGCTGCGCATACGAAGCGGGTCCCGCGCCGGGCCCGTGCCGTGAAGTGGGACGAGCTGCCGACGGAGGCAGTCCGGCCCGGCGTGTCGCGCTGTGCTTTCGGAACGGAGGCATGTCAGCTCGTGATGAACACGTGCGAACCGGGCATGGAACTGCGACCGCATTCGCACTCGTTTGACCAGATCGCGCTCATCACATCGGGACGCGGCCGGTACCACGTCGGCAAGACCGCGCACGAGGTCGGCCCCGGCTCCGTGCTGCTCGTCCCCGCGGGGGTGACCCACTTCATCGAGACAATCGACGAAACGATGGAGAACGTCGACGTCTTCGCTCCGGCGCGCGACGACTATCTCCATCTCCTCTCGTGGATGGGCGACGAGCCGACGGGGGCCCACGATGGACGCTGACCGCGATGCACTTCGGATACGGCGGCTCGCCGCGGCCCTCCCTCATGACGTGCCGCATGCACCGGAGGATGATCTAACGCCGTCGCAACGGATCTCGGTGTTTCGAGGATGGGACAGCGGTCGCTGGGGGATGCGTTTGAGTCGATGGCGGCTCCGTCCACGCACTGGAGTCGCACTGCAAGCTGAGTCTTCTTTTTGGAAAAAGTGTCCCACATGAGGTTGCGCGCAGACAGGTGTCACTCCTAATGCTCTTCGACGCGGAGACGGCCGGCCGCGACTACCGGCTCGGCTTTGACGAGGTGGCCGGCATCTTCCACCGGGCGCTCGACGGCGTGCTGCGGCGCGAGCAGGCGGGCGCGATCGAGGCCGAGGTCAGGCGCCTCCCCGACCTGCCCGACGGCGGCCGGCTCGTCGACCTGCTCTTCCGCGACGCGGCGCGCTCCGAGAGCGGGCGCTGATGGCCTTCGACCACTCCTCCGAGTACCAGGCGGCAGACGCGGCCGACGATGTCAACCGGGAGCTCGGGCAGGCGTACGTGGAGCCGGGGAGCGAGCGCGGCGAGCTGCGGATCCTCGATCCCCGCCGCGCGGCCGTGCTCGAGGCCTGGGGGCGGACGCTGCTTCCGGGCGATGACGCGTGGCCGTGCGGCGCCGACGTGCCGCTGGTCGGTTACGTGGACCGCACCCTCGCGCTCGCGGCCCGGCTCCGGCCGGTCGTCCTCCAGGCGCTCGACGCGGTCGACAGCCATGCGTCGGAGACCGCCGGGCGCGGTTTCACCGACGTGTCCGATGAGGAGCGCGTCGCGGTGCTGACGTGGTTCGAGGCGTCGAACCCGCTCGCGTTCACGCTCCTCAAGGAGCTCGCCTACGAGGTCTACTACCGCGACCGGCTGGTCGCCCGGGTAGTGCTTGAGCGCACCGGGTTCGACACCCGCCGCCCGGTGGACGGGATCGCGCTGGACAACTACGACCGGACGGTCGAGCTCCTTGTCGAGGTCGCCGAGCGTCCGAGCATCGTCCGCGAGGTGCCGGCATGAGCGGCGCGACCACGTCGAGCCACGACGTGCTCGTCATCGGCTCGGGGGCCGGCGGGGCGGCGGTCTGCACCCGGCTGGCGGAGCACGGGGTCCGCGTCCTGTGCCTCGAACAGGGGGACTGGGTCGACCCGACGCTGCGTCCGAAGTGGCACACGGACTGGGAGGTGCGCGGCCGGCGGTACTGGAACCCGAACCCGACTCGGCGCGGCTGGCGCGCCGACTACCCGGTGATCAACCTCGGCGACGATCCCGTCGACTCGTACCTGTACAACGTCGTCGGCGGCAGCACGGTCGGCTACGGTGGCCAGTACTGGCGGTTCCAGCCGTCGGACTTCCGGACGCGCTCGCTGGACGGGATCGGCGTCGACTGGCCGATCTCCTACGAGGACCTGGCGCCGTACTACCGCATGAACGAGCTCATCCTCGGCATGTCCGGGATAGCCGGCGATCCCGCAGGA
>Ga0182024_10018347_pt1 | contig 13039 bp, 14 predicted proteins | sample P32metaG_FD_120480 | JGI IMG/M metagenome (GOLD analysis project Ga0182024, IMG submission 120480) | Permafrost microbial communities from Stordalen Mire, Sweden - P3-2 metaG (Illumina Assembly) | ecosystem: Environmental > Terrestrial > Soil > Wetlands > Permafrost | place: Sweden: Stordalen...
CGACAACCTCGGCACGCTGGTGGCTGTGACCAAGCGGGCCGGCCTCATTGCGCCTGATCACACGATTCCGCGGCTCAACAAGATTTTGTTTGCCGACGCCACCGCGACCGTATTCGGCTCGCTGACCGGAACCTCCACCGTGACCAGCTATGTGGAGTCGACCGCAGGCGTGGCTGCCGGTGGCCGCTCGGGCGTTACCGCGATCGTTACCGGCCTGCTGTTTCTGTGCGCCATTGTCGCCGCGCCGTTTGTCGGGATCGTGCCGCAGGCGGCCACCGCGCCGGCGCTCATTCTGGTGGGCTCGCTGATGCTCTCGACCATCGTCGAGATTCGGTGGACCGATCCGCTGGTCGCCGTGCCCGCGTTTCTGACTCTGGTGCTGATTCCGCTCACGTACTCGATCGCCAACGGGCTGGGCTTTGGCATCATCTACTGGGCGGTGCTCCATCTGTTCACGGGCAAGTTTCGCAGGCAGGATTGGCTGCTTTATCTGCTGGCCGCGTTGTTTCTGGCTCGGTTCATCTATCTGGGGGCGAGTTGACGGGAATGGCAGTTGCGGACTCCACAAGCTGCGGAGAAGGGCCGGATTTCGGATTCGTCTCACGAGAGCATCCCTCAGGGGCTAAAGCCCACGTGATTCTGCGGCACTTGCGGCACGACTGAAGTCGTGCCCTGTTACAAAGCCAGTTCTGCTGCTCGTTACAAAACCGCTTCCGCCGTGCGATTGACGCCCGAGAGATAACATCCCGGTTTTCCTCTGTGCGCGTTCGCCCCGAAAGTCGTAAACTCTTTCCAACGAACACCTGTACCATGGGTGAGAGGCTGGAGCAGGACTCAGCGGAGACCTGAATCGGCGTTGCCGGAGAAGCGGATGACGATGTTCTCAATGCAGCGGATGGACGGAACGCGGCGGTTGAAGCTCACCGGCCTGGCAGCCATCGCCGGAGCTTCACTGGCGCTGGCCTTGGGAATCACGGCCTGCACCAACGTCGCCGGCTTCAGCCAGCCCAGCCTGGTGCGGGTCATCGACGCCTCCTACATTGCGCCGGCTATCAACGTCACCGTGGAGGGCGTGCTGATCGCCGGCAACATCGGCCAGGGGACGATTACGGACTACGGCACCATCACGCCGGCCAACAACGCTCAGATCAAAGTGACCGCGGCCACCGGCGGAGCCGTGCTGGTCTCCTCGAATGGCACGCTGCTCTCAGGCCACGAGCATTCGGTGTTTATCACCGACAACGGCGTGTCTCCCACCCTGTACACGGTCACGGTGCTCGAGGATCAGCAGATTTCCGCCGCGCAGGGACACTCCGCCTTCCGGTTTCTCAACCAGGCGCCGAAGACCGGCGGCGTGGATGTCTACATGATTCCCGCCGGCACCACGCTGGCCAACACGATTCCCCTGGTCGTGAACCTGCCGGTGGGCAACACTGCCGGCTACATCAGCTTTACGTCGCAGACTGTGACGATGGTGATTACGCCCACCGGCACGCTCACTCCCAAGTACACCTCGACGCCTATCTCTCTGACCGGCGGCGAGGTGCGGACGGTGCTGATCGTCGACACGCAGCTCACGTCCAATCCACCGGTGGAAGTGTTTATCGCCAACGACGTCGAGTAGGGCTTCGCTCGAGAAACTCGTTGGAGCGTGTTCCGAAGGCACGGCATGTGGAGGTGGCAATCCCTCAGGGGCTGGCGCCGAGGGCAATCGCATGAATGGGGATCGAGTTCTCGGTCTGGGTTCGCAGCGCACCCTACGGGGCGCGGTATCCGGAATTGAACATAGTCCCAGAGGTGCGTCCGCCGCGGCGGACTTCCCCTGGGCTATTTTCGGCCCCTCCCTCCGGGAGGATTTGCAGTTGTCGATCGTTCACAGGGCGAAGAGAACCCTATTCAGAACCAGAAAGAAACACGCTCCGCTCCGGTGCGCTGTTTTTGTCCTGTTCGCCTGGATCGGCACAACGGCCCTGGCGCAGCAGACGTACACCTACAAGGTCATCCACGACTATCCGCACGATCAGGGCGCGTTCACCCAGGGGCTCATCTATCTCGACGGGCATCTCTACGAGAGCACCGGCCTCAAGGGCCAGTCGTCGCTGCGCGAGGAGGACCTCGAGACCGGCAAGATTCTCGCGTTCCACGACGTGCCGGGCCAGTACTTCGCCGAGGGCCTGGCGCCGTGGGGCGACAAGCTCATCCAGCTCACCTGGCAAAGCCACATCGGATTTGTCTACGACCGCGCGACCTTCCATCTGCTGCGCACGTTTCCCTACGAGGGCGAGGGCTGGGGGCTCACTGAGGACGGCAAGGACCTGATCCTGAGCGACGGCACGGCCACGCTGCGTTTTATCGATCCCGCCACTTTCCGCGAGGTGCGCCGCATTACCGTCAAGGATCGCGGCGAGCCCGTCAAGCAGCTCAATGAACTCGAATACATCCACGGTGAGATCTACGCCAACATCTGGTACTCGAACCGCATCGCCCGCATCTCGCCCAAGACGGGCAAGGTGCTGGGGTGGATCGATTTGAGCGGGCTGCTGCCCGAATCCGAGCACTCCAGCCGCGACGCGGTGCTCAACGGAATTGCCTACGACGCACAGCACGACCGGCTTTTCGTCACCGGCAAGCTTTGGCCCAAAATTTTCGAGATCAAGGTGATTCCCGAGCCGCACGCCGCCCGGCCGCGCCGCTGAGTTCTCCGGCCGCGTCGAAGGCTGCCTGGAATGCAGCGGCGGTTATCGAATCCGCTCCAATAGCCGGCTTCATCCGGATGCATCGCATGGCATGAGGCGAAAATTGCAACCCGGAAAGAATTAACAATCTCCAATTCGCTTTTTCGGTTTATACTTTCTTTATACCGGAAGCGGAAGATCGCGGGATGCGCTCCTGGCGTCGATCGCGATTGGGAAATCTCCGCTTTTTAGCCTGCAAGAGGTGAACATGCCCATGATTTGCAACCGATGTGGATCCGAGGAAGTCCGGACCTCGCGCCAACGCTCGTCCGACTTCTGGCACATGTTGCTGCTGCGGCGCCCGGTGCGTTGCCGCTCGTGCCTGCAGAGAGCATTTGTTGGCATCTTCGCCGCCAGAAAGCTGCGGCGGGAAGAGGCTGCGCTTCAGTCCTGATGCTGGCCGGCACCGCGATGAACCGGCCGGAAGGTTTATTGATCCGGCCCGCGATTAGTGTTGAGGTCTCCCGCCTTTGCGCCAGAAAAAAGGCGCAAGGATGGGGCACCCAGAGTGAGTATTTATCGGCCTGATCGATACGTGCGCTTTGCTCGAATAAGGCACGGTTCGCCACTTAAGAGAAGTTCCTGCAAGCTGAGCCACGAAAGGCTCTCTATTCGCATCTGAATCTATATGTGCCGCCTGAAAGCAGTCATTACGCTAGTTCCGCTGACCGTGAGCGTGCTGCTCGTCAACTTGAACGGACAATTCCAGAAGGTTCCCCGTAGTCAGGCGGAAGCCCTCGTCCATCCCTCGCCAAGGAGCATGAAGCGACCATGATTTGCTCTCGATGCGGATCGAAAAATGTGTGGACCTCGCGGCTGCGCGTGTCGGACATCGGCCGCCTTCTGCTCTTCCGGTCTCCGGTGCGCTGCCATACCTGCCTGAAGCGCGACTCCGTCGGTCTGGCTGAAGCGCGAAAGATGCGCGAGGCCGAGATTGCCGCTCACGACGGATCGCAGAACGAGCTACAGAGCCCCGGTTAGGCCGCCCAGGCTCAAGCCGGCACGCTCAGCGCCAGATTGCTCCACAGGCGGAGTGTGGCCTCGGCCTGGTTGATGGTATAGAAGTGCAGACCCGGCACGCCGTTGCGCAGCAGCGTTTCGCACATGCGCGTGACCACACCCATGCCGAAGTCGACCAGCGCTTCTTTGTCGTGCTGCAGTTCTTCGAGACGCAGGCGAATCCAGCGCGGAAGGTCGGCGCCGCAACCGGTGCAAAAGCGCAGCGTATTGGCATAGCCCGTGATGGGCATGACGCCGGGCACGATGGGAATGTCGATGCCGGCCGCGGCGCAGCGGTCAATGAAGTCGAAGTAACAGTCGGCGTTGTAAAACAACTGCGTAATCGCGCCGTCGGCTCCGGCGTCCACCTTGCGGCGAAAGTTGTCAAAGTCCGCGGCGGGGCTTGCCGCCTGTGGATGCATCTCAGGATAAGCGGCCACCTCGATCGAGAAGAAATCGCCATGCGTGTTGCGGATGAAGCTGACCAGCTCACTGGCGTAGTGAAACTCGCCGGGCGCCGACGCGCTCATGGCGGTGGCCGGCAGATCGCCGCGCAGCGCCACAATGCGCCGCACACCCGCCTCGCGGTAGCGATCGAGATGCTCGGCAATGTTGGCGCGCGTGGAACCCACGCAGGTGAGGTGCGGCACGGCCTCCACGCCAGCGTGCTCGACCACGGTTAGAAGCGTCTCGTATGTGCCGCCCTGGCCGGAGCCGCACGCGCCGTGCGTGACGGAGAAATAGGCCGGTTCCGCAACAGCCAGCTTGCGGATGGTTTCAGGAAGCTTGGCCGCGCTTTCCGGCGTGCGCGGGGGGAACAGTTCGAAGGAGAAGGAAGGCTGATTGATCATGGCTTGGCTCTCCGTGTGTTCAATGTGACAATTGGTTTGCGATTCGCGTTTCGATAAGTGTACTTCGACGGTCTTCATGGCATGTTTCTATGGCCCATCGGTCCGCCTCACCCCTTCACCACCAGCGCCGGATTGAGCGACGTCACGCTGGCCACCGCCTTGGTGAGGCGCGCCTCCTGCGGCCGAGCGCCCTTGTATTCAACGTGCGTGTAGATATGCTCGATCGCCTCCACCAGGTAGGCGCCGGGCAGGAACTCCGTTTCCGCGTCGATGCCGTGGCCGGGCAGCAGCACCACGTCGCCCGCCTTGGGCAGCGAGTGCAGCGTCTCAAGCGGCACCAGGTTGATGCAGGTGCCGTCGCCGCTGATGAACTCGAGGCAGTTCATGCTGTGCAGCGTTCCCTCGCGGGCCTGGCGCGCCTCCTGCCGGGTCTTGTACGACTGGTAGTAGGTGGCGATGGCGGTCGGCAGCGCGATCAGGAACCCGATCAGGCTGGTGTAAGACGAGACTGCATTCACTGGATCAATCATGGCAATGTTTATCTCCGCGGGAGCTCATGTCATTGTGAGCGAAGAAGCGTGGTCTGTGTCCAGTGAATTTATTTGGCGGCCAACTGCGAACGGCATGGATCCCAAGTCCGGCTGCTTTCAGGAGCCGGTTGGCCGCTCAATCGGGATCATTGTGCAATCAGGCGCCGATCGCCTTGTGCACCGAGGCCGCGTAGGCCAGCCGCGTAAACCCGCTCACCAGGAAGTTGATGCCCACAAGCGTGCCGATTGCCCAGGCTGAGCCGGAGGGCCAACTGAGCCCGATCATGAGGCCGAGCAGAAGGGTAACGATGCCGTCGAAAAGGATCCATCTCGAACCGGGCAGCGAGCGATGATGGAAGTACACAGCCACCTGCGTAATCCCTTCCGCGGTCAGGATAACCGCCAGGACCAGGGTGAGCGTGACCAGGCTGAGGGCCGGGTGGAAGGCAAGGTACAGGCCGCCGGCGACGTAGACCATCCCCATCAGCAGGCGCCAGAAAAGGCCGCCTACGCCCTGTGCCGCAAAGGCATAAACGAGATGCGCGAATCCGGTGAGGAAAATGAGCCAGCTTATAAAGATCGAAACGCCGATCCCCGCCGCCAGCGGCAACGCAATGGCCAGGACTCCAACGAACACCATCAGGATCGAGGAGCTCAGGTAAAGAAATCTGAACCGCGTCAAGGAATTGCGCAGATTTTCAAGAGTCATGTCCGCTCCCTGGCGATTCTTCGATAGCGGATCATTATCAACCTCGGTGCAATGCGGCTGTCAAATGAAATCCAAGGGGTCCGAACCAGGGACGTCTTCAAGTCATCCCCCAAGATCCGGGCGCACCATCCTTTCCGTTTTTCGCGGAAAGGATGGCAGGCCACAAACTCCGCGCAACCAGGTCTGCGACCGTTTCAATTTGTATTTTGCTATTGGGTTTTGTGGTATCCCAGGTCCCAAAATCGGGACCTGGGGCACCCAGCATTCGTACAACATCATGCGGTCAGTGACCTAGTACCGGTAGTTCTCCGCCTTGTACGGGCCTTCCTGCGCCACGCCCAGGTAGTCGGCCTGCTTGGGCGTGAGCGTGGTCAGCTTCACGCCGATCTTCTCCAAGTGCAGCCGCGCCACTTCCTCGTCCAGCTTCTTGGGGAGCACGTACACGTCTACCTTGTAGGTGTCGCGCTTTTCCCACAGGTCGATCTGCGCCAGCGTCTGGTTGGCAAAGCTGTTCGACATCACAAAGCTCGGATGGCCCGTGGCGCAACCGAGATTGACCAGCCGCCCCTCGGCCAGCACAAAGATCGCGTGCCCGTCGGGGAACGTGTACTGATCCACCTGCGGCTTGATGTTGAGCTTGATGACGCCCGGCTCCGCGTTGAGAGGGTCAACCTGAATCTCGTTGTCGAAGTGGCCGATGTTGCAGACGATGGCCTGGTCCTTCATCTTCTTCATGTGATCGAGCGTGATGATGTCCACGTTGCCCGTGCAGGTGACGTAGATGTCGCCGCGGCCCAGTGTGTCCTCGATCGTGGTGACCTCGAAGCCTTCCATCGCCGCCTGCAGCGCGTTGATGGGATCGATCTCGGTGACGATGACGCGCGCGCCCATGCCGCGCAGCGAGTGCGAAGAGCCCTTGCCCACATCGCCGTATCCGCAGATGACCGCGACCTTGCCCGCCACCATCACGTCGGTTGCGCGCTTGATGCCGTCGGCCAGCGACTCGCGGCAGCCGTAGAGATTGTCGAACTTCGACTTGGTCACCGAGTCGTTGACATTGATGGCCGGCACCAGCAGCTTGCCCTGCTCCATCATTTTGTATAAACGATGCACGCCCGTGGTGGTCTCCTCCGACACGCCGCGCCATTCCTTCGCGACCTTGTGCCAGTGCTGCGGGTCCTCGGCGTAGACCGACTTGAGCAGGTCCTTGATCACCTGCTCCTCGTGGTTGCCCGAGGCCGTGTAAACCCACTTGTCGCCCTCTTCGAGCTCGTAGCCCTTGTGGATGAGCAGCGTCACATCGCCGCCGTCGTCGACGACCAGCTCCGGCCCCTTGCCGCCCTTGTGATTCAGCGCCTGGTAGGTGCACCACCAGTACTCCTCGAGCGACTCGCCCTTCCACGCAAACACCGGGACGCCCGTGGCCGCGATGGCCGCCGCCGCGTGATCCTGCGTGGAGAAAATATTGCAGCTCGCCCAGCGAACCTCGGCGCCCAGGCTGGTGAGCGTCTCAATCAGCACCGCGGTCTGGATGGTCATGTGCAGCGAGCCGGTAATGCGCACGCCGGCCAAGGGCTTGGTCGCGGCATACTTGTGCCGGATCGACATGAGGCCCGGCATCTCGTGCTCGGCGATGTTGATTTCCTTGCGGCCCCAGTCGGCCAGTCCCAGGTCTGCGACCTTGTAGGCGAGATCGGTGATTTCGAGGGTGGGCGTTGCCATGCTGATTTTCTCCTTTTTCTGTGGTGCAGGTTGCGGCGATTGATATCGTCAAATCGTGATATATTGATATGTATCAGGTTTCCCCGATGGCGTCAATTGTAAAAATCCTGCGCGTGGCGGCCGACACCAACCGGCTGCGCATTCTGCTGCTGCTGAGGGGCGAAGAACTCTCTGTCGCCGAGTTGCAGGAGATTCTCGTCATGGGCCAGAGCACCATCTCCACGCACTTGTCGCAGCTCAAGCAGGCGGGGCTGGTGGAAGACCGCCGCACCGGCAAGAGCAGCCTCTACAGACTAAAAGCAGCTGACGGCATCGTGGCAGAATTGCTGACGCAGGCGCGCAAAGAGATTCCCGAAGCGGGCCTGGATCAGGCCGCCATGCGCCGCGTGGTGAAGAAGCGCCAGGAGCGGATGCGCACGTTTTTTGACAGCGTGGCCGGCCGCCTGGGCAAGGACTACGTTCCCGGCAAATCGTGGAAGGGCGTGGCTGAGGCGCTGCTGAGGCTGATGCCGCCGCTGGTCATCGCCGATCTGGGCGCGGGCGAGGGCGCGTTTGCGCTGCTGTTGGCCGAGCGTGCGTCCAAGGTCATCGCCGTCGATACTTCAGCGAAGATGATTGAAGTGGGCCGCGAGCAGGCGCGCCGGGTTGGTGTGAAGAACGTCGAGTTCCGCCTCGGCGATATGGAAGAGGTTCCCATTGAGAATGCTGCCGTCGACCTGGCTGTCTTCTCGCAGTCGCTGCATCACGCGCTGCACCCAGAGCGCGCCGTTCAAGAGGCCGCGCGCATTCTCAGGCCGGGCGGCCGCGTGGTGATTCTCGACCTCGCCAAGCACCGCTTTGAAGAGGCCCGCGAGATGTACGCCGATGAGTGGCTCGGCTTCAGCGAAGCGGAGCTGGAGGCGATGCTGGAGAAAGCCGGCTTCAGCGCCATCGAAACTTCGGTCGTCCACAAAGAGCAGGAAGCGCCCTGCTTCCAGACGCTGCTGGCTGTGGGCAGCAAGGCTTGACACTTCACACCCCAACCGGCTCCTGTTCTTCCCGCCGCAACCCCGCCAGCCGCGTCGTTTCCAACTCCCCCCGATAAAACATATTGAACGTGTCGAACGGGATCAGGCGCTTGCCGTCGGGATGTGCGATGTGGATGCAGCTCTTCTTCACGCTGCGCACGTCGAAGGCCTCGGCGTCGATGAACTGCACGATAAGGATGCGAAACAGATTCTTGTATCCAATATCCTTGGGCAGCAGCACCTTGGGCAGGCAGCAGAGCAGCTCGCGCAAAGTGCTTGCCTGCGAGGCCGGCGAGTGATTGGTCGCGAACAGCTTGAAGAGATGATCGCGCAGGCCGGCTTCCTGCTCATAAACGATGGTGTTGCGCGCGCCGTCGATCAGCACTTCGGGCGGAATCATGCCGGTGAGGGGCACCGTCTTCGAGCCGAGCTTGAGTGCATAGGCCATGGCGAGCGCGTCGGGATGGCAGGGCACGGGAATCAGGTCTTCGGGGCGGAAGACGCTGGTCTGCTCGAGAATGCGCCGCCGTACTTCGGTGAGCGTGAGCCGATGCTGCGCGGAGTCGAATCCGACGACGCGGCCGGCTTGTTGGACGGGCTGAAACGTGACGCCGCGGACGGCCGGCTGCGTCAGCGCGAAGTCGACGATAGCGCCCAGTTCGCCATCGTTCACGCCGCGCTCGACCGTGACCACGAGCGTGGTCGAGATGCCGTGCTTGTTGAGCCGCTCGAGAGCTTTTTCGCGAATGCCGCGCAGGTCCGCGCCGCGCAACTGCATCAGCGGCTCGCGGCGCAGCGAGTCGAATTGCAGATAAACCTCGAACTGCGGCATGAAGCCGGCGAGACGCTCGGCAAACTCCGCGTCCTGCGCGATGCGGATGCCGTTGGTGTTGACCATCAGGTGCTTGATGGGCCGCTCCTTGCACATCTCGAGCACGCGGAAGAAGTCGGGATGCAGCGTGGGCTCGCCGCCCGATATCTGCACCACGTCGGGCTGCTTCTCGTTGCGCACCACGCAGTCGAGCATGGCCGCGATCTGATCGAGCGTGCGGAACTCGGTGCGATGCTGGCCCGAGCCCGCGTAGCAGATGGGGCATGTCAGGTTGCAGGCGTCGCAGATCTCGACAAGCGTGAGGCAACTGTGCTGCTCGTGATCGGGGCACAGGCCGCAGTCGTAGGGGCAGCCGTATTTCACCGGCGTGTTGTAGTGCATGGGCTGCTCCGGCGTCTTGATGAAGACCTCGCGGGAGCGGCGGTAGTAGTCGACATCGTCGGCCACCAGCACGCGCGCATGGCCATGCTGCGGGCAGCGCTTGAGCATCCACACCTTGCCATCCTCGAAGACGATCTTCGCGTCCACGCGGCGGTAGCAGATGGAACAGATGGAGATGGCCACGTCGTAGAAAAGATACGGGCGAAGCTTGTCAGTCATTGCGGTCCTTTCTTGAATCGTCCTCGTCTGCTATTTTGTCGAAGAGCCGCTGCGGTTCCTGATCCTGCTGTCTGAATGCGCCGATCGCGGAAAGCACGACCCACGCGATGCATGTCAGCACCAAACCCACTGAGGATAGCGCCATGACCACGAATTCGAGAATCGCACCAATGGTGAGAAGCTGGTCTCCAACCGTGGACCGTTCCCCCGCGCCGCCGCTCACAAGCACCTGATTGAGCCCGCACAGCCCCAGCGATACGCCAAAGGCAATCGCAAGCACCGTAACGATCTTTGCAAACGGAACGCGGTCAACCAGCGGCGTGCTCATCCGTGCATCTCCTAATCCCGCTTGTCATCCTGGCGCGGCGTCACACTCGTCGGCGGGTCTTCAGTTGTTCTCCCCGAGGCGCGCACGATCAGCCACACGATTGCCGTAACGAAGAATCCGACAACAGAGACCAGCATGCCGCCAATCTCAATAATCAGCACCACCGTCACCAATGCTTCGTTGTTGCGCAGGCCCGAGGGCAGCGACTCCATCATGCCGTTCATGCCGCAAAGGCCGAGCGAGACGACAAACAGGATGGCAAGCCCGATAAAGATGCGTGCGAAAGTGGAGCCGCGCTTGCTCATGCGTTTCCTTTCCATGCCATCCGGTGAAGACGGGACGCGCTCAGCGGGTGGTTTGTTCGTGCGTCTATCTTTCATGTTGCAGCCAAGTCTATCGCGAGTCGTTAGACTCGTCGTCGCGACCATCGATGGGATTCCGCGCACGGTTCTTGCCGGAGTTGGTGATGCGTCGATAGAGAACGGCGATGGGCCATGCGACCAGAGTAAACGCGATCCCAATTGCGGAGGCCATTATGAGCAGGCCCACGATTATTCCTGCAAACCCCAAGAAATTACCCCAAAAAGCGTTTGGAAGTGAATACCAGCCCCCGTACTTTGCTTCGAGAAGATTCGTCATGCCGCAGAGCCCCGAAGTGACTAGCAGCATCGCCACAAACACCACCAGCGCCTTCGCAAACCCCTCCAATTCACGCCCGAAGAGCTTCATGTGCCTCCTTTGGCCTGCGCACCCAATCCATCGACAGCACCAGCAGCCCCGCAATGCAACTCCATTGAATCAGGTTGAGCCCATGGATGAGCGGCTGGGGCTTGAGGAAGTCGATGGCCACGCGCCAGGCCAGATAGCTCGCGAGAAAGATGCGGAAGCGCGCGCCTTCCGGCAGTTTTCTTTCTGTACTTACAGCCAATCCCACCAGAACGAGAAAGAGAATTTCGTAAATCTGCACGGGGTGGCGGCCGATGCCGTCGCCGAGATTGACGGCCCAGGGCAGGCTGGTGGGTTTGCCGTAAGTGTCGTCGATCAGGCCGGCGATGAAGCAGCCCACGCGGCCGACGGCGATGCCGACGCAGAGCGGCAGAGCAAACAAATCTCCGGTGCGGCGGCGGATGCCGTTGATGCGTTTGGCAGCCTCGACGCCCAGCCAGCCGCCCAGCAGGCCTCCGACAATGGTCTTGCCGCCGGGCGAAAAGATCAGCGCGAGCAGATGACCGGCGCGACCCGCGGCCAGAACGGTGGGCCATTGCTCGGCCAGTCCCAGCAGGCGGCTGCCCACCAGCGCGCCCACGGCCGCCGCGGCCAGCACGGTCCAGCGTTGGGGCTCGGCAACCACATCGCCCTCAAGCCCGCGCTGCCAGCGAAAGACGGCGTATCCCGCGGCGTAGGCCAGCGTTTCAAACACCGGGTGCCACGCCGGATGAGAGCCGATGGGAAGCATGGGGGAAGTATAGTGGCCGCGGGCTGGCTGGGGCGCAAGGCTATGACACTTTGCGAAGTGAGCGGGTCGCCGCCTTCGCAGCCTCGCTGCCAGCAATTGCCGCTTCCGCTCCACGCGCCGGAAGCTTGCCGCCGCCACGCTTGCTGGTCGACCCAGGCTACGCAATAATACGTTCATGAAGTTCATAAACAGGTTCCAGCATCTCCCGCGGTACGCCGCCACCTTCGTCGGGTCCCTGCTTGAGGCTGGCGCAGCGTCCACCTTCGTCTGGATTCTGTTCCGCATTTCCCGTGAATGCGGGGCTCGCTGGCGTGGACGCTGGCATGCGCATCCCCGCCTGGCTGAGCACCCACTTGCGGTTCGGCTGGGCGACAGCAGCGATCTCGCAGTTTTTGGCCTGATCTTTGTTCATCGGGAGTACTCGTGCCTGCGAGACCTGTAGAATGTCTCGCTGGTGCTCGACCTGGGGGCGAATGTTGGATACTCTTCGGCTTATTTCCTCTCTCGCTTCCCCGATTCGCGCGTGGTCGCCGTCGAACCCGATGACCGGAACATTATCGTCTGCCGGGAAAACCTCAAACCGTACGGTGACCGGGCGATCCTTTTGCACGCAGCAGTCTGGGCTGAGCGCACGGAGCTCTGCGTTTCGAAGGGGACATTTGGCGACGGGCGCGAGTGGGCTACGCAGGTAGTGCAGCCGCGCGGTGGCGCCAACGGCGATGTGCAAGGCTGGGACGTTGGCAGTCTGATTGACATGGGAGGGAGCGCGTCGGTCGACCTGCTCAAGGTCGATATCGAACGGGCCGAGCTGGCTGTATTCGGTCAGAGTGCGCAAGAATGGATCCCCAGAGTCCGCAACATCTGTATCGAACTTCACGGGCCTGACTGCGAAAAGGCCTTCTTCGATGCTCTCTCCGGATTCGACTATGAATTGGGACATTCGGGCGAACTGACCATGTGTAGAAACATACGCGCAAAAGCACCCAGCCCATTGAACCAAGCCCGCGACAGCGCGGTAGGGGGCACCGGACTCAACAGGAGTCCATCCCTCAAAGACATTCCGGCCCAATTGCAATAAGAGAAAGAGCTGTCAGGCGCGACGCCCAATTCAGGGCCGGCAGAGTGCCCCATCCAAGCCACGTTTTTGTTCTTGTGGCATGGGTGGAAGTAAAGTCGAGGTGTGGCGCGGTGGTTTAGGTGCGGCCTAGCTGTTTCCGGCTCTTTCGTCTGCCGGTGCCTCATGATCCCAACCATGCCCTGTTTCCACACC
>Ga0182024_10018348_pt1 | contig 13038 bp, 11 predicted proteins | sample P32metaG_FD_120480 | JGI IMG/M metagenome (GOLD analysis project Ga0182024, IMG submission 120480) | Permafrost microbial communities from Stordalen Mire, Sweden - P3-2 metaG (Illumina Assembly) | ecosystem: Environmental > Terrestrial > Soil > Wetlands > Permafrost | place: Sweden: Stordalen...
GACGAGCCGCCCGATCCCGATTGGTTCCTGGTCGAGAGCGCTGAAGCTATGGCACTGGTGCTTCGCCAGCTCGGAACAACTGCGCTGTTTGCAGGGCGCTTTCGCGAGGCTGCCGGACGAGCACTGCTGCTTCCCCGCCGCCGCGCAGACGCCCGCTCGCCTCTCTGGCTAATGCGCAAGCGGTCTTACGATCTGCTGAAAGTGGCTGCGCGCTACCCGTCGTTTCCGCTGCTGCTTGAGGCCTATCGCGAATGTCTCCGCGATGTGTTTGACATGCCGGCGCTGATTGAGACGCTGCGCGCGATTGAGCAGCGCCAGCTCCGCGTGCATGTGGTTGAAACGCAGAAACCCTCGCCGTTTGCCGCGTCGCTGCTGTTCAGCTACGTGGCCAATTTTCTCTACGACGGAGACGCGCCGCTGGCTGAGCGACGCGCGCAGGCACTTACCATCGACCAGGACCAGTTGCGCGAGCTGCTGGGTGAGGCCGACCTGCGCGAGTTGCTCGACCCAGACGCGATTGCCGAAGTGGAGGAGCAGGCGCAGTGCCTCACCGAAACCATGCGCGCACGCTCCGCCGATGGGATCCACGATCTCTGCCTGCGCCTGGGCGACTTATCGCGCGAAGAGCTCGCTCGCCGCGTCGCCACCCCGGACCTGTTGCAGCACGTTGACCGCCTGGTCCGCTCCCGGCGCCTGCTCGAGCTGCGCATCGCACCAAGTGGCGAGAATGCCCGCCGCCTAATCGCCGCCGAAGACGCCGCCCGTTATCGCGACGGCCTAGGCATTCCGCTGCCGCCGGGTCTTGCCGCGGCGCTGCTTGAGCCTGTCGCCCACCCGGTGCTCGAACTGGTCCGCCGCTATGCGCGCACGCACGGGCCCTTCACGCTGATCGAGCCTGCCGATCGCTTCGGCCTCGATGCCGCGGCGGTCGAGAATGCACTGCGCCAGCTTGCCGTCGAAGGACGCGTGCTTGAGGGCGGCTTCCGTCCTGGCGGCCTGCATCGCGAGTGGTGCGACGCGGAGATCCTGCGCCAGATTCGCCGCAAGTCGCTGGCTCGCCTGCGCCGCGAAGTCGAGCCGGTGGAGCAGCACACGCTGGCACGTTTCCTCACCCACTGGCAGGGCCTGCTCACCCCGCGCCGCACGGCGAATCTCGATGCGCTGCTCGACGCCATCGAGAGCCTGCAGGGCGCGCCGCTGCCCGCCTCGCTGGTCGAGTCCGCCATCCTGCCCGCGCGCATCGCCGACTATTCACCGGCCGGCCTCGACACGCTCATCGCCGCCGGCGAAGTGGCATGGGCCGGCGTGGAGCCACTCGGCGAACGCGACGGCCGCATCGCGCTCTTCCTCGCCGACAAGCTGCCGTTGCTTGCGCAGCAGCGCCCGCTCGTCGAGCCGCTTACCGAGCGCGAAGAAAGGCTGCTAGCCGTTCTCGAATCCACGGGCGCAAGCTTCTTCGATCCGCTGCACCAGGCTCTCGGCGGCGGCTATCCCGGCGAATCGATCGACGCGCTGTGGAGCCTGGTCTGGCGCGGCCTCATCACAAACGACTCGCTGCACGCGCTACGCGCCTACATTGCGCGCCCCGACACCGGCCGCTCTTCGCGTCGCCCGCAAACCGGCACGGTTTTCCGTTCGCGCCGCACCACGCCGCCCACCGCGCAGGGCCGCTGGTCGCTCTTGCCGCTGCACGCGCAAAAACCCCGCCCAGCCTCGCTTCCATCCCCCACAAATCTGGGTGCCCCATCCTTTCCGCATCTTTTCGCGGAAAGGGTGGGAGACCACAACACCCAATCAGCCACTCTCCAACATCCCACGAAAATGGGTGCCCCAGGTCTCGATTCTGAGACCTGGGAGACCACAAATCCCAATCGGTCCGTCATTCAACAACGCCCCACAGCCACCGAGGCCAGCCACGCTCTAGCTCTGCAACTGCTCAATCGCTACGGCATCCTGCTCCGCGAATCGGTCGCTCAAGAAAACGTCCCCGGTGGATTCAGCGCCGTCTACGACGTGCTCAAGGCTCTGGAAGAGAGCGGCCGCATTCGCCGCGGCTATTTTGTCGCCGGCCTCGGCGCTACGCAGTTTGCGCTGCCCGCGGCCGTCGACCTGCTGCGCCAACTCCGGTCGCCGCGGCGACCGCCTCCAGCCGAGCGCCCCGAGTTTGTCCAGCTCGCCGCTGCCGATCCGGCCAACCCGTATGGCTCGGTCCTGCGCTGGCCCGAGCTGCCCGTCGCGGAAGAAGACTCCGAGAGTGCGCCGCGCATCCTCACCCGCGCCGCCTACGCCGAGGTCATTCTGCGCAACGGCCAGCTCGTTGCATGGCTGCGCCGCGGCAATCCAAATCTGCTCGTCTTTCTGCTCGCCGAAGAGCCGGAGCGCTCCCAGGTCGCATCCAGCCTGGCGCACTTTCTCTGCGCGCGCGGCCAAAGCCGGTTGAGTCAGGACCGCCTGCACGGCGCCGGCCATCAGGGCGTCCTCATCACCACCATCAACGGCCAGCCGGTGGCTGCCCATCCTATGGCGCGCTTCCTCATGGACGCAGGCTTTCATCCCGGGCCGCTCGGCATGCACCTGCGCCGCATCCCGCTCCCCATCGCGCAACAGGAGCCTCATGCGGAGCCATTTCAATAGCACGAAGTCAATGAGTCGCACCTTCGCCAACTCGCTAACTTGCCATGCCGCGAAGCGGCGCTGACTCGCTGCGTTTTTCCTGAAAACCATTGACAGCCTCATGAATTGAACTCTTCAACCTGCATTTCAACCCGAAACCAGAGAACTGCAACGGACCATGCCTGAAGGCGACACCATCTTTCGCAGCGCGCGCGCACTGGGCCGCGCGCTCATCGGAAAGCCGGTCACCGGCTTCCGCTCCACGTATCCTCTGCTCGCGCGCTTTCACGACGACACGCCCCTCACCGGCCAGACCGTCGACCGCATTGAATCGCGCGGCAAGTGGATGCTGATGTATTTTTCCGGCGGCGGCATTCTCGCCTCGCACCTGCTCATGAGCGGAAGCTGGCATATCTACCGCCCCGGCGAGCGCTGGCAGAAGCCGCGCTTCCAAATGCGCATCGTGATCGAGAACAGCTCGTATATCGCCGTCGGCTTTCAGGTACCCGTCGCGCACATGCATACGGCGCAGTCCATCGCTCGCGACTCAAGAATCCCCGCGCCCGCGATCGATGTGCTCAGCCCGGACTTCGACGCAGACGCCGCTGTAGATCGCCTGCTCGCGCATCCAGATGAAGAAGTAGCCGATGTCCTGCTGCACCAGGAAGTATTGGCCGGCGTTGGCAACGTATTTAAGTCGGAGATCTGCTTTGTGAATGGCCTCAGCCCGTTCCGCAAAGTTGCCACGCTCACGCGCGAGCAGGCGGTCGAAGCCATCGCCACATCGCGGCGTCTGCTACGCGCCAACGTCCTGGAAGACTCAGGCGACAGCATCGTCACATTTCGCGGCCAGCAGCGCCGCACCACGCACGCGTCCAATCCCACGGCCAGCCTCTGGGTCTACGGCCGCGCCGGCGAGCCCTGCCGCCGCTGCGGAGAAGCGATCCTCACCCTCATGCAAGGTCCCGATGTGCGCGTGACGTTCTGGTGCCCGCGCTGCCAGCCGCCAAACCGGCTGTCATCCTGAGCGAGCGCAGCGAGTCGAAGGACCTGCGTTTCCCGGGTGCCCCACCCTCGCCACGTTCTTGTTTTTGTGGCTAGGGTGGGAGGCTCCATTGCTCGCATCACACGCCTTTCATCACAGCAACATCTCGAAATAAATCAGCGGCGCAATGCGGTAGGTCACCCGCCCTCGTTCCGTAAATCCGCACTTCGCGTAAAATCCGCCAGCGCCCGCATCGGCATCAAACGCGTCGAGGCAGATCGAGCCAGCCGGCCACGCGCGCGCCACCTTCACTGCTTCGTCGATGAGCATTCGCCCCACGCCGCGCCGCTGCCACGCAGGCATGACCGCCATGCCGGTGAGAAAAAGCTCTTTCTTCACCGGCGTAAAGTATGCGCGATCGATGGCCCACGGCTTCTTGGTCTGCAGACGCAGCTTGCCCACGATTGTCCCGCCGTCGAGCGCGATCAACATGCGCGCGTGGCGCAAGGAGAGTTGAAGGCCTCGCTCGGTCGGCGCCGATGACCAGCTGCCGTGCCCGTAGCGCGCCGTGAGATCCTCACACACCGCGCATCCCAGCGCAGCCATAGCCGGCACGTCGGCTTCAGTGGCAATGGAGAGTGTGATGTCCATTCTGATCCACCGCCTAAATCAATGGCCGGGTGCCCCCGGTCTCGATTTTGAGACCGGGGAAACCACAAATGCTCGATCGCTAATTCGTGCTCTTCCCCAACCCAAAGATCTTTTGCAGAATATTGCGATGATCCGGCGGGTGGTCGCATGTGTCGGTCGGCGCAGTGCCGGCCAGGAATGCCGCATCGTAACCATCCGGGCATGACGCGTCGCTCAACAGGTTTGTGGCTCTGTCGATCTTGACAATCTCCACTCCAGGGGGCGGCGTGAATTCATGCGTGTCGGAGTACTGCGGCAACAGCACCGCCTTCTTCATGAACTCGGCCCAGATGGGCGCGGCTGCGTCTGCGCCCTGAATCTTGATGTCGCTGTAGTCGTCGTTGCCCACCCACACGATGCAGAGTAGATTGGACGTGTATCCGGCGAACCATGCGTCGTGGCTGGTGCCGGTTTTGCCCGCGGCCGGCGAAGTGAAGCCGCGCGCGCGCGTGCCGGCGCCGGTGCCGTGGTTGATCACGTTCTCAAGCATGTCGGTGGTGAGGAAGGCCACGCGCGGGTCGAGAATCTGTTTCGATGTGGGCGTATAGTCGTCGATGATGTCGCCTGAAGGCGTGCGCACGCTGGCCAGCATCCACGGGTCGAGATGCAGCCCGCCGTTGGCGAAGATGGTATAGGCGCCGGCCATGTCGAGCGGCGAAGCGTCGTATGCGCCGATGGCCATGGCAGGCGTGCCGCGCGCGCTCTTCACGCCGGCATCGCGAGCCAGCGCGGCCACGCGATCGAAGCCAACCATGGCCGCCAGGCCGATGGTGGCGTTGTTGAGCGACTTCTGCAGCGCGTAGCGAGCCGTTACCTCGTCGTGATACTCGCCCTCGAAGTTGCGCGGCGTGTACTCCTGGTTGCCCACCTCGTAGGTAGTCTGCTGGTCGTTGAGCATGGTGACCTGCGAGAAGAGCTTGTCCTGCCCCGCAAGCGGCGTGCCCTCGGCCGCGGTGGTCAGCGCCGCCGCGTAGACAAAGGGCTTGAAGATCGATCCGGTGGGCCGGTGAGCCACGGCGTGATTCAACTGCGAGTTGCCATAGCTGCGCCCGCCCACCAGCGCAAGCACCTGCCCGGTGTGCGGATTGAGCGCGATGAGCGCGACCTGCGGATAGGTGATCGGCCCGCTGGTCTTGTGCCGCGCGTGCAGCTTTTCCACCAGCGTGTCCACTAGAGGAATGGTCGACTCCACAGCCGACGTGGCCACCCGCTGCAGGTCCGGATCGAGCGATGTATAAATGCGCAGCCCCTCGCGGTTGAAGTCGCGCTCGCCCAGCTTCTGCAGCAATTGCTCGTGCACCAGGTCGACAAAATACGGGGCCTCGCTTGCGTCCACGCTTTGCGTGGAGAGATGCAGCCCCTCGGCCTTGGCGCGCTCCGCCTGGTCCTTGGTGATTGCGCCGGTCTCCACCATCGAATCCAGCACCAGGTTGCGCCGGTCGATGGCGCGATCCGCGTGGCGGAAAGGGCTCAGCCGGTTGGGGCTCTGAATGATGCCCGCCAGCAGCGCGCACTCCGGCAGGTCGAGCTGGCGCACGTCTTTGCCGAAGTAAGCCTGCGCGGCCTCGCCAAAGCCATCGATGGCGAAGCTTCCGCGCTGGCCGAGATTGATCTCGTTGGCATACATCTCGAAGATTTGCTTCTTGGTGAAACGATGTTCAAGCTGGAAGGTGATGAGGATCTCGATCATCTTGCGCTTGATACGCTTCTCGGGAGTGAGAAAAAATCCGCGCGCCAGTTGCATGGTCAGGGTCGATCCGCCCTGCTGCTTCTGCCCGGAAGATACGTCGTGATACACCGCTTCGATCAGCCGCCCGTAATTTACACCGCTGTGCTCAAAGAATCGCCGGTCCTCAATGGCCAGCACCGCCTGCACCAGATTGGGCGGAATCTCATCGTAGCTGACCAGGCGGCGCTTGGTGCGGTTCGCGTCTTCGCTCAGGCCGGTAATCAGCAGCGGCTCAAGCTCATAGCTGGCGAGCGGCTGGTTGTGGTCGTCGACGATCGACTCCACAACGCCCGCGCCGACGCGAATGACCGCGCTGTCCTGAGAGTGATAAGACTGCGGTCCCGGCCGCACTGTGATGGTCTGCACGCCCTCTGAGTAGGTGCCCAGCGGCGATGCGTGCGACGCGCCGTCTACTGTATATCCGGCCTCGCGCAACTCGTTGGCGATCAGTTGCACGCTGAGCTTCTGGCCTGGCCTCACTTCCCGGGCCGCCGCATAGATTTTTGCGGTGTTGGCAAAGATCGGCTGCTTGAGCCGCTCATCCACGACGTGGCCATACTTCACATAAAAAAAAGTGCCGACGCAAAAAATCAGCAGCGCGATGGCGCCGACCGTCCCCAGCGCCACGCGCAACACCAGCGTGGCCCAGGGATGCCTTCCCGCGAGTCGTCGAATCCTGATCCTGATCCGAGGAATTCTGATCTTCAACAGCATCGGTACTCCACTCTCTCATGGGTGCTCTGCCCAGAGGGCGCCCACTCGATTTTGACACCTGGGATACCACAATCGCCGGGTGCCCCACCGCCAAATCCGGGTGACCCACAACAACAGCTTGGGTGCCCCACCTTCGGCGCGTCTTTGTTCTTGCGCCTAAGGTGGGATATCTACAACTACAGCCTTTTACAGTTCTTTACAACCGTCCGCCCCACCACAACCGTCGGGTGTCCCATCCTTTCGACTTCTTTCTGTCGAAAGGGTGGGAAACCACAGAAGCCCACTCGCCAATCTCTACAAGCTACAAAGCTCGAAGGACTAACTCTTCACCGCACCCAGCAGCGCGTCTTCCTCGACCCGCGACTTCACCAGCCCCACCACATCGGCGATCCCCACATCCACACTTGTCGCCGTCGACCGCGTCACCAGCTCCACCTGCCCCGAAGCCGCCTTCTTGCCCACATTCACGCGATACGGAATCCCGACCAGGTCCGCATCTTTGAATTTGACTCCGGCGCGCTCGTCTCTGTCATCCAGCAATACGTCGAGCCCCGCCGCTTCAAGCTCCGCGGCCAGCTTCTCGCCAGTCTCGCGCAGCAGCGCATCGCTCATGTTAGTCACTGTCACAACGACGGTGAAAGGAGCAATCGCGCTCGACAGCCAGAACCCGTTCGCATCGTTGTTCGATTCAATCGCCGCCGTCAGAATGCGCTCAATGCCGATGCCGTAGCTGCCCATGATCGGCGTCACTTCCTTGCCGTTCACGTCGAGCACGCGCGCGCCCATCGACTCGGAATACTTGTAGCCCAGCTTGAAGATGTGCCCCACCTCGACCGCCTTGCCCACAACAAGCCTGCCCGCACAGCCCGCAGTCGGGCATTGCTCGCCCTCGTTCACGCTGCGGATGTCGGCACTCACGGTCCACGTGAAATCGCGGCCCGGCGCAACATTGGTCCGGTGATAGTCCGCCTTGTTGGCGCCGCATACCATGTTGCGGCGCCCTTCAAGCGAGCGGTCGATCACCACCGTCAACCCATCCGCGAGCGCCTCGTCGTCGTGCGTCAATCCCATCGGTCCAAGATAACCGCCCGGCCCCTTGAAATACTGCTCGAGCTCCGCCGCCTGCATCGTCCGCAGCTCGGCCGCGCTCAGCACGCCCAGCAGCTTGGTCTCGTTCACCTGGTGGTCGCCGCGCAGGAACGTCGCCACGCCGTGCCACGTATCTGGCTTCGCGCCGGCTTTATCCACGGCCCCGCGTTTCAGCGCCATATACGCCACGCACTTGATATCGCTGGCCGGCGAAATCTTGAAGAACTCGGCAACGTCGACAATCGCCGCGCAGCCCGGCGTATGCACCAGCTCCGGCGTGCCGTCGCCCGTGGCCTCCATCTCCGCAACCGGCTCCAGCAGCGATGTAGCCTTCTCCAGATTGGCCGCGTAACCGCAGACCGGGCAGCTTGCGATCAAATCCTCGCCCGCCTCGGTATACACCATGAACTCCTGCGACTGCGAGCCGCCCATCGCGCCCGAGTCCGCCTCCACGGCAACAAACTTGAGCCCGCAGCGCGTGAAAATCGCGCGATAAACCGCATCGTGCAGATCGAAGCTTTTGTCGAGCCCGGCCTTGTCGATGTCGAAGCTGTAGCTGTCCTTCATGGTGAACTGGCGCACCCGCAGCAGGCCGGATTTGGGGCGCGGCTCGTCGCGGAACTTGTTCTGAATCTGGTACCAGATCTGCGGCAACTGCTTGTAGCTGCGCAGCTCGCTGCGCGCAATCGAGGTCATGATCTCCTCGTGCGTCATGCCCAGGCACAGGTCGGCGCCCTTGCGGTCCTTGAGGCGAAACATGTTGTCGCCCATCGCGTTCCATCGCCCGCTAGCCTCCCATATCTCGCGCGGATGAATCGCCGGCAGATAGAACTCCTGCCCGATCGTGTCCATCTCCTCGCGCACGATGGCGATGATCTTGTTCAGCGACCGCTGTCCGAGCGGGAGATAGTTGTAGATGCCCGCGCCAAGCTGGCGAATGTAGCCGGCCCGCAGCAGAAACCTGTGACTGGCCACTTCGGCGTCCGCCGGGGCCTCGCGAAGAGTAGGAATGAAGAGCTTCGACCAGCGATGCATAGATGTGAGGGTTCCTTATGCCGTCAAAGCCTTAATTTTACCCGTTTGGCCCTCGGGTACGCCGAATTTGAATTTAGGCGGCCAATAGTTGACACTCGAAATGCCATGACAATCCAGGACGTGAATGAAATCGTTCGTTCGCAAGTCGCGGATAAGGCCTCGGCGACGAACGACCATCGAATCAGTTTGGGCCAGGCGCTCGTTCCGCCGCAGCGCATTTCAGTGTTCATCCAATTTGTAAAGGACGGGATTGTTCGCGAGCAAAAAGAGGAAGTCTGGCTCGTCGGGCAAGAGAACTCAGGTGACGGATACAAGATCGTCATGCGTGACGACGGAATGCAATTTGGACTCGTCTCAAACAGCGCTCCAGGGAGCAGACATCCGACTCTCTGCGGCTGGTATGGCAGCTTGGTTTCAACGTTCCTTGCGATGTAGCGGTGTCAGCTTTGCTTATCCGTCAGCAAAAAACAGCCTCCGCATCGCGTGCAGCGTGAATAATCCGAAGAATCCTGATCTCGCTTGGCCTTACGCTATAGAAGATCGCAAAATTCCCAACGGCAAAGGTGCGGATGTTAGGCCGCAACTCCGACTCGAGGCTCTTGCCGATGTGAGGGAATTTGGCGAAGAGTCCGAACTTTTCGCAGATTGAATTGACTGTCTTCGTCGCGGACCTCAGGCTCCCGCTCTCGCGTGCAATGTAAATCCAGATTGCGTCGAGATCGGCCCTTGCCTGCGGTGTTACACGGATGCGCATTATCTACTGGCGAGGGTCTGCTTCCCGCGCTGCTCCACCGAGGCAACCAGCTCGTGGAGCGATTCGGTCGTGTAAGTCTCTCCCTCGCCGGCGTCGAGAGACTGCTCGGCGAGATCGAGCGATGCCAGCAACTCAATGCGAGCGCGTTCCCGCTTTTCCCATAGCGCAAGAGCCTGCTGAACAGCTTCTTCGGGTTCGCGGAAGCGACCTTCCTGGATTCCCAAGTCGACGAAGGAAGTCTGCGCGGGAGTGAGCTCAATCTGCATCTTCTCAGCGTAGGATCGGAAGGCCGAACTGTCAACACTCAGGTACAGGTAATCGGTTTTCCGCGTGGGGTCAGTTCCTGCCAAGATGATAACGCGAATCGGGTTAGGCTCCAGCAGGAATCGTATGGCATACTTTCAACTATGAATCTCCACCACATCCCCTGGGCAACAATCCTGTGGGGCATTGTCAAGCTGCTCAAGGTGTTCGGGATTATTCCGGGCGCAATTGCAGCTATGAGCATACAAAAGCTCTATCAGAAATGGCGGCAGAACCGCGCCATTGCCGGATGGCCGTCCACAGAGGCGAGGATTTTATCGGGCGAGGTTCATCACGAAGGGCCACGGCGCATCTGGGCCGAACTGACCTATAGCTACTACGTCCAAGAATACCGCGCTGGAAAGTACATTCACCGCTTCCGCAAGGAAGAAGACGCCGACAATTTCATTCGCGAAATCAAGGACAGGCGCGTCCAGGTGAGATACAACGAATCCAAACCGGATGAATCCGTAATTCTCGATCGGGATATACAGATGCTGGCACTCATGGCGCCACAAATCGGCTGATCCTTGATCCCCGATCCCTGATACCTAGTACCGTGACTTTGTGGTTTCGTAATACCAACTACGACTTCTGGGTGCCCCCGGTCTCGATTTTGAGACCGGGGAGAGCACGAATTCACGCGGTCACGGTACTAGATCAGCTCCACTCCCCACAAATCATGCAAATGCACCACGCCTTCCACGCGCTCCTCCGCATCCACCACCACCAGCGAAGTGATCTTCCGCTCCTCAAGAATCGCCAGCGCCTTCGCTGCCAGCTCGTCGCCGCCGATCGTGCTCGGGTTCGCGTTCATCGCCTCGCCTGCCGTGCGATTGATCGCCGCGCCGCCTTCGCGGCCCAGCAGCCGCCGCAGGTCGCCGTCCGAGATCACGCCGCGCAGCCGCCCGCGATCCTGCACCGTCGTCAGCCCCAGCTTCTTCGACGACATCTCGTAGATCACATCCGTCATGGGCGTGCTCTGGCTCACGCATGGCACCGCATTGCCGGTATGCATCAGGTCGCGGACTTTTGCCAGACGCTTGCCCAGCTTGCCGCCGGGGTGCAACTCGGCAAAGTCCTCTGCGCGAAAGCCCTTGCGCAGGCTCACCGCGATGGCCAGCGCATCGCCCAGCGCCAGCATGGCCGTGGTGGACGCAGTGGGCGCAAGATTCAGCCCGCACGCCTCGCGCTCCACGCCGCAGTCGAGCGCCACATCGCTCGCCAGCGCCAGCGTCGAATCCATCCTGCAACAGAAGCTCACCAGCGCGTCCCCCTTGCGCTTGAGCGTGACCAGCAGCCGCAATATCTCTTCGGTCTCGCCGCTCGCCGAGAGCGCCACCACCACATCGCCCTTGAGAAGCACGCCAAGGTCGCCATGGACCGCCTCGGCGGGATGCAGAAACAACGCCGGCGAGCCCGTGGAGCTGAGCGTGGCCGCGATCTTCTGCGCGATGATGCCGCTCTTGCCCATGCCCGTAACCACCACGCGGCCGTTCGACTCGCCGCAGCGCAGGATCAGCTCGACAGCGCGGTTGAAGTCGGGCTGCATCGGCCCCTCAAGCCGGTCCGCGAGCGCCATCAGCGCGGCAGCCTCGGTGCGCACAAGGTCCGCCGCATGGAGCGTAGCAGGCTCCGCACCATGCTTGTCGCGTTCTGAATTGGCCGGCTCGTTCATCGGTTTCTGATGGTATCAGTTTTGCGCGGCCTTTCATCCAGGTGGTCAACCTGGGTGGGGGCCGCGCACGGCCATTTCAATGCACGCCGAACCCTCGTACAATAAGAGGCGAGAGGCTTTGTCATCCGTGAGACGCAACACTCTGGTTCTCTTCGTCGTGCTGTTCATCCTGGCCACTTTTGCCTGGGCCGGCTGGGCCAACTTTGAATATCGCCGGCAGGCCAACGAAAAAATGCTGGCCGCCGCTGCCATGCAGGGAGAACTGGTGGCTGACCCCGTCACCGGTACGATGCAATACAACTCGCCGCTCAAGGGCAAGCCCGCGCCCGCGTTTGTGCTTGAAGACCTGAGCGGCAAAAAGGTTTCGCTCGCCAGCTACAAGGGCAAGGCGGTGCTCATCAACTTCTGGGCCAGCTGGTGCGGCCCGTGCAAGATCGAGACGCCGTGGCTGGTGGAGCTGCGCGACCAATACGCGTCGCAGGGCTTCGAGATTCTCGGCGTGTCTACGGACGACATTGACAGCGACAACCCCAAAACACTGGCCAGCGAAAAAGCCGACGTGCAAAAGGCCGTGACCAGGATGCACATGCAATATCCGATCCTGCTGGCCGGCAGCACGCTCGACCACCCGTACGGCGGACTCGACGAGCTGCCCACGTCGTTCTTCGTCAACCGCAAAGGCGTGGTGGTGGCGGCGCAACTGGGTCTCACTTCGAAAGACGACATCGAGGCCAACATCAAGAAGGCGCTAGGGGCGACGAAGTGAGCGAGCCGGCAAGCCAGCAAGCCAGCGTATCAGTGGGTCACCACCAAGTCTGGGTGCCCCATCCTCGCCGCGTACTTGTTTTTGCGGCCAGGGTGGGATTGCACGAACTCTGCGCTCTCGGCCTCGGGGTTCTTCTGTTCTTCGTAACGGCAAGTTGCGCAGTTTACGCCCAATCCGACTCCCCCAACCGCTCCATCCTCAAAGGCGCAGCCGTCGAATATCTCTATCCCGAACAGGTCAACGTGCCCGCCTCCAAACCAACCACGGTCACGCTCCACTTCCGCATCGCGCCGGGCATGCACATCAACTCCAACAAGCCGCGCGAAGACTACCTCATCCCCACCACGTTTTCGATTCCCGTTGAATCGGGCGTACGCCTCGACGCGGCCACCTACCCCGCCGGCTCCGACCTGACGCTGCCGCTCGATCCCACCGAAAAGCTCAGCGTCTACACCGCCGAATTCTCCATCGAAGCGCGCATCGTCGCCGCGCCCGGCGATCACCTGGTCGAAGCCAGGCTCCACTACCAGGCCTGCGACAAAGACGCCTGCATGCCGCCCAAGACGATCACCGTGCCGATCGATGTGATCGGCAAGTGAAAGAGCAGGGACTAGGTCTCTGACCGCATGAGGTCGTGCCAAGGGTGGGTGCCCCAGGTCCCGATTCTGGGACCTGGGATACC
>Ga0182024_10018349_pt1 | contig 13038 bp, 9 predicted proteins | sample P32metaG_FD_120480 | JGI IMG/M metagenome (GOLD analysis project Ga0182024, IMG submission 120480) | Permafrost microbial communities from Stordalen Mire, Sweden - P3-2 metaG (Illumina Assembly) | ecosystem: Environmental > Terrestrial > Soil > Wetlands > Permafrost | place: Sweden: Stordalen...
CGAGGTCAAACTGAATGGTGATCTGCGCGGTGCCGAGCACGCTCGTCGAGGTCATTTGACTGACGCCCGCGATCTGCGAGAACTGATATTCGAGCGGCGTTGCGACCGATGAGGCCATCGTTTCCGGACTCGCGCCCGGCAGCTGCGCAGTGACCACGATGGTCGGGAAATCCACCTGCGGCAGCGGCGCAACGGGCAGCAGCGGAAACGCGACGAGGCCAACCAGCAGAATGCCGGCCATCAGCAGCGATGTGGCCACCGGCCGCTCGATGAACGGCGTCGAAATGCTCATCGCGCACCGCCACCGGGCGCGCTCTGCGCCGCCGTGGCCGCTGCGCGCACGGGCGCTGCAATATCGCTGGTGCGGATCTGCGCTCCGGGTTGCAGCCGATATTGATTGCTCGTGACCACCACTTCGCCGTCGCGGATGCCTTGCGAGACGACCGTGAGCGCCCCGCTGTCCGTGCCGATCCGCAGGGCGCGCACTTCAACGGTGGAATCCGGCTTGACGACATAAGTGAAGACACCGGTCGGGCCACGCTGCACAGCCGCCGAAGGAATCGTCACCGCATTGCGGGTGGTCTCGACCAGCACGCGGGCGTTGATGAATTCCCCCGGCCACAGCCTGTTGGCCGTGTTGGGAAAAGTCGCCTTCAGGCGCGCGGTGCCGGTGGTCTGGTCGATCTGGTTGTCGATGAGCGCCAAGCTACCGCGATCCAATTCGCTCTGGTCATCGCGGGACATCGCCGTCACGGCGACCGGGCCTGCGGCGAGCGCGCGACTGACGGCCTGCAACTCATCCTCGGGCAGGGTAAAGATGAAAGAGATCGGTTGCACCTGAGTCAGCACGACGATGCCGGTGGTGTCGGTCGCGTGCACGTTATTGCCCGGATCCACGAGGCGGATTCCGGTGCGCCCGTCAATGGGTGCAGTGATGGTCGTGTAGGCAAGCTGCGTGCGCGCATTCTCGATCGTCGCCTCGTCTGCCTTGATCTGCGCCTGCAGCTCCGCAACCAGAGCGCGTTGCGCATCCAGGGTCTGCTTGCTGGTCAAATCCTGCGGCGCGAGCACCACGTAACGCTGCAGGTCCTGCTGTGCGCTGTGCAGTTGCGCGCTGTCCTTGGCTTTCATCGCCAGAGCCTGATCGAGCGCCGCCTGATAGGGCCGCGGATCGATTTGCGCAATAAGCGCACCCTTGGCAACGTTTTGACCTTCGATGAAACCGACTTTCTGCAGCTGTCCGTCGACGCGCGCGGTGATGGTTACCGTGTAGTACGCCTGCACTGTACCCAGACCTTCGAGGTAAATCGGCACGTCGCGGCGCTGCGCCACGGCCGTCTCGACGCGAATGGGCGCGCGCGCGTTGGGATGCGCATCGGCCGCCGCGGCCTGATCTGCATGCCAGCGCCAGGCAATGACGAGTCCTACAACGACGGCGATGCCGAGCATGACTGCGCGCGTTCTATTCCGGTGTTCGGAGTGCGGCGAGATTTCTAAGTGCGCGTTCAATCGATCGGCTCCTACGCTTTTTGCCAGCCGCCGCCAAGTGCATTGAATAGAGAGATGAGCGCCGCCAGATGCGCATACTTCACTTGCACCAGAGCATCCTCGGCGCTGAATAAAGCGGTCTCGGTATTGAGGACGGTCAGGATATTGATGGTACCGGCGTGGAACTGGATCTGCGTGATCTCGTAGGCGCGCCGCGCCTTCGCGACCGCCTCCTCTTGGCGCTGATGCTGCAGTGCGGTCTGTTGCAGGGCGACGAGCGCGTCCTCGACATTGCTGAAGGCGGAGATGACCGTCTTGTGGTAGGCAGCCAGCAGCTCCGCGTAGCGGGCCTTGCTGTAGGCATACTGCCCGGCGAGCGCGCCGCCCTCAAACAGCGGCTGTGTCAAGCCGCCACTCAACGTGTAGACCCGGTTCGCAGGGTTCAACAACGAGGACAGTGCGGTGCTGGCGTACCCGCCGTTTGCCGTGAGGGTGATGCTCGGAAAGAAACTTGCGCGTGCGACCGCGATGTCGGCGTTCGCGGCCATGAGCTGCGCTTCAGCCTCGGCGACGTCCGGGCGGCGTGCCAGCAGTTCCGAGGGGAGTCCGGGAATGACTTCCGGCTCCGCCAGCGCAGCGAGCGTGCCGGTGGTGACGTTCACTTCCTCGGGCGGCTTGCCCACCAAGATCGCCAGCGCATCGATGCTCTGCAGGAGCTGCTGCTCGAGGGGCGGGATCGCGGCATTCAAAATCGCCACGGTCGTCTCCTGCTGCGCGACGTCGAGCGCCGTGACCGTGCCCACACTCTGCTCCAGGCGCAGGCCCTTCAGTATGGTCTGGGCGCTTGCGAGGTTGTCGCGTGCGACGATCAGGCGATCGTGCGCCTCGATGGCCTGAAAATAGGTGCTCGCGACACTCGTCATCACCGTGAGCTCAATCGTCACGCGGTCGTAACGGCTGGCTGCTGCCGCCAGGCGGGCGGCATCGAGCGCCGCGCGGTTCTTGCCCCAGAAATCGAGCTCATAGGTCGCGTTCAGCAGGGCGCTGAAGTCATTGGCGGTGGTCGTGCCGGCGGTTACTACATTCAACTGTCGCTCGCGAGCAGCGCCTCCGCTTGCGGACAGCGACGGCAGCAATGGCGCACCGGCGATGCGCGCCTGCGCATCGGCCTCGCGTACGCGGGCGATTGCGGCGGCAATATCGTCATTGGCCTGCTGCGCTTCCTCGATGAGGAGGTTCAGTTGCGGGGAACTGAAGCCACGCCACCAGTCCACGGACGGCCACTGCGCCTGAGCACTGACCTCATCGCCACGCCAAGCTGCGGGAGGCGGGATCTGCGGGTGCCGGTAACGTGGCCCCAGAGTGCAGGCGGCAAGCGCAAGGAGGCTCGCCAGAGCGATCCCGCAGGATGCGCACCCCGCGCGTAGCTGAGTGAGACGGACGATGAGAGCGAATATACGAATGGCCGCCCGTGCCTTTGAAAAGGCGCTTGCCGGAGCGCGCAACAATGACTCTTCAGTGATTCACCCCCGATGGGCGAATTATTAAATTCAGTTAATTGGCAGCGCTGTGCTCAGCCGGCAAGCGAGCTATCTTGCGGCGCCAAAGCGTGTTGGAGCCGTCGTCCGACTCCAACAGCGCACCGTCGTCTGCGACGGCGACTCCGACGGGCCGACCCCACACATGAGTGTCATAGCGCAGATCTCCCCACGCGTCGAATTCCAAGGCGAGAGACCCGGTGACGATTCGTATGGGCCAAAATCGGCTAGCGCGCCGCCATTCTGCGTGGATCGGCTTTTAGTGTGCCGAGCTATCCGATCTGGCGATGGCCGGGCTCACGCAGCGCGGTCAATTCCGCGTCGCTCAGCGGCGCGCGCGGCGCCGCCGGACCGATCGCGGCAATGGGCGCAACCTTGGCATTGAGAGCCGCTTCGAAGCAGAACGACATCGAGAGCCGATCGGCCTGCGCGCTGTGACCGAGGCGATGCGCCGCTGCCGCATAGCGTCGGTTGGTCAGGTGCGCGAGCGCCTGACCGACGCTGCATATGAATGAGTTCGGCAGCGCGGGTAACTCAATCCATTGCCCGCGATAGTTAAGTTCCAGCCCACCGTCTGAGTCCTGCTTCAGTATCGTGAGCAGCCCGGGATCCGTGTGGCCGTGGGCAATTTGGTCTTTGGCGCTGCGCGTATCCTCGAATTGCGGATGGTTCAGGATTCGAAAGGAGGTAGCTGGGTTACCCGTCCAGCGGTCCACGAAGTAGCTGTCCCGCAGATGCAGTCCGCGGGCGACCATGGCCATGAGTTTGTGGCTCAGGCCCGTAAGGGAGCGCATGTAATCGAGCACGGGCTCCCGAAGGCCCGCGACATCCGCCCAGACGCTCTGCGCCGATTCGGGCTTTCCGGCCTTTGCTGGGTCACAGTTTTCCACCAGCCGCGCCTCGAAGCGGAGGCTCTTCGAGTCCGAGCCGCGCGCGACGAGCTCCTCGACGAGCGCAAAATCCCGCTGCCCCCGATGCCTGTGCGATGCCATCTGGGTGCGGCGTTTCACCGCATCCTCCGCCGAGAAGAATCTGCGGCCCGCTGCCAAGAGCGGTTCCACGAGCTGCAGATCGATGCCGTGGCCGACCAGGCAAAAGGAACCAAACTCGCTGCTCGCCGCATCGACCTGCGCCGCGACTTGATCGCGCCAGGGGTCGCCCAGATCGAAAAGCGACAAGTCGATCACCGGCAAGCGCGGCTCGGCAGTAGAGGAAACCATCAGCTTGTCCGTTCGTGTCACGGCAGGTACGCCGGTCGGCGGGATTGTAAATGATCGTGCGCGCCGCGAACGAGGCTTCGAGCACTGATGACGCTAACTCTTGGTTATGTCATCTCACCCGGCCGTCAACTCTCAAGCATCGGCCGCCCTTCGTGACTCACGAGCAGATCGTGCATGTCATTGGCATGCTCTTCTTCCTGCGCGAGGATGCCCTCGAGCATGACGCGCGTCGTGGGGTCCTTCTCACCGAAGTAGCGCACCATCTCTCGGTACGTCTGGATCGCAACTCGCTCGGCGACCAGGTTTTCCTTGATCATATCGACGAGATTGTCGCCCTCGACGTACTCAGAAGCCGCCCGTGATAGCAGCCCCTCGGGATTGAGATTGGGCTTGCCGCCGAGCTGATTGATCCGCTCGCACAACATGTCGAGGTGCTCTTCTTCCTCCTTGGCGTGCTGGGCAAACTCCTGTTTGACAGCTTCGCTCGCAAGTCCGGTCGCGGTGATCGCGTGAAACTTGTAACGCAGCACGCACACGATCTCGGTCGCCACGGCATGGTTGAGAAGCGCAATCGCATCCTCGACCTTACCATGATAGTTCTGGGTTACGGCGCCCTCATTTAAATGGCGCCGCGCGCGCTGCCGAATCTTCTTGATATCACTCAAGAACTTTCCTGTTGAACTCATGACCGCTCTCCTGTCGCCGTGTAGTAATGTGAATGCGCGCAAATTTTACCCTCGATGCGCCGTTCGCCGCCATCGCCCCTGCCGCAGTGGCAGTGAACGTGCGCATCGCATGAGTGCGCCGCCGAATTCGGCGTTAAGATGCGGCCTCTTCTACGCCGCACGCGAGTGGAGCCACCATCCTGAGCCTGACGGGCGCGACGGTACTTTCCGTCTTGCACTTGCTGCTGGCGGTGGGTGTGACCGGCCACATACTCGTGCATAAGCGCGATCCGGGCTCGGCAGTCGCTTGGATTGGCATTGCGTGGCTCTCCCCGGTCCTCGGAAGCCTGCTGTACGTGCTCCTGGGCGTCAACCGCGTACGCCGGCGCGCGCTCACGATGCGTGCACCGCAAGGCTCCGCGCTGCCCGCGCCGGCGGTCGCGAAAGCGAGCCCCGACGACCCCATGGCGACGCTCGAGTATTCGGCGGAGCGCATCACCGGACGCCCCGCCAAGAGTGGCAATGCCATCGCGATCCTGCGCAATGGTGATGGGGCGTATCCGCGGATGATAGCCTGCATCGAAGCAGCCCAACACAGCGTCGCTCTCTGTAGCTATATCTTTCGCGCGGACGCCGCGGGCGAGCCTTTCATCGCAGCTCTGGTACGCGCCCAACGGCGCAACGTCGCGGTACGCGTTCTCATCGATGGCGTGGGAGGCGGCTACTTCTGGTCGACTACGTACTTCAAGCTGCGGCAAGCGGGCGTGCCGGTAGCGCGCTTCCTGCATTCGCCCCTGCCGTGGCGCATGCCGTTTCTCAACCTGCGTGCACATAAAAAAGCTTCTTGGGATTGATGGCCGCATCGCCTTCGTCGGCGGGCTCAACATCGGCGCGGAGAATCTGCTCAGCAGCAAGCCCGCCCATCCGGTGCTCGACACGCACTTTGTGCTCGAAGGGCCCGTCGTTGCCCAGATCATCCGCACGTTCGTCGACGACTGGTTCTTTACCAGCGGCGAACGACTCGCCGGCGCACCCTGGTTTCCAGCGCTGGCACCGCTCGGCGACAGCATTGCGCGTGCGGTGACCTCGGGCCCTGATCAAGATCTGGAAAAGATTGAACTCATGATCCTGCAGGCCGTCGGCGCCGCGCGTTCCTCGGTGAAGGTGATGACCCCCTACTTCCTGCCAGACGACCGCATCATCACGGCGCTCGCACTGGCAGCGATGCGCGGCGTGCAGGTCGACGTGATTCTGCCCGCGAACAGCAACCACCCTACCCTCGATTGGGGCGCGCGTGCCCACATCGGTCCGTTGCTTGCGGCGCAATGCCGCATCTGGACGCACGGCGCGCCATTTGATCATTCGAAGCTCATGACGGTTGATGGCAGATGGTGTCTGGTGGGGAGCGCGAACTGGGACATGCGCAGCTTTCGCCTGAATTTCGAGCTCAATGTGGAGATCTACCACTCCGCTCTCGTGCAGGAGCTGGAGCATTTCATCACAGAAAAGCAGGAGGTGCGGCTGAGCGCAGATGCGCTGCAAAGGGCCTCCTTGCCGATCGTACTGCGCAACAACGCCGCCCGGCTGATGTTGCCCTATCTTTAGCGCGCAGCCGCCCGCAGCCGCGCACGGTAGTAGGCGTCCGCCGCCATCTTGATCGCCACCGCTTGCGTGGGATAGGCATGGATCACCCGGCCGAGCTCGCCGAGCCCGATTCCCGCCGTGATCGCGAGACACAGCTCATTGATCATTTCCCCCGCGTGCGGCGCGACGACGGTGGCGCCGATGATCTCATCCGTGCCTTGCTTTACATGGATTTTAAGAAACCCCTCCTCATCGCCGTCGGTCACCGCACGGTCGACGTCATGCATAAGAACCGTGAACGTCTCCACCGCTATCGATTGCTCACGCGCTTCGCGAACGTACAGACCTACATGAGCAATCTCGGGGTCGGTATAGGTGCACCACGGCACGGTGAGGGTACTCAAGCGCCGGCGGCCGCGCATGAGCGCGTTGCGTAGCACCATGCGTGCGGTCGCGTCGGCCATGTGTGCGAACTTTCGGGTCAGGCACACATCGCCTGCCGCATAAATGCGCGCATTCGTCGTCTGTAGGTAATCATTGACGCGGATGCCCGTGCGGGTGTCGTACTCGACCCGCGCCGCCTCCAGGTCCATGTTCTCGACATTTGGCGCGCGGCCGATTCCCGTGAGTATCTCATCGACACAGACGCTCGACTTGCGGTCCTCGCTGATGAGGTCAACGACCTTAAGCTCCCCCTGCTTGCGTACCGCGACGACCTGAGTGTTGAGATGGATCTCAAGGCCGTCGCGCGCCAGCGAATCGGACAGGATCTGGGCCGCATCGCGCTCTTCCCCCGGCAGAAACATCGGCTCATCCTGAGCAATAATCACCTGTGATCCCAGGCGGCAAAAAGCCTGCGCCAGCTCGCAACCGAGCGGGCCACCGCCGATGACCAGGAGTCGCTGCGGCGCCACCGCGAGATCAAAGACGTTCTCGTTGGTCCAATAGCCTGCCTCGACGAGCCCGGAAATGGCAGGCGCCAGCGGCCGTGCGCCGGTGGCAATCAGTGCTTTTTTGAAACGCAGGGCCACGCCGTCCACAGTGATTCGCGCGGGGCCCGCGAAGCGGGCCGCACCGAAATAGACATCCACGCCGTGATCACGCAGGCGGTACGCCGAATCGGCACGGCTCAACCGTATCTGCAGACGTCGGATCCGCTGCATGGCGGCAGGCACGTCGATGTGGATGCCCCGCGGTCGCGGCACGCCCAATTCCTGCGGGTCGCTCATGCGCGCATACAGGCGACTCGTGCGAATCAGCGCTTTTGATGGCACGCATCCAACATGCAGACGGTTGCCACCGAGGAGATCGCGCTCGATGAGCGCGACCCTCCTGCCGAGAGTCGCAGCCCCCCGCGCCGCGAGCAGCCCCGCGGGTCCCGCGCCCAAAACCACGAAGTCGTAGGTGCCCGAGGGTATCGGATTGCGCCACGCCGGCGGGTGGGTGTTTTCACGCAACGCCGTGGCGTCGGCCTGCGCACGCGCATCATCGTCCGTCATGGGAGGTCCAGGCTGTGCCGAAATCATGTCATCCCAGCCACCCGCCGCTAAATCCTGCGCGCTGCAGGCCGGTCACGATGTACCGACAGCGGCGCATCAGTTGCCAGATCAGCTGCGAACGGTAGTTCTCGATCATCAATACAATCACTGCCTGGTCAAGCCCGAAATAGCCTTCGGACACCCAGCCTTGCGGGCCGTTGCCAGCCACTGTCGGATTAAAACCGCCGGGCAGACGCGACGCTTGTGTCAATTGCGGGTAGCGCTCGCACAGCGTGCGCAGAAAGGACAACACGATCTGCGGCGCAAACGGCAGTGATGCGAGCGCGGCGCAGGGCGCGATCGTGCCATCGTCCGGTCCGAACGGCACACCGCGCGCGGTATAGCCGAAGAAACGGCGTTCGCCGGGGTGAGCGCTGACAGTGCCCACACCCGGCCCCTCATTGGCCGAGAGACCCCAGCACTCGGAGTCATATCCCGTGAAGTCGTGCGGGTTGCGCAGCGCGAATTCGCGTTGCACGTAGGTGGCGCGCCGGCTGTTCTGAAAATAGTCACTGCCCTTTTCACGCATGAACTCATCCTGAATGCCGTCAAAATCGAGCCAGACGTGGGAAAACTGGTGGATGAAAAGCGGACCGGCGTAGAGGAATTGCTGATCGTAGACATTTTCCCACTGATAGGTTGCGGTCCACGCGCCGTAACTGGCGGGCGACAGCGGGTACGTAGGCGAAGCCAAGCCCAGGACATAGAGAATGATCGCTTCGCTGTAACCTTCCCAGCCGTAGTGGAAAAAGCCACTGCCTGCCTTCCACGCCTGCCGCACGGTCGGCGCACCGCCCTGCGCCCACTGCCAATCAACGCGCCGATAGAGCGCGTCGGCGAGTTCGCGAATCTCCTCTTCGGCGCGCGTGTCCTCACTGAAATACACAGCCGCGGTCAGCACTCCCGCAAGCAACAGCGTACTGTCGATGAGCGACAACTCCGACTGCCACGCGCGGCGACCGCTGTGCATGTCAAGAAAGTGGTAATAGAAGCCTTGATAGCCGGTCGCATCGGCCGCTTCGCTTTGCTCACTGCTCCAGAAAAAACGTAGCGTCGCGAGCGTGCGCGCCGCCGCTTCGACGCGTGTCATCCAGCCGCGCTCCACCCCTACCGGGTAACATGCAAGCGCAAAGCCGACGACCGCGATGCTCGCCGGCGCGCTCGGCCGACTGGTATCGGCGATGAGTCCATTGGCGCGGTTGCCATGGTTAAGAAAATAGTCGAACGCGGCACGCTGAAACCGCGCGAGGAGCATCTCATCGGATTCGCTTGCGCGGTTCACTCCGGCGGCCGATTCGTCAACTGCGACGCTGGGCCGCGTTTGGGGTGCCGTTGCGAGTCGGCGGAAAGCGCGACGAGCGCATGATCACGGCGCACGGCGTGCTCATAGTAATCTCACGGTAATAAGGAAAGAGTTCGGATTCGCCCCCTCAGGCCGCCATGGCACCGCGCATTCATGGTCAAGTCTCCGATGGACGAAGGATCCGAAGAGTGCGACCCGGCGGCCTATGGCGCACTACCATAAGAGCGCCCGGATTCCTTCTCCGCCGACACACGGCAGGGGGCGCGCGCTGAGCAAGATGGAGAAGGAATCAGCGCCTTCGCTGACCTGAGGGAAGCGAAGGCATGGCGCGTGACGGTGCAGCCGGGCGATAGGCGGGCGCGCCGCCGCCGCCGTGATCATTGCCGCGTTCGGGCCGATGGTCGCCACGTCGCGGTGGCCCGACCCAGTAGCCAGGCCCCCAGCCGCCATACTCGTAGCCGTAGGGCTCGTAGAAATCAGCGCCGTAGTTCACCTCCGCGCCGCCGCCGCCCTCGTAATACCCACCGCCGCCTGCAACACAAGCCTGCAGCAGCGTCGCCACTGCAAGCCCAAGGGCGCCTGCCCGCCAGCGCTTCATTGCATGCCCTCTTTGCTCTCGCTCTCCGGCCATTCAAGGAGTCCGAAGGGCGCTCCGGAGGGATCGGCCACCACCGCCACACGGCCGCCATGCCGGTCCAGGCGGGGCTCAACGAGCACGCGGCCGCCGAGCTGCGTGACCGTGGTGCTCATCTGCACGGTGTCGAGCACCCGCACGAAGTTGAGCCAATGCGGGTGATGGTGATCTTCGGGCAAGCCATTCACGCTCGCGCGCGCATAGTCCTCCGTAGAGAGAATCAGGTGTTCGCTGCCGTCACCGTTAGGCGACTCGAAAACCTCGTAGCCGAATAAGCTCTGATAGAACGCCGCGTCGCCTCCCGGATCGCGTGCAATGAGCGAACTCCAGATCCATTCACCCGGTAATGCCAGAATGTCCGGCGGATCGCCGCTGCTGGAGGCAAGAACGGCAAAGACCGCCCCCTGAGGGTCGGTAAATACCGCCTGGCGCCCGCGCTGCGGGTAGGCGTGCGGCGCGAACAGCACCTGGCCGCCATGCTGGAGCACCCGCTGTTGTGTCGCATCGACGTCGGTTGCCGCAATGAAGGTGAGCCACGCAGGCTGCCGGCGCTCTCCCGCGGGTGGCGTACGCTGGACAATTCCGCAAACGGGATGCCCATTGAGCATGGCAAGCGCGTAGTCGGTCGAGCGCGAGTGAATCTCGCTATAGGTCCACTGAAACAGGCCCGCGTAAAAACGCTTGGACGCCGCGAGGTCGGGCGTCACCAGGTCCACCCAAATCACTTTGCCGACGTGGTGCTCGCTCGTCGGTGGCTGATTGAGCGGCGGCAAGGGGACCGGCGCCGCTGCAAGCGGTGCTGCAAAGCCGACGCCCAAGAGCACAGCCAGCAGCGCGTGCACTAGAGGCGCGCGGGTCGAAGACGATGTTTGCGGCATGTGCGCATTCTCCTCCTGTATAAACCACTGCGGCGGGCTGTCGGTTCCGGGCTTTGAGGCGATTACATACCGGCGCGGCGCGCGCTGCAGGTGTCGGTAGGTGGATGAGCATCGCTCAGCGCCGAGCCGCCCGCCACCGCGATTCCGCTCTTCGCGCGGTAGCGGTCGAACCATGCCAGGATCGCGCTCGCCTTCGCCGCGGACTGCGACGGACGTGCGGCCAGTCCGCCGTGCGAGGCGCCGGGTACCTTGACGAGTGCGGTTGGGACGCGGCGCAGCTGCAGCGCGGCGTAATACTGCTCCGAGTCGCTTACCGGGGTCCGCAAATCCTGATCGCCAACGACGACCAGGGTCGGAGTGGACACACAACCCACGAGCGACAGCGGCGAGTGTTTCCAATACGTGTCCGGGTCTTCCCAGGGAGGCTTACCGAACCAGTATTTCGGCATGAACGTGTATACATCCGTCGTCAGTACCAAGCTCGCCCAGTTGATGACAGGCTTCTGCGTTGCGGCCGCGCGAAAGCGATCACTACGGCCGACGATCCATGCGGTCAGAACCCCACCACCCGAGCCGCCCGTGACAAACAGATTCTGCGCATCAACGAAGCCGCGGGCGATCGCGGCATCCACGGCGCTCATCAGATCATCGTAATCGTGGCTCGGATAGTCGTGGTGTATGAGATTCGCGAACGCCTGGCCATATGAGGTCGAGCCACGCGGATTCGCATAGAGGACCACATAGCCCGCCGCGGTGTACAGCTGATCGTCCGTGGAGAAGATCGGGCCATAGGCGGCGAACGGGCCGCCATGGATTTCCAGAATCAGGGGATATTTATTATGGGCATCAAATTTCGGTGGTGTCACGAGCCACGCATCGATCGACCTGTGGTCGAAGGATGATTGCACCGCCAGCGGCTCGACCTTGCCAAGGGATTTGTCGGCGAACAGCTCCTCGTTCAGGCTTGTCAATCGCCCGACGCGGCCCCGATATGCGACCGACAGATCGGACGGTCGCTCCGCGGTGCCACTGGTGAAAACGACGGCGCCGTTTGCTGCCAACGAGAAGCTGCCGCCGGTATACGGCCGGTCGAATTCGCCACCCGACAGTCCCTGCGCGATGGGTTCGATATGCCCGTCAAGTGACAGGCGCGCGATCTTGGTTACCGCCCTGTCGGTGTACTCAATATAAAGACTGCGGCCATCGCTGGCCCAGATCGCCTTCGCAATCGAGCGATCAAGCCCATCGGAAATAGCGCGCAAATTGCGGCCGTCGCGGTCCATGACGAAAAGATGCAGGTCCTGATAACTGAGCAGCTGATCTTCAAAGCCGAGGTAGGCAATATGCGACCCGTCCGGCGAGACGATCGGCGCATTTTTGGGGCCAGTTCCGTTGGTGAGGGCGCTCAGCGCCCCGTCGGCTAGAGCAACCCGATAGATTTCGCTATGCAGCGGTTCAAGTCGCCAGTTTTCCGTGCGATTACCGCTCATGTAGAGAAAGCGTCCGTCGGCGCTCCAGGAAATCGGCCCGGCCTCGTTGAACGCACCAAAGCTGAGCTGGCGCGGCGCGCCGCCCTCGGCAGACACCACGAACGCATGCGTGTACCCAGGCTTCAAGTATCCAGCGCCGTCAGCCCGATACGTCACATCGGTGATGATCCCGAGCGGCGCCGCCCACGTGGCCCCCTCCGGTTTGGCCGGGGCGGCCCCCAGTGTCGCCTTGTCGTCAGGCGTGAAATCGGTGAATGCGATGAAGCGGCCATCCGGCGACCAGGCGAGGCTCTCCGGCGCGAAGGTGAAGTCCGCCACGCGCGCGGTTTGTCCGGTTGCGAGCCACCGCACGAGAAGCTCTGCGTGTACTTCACCGGGATTCGCTGCACTGGGCACGTTCGACACGAACGCAAGCCGCTTGCCGTCCGGCGACCAGGCCAGTGCCGACTGCGTGCCGGGACCGCTCGTGAGTGGCGTCTGCGCGCCGGTACCAAATTCGATGAGCCAGATTGCGGAGCGGGCGCGATCGCTCAGGATGTCGTAGCCCATGCGCACGTAGGCGATCGTGCCGCCGTCGGGGCGAATTTGCGGCTCAGTCGCCCACTGCAGTCCAAAGAGATCGCGACCCTCGAACAGATGCGAGGGTGCATTTGCGGGCGTCGCGCTCGCAAGTGGCATCCATGCCAGCGCCGGGAGCGCA
>Ga0182024_10018350_pt1 | contig 13038 bp, 12 predicted proteins | sample P32metaG_FD_120480 | JGI IMG/M metagenome (GOLD analysis project Ga0182024, IMG submission 120480) | Permafrost microbial communities from Stordalen Mire, Sweden - P3-2 metaG (Illumina Assembly) | ecosystem: Environmental > Terrestrial > Soil > Wetlands > Permafrost | place: Sweden: Stordalen...
GAATATTCCTTCTTGCTGGTTGTCGTCGCCGCGCATTCACTCGTCTCCTTGGCCTTCCTCCATTCAGACGAGTCTCCGCAATTAAAGTTGCAGCGAAATGGCATTTTTCAACAAACTGCTAGACGTCTGCCGGGGAGAATTGCCATGGGTATCCTGCCAAGTTTGAGTTGGCAGAGTATAACGCATCGGCTAACGACGCAGCAGTGTTGTTGGGCGTGAGTGAGCGGGCCGAAGGGCCGGTGGCCAGTTCAATGAACAAATGCACGCAGGGGGGCTGCGCATCAAGCCAGTACGCCTCTTCAGCCCATCTCATAAATGGCCAGTTCTACAAACTCGATAGGGCTTCAAGGGCTAAAGAGTCGGTTTGAGAACTCGGTTCTGATTCACGTAGCGGCCGCCTTCAGGCGGGCATCTGGATGATTCCAACGTGCCCGCCCTCAGGCGGGCGCTACAAATATGTGCCAATCTTGATTCTTCACACAGACTCTAAAGCCCTAGTTTTTCACGTCTCTGAACGTCGCGGCTGAACAGGCTGGGGAAAAAATGCCTTGTTCTGTCATTCTGAGCGAAGCGAAGAATCTCTCCTTGGTTCTTTTCTCATACTTAAATCGAAGAGAGATTCTTCGCTTCGCTCAGAATGACAGAGTTTTGAGTTTTTCCGCAGCTTCTGAAGCTGCGACCCACAAAGACTACTTATGAGATGGGTTCTAGAACTTCGTGACGGTGTCGTCCGGGTCTTTAGAGACGAACTCGCTGATCACGACTTCCTCTTCGCGCATGAAGGGATGACGCTCGCAATTTGAAAGGAATCCGGCGAGCGCTTGCTGAAACAGCGGGGTCTCGCTTTCGCGCAGGGCGTCGATCGAAGCCCACGTGGAGACCACGGTCGCTTCCAACTCTCCCGGGCCGCTTCTTAGCACGAGGCAGCCGCGGAACCCGGGCTGGCGCCGCAGGAGCGGCATCATGTCATTGGCGGCGAGAATAAACTTCTCGACTTGTTCGGGAAGGATGGTTAATTTCCAGACCCTCGCGTACATGTGCACCTCCGGGCGGGTCAGACTAATGGATGGGGTGGCCAATGTTAAGCTCCGTTCAAGTCTATGTAAATCGAGGGCTGTCTGCCAGCTTTACTGAAATCAGCAGCCCGATCACTTGCGTTCGTCTGCAATTACGCCCACTAAATTGGGACAAATTCAAGGACGGGTGAATTCCATTTGCTATTTCCGTTTCGAGCTTTCCCTTAGGCCGAGAGCCTAGCCCTCCTGCCTCATCGTGTCAACCGCAAGTCAGTCTGGCACCCTTGCGCTGCGCGCCGAGGAATCCCTTTTTTCCTGCGTTTAACCCGAAGAGAGATTCCTCACTTCGTTCGGAATGACAAAATGAAATACTCTCTCCCAAGCATGGACGGCGAGCGAGAGGTAATTTTCTAATGAGCGGGGGGACTTATCCCTTTCACAGTCACGCCGGCTAATTGTGCTGTTGCGGCCAGCGTCGTCTGCGCCGCGTTCAGGCCCAGGCGAAAATCTTTGTCGTAGTAAGTCTTATAGACGTCGGTAGGCTGATGCCATTGCGGATCCCAGCCGTTGCCGATCTCGGTGCCGCGCTCGTTTTCACGGACGCTGATCGCGGCTACCTCGTTCATGAAAGGCGATGAATCGGTATTCGTCATGTGGCTGCCGACTCTTGCCGGATAGTCCGTCGCGTACTTTTCATCGGCTTGCTCGAGCGTCCAGGCAAGGGCTTGCGACTGGGCCGCAAATTTTGAATTCAACTGGAATTCAATATTAAAATCCGCTTCGGGGCGCTGCTCTTTGTTGATCGTGCCATCCGCGCGGGGCGCGCCATGATCGAACATCATCATGTCGTGCTGGATCATCCCGAGCCATTTCGGCTCCGGGTACCGGCCCGATCTCGGAGGGTTCTCTTTGCCTTGGAGGTCCTTGCGCTGCTCGACGTACGCGGTGCTGCCGTTCAGCCCTGTTTCCTCGTTGTTCCAGAGAATAAAACGAATTGAACGCTCCGTCTGCACATCCGGACTGTTCAACACGCGCGCCAGTTCCATCACCAGGGCTGTGCCGGAGCCATCGTCGTTGGCGGCCTCGCCCCAGCCGATGCCGTCCATGTGGCCGCTGACGATATACATTTCATCGGGGTGCGTGGTGCCGACTTTCGTGCAGTAAACTTCCTCGCGAGCGCCGGGCGACGACGGCTGCGAATCGAGCGCGCGAATCTTTGGGTCCGGCTGTGCGCCAGGGTCGTTGTTGACGCCAACGAGAGTCCGGAGGCCCCTCGGGCGTCCGCCTCCCACGGAGATGGCGTCGGGCGGCGTCGGAAGGCCGGGCCCCACCGCCGTATATGGCAAGCTCTTTCGCGTGTCCGGGCCCGTCGGCTGGTAGTCGTATTTGAGCCGTTCCGTATTTGTGCAGCCGTAACTTTTGAGCTGGGCTTCGATCCAGTCGATGGCTTGGCGGTTGCGATCCGTTCCCTGGCGGCGATCGCCGAATTGCGTCAAGCCCTTGATGGTGGCCTTGTAGCGTTCCAGATCCAGGCGGTCGACGAGAATTTCTACGGGATCGGCAACCGCTTCCTTTTGGGCGCGCCAAGCGGCCACGCTGCTACGCCGGGCGAGCGCGCACGGGATGGCAGCAGCGAAGAAAGCGCAAGTCGCGGCAATCATTCGTGTTGATCGCATATTCTGTTTCACCTCAGTGCAAACCGTGATCCGGAATTTGTGTTGCAGTCCGGCCAGACTCGAAGAGCATTTTCGATGGTCATCCTAAACCAAGTTCGGCGCATGTACCGATCCGATTTGGCGGATTCGCGCGTATCGCAAATTCCTTCTCCCACAGCTACAATGGACTCAATCAGGGGAACGTCAATGCCAACGCCATTCACACCACCCTCGGTCTGGATCATTCTTGGGCCTATTTTCTTGCTGGCAGTCTTCTCGGTGGTGTTGGCAGTGTTCCTGCGCACGCGTGAGAGGCCGCCCGACGAAGATTGGAACGGGCCGTTCTACTCCAATCCCGATGACCCGGCGCTGTTCGTTCCGAAACGGTATGGAATTGGCTATACCTTAAATTTCGGCAATCGCTGGTCCTGGGTCGTTCTGGGTTTGGTACTTGCCGTGGTCGCGGTGCCGGTCATTTTATCCGTGACCTTCATGCGTCGCTTGCCCAAGTAGGTCTTGATGCCGCGTTGGGAATCTTTGGTGTAGCGCCCGCCTTCAGGCGGGCGCTACACAAACACTCATCTAGTGTGCGGTTTGTTCCAACTCCGCTGCTGCGGCATTGATCAGTGCGCTCTCGTTATCGAGAACTGCCGCGACGCGCACGATTTCGGAATCCGCCTCGGACCAGAATTTTTCTTCGATGGCTTCTCGAATGCCGGGCAGCGTCTTGACGCCATAGCCGGAATATACGCCGGGCGCGTAGAGCATGTGTCTGTACCAGGGCCGCCGCAGCACACCTTCCGAAGTCGTGAGACGGCGCTCGCTTTCCATCAGTTTCTGATTCAAGTCTTGAAGCGTGGCGGCCGGAATGCCGGCGGGCCACGCTTTCTTGAGCGCCGTCTGGTAACGTTCCGCGCTGTGCGTGAGCGTATCGGCGGCGTTGTCGAGCGGAGCGAAATTCAGATAAGGCGGAACGTCCACATGGGGCGGGGGAACTTTGGGACGGTGCGGGTCATCGGTGGCAGAGAAGAGGCCTTCCTCGATTTCATTGTTTCGCTCTATCAGTTCTCCCCTCTCGTCATCCGCCAGTTTCTTCAGCTGTTTTTGATAGAGGTGAATGGTGTCGGCGAGGTCCGTAAATTCAAAGGGGAGCAAGTCGGCGTCCGCCAGGCGCAGGACGGCCGTGCCTGCGGTTTGGGAAAGCGCGCGGCCATAGACGAAATCCGTGTCCGCGAAATGCGTGTACCAATAGAAATCGTCGTATGCCGAATGATAGATGCCTGAGGTGTCCTCGCCTCCATACGCGATGTTCAAGGACGCGACGCCGATGTGATCGAGGAACGCCGTGTAGTCCGAACCTGAACCGAGCGCCTCAATCCTCAGGTCGGCGCGCTGCCGCAATTCCTTGCGATCGTCTTCCGTCCTGGCTTGCTGAATCTGGCGCAGCTGCGCGCGGCGGGAGACGGCAAGTTTTGTCTCCGGGTCCTGAATGTCGCGAGCGACGTCGTTCACCAGATGCTCGAGCGTGTGGGAGCCCTCGACTTCGAGGTAACCGCGGCCGTTGCCGTCGCTGTTGATGTACGCGACGGCATGTTGCGCGAGCTCTTTATCGTGCTCCTCCACCCACTCTGTCGAGCCGAGCAACATGGGCTCCTCGGCGTCCCACGAGCAGTAAATGACCGTGCGCTTGGGCCGCCAACCCTGCTTCATTAATTCTCCGATGGCGCGCGCCTCTTCCAGCAAAGCCACTTGCCCGGACGTCGGATCTTGCGCGCCGTTTACCCAGGCATCGTGGTGATTTCCGCGGATCACCCATTCCTCGGGGGCTTGCGAGCCTGGAATGCGCGCAATCACGTCGTAGATTTCCTTCATGTCCCAATTAAAATTTACTTTCAGATGAACTTTCGTTTTGCCGGGGCCCACGTGATAAGAAATCGGGAGCCCACCGCGCCATTCCCTGGGAGCGATCGGCCCTTCCAGCGCGGCCAGCAAAGGCTGCGCGTCGCTGTACGAAATGGGGAGATCGGGAATTTTGGTCAGTCCTGGGGCATCTTTGATCGCCAGGCGCTTGGCCTCGGCGGTGGCGCCCACGCCCGGAGTTAAGGGATCGCCCGGGCTTGTGGATGGAAAATCCAGAACGCTGCCGCGCTGCACGCCGTCGGAAGGGCGCATGGGGCCCTGCGGGAAAACATTGTCCACGGAATAGCCGTCGTCGGCGGGGTCGGAATAGATCAGGCAGCCAATCGCGCCGTGTTCGGCGGCGACTTTCGGCTTGATGCCGCGCCAGGAATTGCCGTACTTGGCGATGACGATTGCGCCTTTTACGGAAACTCCAAGGCGCTCGAGTTGCTCGTAGTCTTTGGGCAGCCCGTAGTTGACGAAGACAAGGGGCGCCGTCACGTCTCCGTCGATCGAGTACGCGTTGTAGCTGGGCAGTTGCTCGCTCTGCTGGCTGCTCGTTGGATCGACGGCGAGCGGTGGCTCCTGGAGTTTTGCAATGAAGCGCGTGGGCGCGACCATCTCGAGCACGCGTTCCTTGGGCGTGGGATAAAGAACGGTGAATGTTTCGATCTTGGCGTCCCAGCCCCATTCCTTATACTTCGAGAGAATCCACTCGGCATTTTCTTTGTCGTAAGCCGAACCGACATTGTGCGGGCGGGCGCTCAGCCGGCGCATGTATTCGCGCTGGTTGTCCGGGCTGGGAATAGCTCGGAATTTTGCTTCCCATTCGCGTTCCGTCGCGGAGGTCGCGCGCGTGAAACCCTGCAGCGGCTCGTCCTCCGCTCCAGTGGAGACGAGGCCGAACAGAAAGACAAACAGAATTCCCGTAAACACAATGCGTCGCATCGATGCACCTGACTTTCGCATTTTGACTGCCCCTTCGGCAGTCAATGGGGGGAAGCTTACTGCAAAGGAATCGCCGGACCAAGCCTGAGGATTGATCGAAACAGGAAGCCCCTCAGATATTTCCAGCCGGGTTGCGATTGATTTCACCCATCAGCATTAAACTGCGCTGCGAAAAAGGGAGATAGAGGAGCGCCGCGGTCGCGGCGAGTGCGAGGCCCACGCCTATTTCATCTACCAGCAGAAATGGCCCGAGGGCCCAAAGTTCATCGAGAACAATCACAATCGGAAATAAGCGGAGGAATTTAACGGGCAAGCGCCGATATCCAAAAAACGCGGCGGAAAGCAGATATAGACGAATGGGGATTCCGATGAGTGCGGTCACAATGAGAAGCGTGAAGATCCACTTTGGATGCTGAACCGTCTGCGAGAGCACCGGTTCCACCCATCGCAATCTCGCCAGTGAGATGACGTAGAAAAACAGATACATGACTTGAATGAGCGAAAAAAGGAATTGGATGACGCCGCGCGGAGCGTCGGGAAGGTCGTGCGGATCACTGAGCGCGAAGTTCCGGCTTTCCCTGGGAATCGCCGGCGATGGCTCCGCGACGGGGCTGTTCACCTGTTTCGGTTCGGCGGAAGGCGATGCGCCGTCCGCCGCAACTTCGACTGAGGCGATGAAGCGGTAGCCGCGACGTGGAATCGTCTGAATGAATCGCGGATTATCAGCCGAATCATTCAGAGCTTCGCGCAGCTTGTTCACCGCTGTGTTGAGGCTGTGGTCGTAATCGACATAAGTGTCCTTGGGCCAAAGCAGCACCCGCAATTCGTCCCGCGACACCACATCGCCGCGATGGGCGAGAAGGTGCAAAAGAACATCAAGCGGCTGCCCCTGGACGCGCGGGCGCAGCTTCCCCTCCTTGCGCAATTCTCCCGTCCCGCCGTCCAGCTCATACAAGCCGAAGCGGAAAATGGATTTTGGATTTGTTGGTTCGAGGCCTGGCACTTACTCACCCATTAAGATCTGGTCCATTCTAAATGATCCCGGTTAACAAGAGTAATACTTTATTGGGGTTACGGAATGATTGCGATTCGATTGAAATTGATGCTTCGTGTATTGCATGCAGAATGGGTTTAGGGCAATCTCGCGCCGCAAAGGGAGCGAGCCATTCGAAATCGAAATCCATTTTGCATGCGCTGCGCGGTCGCGATTTGCCTGATGGTTGCGCCTTCGCCGGCTGGCGCTGCGGAATTAAGGCCGGAGGCAGCGCAAAGATTCGATCAATACGTGCGCCTCACGGAACAAAGGATGCAAGGCGAGTTGGCGCCGGGCGGCGTGTTTCTCTGGGTCGATAGCCTGCTGGAACCGCGCCGTGCTGAGGCCTACGCCCATTTGCAGCGCGGCGAAGTGATTTCGGTGAGGCTGCAAACCCCGGATCCATCGGGCCGATCGTCCACGCCCGGCGCTCTGATCCACCACTGGGTGGGGACAGTCTTTATCCCGGGAGTTTCTCTGTCTCAGGTGCTCGCCGTGGTTCAGGATTACGACCGGCATGCCGAGTATTACAAACCCGAAGTGGTGCAATCGAGAATGGTTGAGCACACGGGCGACGATTTCAAGGTTCACTACCGTTTGAGGAAAAAGAAGATTATCACAATCATCCTCGATACCGATTACGACGTGCATCGGCAATCTCTCGACGCCGCGCGCGCGTATAGCAACTCCTACAGCACGCGAATTGCGCAGGCCGAGAACGCCGGCGGCCCGGACGAGCATGAACTGCCGCCCGGTAAAGACGGCGGATATCTCTGGCGGCTCAATTCTTACTGGCTGTATTTCGATTCGGGGCACGGCGTGTACGTCCAATGCGAGGCCGTTTCGCTCACGCGCGACATTCCCGCCGGCTTGAATTGGCTTGTCGGCTCATTTGTCGAGAGCGTGCCAAAAGAATCGCTCGAATTCACGCTGCAGTCCACGCGCGCCGCGGTTTTGCGGAGAAGCTTGCCCGCTTCGCACTAGACCGCGGCCGACCCTGGCATCAGGAGGGTCATCATGGCGGACGAAGGAACACGAATGCCCGCGACATCACTCGATCCAAAAAGAATTCCAGATCAACAGAACAAGAAATCAGTTCCGTTCAAGGATGCTTTCCGACTGCAGGAGAGTTTCACGGCGGCGGCAGAGCGTAAAGCCCTCGCATGGCTTGCAGTGAGGCTGCCGGCGCGCGTGAATTCCGATCACCTGACGCTTGTCGGTTTCGTTGCGATGTTTCTTGCGGGCGCAAGCTACGCCTTCGCGCGAACGCATCGCGCGGGTCTGATCCTCGCGACATTTTTTCTGGCCCTCAACTGGTTTGGCGACAGCCTGGACGGGACGCTGGCGCGTCTTCGCAACCGGCAGCGGCCCCGGTACGGTTTCTACGTCGATCACATGATCGATACCATCGGTGGATTTTTCTTGATGGGAGGACTGGCGATTTCGGGCTTTGTCGACTGGAGGATTGCTCTCGGAATGTTTGTCGCCTTCCTGATGCTCTCGGTCCAGGTCTATCTGGCGACGTACACCGTGGGAACTTTTCAACTTTCGTTCGCGAAATTCGGCCCAACGGAAATTCGGATTTTGCTCGCGCTCGGAAATGTTACGCTGTGGTTTTATCCGGATATGAGGATCTCAGGCTCGCCTTACCGGATCTTCGACGTGGGAGGAATCGTCGCCATTGCGGGGATGTCGCTGATGCTGGTCTTTTCCACGATCTTCAATACAGTGAAGCTCTATCGCGCCGAGACCCTGCGTTAGCAAGACAGAAACGAATGCAATTTGCTTGACCAAACCTCACCTAAATGCAGCGCACCACCGATGGCACCAACCGCGCCAACCACGCAACTAAAGCCATGTTTGCCGTGCCGGGGGCCTCGTATAGTAGCGAGATCTGAGCGGCGCAAGTTTCAGCTTGTGGGGTTTGGGTCTTGCAATGACGAACACCCACAGGCTGAAGCCTGCGCCATTTAGAACATAGGATCTCAGCTGCGCAATACGGCTGGCGGGATGTCGTGTTGTCTCGCTAGATCACTCAGTTCATCGAGCTGGATCTGCACATCCAGCACTTGAGCTTCGAATAAGGCGATGGCCCCGTCAGGTGTCACGCCGATGGATGGCTTGTCCATCGCCACACCGGGCTGGGTGACGCGCTCCTCCTTGGCGAGTGCTAGTGCCTGCTGCTCTTGCTGGAGGGCCGCGACGCGCTGATCCAGCTCGGCCTGAAGATTGGCCGCCTGATCGGCATACCATTCGGGATCATCGAGCCTGGAGGCATAAACTGGAAAGGTCGCTTCGGTTGAGGCGGCTGGGGCTTGCGTTGCAGGCGCCGCCACTTCCTGGCCGACGATTGAAATCAGGCCGCGCGAGCGCAGCTGGTCCATGTCGTCGTTCGTCCAGACTTTCCTGGGCTGATTTTGATTGCCTTGCGCGGGGCGGGGCTTCTCTGCCGCTTGCGTGGAACATGCAAGCAACAAAGCAAGAGCCGCCGCGAGCGGGAAAGTACAGTTCCGCATAAATCCTCCTCGGCGGGGACGTCTTCAGTGTACATCCGAGGTGGATTCGTCGAGAAATGAAACTTAAGGCCAGCTCTAGGAGGCGGAGGCAGGCGCGGCAGTTTTCGGTGCGTACTTTGACTGGATGTAATTGTCGACAAGCTTGCGGAAGGCGGCGGAAAGCTCATCGTAGTTGCCGTGCAGGGTGACGGATTTTTTGCCGTCGATGTAGACGGGGCAGCTGGGCTCTTCGCCGGTGCCGGGGAGGCTGATGCCGATGTTGGCAGCTTTGGATTCGCCGGGGCCGTTGACGATGCAGCCCATTACGGCGAGCGTCATGTCCTCGACGCCTTCGTACTGCTGCTTCCATTGAGGCATGCTTTCGCGGATATAATCCTGAATGCGCTCGGCGAGTTCCTGGAACGTGGTGCTGGTGGTGCGTCCGCAGCCGGGGCAGGCCGTCACGCTCGGCGAGAACGAGCGCAGGCCGAGCGACTGCAGGAGCTCGCAGGCGGCGTAGACTTCCTCGCGACGGTCTCCGCCGGGGCGCGGCGTGAGCGATATGCGAATCGTGTCGCCGATGCCCTCCTGGAGCAAAATGCCGATGGCCGCCGAGGACCACACAATTCCTTTCGTGCCCATGCCTGCTTCGGTGAGGCCCAGGTGCAGCGGTTGCTCTGTTTTGCGCGAAAGGTCGCGGTAAACCTTGATGAGGTTTTGCGGCTTGGAGACTTTGCAGGAAATGATGATCTGGTCGTGGCGCAGGCCGCATTCGAGCGCGAGCTCAGTCGACTCGATCGCGGACTGCACCATGCAGTTGTTGATGATCTCTTCGGAGTCGAGGCCGAGTTCGCGGTCCGTGTTCTCCTGCATCCTGCGCATGACAAGCTCTTGATTGAGCGAGCCGCCATTGACGCCGATACGCACGGGTTTGCCGTTGTCGACGGCCACTTTGCAGATTGTTGAAAACTGCTCGTCGCGCCGCGCGCCTGCGCCCACGTTGCCTGGGTTGATGCGGTACTTGTCCAGCACCCGCGCGCAATCGGGAAATTTCGTCAGCAGGACGTGCCCGTTGTAGTGAAAATCGCCGATGATCGGCGCGGCGCATCCCAGATCGCGCAGTCGCGCTACGATCTCCGCCACCGTCGCGGCCGACTCCGGCATGTTCACCGTGATGCGCACGAGCTCCGAGCCGGCATCGGCCAGCTCTTTGCACTGCGCCACGGTCCCGGCAATGTCCGCCGTATCCGTGTTGGTCATCGACTGGACGACGACCGGTGCGCCGCCGCCGACCTGGTATTGGCCGACCTTGACGCCGTAGGTCTTCCGCCGCGTAATGGGGAAAATCTGCATGTTTTCGTTTACCAACCAATGATAACAGGGCTCTGCCGGTCCTCAAAATAGCGCTGGAAAACGGCCCCCTTAAGTAGCACAGGCTGAAGCCTGTGCCACTCAGGAAGCGCCAGCGGCTTGATTCCCGCGCAGGCCTAGAGCGTCGGCAACCTCGCGCATGGCGGCGATGCAGAAGGCGATGTGTTCCTCGATGGGGACGCCCAGCTCTTCAGCGCCGTTGCGCACATCGTCGCGATTGACGCCGCGGGCGAAGGCTTTGTCCTTGAGTTTGCGCTTCACCGAATCGGGCTCGACCTCGAAGATGCTTTTCCCCGGCTTGACCAAAGAGCAGGCGGTAAGGAAGCCGGCGAGTTCGTCGCACGCAAACAAGGTGTGTTCGAGCGGAGTTTCGCGCGGTACGTTGCAATAGTCGGCGTGCGAAACGATCGCGCGAATCATTTCTTCCGGGTAGCCGCGCTCGCGCAGGATCGCCGATCCGCCGGCCGGGTGTTCTTCGGTGGGGCTGTGCGCGTCATTTGGCCAGCGTTCGTAGTCGAAGTCATGCAGCAAGGCGGTGAGGCTCCAGAGGTCTTCATCGGCGCCGGATTTCCGAGCGTAGGCGCGCACGCACGCCTCGACGGCCAGCGCATGTTTGCGCAAACTTTCGTTTTGCGTGTATTCGCACAAAAGAGCCCAGGCGTCGTTTCTTGTTGGCATGGCTTTCTCCCGAGTCAGGAAATGCACTGCAAATTGCGGCCGCGAGCCTTCACATGCAGGGACAGCCACTCCGCGGCGGGTGCCTATCCTACAAAGCCCACGCAAGGATACCGCAACATTGGTACTTCTGCGGGCTGTTAGGTACGATTGCCCCCAATGGCCTCATAGACGCCATAGTGCCTGCGCGGAAACTGGGTTTTGGTTATGTAGCGCCCGGTTTCAGGCGAGGATCTCCTTGCTTCCAAAGTGCCCGCCTGAAGGCGGGCGCTTCAAGATCGTTCCAACTCTTGGTTTTCTCGCACACTCCTTAGCCCACTAATTCTGCGTTCTTTTCCGCAAACGGCGGGCTCCGCGCGACACCAAAATGGCCATTTTCCCCAGATCCAAAAGTGTCCTGATGTGAACAGACACCTGTTCCCTCCGAGTTCATCATGAACTGCTGGCCAAACGAAGCCGCTCTTGTTGATCTTTGGAGCCAAATAAACCGAACAGGCGGCGCCAACGTTGAACCGAGCTTCCCTCCAAATTGGAATCAGGAGAGAGTTCCGGCGTGGCTGGTGTTTAGCGTCCACCGGAACAATGTGGCAGAGGAGAAAAGACGTGAAGAATTCAAGAAATAATCAAAGAGGGTCCGGCAGGCTGTTTACCGCGCTCCTTCTTCTGGCCGTGGTCTTAGGGGCCGCGTATTATCTTTTTACCAGAAACGCGTCCGTTCAGAATGCGTTCCACTCCATGCAAGAATCGACGCAAGATGCGACGACAACGTCGAGGGTGAAAACTGCCCTGCTGCTCTCCAAACACGTATCTCCCTTCGACATCAAAGTCGAGACGACGCAAGCGGAAGTGACGCTGGACGGCCAGGTGCCCTCGGAACAAATCAAGGCCGTGGCAGGCGCAATTGCGCTGGATACGTCAGGGGTCAAAGTAGTCCACAACAATCTCGCCATCAATCCCTCGACGTCGCGCAATCCTGAAACCGAAGGCCTCGGCGCACGAGTCGCCGATTTGGAAATCAAGACACTGGTCAGCGAAGACCTCTCGCAAAATGCCGACCTGGGCGGGAAACACATTGCGACGGACGTAAAAGATCGAACGGTGACTCTAAGCGGATCGGTCGAGACGGCCGCTCAGAAAAATCAGGCCGAGCATATCGCCTGGCAAGTCACAGGCGTGCAAGGTGTAACGGACAATCTGAGCGCCACAAATGCGCAGACAAATCCGGAGAGCGTGGACGACAAACTGGCGCACCGCGTCGAATTTGAATTGTACTCGACCAAGGCCATCTCCCTGAAGACGGTGCAGATCCACGCGGACAACGGAACGGTCACGCTGACCGGAAACGTTACTTCACGCGCGGAAAAACTGCTGGCGGAAAAGACAGCGCAATCCGTTGAAGGCGTCCGGAAAGTCGTGGACAACCTGTCCGCACCGGACGAAGCGCAGTCCTGAAGGCGCAATTCGCGATTTTGTTTGGGCGTGCACGCTAAAAGTGCCGGCCGCATCCTCCGAATTTCTGTGCGGCCAAGACGTGCAATATACGGATAGATTTGGCCGGAGCATTTCTTAGGCGCGTTTGATTGAGACATTCGATTTAAAACTCTTGGGCAAGCAGTCCCCCCCCCTCCCGGAAGTCCTGGACCGAAATTCCAGCTAATGGATTTACTGATTTGACCGATTTGATTATCAGAATGCAAAAACTACTTGACACCGGATTCGGATACCCCCATGATGTCGTTCGCGCCAGCTGCTGCCTTCCCCACGTACGAAGTCCCTCTCATCCGCATGCCGGAATAGTCTGCGAGGAGCACCGGTGTCGGAACAAAATAGTACGACAGCAATGAATGGTACTAACGGAAATAAGGTTGCCGTGGATATCGACCTTGATCGCGAAGTAATCCGTTGCAAGACCTGCGGGCTCGTGCAATATCGCACCCGCACGGGGA
>Ga0182024_10018351_pt1 | contig 13037 bp, 12 predicted proteins | sample P32metaG_FD_120480 | JGI IMG/M metagenome (GOLD analysis project Ga0182024, IMG submission 120480) | Permafrost microbial communities from Stordalen Mire, Sweden - P3-2 metaG (Illumina Assembly) | ecosystem: Environmental > Terrestrial > Soil > Wetlands > Permafrost | place: Sweden: Stordalen...
CACCGGGGGCCATCAGGCCCAACGAAAGCGCGGCAAGAGAAAGGACTGCCAGGGACCTGCTTCTCCCAGCCTCGCGAAACACTTTTGTAACTGCACCCGACAATCCGGACGCCTCAGAGGCCGGAGTTTCCAGGCCATACGGTAGCTGAGGAAACTTCAGAGAGACAAAATGGGCTCGAAGCTTCCGCCAGGGTTGGGACATTCGCTATGCTCCTTCGATCTATCGGTCCAGGCCACTTCGGCGAGCAATTCCGTACCAGAACCAGTGCAACACTCACCTGTGAAGAGACCGAGGAGATAACTTGCCCAGAAAAGCAATCGACAATCAGCGGTGTCGTATTCGGCGCCACCTCGAACAAGCAGGCCCGCAGCAAACGTCACTTGGCGGCCGGATACAGGTCCATTTAATGGCCTTAGTATAAGGCCGCGCTAGAACCTGGGTGTAAACCATCTATGTAAAGGCATATGACAAAAGTTGCATTCACGCTCAGCACCCGGATACCCGTATCGGGAAAATTGCATGTATTAATGACCGGCAATCGTCTCCTCTCGATCACATGTTAAGCACCAGTTAACCTCACTTAACCTCACTTAACAAACACCCGTCTCGGAGCGCCGGGGAATAATAACAGCGATCGGAATTTACCTCATTTTCAGAGTCTGTGGGATAAATTTGGTCTCCCCTCGTCACCAAAAAGAGACGGGCGATCCCCTAATCAGATCGGGAGCTAGTTCGCGTACATTCTTTACCAGAGCCATTGCAGCCTGAACCTGTCAGAATTAGGCCTAGCTTGATAAATGGTGTTGTTCTTGTGTCCCTTACACCCCTGAGTTTGTTTTGACGAGCACCCGTCTGGATGCGATCGATTTCAGTCATCTCAGAGCAAGCAGCATGCCATCGCGCATTGCGGCAACTGTCGTGGCTCCGCCTGGACGAACCATTTCAATAATTGCATCCCTCGCTCCGCAACGCAATCCTTCAAATTTACGCAAGGAATGGGAACTTTTTTCACAGATACTAGCGGGAGTTGCGGGACAGAAAGTGATTTGCCTCATCGGGAGACCAGATCCTTCCGTGGTGCAACCTGCGATGATGTCGATTGCACGAGCAAAACATTTGCGCCCCAGGCCTACGGAATCACTTTGGGAGCCGAAACCAGAAAGGTGAATTTGGCTTTCTTCGGCCGCTTGACTATCGTGTTTAGCGAGAGGTGCTCAAACTCTCTTCTCCTCGGAGAGCATGGTCGACGGGTGCATGCTCACGGTCTCAATTGACCGTGAGCGAAATTGTCGCCGTGCCCTGCAGGGTTCCGGAGGTTGCCGTTACGGTCACCGTCGAAGTAGTGGACATCGCAGTAGGCGTGGGTGACGTCGGAGCAGGCGTGGATGACGTCCCACCGGTTCCCCCGCAGCCAAAGAGAAGCCCCAGGCCGGCGTAGGCTACCGCCAGCAGCCAATGATGCCAGCCGCGCCGCTTTCTCCATCCGAAGAGGCAGACCGTCACAGCCAGCGCTGCGAACGGGAAGAATGGTCGGGATTCCGGCTGCAAAGCTGAAGATTGTGCGCTGATGGCGATGGTGAGTTGGGTCGTTGCCGCTGCGCCCGAGGGTGTCACCGTCGCCGGGACGAAGGAGCATGTGGCCCCGAAGGCAGCCCGGAGCACGCAAGGCTCACCGGGGAGTCGAACCCGTTCTCCGGCGTCACCGTCAGCGTAACTGTCCCCTGGTCGCCGGAATCGACCGTGAGCGAGGCTGGCGAAGCACCAAGCGTGAAGTTAGGTAGCGAACTTATTGTGTAGGCAACGGACGCGACCGCGCTGTTGGTGTCGCCCGTGGCTACCGCGATAGCCTCCAACGTCTCCGTCGAGCTAACCGTAATGGGGCCGGTATACGCGGTCGAGGACGTGGTCGGCGCAGTTCCGTTGGTCGTGTAGTAGATGGTTGCCCCCGAGGTGGCATCGGAGATGGTCACTGACTGCGCCGAGGTATAGGTCCCGGCGGCGGGCGAGAAGGTCGGCGTTGCGACGGAACTCTGTATGACATAGCTGGCGTTCACTAGAGGGCTATCGTTATACCCTGTTCCTCCAGCTACCGCGTAGAGGGTCTCACTGGATGAGACTGCTACGGGGCCCGTATACAGTGTTCCGGTGGCACAACTAGTTGAGCCGTTGGTTGCCGGACTTCCGGTTGTGTTGTAACAAATGACTGCTCCGGATGACGCGCTTGACAGTGTGATACTCTGCGATCCTGAATACGTTCCAGCGGCGGGAGAGAACATCGGGACGGCAGCCTGCCCCGGTGTTTCCACAGTGTAGGTCCAGCTCGACAGGCTCTGGGTGACGGTGCCGGCCCCCGTAGATCCTCCAAACCCAACATAGGCGGTATTGCCTCCGACAATGAAGGAATGTTCGCAGTGTAACTGCTCGTGTATGTGGCGCCAGTCACCGTATCGGTCACTATTTCCGTGAGCACCGTGCCGTTGTACGAGAGCGTGGCACGCATGAGGTCGCCGCTCTCCATGTTGATGCCGGAACCGGACATGTCGTATTGCGGGTTGTTGGGAGCCTGTGGGTATGTTCCGCCTGAGTAGAATCCGGTAAGGTTTGCTCCAGGTGAACCTGTCTGCTCATCGTACAGATCGAACTTGACTAAGATTGAATTTATGGCAGCACAATCTGTATTTCCAGTGCCCCCGCACTATGACCAGGAAAATTGCGCTCCGGGCTCGCCGGAGTAAGTGTATCCCGCAGGTTTAGGGTTGCTCACGCTAATAGTCATGAACCCAAATCCCTCGCCGCAATCGGTGGGGCATGTCTCCGCAAAGGTAAAGGTGGTCGTAAACGCCTGCACATTTACAGGAGTCTCATACCATGCATTATTATCCGTGTTCACTGCACCTGACTGAGTCAACTGAATCGCCGTACCGTACAATACCGCAGAGTTCTCTAACCATATCGGCCCCGAGCCTCCAGTTGAGGAAGATGTGGCACCGGCAAAGCCGCCGGGGTAATTGATAACCTGTGCATTTGCCGCGCGGGCACTCAGCAAGCCCAACGTCATCACGGCAAAAGAGAGGACCACCGGGGGTGTGATTCTCCGAGTCTGGCGAAAAACTAGCTGGCGGCGACTGAGTAGGGGTAGACAAAAGAGGAAAGCAAGCCGAAAGACTGACCCCAGAGAGAGAGAGGAGGATCGGTAATTGCACGCGGGACGGCGCATTAGGCTAGGCTCCTTCAGCTTTAGAGCTTCTAGTGATACCAATACTCATGTCTGAAGAACAGCGCCGCAAGTGTTGCTACGAATTGTGAATAGGAAACGAAGTCCCCGGAAAAACTGGTCGCTACGATCTCTATTTTCGGGCGCGCAGTCTTACCAGTTTCACTCTGACCGACACACAAGTCACAGCCAAGGTAACTAACGCTCAACACCTTGCGACGTTTGTGCTGAGTATAACGCCTCTAACTACCACTCCGTATAGTCCAATGGTAAAATGCTTTCTCAGAACTTACAGTCCCCGATCCTCATTGGCCGATGCTTTGGCTCAATTGGGCTGAAGACGCATGTAATGCACCTTCGTTTCGTCTGTTGGGTCATTAGATGACTTTCGGTAACGCGCAACCCCTGTCGACTACGTTACGAATGGCACTGATGCCATCGACGAGAACTCGCCGCGAATCATTCGTTGCCTTGATCTACCCGGTTGGCCCGTTAGATTTCTTGGTTCGAGCGGCACTATGCAATACACTGAGCGAGACGATTGTGGTCAAAAGTTAAACTGGCTCCCCCCACACAGCTGATAAGCTTTTCTGTCAAAGATTGGTAATTTCGACCTTGTCATCCACTGAAAGCTATTCCCACGAAGCGTCAGTCATTATTGTGTCTTTCAACACTAAGGACATCCTGCGGGAATGCCTTGAGTCGGTGGAACGTGAATCGGATGGTCTACGGATCGAAACTCTGGTTGTGGACAATCACTCCAGCGACGGTTCGCCAGAAATGGTCGAGAACGAGTTTCCCCGGGTCCGCGTTTTGCGGAGCACCGTAAACCTCGGTTTTGGTGGTGCGAACAATCTTGCCATGCAGACGGCTGGAGGACGCTACGTGATCCTGATCAATTCGGATGCGTTCTTATGCCCCGGCGCACTTAGGCTCGCCATTGACCACATGAATCTACATCCCGAGGTCGCTCTGGGCGGCGCGCGGCTTGTGGGGAGGGACTTCTCCTGGCAACCCTCGGCACGCATGTTCCCCAGCATCTTCAGCGACGCTCTTGTGCTTACCGGCCTTGCAGCCAAGTTCCCAAAGTCCCGACTTTTTGGACATTTTGACAGAACTTGGGCTGACCAGTCAGAACCTGCCCAAGTAGATTGGGTACCGGGTGCATTCTCAATCGTCCGCACTAAGGTGCTGGAAAAAGTAGGATTATTCGATCCACGGTTCTTCTTGTACTGCGAAGAGGTTGACCTGTGCCGCCGCATCAAGAGGGCTGGCTACGAGATCTGGTATTGGCCGGATATTCTGGTCATCCACATCGGCGGCGAATCCTCGCGCCAGATCGGAGATGTCGGCGTTTCTGGTGCACAAATCGTCCTCTGGCGGATGCGGAGCACCCTTCTTTATTACAGGAAACATCATGGAGCGATGGCATGGCTGGCGAAATCGCTTGAGCTTGCGCACTATCGCGCATCTGCACTCCGCAACCGTTTCAGCGGAGACCCGCGGCGAAAGTTGCGCAGCCGGAATTACCAGAATCTCGCCGCCGCTATGCGGCTGGCGTGGTCTGAGACCAGAGGTGGCCGGACATCTCCGCCTCAGCCCTGGTGAGATAAGGATGAATATCAAACGCCAAATCAAGACCATCGGCAGCGGGCTCCTCTCCCGGATTCTCCGGCTCACAGCGCCCATCCGCCGAGGCTTCGTGCGTCTCTACAGCCATGCTTCCCTGGCTGCGGCCTTGGATACGCGCTTGCCCGTCTCAGTGGTAGTGTTAGGCGGGGTCTCGGTTTACGGAAGCCGCCACATCCGGGTTGGAGAAAAAGTATTGCTCTACCCTGAAGTGCATCTGGAAACACAGGGAACGGGTCAGATTGAAATTGGAGACGAGGTAGTGATTTCTCGCGGGACACACATCGTGGCAATGGCGGGGGTGACGATCGGCAACGGCTGCATGATCGGTGAATACACTAGCATCCGCGATGCAAACCACGCTCGTCACGCAGGGCGTAAGATACGCGATTCCGGTTACACGGCAAAGCCAATCGGCATCGGCCGGGAAGTCTGGCTGGGGCGTGGCGTAACGATCCTGGGCGGCGTGACCATCGGCGACAAGGCGACCGTCGGCGCCAATGCAGTCGTGACCAGGGATGTACCCGCAGGCGCGACGGTGGCCGGCATTCCTGCCACACCCATCACCTCCCGGCACGCGACAGCCGGCGCGAAAGACTGACTCCGAAGCCCTTCAGACGCGATGGAAACCTTATTGAATGAATAATATATGAATGAGCTGCCCGGCACAGCCAGGGGCACTTGCTTTAGTTTTCCGCATGCCAGTCCGGTAGACTGGACGCATATAGATGCCGATCATCGTTCTCATTCCCGGCGTACTGTGCATCTTCGCACTCCTGCGCGGAAGGACAAAAGCAGCCTTCCTAGCGGTCTTCATTCCTGTTCTGGTGTTGCTTCCCACTGATTATTTCTGGAGAGCGCCTCACCTCCCTCCAATTAGTTTTATCGAAGCAACCCTGTTCCCTTTAGGGATCGGGATGCTGTTGATGGATACTTCTCGCTGGAAGTTAACTCGAACAGATTTTTGGATGGTGCTCTTTGTTTTTAGCAACATCTATCCCCAATTTAGAGACAGGTGCAGAGAAGACCTGTGCACAACAGATTGGGCGCTGGCCCTGTTCGCTACGGTAACCACGGCCGTCATTCCTTATATGGCCGGCAAACTGGTTATCGAGCAACCCGGAGTACGGAAAGAGACAATCCGTCGACTTAGCTGGCTTCTTTCGATCATATCGGTGTTATCGATGCCCGAGTTCTTCACCCAGGTCAACCTCTTTCGGCATTTCTGGCTCAAATTTTTCCCCGACGAATGGCAGATGTTACCAACGGCGACGCGGAATGGATTCGGACGCTTGGGGGGCCCCTATGCTGGGGCGGAACAGGCCGGAATAGTCCTGCTGGTTGGTCTGAGTTTTGCCCTGTGGCTTCATTTTCTAAGTTCTCCGCGCCCCGAAAAGACAGTATCGGCGGCGCGCCGATACCGGAGCGGGTTCGCGTGGCTTCATTTCCTAGCTCCTCGGAGCATCCAAAAGACAGTATCGGCGCGCCGATACTGGAGCGGGTTCGCGTGGCTTCATCTTCTAGCTCCTCCGCGCGTCGAAAAGACAGTATCGGCGCGCCGATACCGGAGTGGGTTCGCGTGGCTTCATCTTCCAGCTCCTCCGCGCGTCGAAAAGACAGTGGTTCGCCGATACCGGAGCGGGTTCGCGTTGCTTCATTTTCTAGATTCTCCTCGCGTCGAAAAAGCTAAACACGCGATCTTTTCGCGAGGAAAAAGCAAAGTCATGATCCTTTTATTCGCGGTAACCCTTTTTATGACCCAGGCAAGGGGTCCATGGATAGGACAAATCTTCTCTTTGGGTATCGCATCGATAGGAAAAGCTAAGAAGCCAGGGCGAATGGCTGTCGTTGTGGTCGCGATCTTCATCTTCGTGGGAATCCCGGCATATAAGTCATTCAAGGAGTATTCGAGTGGACCCAGGAAAGATTTTGGCAGCGAACAGGAGACGGCACAGTATCGACAGGAACTACTCGACAACTACATTCCGGTTGCCAAAGAAGGCGGCGCTTGGGGATGGGGCCCGCGGTTTCCTGTAACTGAAGGTCAAGATTCTATCGACAATGAATACCTGCTTGTATGGTTACTTCAGGGATATGTGGGATTCGTAGCCTTCACTCTGCTCCTGCTTGAAGGGATCATGTCACTCATATGGCTGGGCATAAAAGCGCGTTTGAGGAGTGATCGCGCTTTCATTTTTTCTCTCCTGGGGATCATCATTGGGATAGGCATCACGATCGGCACGGTCTATTTGGGTAGCCAACCCTACGAGCTATTTTTTCTGCTGATCGGGTGGTCGCAGGCGGTGCGCCTTACGACTCCCGCGCAACAGGAGCAAGAGGCGGCTGCCTCTAACCAAATCCTGACCCAGGATACCCGGATCCGTGTATACACCTAGGCGGCTCTGGGCGGAACTGCTACCCACGGATGGGTGAAGCCATGGTCCAAGATAGACGGCCTGGACAGACGACCTAGCTCCCGCCAAGCAGTTTCGCCCTAATAGCCTGCTCCAAAATCTCAGTCGAGGTCGCGACCAACGAGGCCAACTCGTGCGAATATGCCTCGTCATCCCCAAAGCCTTCTGGCGCCAGCAAGACTGGAGGCGCCGCTTTACCGTTAAAGTATCGCCGACCCTGCACCTCTGAAGCGTGTAAGCAGCCAGGTATGGGCGACATAATGACGAGTGTTTCTGTCTTACTAGCACTGAAGGTGGTGAGGAGGTGTTCAACAAAATCCCGGTCGCGCATTTGCAAGATCGACGATGGGAGAACACAGTCGCTGGGAAGAGGCCGCGCGCCGGGATACGGTACGTGACCAAGCACCACCATTGGAGGGACATACCGATCGGCGTGCATGAAATCTGTCAGTTTGCTTCCTGCAGCATAAAAGCGGAATGGAAAAAGGAGCAATTCCTGGGGCCTCTTGCATGCGTAGATAAAGATTTGCTGCCAGGTTCCGTGGCGGAAGAGCATCTCTTCGCCATCATAGAATCGCAGTTGCGGATCGTCTAAATTAAGGTCCCAGGGAACAAAATAAAAGACAATCAGACGGGGTGGACGATTATTCCGAAGGTAACGTCGAAGCGTCTCATCCCCGGCGACAACCAAGCTGTCCCGCGTGTTGGGGAGGTTGATGACCTTTAGACCAAGGCTGGCGGACAAACGAGCCGGATCGATATTGTAGAGGGCGGCGGAATCGCCAAACACCACCACATCAGCGTTTTGATTCGTGGCCCGGTAGCTGTAGTCCAACACCTGTCCGAGCCTGGAGAGAGTTGCGTCCTGAAGAAACTGACTGCGTTCCGCAACGTAGGGAAAGATAAACGCCAGGAACGGAATAATGAGCAGGATACCGAGATACCTTAGGCCAATTCGCTCGGCCGAGCGCGATGTTGCGTGTGGAGCAATGGCGGGTTCAACAGTTGATAGCATGGCAGTAATAGCGATTCCTGGCACGAGTCGGTTTTAGGTCTAGAACTGGAAATAGAGAAATGTCGAAGGATTCTGCAAGCGAATCAAAGCCAGCGTGAATGCTGATCCAAGAAGCATACCCCAGGCAACACTTGGCGCCCAATAGATGGGAAGCAACCGAGGATACTCATCCGCAGGAGCGAGACGCAAAGCAGGCTTGTAACGCGCCAGGATCTGTTGTGTATTCGGAAAGCACCAGACGATGATGAAGCCCAATGTGAGCAGTATCAAAGGACTCCGAAGCTGCTCGATGGCGACGGTCGGCGCGGATATTCGGAGGTACAGATGGGTCATCCTCTGAAGCAGGAGAATGCCGTCGCGCGTGCTTGGCGCCCGAAAAAATACCTGCGCCAGGACCACGCAAAGGAATGTGAGCAGCACGGAGACTCCGCGGACCAACCGGTCGCGATAGTTGGGTGAGGCCTTGGAAATGTGCTCCGGGCGAAGCAGCCTCCATCCGTGCGCCACCGTCAGGTAGATTCCATGGAGAAGGCCAAAGACAAGAAACTGCAGGCCGGCGCCGTGCCAGATGCCCACGATGAACATGGTGAAGGTTGTCGGTACGGCTACCATATGAAAGAAGCCCTCTGGGGTCGCCTGCGCCCTGCGCGTGACCTTTTTGCCCAGCCTCCGCCGCCGGGCGACAATCATAAACTGTATCGGGCTGTACAAATAGGCGCCAATGTACTGTGTCAGCGTCATGTGCCAACGCTGCCAGAAGTCGATGATATTGGAAGCCTTGTAAGGCGAGCTGAAATTGAGAGGAAAATCGATCGAAAGCATTCGAGCCAGGCCGCAGGCCATATCGCAGTAGCCGGAGAAATCGAAGTAGAGCTGCAAAGCATACGAGAGAACACCGATCCAGGCGGTCCCGCAAGTAGTGGCGCCATGGGCAGCAAACACCAGGTCGGCCGTTGGCGCAAATCGATCCGCGAGAACGACCTTTTTGAACAACCCCATAACGAACCAGCTGAAGCCTACGGCAAGATCATTGAAGCCGAGACGATAAGTTCGGTCTTCCTGGAACTGCGGCATGATGTCTTTATGGTGCAGGATCGGGCCGGCGATTAAGTGGGGAAAGAACGTGACAAAGAGCAGGTAGCTAGAGAAATCCTGGTCTGAGGCGACTCCCTGCTGAAGGTCGACGAGATAGGCGATCTGAGTGAAGGTGAAGAATGAAATTCCAAGCGGAAGCAGAACAGAACCCGGGTGGTGTGCGGTGTGAAAGACGCCGTCGATAAATCCGAGAAACGGGAAAAGGTACTTGAACCATCCCAGGAGAGAAAGATTGGCGACAATCGCCAGCCATAGCAACACCTTGGCGACCGTGGTGTTGGCCGCGGCACGACTGATCAACCTGGCAAATAAGAAGTTACCGAGGATCGAACCACCCAGGATGAGGAGAAATGCCGGATGCCAGTATGCATAGAATGCCAGAGAAGCCAGACCCAGCCAGATGACAACGGCTTTGCGATGAAACGATCCTGCAATCGAATACCCAATCAGAAGAATAGGCAAGAACCCAAAGATAAAGGCATAGGAGTTGAACAACATTCATCGTCTCCAAAATGACTTTTCAATCTGATGCGGGGAGGTTTTTCCAGTATAACAGGTGACTATCTCGCCCTCGGGTGCAGAACAGCCACCTCTATCAAATCGAACCGCTCAAGGCTGCGGTTTGCAGATACTTTCAGGGTGGCCCAACTTCACCGCATCAGGCTCGGTTAGCTTTGAGAGCAACCAGATTAACCAGATCCCCTACGTCCTTTAGGTCCTGGAGTTCGGCGAGGGCGAACTTGACATTGAAATGGTGCGAGACCATCTCGATAATGGATATGTGGGAGAGCGAGTCCCAATTGGGTGTGTTCATTGCGTTGGACTCGCGGGTCACAGTGAGTTCGGGTTCATCGAGGGCTTCCTGGAAGATGGGTTGAAGCTCGGCGAGAACCTTATCGGGAGTCAAGGTTGCCATGGTCGGTGTCCTTAGTTACGTGGATTAGGCCGGGTGAGCGCCCGATGTGTTTGTTCTGTTCGGTGTATCCGTTGAGGTCGCAAACCCAAAAGCGGGCGCCTTTCGGTGAATCGATGGGTGCAGGTGATGGCGCGAAGCCTAGCCGCTCATAGTGGTCTTCAACCATGGCATTTTTCTTGCTCGGCACGTAGAGGCCGTAAAGGGTTCGGATTCCCCGGACAAGAGCGCGGTGGGCAACCGCGTCCAGCATGGCGAACTCCATATCGCGCTTCAGCACGCGACAGCTCATAAGCCAGAGGTCGAGATGAAGAGCATCGCCCTGTTGGTTGCCGAGAACCACCGAGATGAGGCCGTTGTCGCCGAACCGGTCGCTGAGCTTTCCGTAAAGACAGATGTGATTGGGCGAAGTCGAAAGCGATTCCATCTCCGCCAAGGTGTAGCGGCGTGTGGTTAGGTTGTACTGGTTGGTCTTATTGGTCAGCTGCGCGATGCGTTCAAGATAAACGGGCCTGAAGGGCTCGATTTCGGCCACCATTTCGAGCGAGTCAAGGTATTCGCCGTAGTCGGCAAATTTCGCCTCCATTGTTTCCCGCTGCGAGTTTGCGGCGTAGAGGGCTGCTCGCTCAAGGTCCTCCTTCGACATGCTGGCAGGCTCAAAATATCGGCCGGCATCGATGATTGCAGCAAATTGAGAAACCTCGCTGCCAATGTTGGGGACTGCAACCTCAGGAAGCTGGGCCTCCACGATGGCGCGCTCAGCGGGGTTGTCGTCGACGAAAACGAAGGAGTCGGTTCCCAGATTAAGAGCTTTGCTGATTTCGAGAAGGTTTTCGTGCTTAGGGGACCAGTTCGCTTGAAAACAGGAAAAGTCTTCCAGGCGAAGAATCGAAGAGGGATGCTCGAAGCCGGCGCGGGCGGCCTCCTCGTTGTTTTTGGAGCAAACCGCGAGCAGGATTCCGCGGTTACGCAGGTTGAGGCAATACTCCTGAAAGGCGGTGTACGCTTCCGCGACGGGGGTTTCGCGCCCGATTTGGATCTTGTCGACGCCGTCGTCGCCGATCACGCCGCCCCAGAGTGTGTTGTCGAGATCAAGCACAAGCACTTTGCGGCTCTTGCCGTAAATCGAACGAATGAGAGCGTTCAACGAGAGCGCAACGGCATGGTTAGCTGCGCGCGTGAGGAGGATCTTGTAGGAGAAAAAGCGATCCCAGTCGAACCAATTTGCAAGGCCCATACGGGCAGATACGCCGTGGATGTCCTGGATCAGAAGCTTGGGCCGCCGATTCGCCTCTTCGGCGAACGCCTCGTTGATGCGCATGAGAAAGCGTGACTGCCCTGCACTCCCCGTGGCGTCCATATTGCCCAGAATGGCGTAGGGGGGCAGTTCGAAGTTGTTTTGGATGACTTGGCAAGCTAGATGCTGGTCAAGGGCATCCCAGATCGCACGAAAGCGAGAAAGCTGGGATCGTACTTGTGCCTCGAGTTCGGCCTCATTGGTACCGGCGGCAAGGCGTGGAACATTCTGGCACGAGGTGTGGATGTACACGAGATCAGGACGGAAGGCGATCAGGGACCCAGGGTCATGAACGGGGTCATCATAGAAGCGACCGTACTCCGACTCATGAAAACTCGGAGCAAAACCGCTGGAAAGAAGGAGAATCTCGAGGACCTCGACAATTGCACTCGTTGTTGAACCGCCAAGGACTGCGATGCGTAACGGATGGAGGTTTAACTGCGCCGCCAGCTCCCGCCGGAGGCTCCTGCGCTTCATCAGAAGGTCATCAAGCGATAATTTGTCTAGGTTCACGGGTAATGGCTTGGCAACGTTTACGGCTACCAGGTAGCGCTAGTCTAGCGCAGAGTCTCTCGCCTTCGCTACATCATCGCGGATCAGATAGCGAAGGGCCACGGCGCCATTGAGGCTCAAATATGACAATTTGATCAACCGGCTTCAAGTTTCCACGAATCGATCAAAATCCCAACTGAAACCATTATCGCAGCCAAAATCCACAAAAAGCTGACAACCATGACCTTGCCGGCCAGATGGTAAAGAATCCTGTCAACTGCATGCAGGGAGACGACCTCGACACACCATAAGACAAGAGAGAGCAACACTCCCGAGACCGCCAGAAGGGGACCGATCCTATTAGAAAACTTGCGGAAAACCGAAACCCATCCGAGCAGAAGGAGGATTAACAGGAGGGTGTCCAGGAGCTCCTGCGGAGGCCCGCGAAAAGCATAGTCATGCGCGCGCTCCGCGAGACCCGCAGCGAAGTCGTGCAGCATCCAGCGCCAGTTAAAGACAATATCGAGCAGAAGCGCCCCTTCGATGACTGTCAAAGAAGCGGCCAATTGTAAGTCTTTGCGCCTGTTGTTGGCTTTAAACCATGCAATGCCACAGCAGGCCACCGCGGTTCCGTATGCCGCCAACCCGCTCGCGCGCGTAGGAGTCAACCATGCTCCACTTGTTATCATGAACATCGTGATCCTTTGACAGAGCTAAACCAACTACTAATTCCGGGAAAGGCCCCATGATTTCTCCGTGGATAGCGTTCCTCGCCTGGATACCGATTACTCTATATATCTTTCGAGCCTATCCTGTTCGGGTCGCCATCCTAGTCAACTTCGTTGCCGGTTGGGCACTCCTGCCCTCAGCTCGCTATGTCCCTACGAGCGCTCGATTTCCCTACTGGATCCTTGGAACGTGTTTGCCTTCGAGCCACATCTTCACCAAAGCTACGGTTGTCGCGATG
>Ga0182024_10018352_pt1 | contig 13037 bp, 11 predicted proteins | sample P32metaG_FD_120480 | JGI IMG/M metagenome (GOLD analysis project Ga0182024, IMG submission 120480) | Permafrost microbial communities from Stordalen Mire, Sweden - P3-2 metaG (Illumina Assembly) | ecosystem: Environmental > Terrestrial > Soil > Wetlands > Permafrost | place: Sweden: Stordalen...
GGGTCGGGTCGCTTGAGCTGCCATGGGGCTCCGCGCCCCACCCCGTTGCATCACCGAGCCAGCAAGGCTCAAATGAGGGCCGGGCTCTATCTCCAACTGGATGAAAGATGGGGCTCAGGTCACACTGACAACATATATCGTCGTAAGTGCCGCGCCAATTAGGGACATTGATATTGTAAGTATGCCAATCCAGCGCCGATGCTCAATGAACGCCAATGACGCTGCCAGCGGAGGAATCAGCCACAGTTGGGGAACGTACCGCGCCCACCAAAATTCAGGATTGATAACGACCGTAATGAATATCCATCCAATAGCATACCAAATGAGATTAGCTCTTGAGGCCGAAGCAGAATTGCTTTTTATGTAGGTAAGGCAAAAGAGCAAGCAAACCAGCGCGGCACCCAAGGAGTATATAAATAAACTTCCAAATCCATTAATCCGTATATCCGGCGTTGAGAGAATTCTATAATGCCACAACCGCGGCAAAACCAAATGGGGGCCGAGTGGTGCCACGGTCGGACTACTCACCGCGTTAAAACTGGAAATTATGAATTTAGTTATTCTGTCACGATCAAGGAAAACTTGGTCAATTTGTCCATGCATTACATTCGTAACGTTCATCGGATACAAGGGATGTCCATACGCGAGCAAATTATCGGCGTACGGATGAAAGGATATAATGCCCAAGCAAACAGCTCCAAACGCTATTAGCTTGATATCAGTACCATCCAATTTTTTCTCAGTTGTAAAACCTAGTAAAAGCGCGAGGGTCGCCATTGCAAGAGAATATAAAGCGCCAGTGAATTTGAAATTGCTCGCCAATATTATGGAAAATATCAGCACTAGAAGATCTGTGCGTTTCCGCTTTGATGCCCAGGAAAGAAATGCGCCCACTTGAATCGTAAGAGCACTCCCCAAACTCCCGTCCACATAGTTCGTACCAAATTGCGCGACCACAACAGGAGACATGGTTGTTGAAATAGCAATAACTGCTGTAGCTAGGGCAGGCGCTCCGATAATTCGAAGTCCCCTAAAAATCGCAAAGCAGGCCATAAAGGCCAGGAATATTCCAAGCCATTTTGAGGCGTTCAGAGAGCCTGTTGCACTGGATACAATCGAGCCAAGCACCCAGGATGCCATCGGATAGTGGTCGCTCCACAATCCATCGTCGGCTAGCGTGCGCGATAACCAAGCTCTGTTTGGAAAAGTGGCGCTCCACCAATCGGATAAATGGGCGGAGTAAACAGGATTCCAGCCCAAGTGCATGGCGATGATTGACACTTGTTGGTATGCCATTCCATCGTAGGATTCATCAAATGTTTTAGAGGAAAGAAACACCGCAACCCAAATGGCTAAAGTCGTTGCTAGAAAGGCATAGAGTGCAAGGGGGATCTTTTTCCCATACGCGCCGATTGAAAGGTCGGCGATCAGCGTGATGAATACGGAAGAATAAAGGTATATTCCCTTTATTGGTATGTTTAGAAAAAATCCAATGCATGCTTGAAGCAGCATTGCTGTGACAAAAATCATTCCGGAGAGCAAGATTGCTTCGGGCGATGTTTCGATTGCAAAGCGCGGATTTACGGCCGGGCTATTTGCGCAATGCCGAACCATCGCATGAATTGAGTTTCGGCTCATTGCACTTTCTGCCTTCACCGTTTCATAATCTGTTGTGGCTCACAGTGAGTTGATCGAACGCGTTGGTCGTAGCGCCGTGGCTTTCTCGAAGTTCCCTCAGAACGTTCTATTCTTTCTCTGCCCTGCCCCTCGCCGTGCGAAAACAAGTCGCAAACATTTATTTCAAGTAAGCTCCTAAGCCGGGTCGCAGGCAGCCGCCAAATCGACGCTGGCGGAATTTAGGCACGTTACCTCCTCCCAGCTTTCTCAACCAGTCTTATCCCGGGTGCGGCGCACCGGCGCCTAGTCTCCGTGACTGCCTTCAACCACCAATCCTTTGGCAGGCACTCGGTTTTCAGCTTCCTCACCACCGACGCTAACGCTGATGTGGCGCCGACCCACCCCAATGCCATACCCGTCCTTTTGCTCGACGGAGGCGTGTTCAATCTGGTAGACCGATGCAGTAAATGCTACCATCGATGGAGAATTGGCCCGCCCACAGCAGCCTGCTACCTCGCTCTTCAGCGGCCAAATACCAGCGTACAGTAACTGTATCATCTTCGTGGGCATCGTGATGAAGCTTGGCACACTAACGCGAATTCAACAGTCCGCCTTTTCGCAATTGATGCCTACGTCTTGATGGTCTGACAACGCTCATGTACTCGTAGAAACGCGCATATTGCCATCAGGCGTCCGCGAATATTTGTACGATCCGCTGTCGGACAACATCCTCGTTATATATCAGCTCTGTTTGCCTTCGCGCGCTCGACCCGATCCTCACAGCGAGCGGCTCGTCGTTCATTAGGCGGATACATGCGGCCGCAATCGCATCGTCATCCTCGCGCAAGAGAATCTCGCAGTTATCGCGAAACACCAACCCCTCAGCCGCAAGTCTCGTCGCTACCATCGGACGTCCGTGGGCGCCGGCCTCGATCAATTTCAACCTTGTACCGCTGCCGTGCGTTATGGGGCAACAAACCACGCGTGTCGATGCATAGAGTGCCGACAAATCCTCGACGTATCCAAGACACCGCACGCCTTGGGACTCATCGCGGCAGAACGGAAGATCCTCCATGCCCTTTCCCGCGAGTACCAATTCAGCATGAGGTACGGTAGCGCGAATACGAGGCAGAATATTGCGGACTAGCCTTTCCGCTGCATCAGCATTTGCTTTGTAGTAGCCGAAGCCAAGAAACAAAATTTTCGGGGCTGCGGGTAGTGCCGATACCTCGGATGGTATTGCAATAGCGTTCTGAACGACGGCCACGCGCTGAAAGCCAAGATGGCCTAGCCGCGAACGATCGAGCTCGGAGCATACAAACGTTGCGCGCGATAGGGCAGCGGCTCTGTACTCGGCAGCCAGGATCGCGGGAACGCCCGCCAAATGCGCCATTTTTCTTGGCCAGCTTCGCTGTTGGAGCGCCGTCTGGACGCGCCTGCGGTGCTCGAGATCGTCCAAGTCGAAAAACATCCGTTTCGGCTGGTACCCGGAGCGCATCACCAACAGCATCCCGGACAATCGGTGGACGAATACAAAGTCTGGTGAGCGGTCGAGAAGTTGCTTAACCTTCAACGCCTGCATCGGGCCACAATTCGGAAAATATTGAGTCTGCCGGATGGCCGAAAAGCTGCCTAGAAAGTAATTGTTCATCAAGGTGTCATATTGCCTTCCCGGTTGGACGACGTGAGTGGAAACGACCATACCGAATCGTTTCGATTGTTCTGCATCAAGCCTCGCGATGTCCTCAATGTCACTTGGCCAAAGATGGAGAATATCGACTTGACTAGTGATCTCACGGATCGCCCCCATGAAAAGAGAAAAGCGCCGAGAAGTACCTCGCTCAGCGAAACCCTTTACCATGGGCGGATACTCGGTAATGACCAGCGTACGCATCATTGGAAGCCAGTCATCTTAACCAGATCAACTTTTCCTGGGCGAATCAGCTGCCAGCGCCCATAAGATAAGATATGCAACCTGATGTTTGGGCGCAATTCAACTCTCCGTCCGTACTTGAGAAGACATCGTTGCGACTTAAGTAATACGATTGTTGTGAAAGACTCGTAAGCATGGTCAAGCCGCCTTTTGTGAGGCTTGTTCAGTGTGTCGAACACAGGAATGATGCTAGAAGTGGGTCCGCCAAGCCCGTAGGTCAATGCTAACCACGGCCAGCGTGGGAGCTATTGCGTAACCTGAGATCGAGTGTGAATTTGAGCACGCGTCTAATTGGCCAAATTAAGGCTGGGAGCGGCTGCATACGTCGCAGGATTGATTAGCCCAAAAATCTCTCGGTGCAGCTGAACGCTCCTGTGCAAGGTTGGCTGGTACCCGAATTGAAGTCAATTTTGACCGATATTCCGAGAGCTGCGTGAGACCCCCCGGCTAGTGATTGCCTGCTGGTCATCGCGGCAATAAGGCGGCCAGCCCAGTCCTGGACGACAAGTCTATAGTCGCCGCCGGTGGCCCGCGTTCGGGGTGCTGGGGCGTGATACCCCCTCCGATAGGCGGCTTGAGTGCGCCGCTATCCGTAGAATGCTAGGCCGATCCGCGGCGGTTTAATGTTTTTGCTAACCGCCAGTAAGACAATCTGGCGTTCCAAAAGAACGCCCTGGCGCTCAGGGGCAAGCGTCGCGCTAAAGGCAACTTACGAATGTACCGCCACCGCAGACTTCGCATCATCCTCGGTGCGTCTGCTTGGTTTTGAACCGTCTTGGTGCCTGGAAGATGGCGAAAATTGCCCCAAAGGCGACGTAAGTAAGCCGTCTTCACTTTCGCAAAACAGGAATACAGAAAGCAAATATCCATGGCGTATTGCTCTGAATCGAGATAATCGCCTACAGCATTATGGACACATTTGCGATAGAAATAGGCACTGGGATTTACAGGGTACTCTGCATATTCCGAGCCAAGCAGGATGCTCTCTGGACGCAGGTCGCTGGGCCGGTTGACATGGGTGATGACATCGTTCTTGTCACGCAAGTTACAGTCGCCAGCTACAAAATCGATTGACGGATTGCTCTCTAGGAATTCTACGGCTTCACGGATCGCACTTGGCTCGTAGAAGTCGTCTGCGTTTAGAATGCCGATTAGGTCAGACGACGCAAGCCGTATCCCCTTGTTCATAGCGTCGGACTGACCGTTGTCCTTCTCCGAAATATACCTAAGGTGCGGGTATAGGGCCTTAAGGCTTTCCAAAATAGCAACTGTGCCGTCCGTAGATCCGCCATCGACCACAATATGCTCTAAGCCATCGACAGTCTGACCAGCCACGTTTTCGATGCACGCGGCTATGTACCGAGCGCCATTGAAGACGGGAGTGACGATAGAAATTCGCGCTGACATGTTGGTCCGGTCCAGATTGCCCGTTACTTTACACAAATGCCCTACCAATCGCGCCACCAGATATGGTATGGTTGAGACTGTAACTCTTAGAATCTAAATGTTAGATGGCTAATCGCCCGTTTGGAAGGCTCGCGAATAAGATACGCAATTCATATAAGGTGAACGCAGTAACTGGCGCTGTCTGGGCGCTTGTTCTGCCCCCGATAAGGCGCATGTCGCTTCCGCACAAGCTGGCGACGCGCGTCCCACTCTGGATACAATTTGGCTGCGGTGAAGTAGCGGACAACAGATTCATTAATGTCGATGCGCGACCATTTCGCCACGTGGATTACATCACAACATCACCGATGATGCCGATAGTTCCGGCCGGTGCCGTTGAGTTGATTTATGCTTGCCACGTGTTTGAACACATTTCATATTTTCAAGGTCAAGTCGAAACCTTAGAGCGTTGGCGCGAAATGCTGAAGCACGGCGGCCACCTGATGCTCTCCGTGCCAGACTTCGATAAAGTTATAGCGCAGAGAACCGATCGCGGCTTTGATTGGGTAGTATCGGTCCTGATGGGGGGCCAAGATTACCCGGGCAATTTTCACTATGCCCTCTTTACGCGACAGCATTTAACCGAACTTCTTGAGAGATTTGGCTTTACTGATGTTCAAGAATGGCATGCCGCTTCGCAAAACAACTGGCCGAAAGACTGGTCTTGGGACGAATCGGTTAGCCTGAACCTTATGGCGCGGCGCCCCTGACGGATTTGCGCTCGTCACGGCCCTAGCAAGCAGCACACTTTCTCAAAGGACAAGCCCATAGCCTTTGGCGACCGGGTTCTTGGCATCATTACGTTTGCCTGCGAGGCTTCCCCGGAATCTGAGGAATCCCTCATGGAGGCCGGGCGCGCTCGGCGGGAAGACGTGGCGCGGCCTCTCATTGCAGCATCCTTGGCAAAATAATCAGCTACAAAGATTCCAGCAAAAGCGCTATGTCTTTAAAATCGGGAAATGTCTTTTTAATCCGAATCGTGGGGTCAAATGTTTGATCGTTTTCGCGGAAAGCTTAATAATTCGCGCTTTTATCGACTAACACGCGAAATCTTGCTGACACCACCTCTACGGATAGTCGATGCTCCGTGGAGCATCGTTAGCATGGTCGCCAAAAGCGACGTTCAAATGTATATGCTGAGCCTCAAGTCATTTTACGCGCGCATCAAGCGCGGCAAGGTAATTGCAATCATTGATCGTGATTTGCCTAGTAGCTCTCGTGAGCTTTTGCTAAGGCACATTCCCGGGTTGAGGTTCGTGATACTTGAAGACATTGACACGGGCATCTGTCAGCGCGGGGGAACCTGGGAACGACTTGTGTATATCCTCGATCATACACGCGACGAATACGCGGTCCAGCTGGACTGCGATACCCTGACATTTGGAGATATCTCCGAAGTTTCCCATTGTCTTGAGAACAATATTCCCTTTACCTTGGGAACGGGCGGAAACCCTATTGTAACGATGCGGGAAGCTGCCGCTGAGGCTCGGAAGGAGACGGCAAACTATATCGGCCTAGTTGCGGAACGGCATTTTGACCAATTTCCCAACCCTGACGAATTAAAGTACGTCCGCGCCTCTTCTGGTTTCGCTGGCTTTTCCAAAAATGGCTTCCCACGCGAGTCAATTGAGGCATTTCACGCTAAATTGGCGGACTTATTAGGGGCGCGCAATAAAGAATGGGGTACAGAGCAATGCGCCTCCAACTTTGCAATCGCAAATTCGCCAAATGCCGTGGTGTTGCACCGTCCGAAATATGCAAATTATAATCCCGCTAATGTTCCAAAAAATGTTGCGTTTTTGCATTTCTTCGGGACGTACCGCTACAAGAATGACTATTTCGCAAAACGCGGCCAAGAAGTTATCAAAATGTTATCTGCATCAAATGCAGATTGATCCAATCGTGCTCTAATTTTGTCAAGCGGTTTTCGGACTGTACCGGTGGCTTCAGTGGGGCGTTTGAGATCTGACCACTCTGGGTAGCGGGACAGGTGGCGGCAGCGGCGCGAATGCCGGCAGCGAACCATTCAAGCTCGGCATGAATGCCCAACGCGCGCTGCGAGTGCCAACGCCGCCCAAGTTCGCAACATATTTTGTCATTCGGTCAAGGCACGCTGGTGCATCCGGCATTGAGATCAGACCAAGCGCGTCAAGGTAGGTCGCAAAGGCAAGAACGCCGCGCGGGTAGTTTCCAGCGTAGTCGCCTTGCGTTTCGATAAGATTGCCGCCGTTGAGCGGATCGGCCAACAGCGCATTAAATTCGGCTTGGTTTATTGAACCGTTGTTCCCCGCGCCGACATTTCTCGCGATTTGATCTGTCGCCCACGCTATGAAAGCGGTGCCCAAATCAGGGTAAAAATCATCATCCGGCGTACCCGCTGGCGGAAGGTACACATTGCCCGTCAGTCCGGATGCCGGTGTCGCGGTAACATAAACATACGGATCGGGAAACGCTGGCGGCGCGCCAGTCCGCCCGCTGACCCAGTTTACCTGATCCTGCACGACCCACTCGGCAATGGCCTTATAATCGCTACGCCCGAGCAGGACGCCAAGCATCATGGTTACGGCTTGGTATTTATTCTCCCAGGGTTCAACATCATTGATGAGCGGAAGCCAGTGAAAGACTGTGGCCCACCGGGCGGTGCTTTTGGTCCATTGCTCGAAGAACGGAACACAGTTTCTCAGGATTGTGTCGAAGTCGCTGGACGGCAGCAGCCAAGATGGTAGCGGACCGTTCAATTCAGCTTGCTTGGTAGCTGCCCAGGCTTCAAACACCGAACGGATTTCCCAAGCTATCGCCCGCGCACCCCCAGACACCCCAACAACAGCATTGCCATTCATCGTTTGGCTGTTGCCGATTAACGCATAGTTGGCAGTGAATTGCTGTTCTTCCAGATGGAAGGGGTCGCCGGTTGATATGGCGGGAATGTAAGAGAGCGAGGCCAAATGCGATGTGTCGGGGGCAGAGTGAGTTGGGTCGCCGCCGCCAGGTGCAACGAAATTCCCCTCCGTCACGATACAGGGATCGCCCTGATAGTTGTCGTTCAGATTATAATTATTGCATTGCGGATAGGTGAGCTTGCTGATCGGAGCGCCCGTCGCATCGTCGCGCAAATGGATCGGATAAGATGCCGAGGCCTCGCCCCATGCCAGCATCGCCTGTATCGCTGCCGGGTCGGTCGGGTTGATTAAATAGTTTGCACCCTGTTCGGTCGTAAGGCCAATGTCGTCACGTTCCCCGGTGCCCCCACCGGGCTTGGTCCCGGCCAAGTCCATCGGATTGATATAAGTGAAGATTGAAAAATCGCGCGGCTTTATCGTGCCAGGAAGATTCCTAGTGCCGAAGGGCGGAATCAGGTTTGCCGCAACAAGCTGGTTCGGCGTTCTGATGATCGGGCGCGGCGCGGTCTGGAAACGATAGCGCTCACCCCAGCCCCAATAAGGCGCTGTTATGACGGTACGGCCCAGATGATCGGCAACCGGATTACCGCTCTCATCAAATACTGCGATGGTGAGCGGCGCCATGAAGTTTGCAGCCGTCACCCCCGCAGGCAGAACAGTGGTCTTTGGATGATTGACAAGCGATCCGGCCAGATCGCCGGACTTCCACATCTCGACAATAACTTCGATACGTGTTGAAGGCGCAACATCAGGCCGGAAATAGACTTCCATTGCTGGGTTGAACTCTGGCGAAGGATGAACGCCTCTGACGTTCTGCTGCACAAAGCCGGGACCGATGAAATTTCCCAGGTTTTTGCCGCCATCCATGGTATAGGTGAAGGTCTTGCCATTAATCGTGATATCAGCTCTCAGCTGCTTTGCCGTGGCCGTTCTAGCAGTCGGGGAGGTTTGACCATTCGCTGGCAGTGTTGAGGCATAGATCGCAGCGCCCATTCCGAGACCTAGAATATCGCGTCTATCCATTCCGAACTCCACAGCCGAGAGGCTCATTCCCTCACATGAAACCATGTAACGGTCCGAGGCCTACATAGTCATTACATTCTGGCCTTGGCGGCGTCCATTATGCTGTTTGATTCGACCGCCCCCCGAAATGAAAGTTGCCGAGCCACAGCAGTGCTTGCGGCGACATCAACTACATCTCCGGATATCACCATGCTTCACTACGATGTGAGACGATGCAAGGACCTCACGGGAGGTCCATGGCTACCAAACCAGCAAGCGGTCCTCGAAAAAGTCGCTCAACTATGTAAGGTTATTAATGAGACGTCACACCATCAGGTTGCTGAGAAAAGCGAAGAGTGCGTCGTGTTGCGCAATAGAGGAATCGAACAAACGGATATGTTGACTCTATCATGCACGCCAGACAGTCCAGTTGCGTCAATGTCGCTCATGTCGACCCCCAAAAAACCTGTTTTCAGCGACCTACTAATAGTCATAGCCAGATTTGTAAGGATCACCACTCAGGACTGGAAAAGACTCATAAAAGATAACAGGGTAGACTAAGCAGCCGAACGCAACTGCGCGTGCCTTTGGCTGCGATGAATTGGGGGCCTCAATTGACAGCGCGTTGAACCGCATTTGATCAGGAAATATCGTCAAAAATGTTAATCTGAAGGGTCCCAAGTAAAAAAAGGAAGCGGCTGAAGTTTACATAGTGCTCGGCCTAAACGAAATTGGAAGACAGCAATGCAGATTCCCATCCCTACTTCCACCGAAGCCCTCAAATTGATGACGCGGCGCCTCGTAGAAAGAATGCGCCGCCGTCGCACACCTACTCGCACGGATCACCCTGCGGCTCTTTCCTGCATCATTGCGAGTAACGTGTATGGCTCGTATTGTGTACCTAAGTCTTCGATCTTGAGGCCGTGTGCCCAAACGATCATGCAGAACAGGGTGTGGGAACCGGAGACCATCGACCTTATGCGCCGCAACTGTGGCGCGGGCGATATCATCCATGCGGGAACCTACTTCGGCGATTTTCTCCCAGCACTTACCTCGGCACTTCACCCTGACGCATTGCTTTGGGCGTTTGAGCCGAGTCGGCAACACTTTCGTTGTGCAGCAATAACGATAGAACTGAACGACATCGGAAGGAGCGTCAGGCTGACCCATGCGGCGCTCGGGGAACACCGCGGAGAGGTGAGTCTTTCATCAGTAGACGAAGCGGGAATTGCGCTCGGAGGATTGACGCATGTCAGCGACAGTGGGACGGAGATTGCCCCAATTCTGGCGCTGGACGATTTCATTCCCCCTGATAGGCCAATCTCAATTCTCCAGCTCGACGTGGAAGGCTTTGAGGAAGCGGCATTGAGGGGCGCGGAAACTCTTATTCGCCGCAACAAACCGATTTTGATTGTTGAAACGCCGCCTACAACCAACTGGTTCACCGCATTGTTGAATGATTGCGGATATTTGTATTCTGGTCAGGTTTCTTGGAACTCGGTTTACATTGCCGCGCCTTAAGCTGTCGGCACTTCATACTCACACCGGTGGTTCTATTTACAGCATCGCATTTGCCAGAATGACGAATAGTGCCGAATACAAGACCGAAAAAACTATAAGCCAAGATATTCTTCGGTTGATAAAAGGTATTTTTCTCCCATCAGTGGATCATGAGCGGCGACGATCCCGCGTTGACGTGCTCACCTAACTTGACGTTAAAAAGCAATTTTCCAGGATACTCGGTAACGACCGTGCTGCCCAATACTATGCGACCCACTCTGTCCCCGATATTTAACTTTTCGCCAGGATGAACCCAAACCTTCAAGCGACTAGACCAGTAGCTTGTGATCATTCTGATCCTCACATCCCCGCGGTCGGTCCCCAGCGTGAGAACTACTTCGACTGGCGCTTCCTTTCCTCTCAAAAAGTTCTCTTCCATGTACCGCTTTTGCGTGGTCAACTTACTTACATAAGAACCCTCCATATCAATACTTTTGATTGTTCCGGCGACTGGCGATCTGACAACGTGAACGTCCCAGAAGGAAAGGCCAACGACGAGATAAGTAACGCCATCCATAAATCTTATATTTTGGATTATGCCATCGGCAGGTGAGACCAGCGTCGCGTTTTCAGGGATTTTTCTATCGGGATCGCGAGCAAAATAGCGAGCAAAATCGCGGTCGAATTGGCCTTGCTCAACCCACGACATCACCTCCTCTGTCGGCCACCGAAGCTTGGGCGGCAAGAATGGTTTTATCAATGGCGAAGGGTAAGGAAAATTCCATGCCAGCAGGAAGATGGCCGTACCACATAGGAAGAGAATCAACGCCTGGACGCACAATATTCGAAACGAACTTCGGTGTTTCTCGGTGTCCGGATTTGTGCTCATGCCACTTATGCTCCACTTACTGCTGCCCACATTCTGCGGGCGTCTAAAGTTAACCTGATTCTTATTTAGAGCGATCATTTAATTCTTCGGTATGACTCAGTTCCGCGTGCGAGGCGGGTATCATCTGCCGACGGGATTGGCGCGCCCTTAGCCATTATATGAGCCGCGACCCACGTTGGAAAAAAGACTCATTTCCCAAACGCAATCAGTGATGCGAGCGGCCAATAAGGCTTGCCGAATCCATACATAACCTCATACCAAACGCGATATCTCTCCATGCTTTTCGCGAAACTAATTTTGGGTTCGTAACCCAGGACGTCGCGCGCCCGATCAATCCGATGGCAAACCCCGAGTAGCTGCTGCGGCATGTAACGGGACGAATACGGATTGGGTTCGGGAACCTTTGAGACCTTTTGCGGGCCTTCAATCGAATATCTCAGCCGGTCTTCGACATTGGTACCGCTGCGAGCAACGAGCCGACGTATCTTTGCATCAACACGTGCCCATCGTGGATCGCGCCGAATGGCTTCTCGAACCTCCGATGATGCCAAGTGCTTGATGCTTTTCCAAAGCGACCCCTCAGGGACGCCCTTGACAACAGGTGATATCATTTCCCCGGCCGATACGGTTGGAACCGGTGTGCTGCGTTCAGCAATTGGCAGCAGTGCATCCGACAGATTCTTCCACGTATAGCCGTCACCATCGGAGACGAAAATGCGTTTCCCGTCACCTTTGCCGACCCTTAGTGCAAGTATAATGGCATGGACGAGATTATCGACGTCGATGATGTTGATGGGCCGGTTACCCCCATCGACCAGCGCAAAAGTGCCGTTGCGGATGTCCGTTAGGACATTGGTCACATAGCTCGAGTACACGCCCGAAATGTTAGGGGAGCACAATACGACGCTGTTAAGCCCGGTTTGTGCGGCAACCATATTGTCCTGCTTGAGTTTCTCCCAGCCGTAGGAGCCCGGCGAGGGGCTCGCCGGCGCATCTTCGTGCTCGCTTTCCGGCGGAGGCGGGTTTCCATAGACCGCCATGCTACTCAGATGGACGAATCTTTGTACAGCTTGAGCTTTGCTTGCCCTAAGCAGATTCTGCAATCCGGCGAGCATAACATCGCTGGCACCGCGCGTGCAGTTGACGACATGCGTAACGCCTCTCAAGGACTCTGCGACTGCTTTTTCCGACAGGATGTCGACGACTTTGAGAGGAATATTGGCCCTCGACAGACGCCAGGCGTTTCCGATGTGGTGGATGTAAGCCACGGTTTCGATATCTTCCCGGCCCAATAACGTCTCTACCAGAGCAGTGCCAACGAAGCCCGAGGCTCCAAATATTGCGACCTTCAATTTTGCCCCCGCGCGTTTGTGTCATTTTCAGTCCAACTCTCTACAAGTGCGGTTCGATTTCGGTAAAGCTCTTCAATAAGCTTCACGGATTGCAAGCCCTCTGGGCCACTCACCATCGGTATCGCCTTGCCGCGACACGCATCGATGAAATTCTCCATCTCGATCTGGGAGTCGCTCTTCTCGGATGAAAAAAGATTTGGCCGATTTGGCGAAATGGTCGTTCGAATTCCCGGACGGTCATTCGGCATAAAGTAAAGCGGTGATCGGCCCATGGGGAATACAATCCGCCCTTTGTCGGTCGCAATCGCGAATCCCGGTTTGATCGTTACGATCTTGGACAGTAGGAGTGTCCCATCGATCGGTGTTCCCCACGTGCTGTGGCGGAAACTGGCCAGACA
>Ga0182024_10018353_pt1 | contig 13037 bp, 14 predicted proteins | sample P32metaG_FD_120480 | JGI IMG/M metagenome (GOLD analysis project Ga0182024, IMG submission 120480) | Permafrost microbial communities from Stordalen Mire, Sweden - P3-2 metaG (Illumina Assembly) | ecosystem: Environmental > Terrestrial > Soil > Wetlands > Permafrost | place: Sweden: Stordalen...
TAAGCCTGGAATTGACGCGCCCGGCCAGTCGCCCTTTGGAAGCCCATTCTCGGTGCCTGTGAAGATTTCAAATCAGGATCTGACGCCGCTGATGGACGTGGAGTACACCTGCGAGATTTCGAAGCTTACGCTAACCAACGGCACGGCCGTCAAGGGCGCAGCCGTTGTCACGCGAGGGACCATTCGGAGCGTTCCAGGCCGTCACGCGGTCACGGCGCTTTGCGAGACCGCGTATATCGTCAACACTCCCGTAAAGGCAGCCGAATACACCTTGACGCTCACATATCGAAATTATCCCTGGCCCCGGCACCGCACCAGCGTGTACCACATTGCCGCTCAGATAAACGGGAGCGGTCAAGTTACGGGCTGGAAGTTAGCTTCGAATTAATCCGGTTATTCCCTGCCGAAATGGTCAGTCCTCTATTTCGCTCGGCTCGGGCTCGACTGCTCCGGCAGCCTCGGCTTGGGCGAGAAGCTCCTCATCGGAGATCCGCGCTTCAAGAATCTCTTGGGCTGGCTCCAAGTATGCGGCCGGCACCATGAGCCTCAGCCCTCCGAATCCGGTCCATGTTGAGGAGAGCTCATTCTCCAAATCGGCTGGAATGTCGGCGCTTCGAAGTAAAGCGCGGCCCAGATTGGCCTCTTCGAGCGAGAGAAAAGTGGCCACTGGAACCAGCTCTTCTCCCTGCGGACTTTCTTCTGCGGGTGAAGCCGAGACCTGCAAACCGCGCCGCGCTATTTCGGCGTCGTAGTACTGTTGCGCAAGTTCGATCAGGTCCTGGCGCTCGACGGAAAGCAGTCCATCGTCGGACAGTTCCTCAAATTGGCGGCGCAAACCTTCTGGATCTATTATCACGACCGGTTATTGAGTACTCGGCTTTCCCGCGCCGTTATCCCGCACTTTCTCGTTAAATTTGAACTCCTCAGAAGGAGCACAATAAACCTGCTGGTCCCAATTTTTTACAAATGGTTCGCCGACGGGGAACTCCTTGATGGGCGAACCGTTCAGCTTGAAGAGCTTCCGGTCGCTCTCCCAGGGCCGCGAATAGTATTCCGGATCGGTGAGCGTCATGGTGAGTTCGAGCGTATCGTGATCCAGACGGCGATAGCGCTCCTGCAACTTCATATTTTCGGTATGCGGGTAGCCGAATTTGTCGAGCCAGGTTCGGGCATCAAAGCCGATGGAATCCACCACGAAAGTGTTCCCATCCCAATGGCCGACCGAATATCCATTCCACTTGGGATCTAGATCGTCGGTCTTGGGCAGCGATCGTCCGTCGGTCCAAACTATCCGGTGATCGTGATGCCACTGGAAGAATTGAATGAAGAGATCCTTGGTTTGCAGGATCCACCAAGTGGTGTGCGAGGATCCAACCTCGGCGTTCAAGTTGCGCGGAATACCCAGCGGGTCGCAGGTGCCCATGGGATCATTTCCAAACGCCGGTGGAACTACTCTCGGCCCATAGCCGGGCTTGTTTTTCTCGAGCGCCGCCTTACCTGCCGGCGTGAAAGGCGCCTCGGCAAAAACTGTTCCGCGGCCGCGCGCACCGGCCAGATTGGGAGGAAGATCCGGTTGGACGTTATAAACGTTGCTGAAGGTTTGGATGGGAGTGGTCCGGTACCAAACGCCGTTGAGATCGTGCGGGTCGAAAGGAGCCGACGACGCTTTGGCCTTTGCTGCCGCCGGCGCCGGAGCTGTCTGAGCAAACGCGGTAGACCAGCAAGCCAGCGCTGCAATCCAGGCCATCAAAACACTTCGCATGGTCGAATCTCCCGAGCCGCGCCCTTATTCCTTCGCCTCGCCACCCTTGGGGTCGCTCAGAGGCATCTCTTTACCGTTCACGATGATCTTTTTGCCTTGGCAGGTAGTGCTGGGAATTTTGGTGGGAGCGCAGGTGAGCGAGATTTGGTCGCCGGGCTTGATGGCGTTCCGGCTCCAGCCGACGCCCCAGTTCCGCATCATGATGGGCGTGGGGCCTAGTTCCGAGGACCAATGTTGGATGTTGCCCTTGTCATCCTTCACGTCGAAGTAGATGGAGACGTGCGGATAGGAGAAAGCAAACTCCGTCACTACGCCATTCACAGTGATCCTTTTGTCCCACGCGTAATTGGGATTCGATCCATGGTGGCCGAACAGAGGCACACCCACCGCTAGAAGGGCGACGGCCAGGCACACGACCCTGAGTGCTTTTGCTTGCATGCAGAACCTCCAAACCTTGGTTAAGTTATAGGAACTTTATCAGCCTGAATCGGCCGTGTCAATGCCGGTGGACAGGCGGAACGCGGCGCGCGGCTTAACACGACTCACCGATGCCTGTAGCAAGAAATGGGAGATCCTGGGCGGCACTTTGTTTGCACTTCGCGTGGTACAGCTTCGTATGGGTTCATCGAAGCTTGCGGGTTACGCGCGCAATCGAGAGAAATAGTCGATCACGTGCTAACCATCACCGAGCTTATCTCGTAGATTCTTCAACTTAACCTCACGCTCCGTTTGTGTTCCGCCGATAGATACACTAGTATCTAGTAGCGGAACCTGCATGAGTTTACCAACCGCGACCTTAACACTCGACCAATGGCAAATTCGGTTTCACGAGGCCATGGCGGCCTTGCTTCGCGCACAGGAAGCAATCAAACGGCAGTTTGGCACGTGGGGTCTTCTGAACGGCCTTTGGAAGTGCAACCGTGACATCAAGGCGCTCAATGCGAGCCTGAAGGCTATTTCGGAATTACCGGATGGAACCCTTAGCGAGGAGTTCATTCAATCCCAAATTCCGCAGCTTCGGAAACTGCTCCGATCCATTGAGGATTTGATGGACCGCGCGAAGCACAAAGGCTTGATGAATCGATCTCTGACAGCTTCCCCCTTGGGAGTGATGAGCCTTCGTGGAGAATACATCGCCGATTACCTCGACGCGCTGGAAATGTCTATAGACCCAGAGGTCCTAGCTGCTATCAATGAAGGCCGCAACCAGATCGAGCGCGGAGAAGTTGAGGTTATGGAGCGGCTCTTCTGAGCGATGCTGCTTGCAAATTTACATTTAGCCAACAGGCAGCAAGCTATTTCAAGCGCCTCGACAATGACATGCGAAAGCGCATCAACGACAGACTGCTTGAGGCATTGGCAGATCCGATCGAGGCGTCGGACCGTCTCATCAACAGAGGGAATGAACGTAAGATCCGCGTTGGCGCATTACGAATCATATTCAGGATCGCGTCCGAATCTGAAATGTTGATTGATGTTATTCTCCCGCGTGGCGATGTCTACAAACATACACGGCGCTAGACACTCTCAAAACTGCCCCGACTCCCCACACAGATTTAGGATACTACCCAATGCCGGTGGACAGGCGGAACGCGACGCGCGGCTATCGCAATGCCACGATAGTCGCGATCCCATCGGGCCGCCAGCGGCTGGCGAGCGTGGGTTGCGGGGCGTCATCCGGATCGTGAGTGTTCCGCCTCAGTTCGCGGAAGATGGTGATCAACAATCTCACTTGCGCGTAGCTTTGCCAAAGTGGATTCCCACGAATGAGCTCGCTGCGCGCTGTCATGATTTGCCGGCGCAGGATCCGTTGGAAGGTCCCGCCATGGATCGGAAGCGGATGGTCGTCGAGCGGGCCGACCGCGTCTCGTGGGCTTTGGCAATCGTTGAGCCGAACCACGGCCAGACGTCCGTCGGTCTCCATGCGGTCGCCTGTTGCGTTGCTGGCGTCGCGTAGAGCGTCAGGGCGCTCCCACCAATCCAGGGATTCTACGCAGGTTGTGAAAGCCAAGTCGTTCGCAACCTTATCGCGCTCGTGGTCCACCTGCTCGGCGATCCTATGGGTCATGAGTTTGCCGGGCCGAAAATAGGTGAAATCGACGTCCCGGGTTGCGGCGCCAATCCACACCTGCTGCCCGTCTTCTGTCTCACCCTGTTTCCACAGGCGGACGTGGTGACGCTTCGCGACGTCGTTCAGGCCTTTCTCCCACTGCATGCCGGGAGCGATCCCATTCACCAGCAGCGGCGACATCGGGGCGTCGCGATCGCCCTGATTTCCGAGGACCGCAAAGACGCTGGCCATGCTGCCGCGCAAGCCGCCTGCCCGCGCCTCCGTCCAGCCCGCGGCCGTGAAAGCCGCCGAAACTTCTTCCTGTGAGCCGATGACCATCACGTTGATCAAATCCGACGGGCGGTCCGACACGGGAACTGTGGTTCGAGCAGGCATAGAGGCGATCATCGGCGAAAGATCAGAGCGCTCCTGGTCGGTCAGGTCGCGCGGCGTGCCGTCCGTCTCGACCATCGGGCCCGTACTGAGCGGCTCGGTCAAGATGGAAGTCAGTTCAGTCCCCGCGGGCAGATAAATCTCCGGCTCGGGAACTTGCAGTATCGTGGCTTTGATGGCCCACAGCGCTATCTCACCGTGGAAACTCCACGACATCGCTCTGCCGATATAGTGCGCCGCGCGAGAGGACAGACTTCCAGTGGAGCGAACTTCGAGAATGGATCCAGCCGGCGTTACGGCCTCGTGGCCATTGTCCACCTCAACCAAGCGAGTGGGCAGTGGAAGCGTTTCGCCGTCCGGCAGAACGATCGATTGGAAGTCCAGCGCGAGCGATGCGGTCTCATTGACGATGCCGAGTCCGACGCGGTGCACTGATTTCACCTCGCCTCTCACGATGCTACCCGCCGGCAGAATAGTCTGACCGTTCACGATTACCGGGGCAATCAGGGCGGCTTCGAAGGGCGAACCTGCCCGGCTGGCGAACGAGCCGACTGCGCTGGTCAGGCGCAGATGCATCGCAGTGCCCGCCGGCGCCTGCTGCCAAATGATCGATTGCGCGGCGAGGAGCAGCGAAAGAAGTGGCGTCACAAGATTGGACCGAGTATACCGGAAAGCCGACTCCATCGTGAATTGGCCAAATGGCGTGATTTGGAGAGTACCTCGGTACTACGTTGGCGCGTGGTTTCGCCAAAGCACAACGGATACCCGGCGTGTGAAGGCAGGCCGAACTACGCCGCATTCGAAGAGCGTAAAATAGCAGGTTGCTGTCAATCTTCTCTGCTAAAGGAATCCTATGAGCTGGCTTCGATTGTTGAAATTTCCCCTGGGGTTCGTGATGATGCTCCTGGCGCTGAATGCGCAGGATGAAACCTCTCGCGCCGTTGCCGGCGGCGGCATCTCTGTCCCGCAATGGAACGGTAAAATCGACGCCAACGAAGAGAGCGCCGGCAGAACGCTGAAAGACGCCAAGCTCACGAAAGACGGAGATACGTTCCGCGTGACCACGGGTCCGGCGGTGACCTATTGGAATGCGTCCAACAAGGCCACTGGCGATTACACCGTCAAAGCGACATTTACCGAGCCAAAGTACATGAACCTGAATAGCCACCCGCACCCGTACGGTCTTTTTATCGCGGGGAACAACCTGGGGAGCGCCGATCAGAGCTATCTTTATTGCGCTGCTTACGGCAATGGGAATTTCATCGTGCGCGGGTTTGGTCCGCGGCCGTTTCAGATGAACGACGGAGGCGACTCGAGTCCAGCCGTACACAAAGCAGCGGGAGTGGGGCAGCCGGTGACGCAGGAGATAGCGCTTTCGGTCAAAGGCGGGCACGTGCAATGCTCGATCAATGGAACCGTCGTTGCCGATTATGACAAGGCCGCGGTGGTCGCGCCTGGCAAACTGAAATCAACCGACGGCGTTTATGGCCTGCGTTTTGCGCACAACACCGAAGTGAATGTGACAGGTTTCGGAATTTCGAAGAAGTAACTATTCTCCCTTGGTGACAATGTCGAAAAGCAAAGGCGCCGGTAAATTATAGGCTGGCCGGTATGTGGAGCATCATCAGTTTTTGGCGCAAGATTAGTTGGCGACTGGGTTGCTTTCCAGGTCTGAAGTGAAATCTCATCCCGCCGTTCTGCGAGAGCCCGCCGCTCCGGTCCGTTCCCGGCGCAGTGCTTCACATCCACTAGAAATTCCCCGAGGGCAACCGAGCGCCGAAGTCGAAATAGGCGATCGAAAAGTCGCGCTTACCAATTTGCAGAAATTTTTTTGGCCCGATGCGGGGATTACTAAACGCGATCTACTCCAATACTACGCCGACATTGCGCGTTACCTGCTGCCACATCTCGCCGACCGCGCCATGGTAATGAAGCGTTACCCGAATGGAGCATACGGCGAGTTCTTTTTCCAAAAACGTGCGCCCCAGTCGCGGCCCGAGTGGATTTCCATTTGTACGATCAAACATCCATCCGCCAATTTGGTTGGCTTTCCAGTGATACAGGACTTGGCCGCTTTGTTGTGGGTAGTCAATCTGGGCACGATCGATCTGAACCCGTGGTACGCGCGGTGCGATGATGTCGATCGGCCGGACTACTTGCTGTTCGATCTCGATCCGACGCCTGGCTCATCCTTCAAACAAGTGCTCGATGCGGCGCTGGCGGTGCGCGAGCGGCTGGCGGAACTCAAGATGCCCGCTTATCCGAAAACTACCGGATCGCGCGGCGTCCACATTTACATTCCTATTGTGCGCGGCCCGGTTCAGAAAGATGTGTGGACCATCGCTAAAGCTCTTGCGCTGGAGCTAGCCGATCGGCATCCCAAAATTATTACATCGGAATATCGAATCGCCAAGCGCCCTGCAAATCGCGTTCTGGTCGACTATAACCAAAATGCATGGGGACGGACGCTCGCGTCGGTTTATTCGGTGCGACCCAAGCCGCGGGCCACGGTGTCGGCTCCAGTGACGTGGGAGGAAATCGAGCACGGGATCAAGATCCAGGATTTTCGCATCGATAACATGCTCGAACGGGTGAAGCACGTCGGCGACCTTTATCGGCCGCTACTGCTTCAGAAAAATCGCGTCAAGTTGGAGCGATTCTTGTGAGCCTTCCGATCGCCTCACCATTCCTGCCGATGGAGGCGAAGTTAACTGACCAGATTCCCATCGGTCCCGAGTGGCAATACGAGCCCAAGTGGGACGGCTTCCGCTGTATCGCGTTTCGCCACGGGCGCACCGTGGAACTGCAGTCAAGGCTGGGCAATCGCTCACGCGTTATTTTCCGGAGATGGCGGCGGCGCTCGAGGAAGTGCAGGCGAGCAAGTTTGTTCTGGACGGTGAGCTGATTGTCACCCGGGAAGGCCGGCTGTCGTTTGATGATCTGCTGCAACGCATTCATCCCGCCGCCAGCCGTGTCACGAAGCTATCCACGACACATCCCGCCCAAATGGTCGTGTTCGATTTGCTGGTGGATGACAAAGGCGCTTCCCTGCTCTCGAAGCCTCTGAACGAACGCCGCCGGCGCCTGGAAGCGTTCCACGCCGCCTATTTAGCGAATAACGATCGTGTGGTTTTATCCCGTGCCACGCGCGATCCGGCGGTTGCAAAAGACTGGCTGAAACAGCTGCGGGGACAGCTCGACGGTATCGTCGCCAAGCGAGTGGACCAGCCCTACACGCCGGGCGAGCGAACCATGCAAAAAGTCAAAGCGCTGCGTTCGGCCGATTGCGTGGTGGGCGGGTTTCGCTATGCGTCGAAGAAAAAGGTTGTGGGATCGCTGCTGCTCGGCCTATACGATGAGGCTGGTTTATTGAATCATGTCGGCTTCACATCTTCCCTGGCGGCGGGCGAGCGCAAGGCCCTGACCAAGAAGCTGGAGCAGCTCATCGAACCTCCGGGGTTCACTGGCCAGGCTCCGGGCGGCCCCAGCCGATGGAGCACGGATCGCTCAACCGAATGGGAACCGCTGAAGCCCGAACTCGTGGTTGAAGTGCAGTACGATCACTTCACTGGCGCGCGCTTTCGGCACGGAACCAAGCTCTTGCGATGGCGTCCGGATAAGGCCCCGCGTCAATGCACGATGAAACAGGTTCGCTTTGAGAGCCGGGTGCCCGTCCAGACGTTGTTAGCGAGCTGAACGCTCGCGCGCCCTTATCGCTCGCGTGCGCGCTGCTTTTTGGGCCGCTCTGCTGCTCCGCGCGCTCGAGTGTGCCTGACGCGATAGCGCAAGGCTCGAAGCGGCCTGCCTGCCTTCCCGCTTAAGAGCTCCGCTGGTAGCCCGCGACCGCCGGGGAGAAGGCGCTCGGCCCGGCGATTCCTGCCCACGAGAATAGTCGCGCGACGCCTGCGCCCGCGTCCTCTCCGAGGACCTTCCCTTCTTTGGCGGCGACAGCTTGACTCCCGCCCGCCGGGCCTTCGACAGCCCGATCGCTATAGCCTGTTTCGCGGACCGGGCCCCATGTTTCCCTTCCCGCACGTGCTCCATTTCTTCCCGAACAAATTCGCCTGCCTGTGTTGAGGGAGCTTTGCCCTCGCGAGCATCCTCACGAGCGCGCTCCAATGTCTTTTTTCCCGGCATAGTCACCTCGCTTCGAAATTCATGCAATTTGGGTTCCGCAATACATCCGTTTCATTGACACCTCCCGATGGCGGAGATACCATAAAGAGGCTCTCTGGTTCACTTGCGCGGCTCACAACGCTCAAGCATCTAACCCTCTGTGAAGCGGTATTCTGGCCGCAGGGCGACCGAGCAATCGGGAGGTTTTTCCAGTAGATGGATCTTGCGGCTATTTGTAAAACACTTCAGTACTCCGATATCGGCACATCGATTCGCGAGTCCACCTGGACCTTTCCGATCGTGGAAACCACTCACGTGATCGGGCTCTCCATCTCGGTGGGGCTGATTCTCATCACGGATCTGCGGCTGATCGGCGCCATCCTGCGAAAAAGAGCCTTCTCGGAAGTGTGGGGGCAGCTCAAGCCCTGGTTCACGGTGGGCTTCATCATTATGTTTATTTCGGGGATCCTCTTGTTTTGGTCGCAAGCCCTGAAAGCCTACCAGAGTATTTATTTTCGCGCCAAGATCGTGTTCTTGATTCTGGCGGGCATCAACGCGCTGGTGTTCGAATACACCAGCCGCCCGAGTCTTGCGGAGTGGGACACAGCGGCCGTTCCTCCGGCTCAAGCCAGACTTGCGGGGTGGCTGTCGATCGTCCTTTGGGCTGGCATTATCGCCGCAGGCCGGACCATGGCGTATAGTTTCTAGGCAGCTTCTCTTATGATGAAGGCAATTTATCCTTTCTTTCAGTGGGCCGATGGCAGTTTGGTGGGTACCACGGTACGGAACTCGCGCATCTGGTTTCCGCTGCTGGAGCTTTTTCACTTGTTCGCTCTAACCGTCCTGCTCGGGGCAACGGTGCTCCTGAGCTTGCGCCTTCTAGGTGTCGTGTTGCGAAAACAGCCGCTGCCCGAGCTGGCGCACGAACTTTCGCCATGGATGGCAGGAGCAATCACGGTTGTTCTCGCCTCGGGCATTCCCATGTTCCTTTCGGGAGCCTTGCGATATTACGGCAATACGTCGTTTCGGGTAAAGATGGTGTTTCTGTTTTGCGCCCTGGTTTTTCATTTCGCCTATTTCCGTAGAGTGGTGCGGCGCGACGAGAGCAGTCTGTCGCCGGTGGCAATCAAACTAGCGGGCATCGGAGCCCTGGTGCTGTGGTTCGGCGTTGGACTCGCCGGCCGCGGAATTGGTTTCGTCGGATAAAACGATCCCGCACGGCGCCAAAGCCGCGAAGGGGTAAACGGTCATTTTCCCAGCGGTATACCGTTCTGCTCGACGGCATTTTCCACGACGTTCTCCACCACTTCCTTGACCGCTTCCTTTACCGCATCCTTCACGGTCTCCTCCACCATCGCTGGATCGAGCTGCATACTGCCGTCGCTGCCGACGATTTCGCGCACGATAACTTCTAGGACCGGCGCGACAGGAGGAAGGTCGCGGGCCACTACTTTAGCCACCCGCTTTGCAACTTTGACCACCCGGGGCGTGTCATGTTGCGGCGCTTGCTGCGGCAGCTCCTCGCGATCCCAGTCCTCTTGAAAGGTCTTGATGAGTTGCGCCGTAATGGCGCGATCGCGAAGAATCATCCCCAGTTCGCGGCGCGAGTCGAGTTCCGCCTCGCGGAGGCTTTGGCTTCCGATGAAAACTTGAAGACCGTCCCGAATGATGGTGCGCGTATGAAGCCGCATTCCCGGCATTTTCCGTGTGGCCAATCCAGTGGTGGCGCGCTTCAAGCGGCCGATGATTCGTATCTCTACGCCCGCCTTGAATCGATCCTCTAAAAGCCGGAGCATGCTCGTATCGCTGACTTCCGGATCGTAAATGAGTAGTTGCTTCTTGGCGCCACGAATGAAGGCGGAGAGCTGGCGGCGAGCATTGGCAGGGCTCACCACAAACGCCGGCAGCCCGGGCGTGTACGACTGCCGGGTGGCGTCGGCTTCAAACAGCTTCGCTGCCTCCTGTACTGCCTTTGCATTCTTTGTGATCAACCCGAAGCTGCGGCTGTGCTCGATGTCTAGATACGTAAAGTTGAAGGCCAGGAGATATAGCTCTTTTCGATCCACGATCATGTACTTGCCGTGATACCGAGCCAAGTCGTCCGCGGTGCGGGCCACGGTGACACCGGCGCCCAGCAGACGCATTTCCAGCTTCCGCAGATTCCGTTCTCCGCCGCGGTTGGTATAGGCGATGAGCGCATGCACGAACACGCCCCGGCCCACGGCTTCAGCCAGCGCCTGCTCGATCTCGCTCCGGTCGAAGCGGAAGATGGCTATTTCGACACGGTTTTTAGCGTTACGAATCCCTTGGAGCAAGGGTGCGATTCCGTCGCCCGGTTGCACAAACAGTTTCATGGCACACCTTTTGCTCGTCAAGAGCAGGGCCATTTCCTGGGAGGGGAGCGTATGCAAAAGTATGCACAAGTACTTAGCCTTTTTCTAGTACTCGCGGTGAGCGAACCTTTGGCTTTAGCGGGAGCGAAAAAAAAGGAGGTACCCGCCGGGCGGCCGGGAGAAATTACCGGTAACATTCTAACGGTTTTGTGGCGCGAGCCGCAGAACATTCCGGCGGAGAATCTGTTTTATGGATCCGGGGGCGAAAAGCATGAGCCCCACGGTCCGTTCACCTTCCTCAGGGAGGACCTGGAGGGCACCAATCCGAAATTCGACGTGATGGACGCCGATGGAGTGAAGTGGAAGGTGAAGCTCGGTGATGAAGCGCGTCCGGAAACGGTAGCCTCGCGGTTGGTTTGGTCGATGGGCTACCACACCGATTGGGACTATTTCAGTCCGGCAATTGAAGTCCAGGAAATGCCCTCCGAGCTGCATCGCGGCCAGGAGCTGGTTGGTTCTCATGGCTCGGTCCAGAATGTGCGGCTGAAGCGGGAACCGGGCGGCGAAAAGAAAATCGGCACCTGGAAATGGCGTCACGATCCGTTCACCGGCACACGAGAATGGAACGGCCTGAGGGTGTTGATGGCGGTAATCAACAATTGGGATCTCAAAGACGAGAACAACGCCATTCACGAAAAGAAGCTTCCCGATGATGGTGAAGAGCGCATCTACGAAATCAGCGATTTGGGATCGAGCTTTGGGAAGAACGGCCTGTCGCGCGACCGGAAGAAGTCGAAAGGCGATCTGGAGTTTTACATCCGCTCCAGGTTCATCAAGAAAATTGGGCCGGATTACGTCGATTTCGCCACGCCGCGCCGGGCCGATGTGGTAGCGCTGGTCAATCCACACGAGTTTTTTAGCCGGCTGGGCCTGCGCTGGATCGCCAAGCGAGTGCCGCGTCAAGACGCCCGCTGGATGGGACAAATGCTGGCTCAACTTTCCTCTGATCAAATCCGCGCCGCGTTCCGCGCCGGAGGCTACTCGCCGCAGGAAGTCGACGGATTCACGACCGTCGTGGAGGCCCGAATCGCTCAGCTCAACAAGCTATGACGCACTACTAGCGCTAGCGTTGAGAACGCTCCGGACCAGCTCTCCCACTTTCATAAACTCGTCCAGATCGGCCGGCTTGCGGAAGTAGGCGGTCGCGCCCAGCCGGGTTGTTTCCAGCCGGTCGACGGGCGAATCAGACGAGGTCACGATCACGATCGGGATGTTGCCGCAGCGGCTATCTCGCATTCGCTTGAGGACCTCGTGTCCGGACCGTTTGGGAAGATTCAAATCCAGGAGCAGAACATCCGGGCACGGTATGTCTCGGTTGGAATCCATTTCCTCGATCAGGTGAAAGGCTTTCTCACCGTCCTCGACGATCCACATGTCGAAATCTTGCAGATAAGTGTTTAGAGACTGCCTGACGATGTAGGTGTCAGCGGGATTATCTTCGACCAGGAGCACGATGCGGCCGCCCAGCTTCTCGGGTGGGCTGGTCGTGCTCACGGCAGCAGAACAATCTGAGCACGCGCGCGTCGGTGTGTTTCAGCAGCTTCCATTTTCAAATGCGGAGCGCGCAAACCGGGCGGATTGCACGAACATAGTTGGACTCACATGCGCGAATTTAGTTTCAAGGAGTTTCGCAACGCTCACTCCGCCACGATCGCCTGCGGCTCGACGGTTTCCTCCCGTCGGAACTGTATCTCGTACAATTCTGAGTACAGTCCACCCAGTTTGAGCAGTTCCTCGTGATTGCCGCGCTCGACGATCGAGCCATCTTTTACGACGAAAATCACGTCAGCCCGCCGGACGGTGGAGAGCCGGTGAGCGGTCACGATGGAAGTCTTGCCTTCCATCAGGCGATCCAGCCCTTCAAATACCAGCTTCTCGGATGCCGCGTCCAGACCGGAACTGGTTTCGTCCAGGATCAAAATCGGCGTGTTGCGTATAATCGCGCGCGCGATCGCGATGCGCTGGCGCTCGCCGCCGGACAGCGTGACGCCGCGTTCCCCAACCATCGTGTTGTAGCCCTGCGGCAGCTTTTCGATGAATTCGTTCGCGTTGGCCAGCTCGGCTGCACGTATTATCTCGGTGCGGCTGGCTTCCGGTTTCCCATAGGCGATATTGTTCCAGATCGGCTCGCGAAAGAGCAGCGTCTCCTGGAGCACGAAGCTGATCTGCTGGCGCAGCGATTTCTGCTGCCAGTGGCGGACGTCCTGGCCATCGATCTTCACCGCGCCGGCAGTGACGTCATAAAAGCGCGGGATGAGGCTCACGATGGTGGTCTTGCCGGCTCCCGTAGGCCCGACTAAAGCGGCCACCTGCCCCGGCTCGA
>Ga0182024_10018354_pt1 | contig 13036 bp, 34 predicted proteins | sample P32metaG_FD_120480 | JGI IMG/M metagenome (GOLD analysis project Ga0182024, IMG submission 120480) | Permafrost microbial communities from Stordalen Mire, Sweden - P3-2 metaG (Illumina Assembly) | ecosystem: Environmental > Terrestrial > Soil > Wetlands > Permafrost | place: Sweden: Stordalen...
CGCCGCCAGGGACGCCGCCAGGGAATCTCAGCGCAAGCGCCTCGATTCCTGGGTCGAGCGTTTCATCGCGGACGGCACGATTCCGACCGTCGTTATCCCCGAGGGGGTAGCGAAATGAGGCGGGCCGCACGCGAGCGGTTCTCCTTCTATGCCGACCTGGCGTGGGGCGTGCTGTTGTTCACGCTGCTCGCCGCGGCTGTGTGGAGGGCCGCAACGTGATCGACTACCCGCAACTGATCGACCGCGCGCTTTCCGACGAGGCAACGTTGGCGCGCGCGAACGAGCTTGCCGCGCAGCAATCCGCCGAAAGCTACCGCCGCTCGCACGAACGCGACGGCTTGCGCGTTTCCGACGCTGGCGAGTGCGTTCGCCGCACCTGGGCGCGCGTTCACGACGCCGAGGATATTCCCGAAAGCCCGCGCGGGCTGCGAAAGATGCGGGACGGCGCGCGCTCCGGCGTGGAAACGGCCTGCCTAATTGTCGCCGGCATCGAGCGCTGGCATCCCGAGTACGGCGCGCGCTGCGAGGTGGACGTTACCTACGATAACATTCCCGGTCACGCCGACGTTATCGTGTATACCGCCGGGCCGAAAGCCGTCGAGGTTGTGGAGTGCAAGCGCACGGGAGGATACTGGGCGCCCACCAAAGCGAACCCGCAAGGCCCAACGCCTGAAACGAAGGCGCCCTGGTATATAACCCAGGCTTGCGCGTATGCTGCAGGCGTCGAAGCGGAAACGTTCGTTATCCTCGTTGACACCCCGGCCGATCACAACACCGACCTTCGGCAGTTCCGGTACTACACCGACGAATGGCGCTTCGATGCGGCGGCCGATTATGCGCGGTTGAGCGCGGCGCTCGATGACGAGCCGCCCGAAGGTGACGCTCAGGAAGGCTTCCGTTGCGTGAGTTGCCGCTTTAGCAATTGCCCGCGCAACCAAAACCCGCTGCGGCCCGAGCCCGACGTTGCCGCGCAACTTGAAAGGTCGCTTTCGCCAGCCGCGCAACGCGACTTAGACGACATTCGCCGCGACGCCTCACACGCCGTAATGTTTGGAGAGAACGCCTGAAATGACAGAGTGGCAAGGATACATCGTCGTTTTTTTCCTCGGATACATAGCCTCACTGCTAACCGCTATCGAGATATTGCTGAGGTCAAAATAATGCAAACCTACGAAGAAGGCGGCGCGCTTGCCGTTGTTGATACGTCCGCGCCGCTAGCGCTGCCGGTCGTTACGCCCGAAGAAGCGAAAGCCGCGATGGCGCAGTACCTCGAACTGTGCGAATCCGTGCTTGGCCCTGACGACTACCAAGAGTTTTCACAGAAGCAGAAGGTCAATGGCCAATGGGTTTGGGTGAAGAAGAAGTTCAAGAAGAAGTCGGCCGTGAAGAAGCTGCAGACGTTCTTCGGCGTTGAGGTGCAGATCAAGTCAACGACGCGCGACGAGCTTGGCGAGGGCGCCTACGGCTTCCGCGTTGTGGCAACCGCTACGGCGCGCAATGGGCGCGTGGTGGAGGCTACCGGCGCCTGCTCGACGCAGGAGGAACGCTTCGAGGGTAAGCCTGCCGGGCGTTCGTACCATGATATTCTTTCGACGGCCGAAACGCGCGCGACGAATCGAGCCGTGATGAATTGCATCGGCGTTGGCGGGGGCGAGGTGACCGCCGACGAGGTGAGCCGCGAAAAGACGCCGGCCGCGCCGCGTAACGCCACGCCCGCCGCACCACAAGCGCCGCGTGACGAGGATACGCCCGAAGCGCGAGCCGCAGGCGTGCGCGCGGTTCACGCCCTGGCGCGCAAGCACGGCGTCGATCTCGATTCGCCCACCTCGCCGTATCGCAAAATCTTAATCGAACACTTCGACATCTTCTGCGACCCCGAAGTCGAGGTTTCCTCGAAGGCGCTGACGGCGCCGGAACTGCGGGAGCTTTACCGGCTCGTGACGGAGCACATCCGCGAAGCAGCGAGGGGCGCGGCATGAGCGTCTACGAGCGCCGATTAGAGCGCGAACGCAACGAACGATGGTACGGGCCGTGGAGCGAAACGCGGAAGGCGATCATCGCCGCTAAAGGCTCCACCGAGGGCGTCGTTGAGGAGCGCGGCTTCGACCTTCACGCGGGGCTAGAACCGTGAGCGCGCACACTCTCCTGGTTGGCGGGCTGTGCGTGCTGGCGCTGGCGATCGTGGTTTGCGCGATTTTGGACGGCTTGCGCGCGTGGCGAGCGAAATGAGTGCCGACGACCTGAGCGCGCCAAATTTCGACGCCGTGATTTGCGCCGACGTAGATGGCGACTACCGCGACGTGGTGGTTCACCGCAACGCGACGGATACCGTAGCTTTCCATTCGCCGCTCGTCAACGGCTCAATTCACTGCGACATCTGCGAAAAGCCTGGCACCAAGGTTTGGCTGGAGGGCTGCACTCATGACTAACGACCCAGAGGGCGAAAGAATGAACGGCGGCGAGATGCGCGTTATTGAGGCTGACAGCAAAACCCGCCGACCGCCGAGGCTTTCGTGGCTCGTATGCCTCTTTTGGGGCCATGAGTGGGCGCGACTTTACCGCAAGATTAATCCAGAAGCGCTTCACCCCGTCCTCCCGATAGAGCAACTCCCCGCAACGATGCGCCACGATTGGCTGGAGTTGCAAGCCAACCCCGCGCTTCTACTTAGTCCGTTCCATAAGTGCTTGCGCTGTCACGCGATAAAGGAGTTCTGCTGATGAATAACCGCCGCGCTCGCTACCTACGCCGGGAGCGAATTTTGAACGCCTTCGCCATCCTTGCGTTGCTGGCGGTATCAACGTTGGCCGCGATCGTATGGCCGAAATGATTGCCGGGTTCGCCTACCACGGCGGCTCGATCGCGTGCCGCCCATGCCAGCGCCGCCGCAAGTTTGAGTGGAGTTCCGTCGTGCCGTCCGAGGTCGCCGCCGGCCTGGCCTGTAGTTTTTGCGGTTCGCCCTTGGTGGCACCGCTGGAGTTCGTCCCGCCTAAACGCGCCATTGAACCTTGGCTGCTACGCTAACCACCACGCTATGAAAGGAACCCTATGAAGCCGATTCTTCTTGCCTTCGCCGCCGCGCTTGCGATCGCAACAGCCGCCCCAGCACGAGCCGCCACCGAATACGTCCTCGAATGGACGAACTACAATCCGTACTATACCGAGGTTGTCGGCGGCCCGTTCGACTCGTCGCGAGAGTGCTACGCCATTCTCGACCAAGAAGGCTACCGGCCTGGAGGGAGTTATTCGTGCCGGATGATCTGGGTTTGAAGTATTGACGCGCCAACCGCGCGGGGAGTAAAATAGGCGTAGCAGCGAGACGGTCCCCGGCCAGGGACGCCACGCAGCGACACTCAGGGCGCAGGTTCTACTTAGGGAAGTCCTGAGCCCATTGTAAGAACCGCGCCCAGGGAAGCGTCAGAAGCTGCAAAGATTCTTTCGAACCTCCCTCGGCAACGGGGGAGGTTTTTGTGCAGAGTCCACCTCGATACGCATACGTCGCTTGCGACCTCTGTGAACCATGCGAGCATAGCGCCAAAAAGCGGAAGCGGCGCAGGCTCCCCAAAACTCCAGAAATAGCCGCAGCGCGCGTGGTAAACGAGCTTCTGGTACTCCGTAAAACCCACGGGGACCAAGCATTTGCCGAAACGCTTGCGATCATGGAGCGCGCTCTGCGTGAACCTGTCGCGGCGTGAATCCCCAGCAAATCTTAGTCGAGTTTTACCTCGCTCTTGAAAAGGCAACGGGCCACGGCAATATCGAGAAGGCGCGAGCCGCGGCGCGGGCGATCGGCTGCAAGTTCACTAACTCCGAGTCTTCCGCTTGGCTCAAACCGTTCATAGACGCTGCCAGTAAACGGCAGGATGAACGGCAGCCATTCGGCAGGGCGGACGGCAGGGGAATCCCCTCGTCAACGGCAGGTGACCTCGGCAGCATAAACGGACTCACGCGCGGGAATTGTATCCCTGTTAAATTACCTACCGTTCCTAATTCCCAAGTAGAGCCTAACGGCTCTACACACAAACCAAAACGAGCACCATTGCTTCCCCTCGAGGCCGAGGAACGAAAAGCTCGAGACACCATCATCGCCGCGATCGAGCCGGAGCTTCGGCCAGCACTGCGGGGGATGACGTGGACGGCGTGGCGCCAGCGAAACGGGCGAACGTGCATGGACATGGCGAAGGCTGGCGTTACGCCTCAGCAGGCGTACGAAGCATGGCGGGACCTGTCCGAGGAGCGGGGCGAGAAGATTTACACCATGCGATGGGTCCAAGAGCGCATCTCTCGAGGCAACGGCGCGGCACCAAAGCCGCGCTACGACCCGAAGAACGGCTGCGACTGCACCCTCCCCGTGGCCGACTGCCTCCGGCTACACGTTGACGACGGCGGCCCGGAGTGGATTGTCGATATAATCGCCAAGCAACGCGCGGCCGGCGTTTACAGCGGCTCGATACGGACACCTCTGGCGGCCTCTGCGCCGTGATTAACCCGATTGACGATGAAGAACCCCTCTTTCCCGATGGCGACCCATTGGTGGCCCTGGAAGCCCCCGCAAAAGGTTACTCCGGCAAGGCGGCCTGGAAGGCCACCGAGGGATTGCGAATCGAGGATACCGACGCCTGGATGCTTCGCAATCCTACGGCGGCTCAGGAAATACTCAAAGGTGCGCGGATGGTTACCGGGGACCAGGAGATTGGCAAGTCTGACATTCGCTTCGGTGCCATCCCAATCACGCGCCACCTCGACCCGCGCCGCTATGGAACCGGCCTGGCAGCGGTGACCGCACACATGGGAGAGATTCGGCCGGGTGAGCTTGTCGTAGTCGGCGCGCGCGAAGGGCACGGAAAGTCTGCGTGGGCCGAGATGATGGCGCTTTCTAACGCCCGCGACTTCAAGGTCCTCTACGTTACCTTGGAGATGACGCCAGAGGAAGTCCGCGATCGAATGCTCGCCAAAAAACTCGCGTGTTCGCTTGAGCAATTGGAGCGGGAACAGAGGGAACAGAGCGGGCGCTATAAAGCGGTGACGGCGCTCATCGGGAGTTTTGACCTGCTGGTATGGCAACCCGAAAAGAAGGACCGAAGCATTGGCGGGATTATGAAGCGCGCGGTGGACGTGAGCGCGGCCATGCTGTTTATCGACTACACGCGGCGTATAGGTGGATGGAAGCCCGGCGACACAGCAGGCGAGATCATGGATACGCTTTCGGAATTCGTGCGTTCATCCTCCATAACAACGGTACTCCTAGCGCAGTTGAACCGGGACGCCGCGGGGCGCAAACCCACAAACGCAAACTTCCAAGACTCGGGGAAAATAGAGCAAGCCGCAGACCGTTGCATTTTGCTCCACCGACCGTTCTTAGGCCAGCCCGCTCAGGATAACGTCTGCGAGATAGTGGTTAGCAAGAATCGCCAAGGTCCGTGCTTCAAGGCGCACAGCTTTTGGAACGGCGCGACGATGAGCTTCGCCTCGATGGATGAGCGCGACGAAATGATGGTCCAATGCTGCAAGAAAAAACGCAAGGGAGACGACGATGACTAGTAGAGAGGCGCGGTTTTGGAAGTTTGTTGAACCGATAATGGACGACCGGGGCTGTTGGGAATGGCGCGGCAACAGGGACTCAAAAAATTACGGTCGGCTGATCTTTCAACACGAGCGTATATTCGCCCACAGGTTCTCGTACGGCTTGCATGTTTCTGACCCTGGTAACCTGTGCGTGCTCCACAAGTGCGACAACCCGCCGTGCGTGAACCCCGCACATTTATTCCTCGGCACGAAAGCCGACAACAATCGAGACCGCAAAGCCAAAACTAACTACGCTGTCGGCGTTAACAACCCGCGAGCCAAGCTAACGCAGCATCTAGCCGACGAGATTCGGCGCCTTAGGCGCGATGGGTGGAAGTACGCGGCCCTGAGCCAAATGTTCAGTATATCTCAGGCAAACGTATCCTATATTGTTAACGGACGGTATTGGAGCCACGAATGAAAATGCAGAAGATAACCGCCGCGGGCGAACCGATGTGGGAGATTTACGATGCGAGCGATTCCTGGGTGGCGTCGTTCGTGAAGGAGTCCGACGCCCTACTGTTCGTCGCCTCGAAGGCGAAAAACAACGCGGCGCGGGTTGACCCGGACTACCGGTAGGGATTGACCAGCCGAATCTCTTGTGAGACACTAGCGGCCGGAGGAATTGCTTTTGAATCAACAAACCATTCACGCCGTGAACCAGTGGGCGGCGCAGGTCCAAACCGCGCTCGTGAAGATTGCCCCGGTAGCCTGGCACACGCTCGTCGCGGTGAAGCAAGCCGACAGCATCGGGTATCTCATTTCTGGCGGCGCAGGGTTAGTTTTCTTTGGCCTAACCGCTATCGTTGCCGCGATTTTTATGTTTGTGCTTATTGGCAAAGCAGCGCCAGGAGCCGACGACACCCTAACTGGATTCGCCGTATTTTGCTTTATATTGGGCGCAATAGCCACTTTGGTGTCCCTGGGATTTGCATTCGCGCTCGTCACCGATTACTGGATTTGGATTGGCGCGTTCCATCCCGATCTCGCAGTCGCGCACGACATTATCCAGAAGGCGCTTGGCCAATGAGGTCGGTTGACCCGCGCACGAAGATGCGCTCCCAGCGTTACACCGTTCGCGAGGATGCGGCGCTGGAGCGCGGCGCCAAGCGGGCGCGGCAAACCGTGGCCGACTTCATCCGCTCGGCCGTCGCGGAACGAATCGCGGGGCAGGCTACCAGCCGTGGCTAGCGCGGAAGCCGCACGCTGGGAGGAGGGAACGCCGTGAAAGCTCCGGCATGGCCGCTTCCGGCGTGGTTCGCAAACGCTCACGCCCTCTCCGACCGCCTTCTGGCCGCGAAGCTTCGGCGGCAGGCGACGGAACTCGTAGACGCCGCGCGCAGCGAGGCCGTGCGCTACCAAAACCGCGACTTCGATTCTCAGGCCGAGCGCGCCGTACTTCTCGAAGCCGCTCACCGTTTGATGACCCCCCGAGAGAGCGATGAGCGGGAAACGGGAGGCAAATGAAACGCATATTTTTCGGCGTCGCGCTTTGGTTCAGCGTGATGGTTGCGATGGGTTCGTGCGCCTACGACACAATGGAACGCAAGGCGTGGCCGGTTGGCCTAACTATAGGCGATTCCATCTTTACCGTTATCTTTTGGCCGTTTCAGATCGGTTGGGACTTCGCGCGGCCCGACAATTGCGGCATCAACCCGCCGCCGCCCCCAACGGCAGGCGATACGCGGTCGGCCAAATGAAGGGAACCTCCGCGGGGCACCCGGGCGAGGGTGGACCGTGATGGATAAGCCGAGCCTTACACCTGGCGCGAGGGGGGCGGCTGAGGCGTATTGCGACCGCAACTTCCCGAGCATTTCGTGGAGCTACGCAACGCGGCGCCAGGCCGAGGAGGCGTTCAGCGCAGGTTACTCTGCTGCCCTTTTGCCGCCGACACCGGAGGAGATTGAGGCGGCGTGGCGCGAGTTTGATTTTTCCAACAACGAGGACATGGGGCGAGCTATTTCCGCTTTTCTTCAGGAGCGCAAGCGATGACGGAACCGGAACTAAAGGCGCAAATCGAAGCGTTGCTTCCAGCCGATGGGATGTTCCACTTCCGCGCGTTCGATATTCCGCAAAATGCTGGCGGCTATCGAGTCGGTCCCGGCGGGTATACACCGCTTCGGTGTTGGCCCGGCGACGTGCGAGTTGGCATCGCGATTTTCGACCATAAGGGTATAGCTATCCAACAAGCCGCGATTGAAACGGCTGGAGCAGAAGCGTTAGATGACAAGACGGTCGCGAGCCTCCGTCACGTCATCGACCTTCTTGTGCAAGCCGTGGCCGATAACAGAGACATCGAAGGCGGCGAACAAAAGCCGAAAGTTTACCTGGCCGAGCCAACGCTAGAAGGAGAGACAAGGTGACCCCATCTGAGAAACTTTACTACCGCCTTGCGCGGCTTCAACCGAACAAGGGCGATCCTCCGACGCTGCGCTTGCTGTTGTCGCGGGCCGAGATCGCGCTCATCCTTCCGGCGCTGAAAGCGCACTACGGCGTGTCGGAATACTTGGGAGTGCCGGAAAATGGCTAGCACCCCTCCCACCCCCAACTCGTCGGAAAACAAGGCAGCGTCGGCATCAGAGGTCGCGCTGCTCAACGAGAAGCACGCGCTCTCTCCCAGAGCCAGCGAACCCAGTCTTGAGGAGCGGCTGCGCGAATACGCAAAACGCTGGCCCGAAGCGAACCTCGCGCTCATCCGCGAAGCAGCCGCGACCATCGAATCCCAAGCCTCGGAGCTTGCCGCCCTTCGCGCTAACATCGCCGAGCTAGGGCGGGAGCTTTTCACGGGCGAGAAAGAGGCAGAGCTTGTACGGTTAAGGGGGCTCGAAAGCCGAGCGAAAGAATTGACCTCGATAGAGTTCGCGTTGGAGGTCGCAGCAAAACTCACCTGGACGATTCGCGCAGGCCCGAAAGCGCCGCTCGAACCCGACCATCTTAGCAACGCGGAAGAGTTGCGAGACGCTATCCGCGCCATACTCTCGGAGGAAACCCAGTGAGTGTCACCGTTCAGCGAATCGAGGTCGGCTACGAGTACGGCTGCGCTAAGTGCGGGCGCTGGTTCAGAGTCTTTCAAAACTTTATGCACCACGAATGCGTAGGCAACCCATGACTCGCCCCTCTGAAGCGGAAGTCTTCTCAACGCCCAACCAAACCCCGCTCCCGCCGTGCCCGGTCTGCGGCGAAACGCTCGTCATCCGTTACAGCGGCCCGCTTCCCGGTTGTCCGCAGGGCATCAGTACGGCGGTCTGCCCGACTGACCCGACGCACAACTTCGGCGGCGCGCAAACCGAAAGCGCACCGGCGGAAGTGAAGCCGATTGCCGAGCTTGTGGCGCAAGCCGCGAGGGTTTGCGAAGCTCGCGGACACGGCGGCCTTTGGCCGTGCAAGGAAAACTGCATCGTTTGCGGCCTCGCCGAAGCATTGGAGTCCCAGGCCGAGCGCATCGCAGAGTTGGAAGCCTCGCTCGCCGCGATAGGTAGCGATACCGTCGAGGGGAAGCGCATCGAAGAATCGGAGAATGAGAATGATTGACCCGACTGCTATCGAGGAGCCTATCTTCCTCGAACGTTTGAAAGAGGTCGCGCGTTGGCTCTATTCGCTTGATACCGAGAACGCCACCGCTGCCCGCGACGAAGTGCTTGAGGCAATCCGCCGAATCGAATCCCTAGAAAAAGAGAACTCAACTCTGCCAGCCAAAATCGCGGAGATAATCAACGCCGGGATAGACGACGGGACGTTTCGGGAGGCGCTTCTCAATGCCGAGCGCATCGCAGAGTTGGAAGCAAACGCCACGAAAGTCGCGCTTGGAGCCGCCCGCGCTATCCACGAAGGCACTTCTGCCGAGCGCATCGCATCGCTAGAAGCGCGGCTGCAAAAAGTGCGGGCTCTGTGTGAGCGGTGGGAATCGTGGGCGTTCGAGGCCGCGAAAGAGCGCGTCACGGCCAGCGCCGCGCAAGACGTCCGCGCACACGCACAGGCGCTTCGGATGGCGCTAGAGGGGACACAGCAATGAGTGGAGGCTGGACTCGCACTTACGCGATGTACGTCCTCGCCGGATTGTGCCCGAACGGTTGCGGCGACACGCTGCAAGAGTAAATGACCGCCGATGGGCCGCGCACCTTTTGCGACTTCGAGGAGGGTTGCTGGTTCGGCCCGAGCCGACAACGCGCCGAGGAGATTCTCACCCCTAGCCCCCTGCCAGCTACGAGAGAGGAACAGTAAGATGCCGAACGGACACTACACCGAAGATATGCAAAGCGACGCGGAGGAAATCGCGCGTCTGCGAAAGCGGTTGCGCGCGGTTATCTTTCTCTGCGATGGAGCGGACGAGATGGGGCAGCATCTCCTTTCAGCGGACGTGCGCGCCGCAGCGGAGGAGCCAAAGTAATGGAGCAGCCCCTACAGCCGGAGCGGAAAACCTGTATGCGTTGTGAGAAGAAGCCGCGTCATCGGTCGCACACGGGCGGTTCGAAATACTGCGATGGCTGCCTCGACACCATCACCTGCCTCGGCAAAAAAGAGCTTCGCGAGTTGAAGGCGTCGTGTATCGAGCCTTCCGATTACACGGGCGAGGATATTCCGCACCGAAGGAGCTTTATACCATGAGCAATCAGCCCCTACAGCCGAGAAAGGAAAGCCGATGCGCTGGACTATGACAACGCCGGGTTACGGTTACGCATACGCTTGGCGCAATGGACCTCGATGGTCATTGGACCATCTGCGTCACGGACGCATCCTCGGGTTTTTAAGGACGCTTTGGTTTACGCTCGTCCTTGGTCATATCAGCGAATCGTGCCAAGAATGCGGGCGACCGTATCTGCTGTGGTGGGCTGACAACGAACTTTATGATGCTGTAACCGGGCTCGGCGCAAAAGGAGGCTCTACTCCAGGGCTTTTCTGCCTTGATTGCTTTGACCGAAAGGCTCGCGAAAAAGGCATTCGACTTCGCTGGAAACCGGAGTCAGCATGAGCAATCAGCCCCTACAGCCGAGAAAGGAAAGCCGATGACCGTTGATTTTACCGCACGCGAAGCCGAGTTGCTGCGCGACCTCACGCTCTCAGCCCTCGCCGGTCGCGGCATGGGGAACAAGTATACCGACGACCAGCTTCGCGCCGCGAAAGAGAAGCTCAACGACGCACTAAAGGCGGAAGCATGAGCGATTCCCCCCTATCCGCATCCGAGCTTGCCGAGATTGCGAAGCGGGCCGAAACCGTGACTCCGCTTGCCGATTGGAGAATGGAACGGCTGCGGCGCGACCTCGAAGGCGTAGCGAAGGCGGAAATCATGGGGTGGAAAGCGGACCTCACTTGGGACGAAGTAGGCGCCCTAGTCTTAGCGATTGACGATTATCGCGAGGACGTTCCTCGCCTCGTCGCCACCATCGAAGCTCGCGACGTGGTGGAGCAGGCGCTCTCGAACGCGCTCACGACGGCTAACGCAACTCTCCAACGCCTGGCGGAGCCCGATGAGGCGGTGGTGGAAGCGGCGGCGGAATCGTTGTGGTTCTCGATAGACGATGGCTTGACTGACGAACAGGTCGCGCCGTGGGCCGACGTTGACCCGAACGAGAAGGTCGTCTTGCGAGCGCAGGCCCGCGCCGCAATCAAAGCAGCCACAGCGATGGCAGGGGAGGCGAGATGATGGACGACAAACCGGAAGTTCACACCGATTCAGACCACGCTTTTCATAAGGACCTTTGGCGAACCCTTGTGCTGCTTGCTATCGACGGCAGAGAGCGCCCCGTGTATTTCGTAGTCGAGGGCCTCGCAACATACCCCGGTGAGACTAGCCGTGATGAGCACGAACGGTACTTTTTCGAGGAGCATACTTGTCCGACAAACTTTATCGGCGGCGACGTTGTGGCACTCTACGAGGACGGCGACCGTGACCCGCATGGAGCCTTTAGGTTTGTTCGTTCGGTGTGGATGCCGCAGCGGTATCTTGACGCCAAGAAAGAGCAAGAGGAGCGCCGACACAATATCGGGTGGAATCCCGAGGACGTAATCGAGGAGTTGTTTCCCGAACTCTTAGCGATGGCAGGTGCGGAACACGCAAGCGCAGAGGGACAGTGTTGGCAAGCCTTTGTGCCCGGCCCGGCGGCGTACAACCCACGCGAACGTGGCGGCCCGTTTTGGTGGCGGCGAGGAGGAATGAAGCCACGGTGAAGGAGGATTACCCGCCTGCGATGCAGCGGGCGATCGACGCCGCGATTCGCCGCGGTGCCGAGGAGTACGTTGACGAAGGCGCCAGGACGCGCGTCGCGCTGAAAAGCGGCAAGCCGCTGAAAGTGCTCCCGTCGCCGAACCAAAGCGCGCCACCGTTCGCCACCGCTATGCCGCGCGCGAAGGGCCGGGTCGCACCGTCGCCCTACAGAAGCGCGCTCGAGCAAGCCTACGCGGAGCGGTTGGAACTCCAGCGGATTGCCGGCGAAATCCTATGGTGGCTTTACGAGCCGTGGCGCTTTAGCCTCGGTGGCGGCGCTTGGTACAAAGTTGACTTCGGCGTGATGCTTCCTGGCGGAGAGCTGGAAGCGATCGAGGTCAAGGGCTTCTGGCGGGAAGCGGCGCGTTTGCGTATAAAGGTCGCCGCGTCGAAGCACCCGCTAACGTTCAAGGCCGTAACGCGCAAGGACGGCGAATGGAGTGAGGAGCACTTTTGAGCAACGTCAACCGGCGCCTAGCGCGCCACGGAGGAATAGAAACCTTGGATAATCGAGTAGGCCAGCCGCAAGTGAGCGCGCCGCGGCAAATGTCAAAAGAGGAGGAGCGCGTCTCGCTTTCGGTCGCGATACTCCAGACGATTAAAGTGGACGAGCACGAGGAGGAAGCCGCGGTGCTGGCGCTTCGTGCGACGGCGGCCGGAATCGTTGACAGCTTCCTGAAGGCGACGGCGGACTACGATAAGGCGTGGCAGGCCGCGAAACCAGCGGCGACGGCGTGAGCACCGGCAAGAAGCACCTCCCGCTCGTCGAGCCCGAGGCCGCGCCAGCCCCCGTCGCGGAAGCCGACCAGCTTTGCCGGTGCGGAGTGCGCCGCGGCGACCACTTCCAGGTTATCAGCGAGATCGCGTTCTCGCCGTTCAACACGCCGAAAATTAAGTACCTGCTCGGGTGCCCTGGCGCAACGTTCGAGGAAGCGAAACCGTGACTGTCGAGGAGTACCGCGGCGCGGTTGGGAGGCGGATGTTACGGCGCGAAATCTACCGCCACCCCCGCACGCCAGGGAGCAGCATCGGGCACTTCGTCATCGTGGATTGGTCGAAGCGCACGCGAGGTCCAGGCGCTATGGCTGCTGGTGCTGCACGCCAATCGTTTGCCGCATCGCCTCGTTTGCCAGACCCTTAAACTGGAAGTGCGAGAATCCCATCGCGGATAGCATAGCTTCGGCAAGTGGGGCTCCGGGCGCGCCACTCAAAGCGTACTGCGCTAGGGTTCCCGGGTCCCATTTGCCATCCGCCTTCTTGGTGGGGAAAGA
>Ga0182024_10018355_pt1 | contig 13036 bp, 8 predicted proteins | sample P32metaG_FD_120480 | JGI IMG/M metagenome (GOLD analysis project Ga0182024, IMG submission 120480) | Permafrost microbial communities from Stordalen Mire, Sweden - P3-2 metaG (Illumina Assembly) | ecosystem: Environmental > Terrestrial > Soil > Wetlands > Permafrost | place: Sweden: Stordalen...
GAGCTGCTGTTCAAGACGGTTGGCATCGACCGCTGCCTCTTCGGCTCCGAGAAGCCGGGCACAGGGTCGGTGCGCAACCCGGAGAACGGCCGCTGGTTCGACGACGTCCGCCTCCTGATCGAGGACATCGACTGGCTCAGCGACGGGGATCGCAAGGCGATCTTCGAAGAGAACGCGAAATCGATCTTCCGCCTCCCGGTCCCGGAGTCCTAGGCAGGCGGGAAGACGGGATCGGTCGACCCATGTCCGCTGCGGCTACGACCTGCGCCCGACGTTGACGATCGTTGAACGCGGGGAGGAGGCGCGACGGCCGTGTCCCTGAGTGACGTCATCTGGGAGCCGCCGGAGGCGCTCGTCCAGTCCTGCGGGCTCACGCGGTTCTTTCGGTTCCTGGAGCAGACTCGCGGGCTCCATTTCGACGGCTACCTCGACTTCTGGCGCTGGTCGGTCGCTGACCTTGACGCGTTCTGGGGGGCTGTCTTCGAGTTCGAGGAGATCCTTCACGACGGCGACTCCTCGGTTGTGCTGGCTGACGCATCGATGCCTGGTGCACGCTGGTTTCCCGACGTTCGGCTCAACTACGCGGAGCATCTGATGCGGCGCTCGCTGGGGGGAGAGACGGCGATCGTGTACGAGGCCGAGGACGGATCGGTGCTGGAGATGTCGTGGGCCGAGTTGGAGCGGCAGGCCGGCGCGCTGGCGGCGACGCTGCGGCGCCTCGGCATCGCGCGCGGTGACCGCGTCGTCGCGCTGATGCCGAACTGCCCGCAGGCAGTGATCGCGCTGATTGCGTGTGCCAGCGTTGGCGCCGTCTGGTCGGTGTGTTCACCGGAGTACGGGCTGAGCGGGATTGTCTCGCGCTTCGAGCAGCTCGAGCCAAAGCTGCTGATCGCGGTAGACGGCCACCGCTGGAACGGACGCGATCATGACCGCAGCGAACAGGTCGCAGCCCTGCTGGCGGAGCTGCCGACGATTGAGCACCTGCTCTGGGTGCCGCAGATCGCTGCCGACACCCCTGCGCCGAGTGGGCCGCCGGTGACAGCGTGGTTGGACGCCACTGAAGGCCACGAGCCGCTGACGTTCGCGCGTGTCCCGTTCGACCACCCGCTGTGGGTGCTGTTCTCGTCCGGGACCACCGGCGTGCCGAAGGGGATCGTGCACGGGCACGGCGGGATTGTGCTCGACCACCTCCGCGCGGGCTCGCTCCAGTTCGACGCCCAGCTCGGTGAGCCGACCCTCGTGGTCGCGACCACGAGCTGGATGGTTTGGAATGTTCACGTTTCGGGGCTTCTCGCCGGCGAGAGGCTGGTGATCCTCGGTGGCAATCCAATGTCGGAACTCGACCGGATCTGGCGGGTGACGGCCCAGCAGCGCGTGGGGCGTCTCGGGATCGGTGCCGGATACATCCTCGCATCGATGAAGGCCGATCTCCGGCCGGCGGAGCAGTTTGATCTCTCGTCGCTGCGCCAGATCGGCCCGGCCGGCTCGCCGCTACCTGCTGATGGGTATCACTGGATCTCGCAGCGCGTCAGCACGGAGGTCTGGCCGGCGGCTGGAAGCGGGGGAACCGACGTGTGCGCCGCCTTCGTCGGTGGCGTGCCGATTCTGCCGGTGCGGGCGGGTCGGATGCAGGCAGCATGCTCCGGGGTGGCGGTCGAGGCGTGGGGAGAGGACGGTCGGCCCGTGCCTCCGGGCACGCTGGGCGAGATGGTCATAACCAAGCCGATGCCGTCGATGCCGCTCTTCCTCTGGGGCGACCGCGATCATCGTCGTCTCAAGGAGACGTACTTCTCGCTCTTCCCGCAGGCCTGGCGACAGGGCGACTTCATCGAGTTCGACACTGATGGCAGCTGCAACATCCCGGGGCGCTCCGACTCGACGCTGAACCGCCGCGGGGTGCGGATCGGGCCGGCGGAGCTCTACTCCGTCGTGGAGCGCTTTCCTGAGGTCACCGAGGCGCTCGTCGTCGGCGCCGAGCTCGGCGACGAGTACTACATGCCGCTGTTCATCGCGGCGGTAGAGCACGTCGACGAATCCGACCTGCGCACACGCGTCGTCGCTGCGATCCGCGATGCGCTCTCACCGCGTCACGTACCCGACGAGATCATCTTCGTGCCCGGGATCCCGCACACCAAGACGGGCAAGAAGCTCGAGGTGCCGATCAAACGGCTCATCCAGGGAGTCTCCGTCGAGGAGGCCGCCGACGCGGGCTCAATCGACCGGCCCGAGCTCCTCGAGGTGTACGCGGGACTGATCGCGCATCGTCGCGCTCCGGGTGCGTAGCCGGCGACGCCACTCCTGATGGGCCGGGCAGACCCCGCCGCGCGCCAGCATCGCGCCCGCTCTTGCGAGCCGGGCGCGCGGCCGGCGCAGCGCTCGCGCGTGTGTTGCGCGTCGACGGCAATCAAACTGGCTGAGACGGATTACTGAGTACTGCTTACCCGCCGGCAGACGGGGTCGTACGCGAGAAGAGCGGCGTTGCGCGAGCGAGTCGCGCCGAGGTTATCCGTAGACCCTGACGAGGGAGTCGGCGACCACGGCAGGCTTCGTGGACCCCTGCACCTCGATGGTGACCCGAACCTTGAGTTGCGCGCCGCCGTCGATCTCGTCGACCGAGACGACCTCGGCTCCCCCGCGCCACTGCGCTCCTACACGCAGAGGAGCTGGAAAGCGGACGCGATCAAGCCCGTAGTTAACGCCCATCTTCACGTCGGTGACGTGAAGGAGCGCCTTCTGGATCGGGGCAAGAAGCGAGAGGCTCAGGAAGCCGTGTGCAACCGTGCCACCAAAGGGCGTCGCCTTCGCGCGCTCAGGATCAACATGGATGAACTGGTGATCGTCAGTCGCGTCCGCAAACAGGTTGACGCGCTCTTGTGTCATCTCCTGCCAGTCCGTGTAGCCGAGGTGCACTCCGACCAAGCCAGGAAGACCGGCAATATCACACGTCACGCCACCGGAGTCAGTTGTGGTCACGCTTCTCCTCGTCGGTTGGTGTTTCGCCGCCGCGCCTGCTCGTGCGCATCCCGGCGACGCTCCGGATTGGTTCCGGAACCCCGGGCAGGATCTCGCAGCGGCTCGCAGCGTCGACGCTAAATTAGCCGGAAACATTACGATAGTCAAGAACACGACTAACGTGCCTCGACCTCGATGAGACGATTAGGCCCCTCTGCGCGCGCTGTCGCCCCGAGTCGCCCGCAGCCGGCGGCGCAGGCCGTGCTGCTCAACTTCTTCGCCGCCCACGTTCTCGACCGCCCGGGCGGAGAGCCGGACGTTCCAACGGCTGCCGCGATCGAGGTCTGTCACCAACTGGCCGTCGGCGAGCACGCCGTTCGATCGACGCTCAACCGCATGGTGGCGCGTGACCTGCTCTCCCGTCGGCGAATCGGTCGCGAGACGGTGTACAGGATGACCGCGCGATCACGTGCGGTTCTCAGGGACGGCCGCCAGCGCATAGACGGTGTGGGCGCGGTCCGTGCTGACGTCGACGTGCGTTGGGTGCTCCTCGCCTTCAACCTTCCGGCGGCGGCGCAACGCGAGCGATACATCCTGCGTGCACGTCTCACCTGGGCTGGGTTCGGCATGCTCCAGGGCGGGCTGTGGATCGCGCCGGCGCCGGTCGACTTGTCGGGGCTTGCGGATGGGGCCGGGCTCGAGCAACACCTCAGGGTCTTCACCGCCGAGGCGCACCCGAGCACCGACATCGAGGGGTTGGCACCGTCGATCTGGGACTTGGACGAACTGGCGGCGGCGTACCGTGCGTTCGTTGCCCGGTGGGACGACGCGCGCGTTGCCGAGAGGGTCGCGAGCGGGTCGCTTGGGATGGAGCTCATGCTCGGCCAGGAATGGCTGGAGCTGCTACGGCGCGACCCTCGACTTCCACAGCGCTGCTTGCCCGTGGATTGGCCCGCGGCCCAGGCCCAGGCCGTCTTCAGAAGAGCACGCGCCAGCTACGCCCGCGAGGCCGAAATCGTCGCCGCGCAGCTCCTCGGACTGGCAGGCGGTCCTTCAGCCTGATCCAGACCGCGCGGCCGGCGAGATCGCGGGCCGCGCTAACCTCCTGCGAGCGCCCCGCCGTCGACGGCGAGCGTGTGGCCGGTCACGAAGTCCGAAGCCCTCGAGGCAAGGAACGCGATCGCTCCCTTCAGGTCGTCCTCGCCGCCGAACCGCCGTGCAGGGGTTCGTTCGAGCAGGGCGGGGCCGCTGTTCTCCAGCACCACCCGCGTCATCTCAGACGGGAACATGCCGGGTGCTACCGCGTTCACCTGAATTCCGTACCGCGCCCATTTGACCGCAAGATCAAGCGTTAGCGACACGAGCCCGCCTTTGCTTGCGTTGTACGGCAGCGCGTCCATCATTTCCGGCTCGGCTCCCCGGAAGGCGGCGGGGGATGCGATGTTGATGATCTTGCCTCCGTCGCCCTGCTCGATCAGAACGCGGCCGACAAGCTGCGCAAAAAGCCACGCTCCCGTCAGGTTGACATCGATCACCTTCTGCCACCCGGCGAGCGGGACGTCGACGGCCGGCGCGCCCCACGTCGTCCCGGCGTTGTTCACGAGCACGTCGATCCGCCCGAACTCGGCCACGATACGGTCGACGACAACCGCGATCTGCTCCGGATCGCGGACATCGCATCCGATCCCGGTGGCCCGAACTCCGTATGCGCCGGCCAGCTCGCGCGCGGCCTCGATGCAACGCTCGTCCTTGCGGGCGCACAGGACGAGGTCCGCTCCGCAGTCGGCGAGCGCTTCCGCCATCTGCCGCCCTATCCCGGCGGCACCGCCGGTGACGATCGCGACCCTCCCGCTCAGGTCGAAGAGCTCGTGAACGCGCACGTTGCTACTGCGCCCCGGCCGCCGGGTTCCTCGGAGTGTCTCTGGCGCCAGGACCATAAAGCCGCTCGCTCGCAAGACGCGCACCCTCGACGAGCGAGGCGAGCTTCGCCCAGCCGAGCTCCGGGTGGATCCGAAGGCCCATGCCGCAGTCGGTGCTGGCGATCACGTTGTCGGCCCCGACCCGTTCGGCGTAGCGAACGATGCGCTCCGCAACGACTTCCGGATGCTCGATCACGTTCGTCGAGTGTGCGACGACGCCCGGTGCGAGCTTCTTTCCCTCCGGCAGCTTCGTCGTCTCCCAGACTCGGACCTCGTGCTCGTGGCGGGGGTTGGCAGCCTCGAGGAGATACGTGCCGGCATTCACCTGCAACACCAGGTCCACGATGCTCTCCAGCGGAATGTCGTGCGCGTGAGGCCCGTGCCAACTGCCCCAGCAGACGTGGTAGCGGACCCGGTCGGGCGGCAAACCTGCGAGGGCATGGTTGAGAGCCTCGATTCGCGTCGCGACCACTCGGCGGTACTCATCGAGCTCAATGTCCGAGTTCAGACTCCAGAGCAGCGGGATCCAAGCGTCGTCGACCTGCAACTGGAAACCGGCTTCCACAATCGCGTTGTACTCCTGGTGGAGCGCGTCGGCGAGGGCGAAGAGCAATTCCTCCTGCGAGCCGTAATGCTCGTTGCCGAAGTGCGCCTCGATGCTCGCGGGGGCGACAGTCGGCAGGAAGGCGTCGGTGACATCAACGTGTTTGAGCGCTGCCTTCAGGTTCGCGATGTCGCGCTGGACTGCCTCCGGTCGGTAGGAGAGGGGTCCGACGCACACCGGCTTCTTCGCCGCCACGGGCGGCATGTTCCAAACGAGCACGCCAGGCGTTTGAAAGGCCCATCCGTAGAACTCCGGGAAGGCCGCGAAGTCGCGGCCCTTGAGCAGAGCCACCTCGGTCTCGTCGCGCCATTCGACGCCGTTCAGTCGATCTGCGGCATAGAGCGTCCAGAACGATTTTCCGAACTCGCCGTCGTTGACGATGTCAAGACCGGTGTCCACCTGACGCTTGACAACCCCAGCGACCGCCTCCGTGAGCACCCGAGGTGCCGGGTCGCCGGCCAGCGCGGATTCCACCTCAGTAGGAATCTCGAGCACACCGACGTGCGTGGTGAGAATCCGGCGTTCCGAGTGTTCCTTCGACATTCTTCTCTCCTCACTCAGAGAAATCGCTCGGGGCACCGCAGGATTGGCTGCTCGGGCCGTCCGTCGGGGTAAAATGCTCTTCGGTCGCTATGTACCTCACGCGTCCCTCAGTTTGGTGGTCTGAAGCAAACGCAGCCACAAATCAGGCAAGGCGGTGACGCTGCCGTATCTTGATAACGCATTCCCATCCGCTCCCCCTGACCACAGCCACCACGCCAGCGATGAGCCGTTCAGGCCTCTGCCAGCGTAAAGCGGGCGGACGGAGTGCGCCAATGCCTTCTGGTCCTAGCCTGATAACTCGCGGTTCGGCGGTCTACGGCTTGGCTGCGATTGCATCTAGCTCCGTGCGGCGGTGCCGGCTGTGAGATACGTTGCCTGGATCTCGTCGATGCTTCCGCGTGCCTCTGCGGCCGTGCCGGTGAACTGGACTTTGCCGTGGTGTAGGAGGTAGACGCGGTCGGCGATCTCAAGAACCCGGTGGACGTGCTGTTCGACGAGTAGCGCGCCGACGCCGTTGTCTGCCGCCGCGCGTACCGCGCGCAGGAGGCGACCGACGATGCGCGGCGCCAGCCCGAGTGAGAGCTCGTCCGCGAGCAAGAGATCTGTCGGCCGTGCGAGCGCGCGTGCGAGCGAGAGCATCTGCTGCTCGCCGCCGGAGAGCAGACCACCGCGGCGCGACATGAGCGGCTCGAGTTCGGGAAACAGCGACATCGCCTTGGCGACGTCAGCGCGGCCGACGGCGAGGTTCTGTCGGGTCGTGAGCTTCGGGAAGACCGAGCGCTCCTCCGTCACGAACGCCATCCCGCCGCGTGCGCGCTTGTACAGCGGGGCGGTCGCGTTACTACCCTTGAGGAGAACCTCGCCGCCGAGCGGCGCCAACTCTCCGGCCAGTGTGAGCAGTGTGGTCGTTTTGCCGGCCCCGTTGGCCCCAAGCAGAGCAACGACCTCTCCTGGCCGTACTTCGAGCGTCACGTCGCGAATGACCTCGACGCGGCCGTAGCCGGAGCAGAGGTTGCGAGCCTCAAGTAGCGGCGGCGTCGAGCTCATCCGCGTATCATGCTCGAAGGGTGGTCACCAGGGCGCGACGGCGCCGGAGCGGCGTCAGATGCTTCGGATTCGTCGCCGAGGTAGGCGGCGATCGCGGCTGGGTTCGTCCGGACTTCCTCGGGTGAACCTGCGCATACGAACCTCCCGAAGTCGATCACGGTGATCCGGTCGCAGACGCTCATGACGAATCCCATGTCGTGCTCGATCACCAATACTGCCATCCCCCACGCGTCGGCCAGCCGTCGAACGAGGTGCGCGAACTCCCCGGATTCGCGCTCGCTCAGGCCGGACACGGGCTCGTCGAGCAGGAGCACTGACGGCTGTGCGGCGACCGCGCGCGCCACTGCGACTAACCGTCGCTGGCCGTAAGAGATCTCGTCGGGGCCCGAGTGGAGGATCGGGCCTAGTCCGAAGTCTTGCACCGCCGCGGTCGTCACCGGCGGCAACACCGTCTTTGCCGGCCGCAACAGTTCGATCGCGGTACCCCATCCACCAAGCCGATCCTGGGGTACCTGGAGGTTCTCGAGCACGCTCATCTCAGAAAACAGCTCCAGTCCTTGGAATGAGCGGACCAGGCCGGCGCCGGCACGCCGGTGGGCGGGCCAGTCGTCGATGCGGTGGCCGTCGAGCAGCACGCGCCCCCGGCACGATGCGAAGCCCGAGACGGCGTCCATCAGCGACGTCTTGCCGGCGCCGTTAGGGCCGATCAGGCCGACCACCTCGCCCGGGTTCACGTCGATGCTGATCGAGTCGACCGCGACGACGGCGCCGTAGCGGACGGTCAGATCCTCGATCTGCAGCCGCCTCGGCCGAACCCGCGTCGGGGCCGCCGCCTCGGTTGCGAGGTTGAACTCCAGCGGACGCCGTGCCCGCGGGCGAATTCGGTCGAGCCTCGCGCCGAGCTTGTGCAGGTTGCGGACGTTGTTACTTGTGATGCCGTCCTGGTTGAAGCGCACGGCCAGCATGAGGCCGACCCCACCGATGAGCGGGAGCCAGTTGTCGAAACCGGACCAGTGCAGGCCGATCAGCGAGGTCAGCGCCCCGGGCGCGATCAGCGCCCCTGGGTTGACCGTGCCGAGCACAAACCCAACGCCGCCGATCACGGACTGCGCGACGGTGAGCAACGACGTGAGCGGATCGAAGCCGACGAAGTCGGCGTACTGGTACTGGAAGCTGATCAGGACGCCGGCCAGGCCAGCGAGCCCACCGGAGATCGCGAACGCCACAACCTTCGTTCGGAACACGCCAACCCCGGATGCTGCGGCGGCACGCTCGTTGGAGCGCACCGCGATCATCCGCCGCCCGAGTCGGCCACGCCTAAGGTTCGCAACCAGAACAGCGGCAAGCGCGAACACGATCAATGTGAACGCCGCATAGCGGGCCGGATGATCCCAGCCGCTTATGTCCAGTCCAAACAGCTTGGGGCGCCGAATCGGAATTCCGGATGTCTCGCCCGAGGCATACGGATTGGTGAACAGCATGTCCTGCGCTGCCAGTGCGACGGCGAGCGTGATCACCGCGAGATTCACGCCACGCGTCCGCAGCGCCGGAATCGCGAGCACGACGCCGACGAGCGCCGCACCCAGCGTGACGGCGATCAGTGCCGCCAGGAACCCGAAGCCGGCGTGCGCGGCCAGTTGTGCGGCGATCACCCCGCCGATCCCTGCGATCGCATACTGCGCCAGCGACAGCTGCCCGGCATAGCCAGTGAGCACCACCACCGATAAGAGCAGCGTCGCGATCGTGAACGTCACCGCGAGCGCCGAAAGGACGCCGGGCGAGAAGACCGTGAAGATGAGCACCAGGACGATCGCGACGGCAGGCATGACCGCCGCCCAGTGCACGCGACCGGTCCCGACCGCCGGCAGACGCTCCGAGATATGGCCCCTGAGCGGCAGCGACGACCCGCGCACAAGCATCACCGCCACGATCACGAGGAGGGGAAACGCATCCGACGCCACCGTGACCTGTAGATGCTGTTCGAAGAAGCCGTTGTAGTTCACGACCACCGTTTGCACAACGCCGATGAGGACGCCGCTCGCGAGGGTCGCTGGAAAGGACTCAAAGCCGCCGAGGAGCACCGCGGCGAGCACCGGGATCACGAGCGAGCTCAAACTACCGATCGAAACCTGTGTGATCGGAGCGACCAGGATCCCTGCCACTCCTGCGAGCGCTGCACCAGCTACCCACGTCCCGGACGAGACCAAAGCCGGTGAGATGCCGAGCGCGCCGGCAGCGCGCTCGTTCTGCGAGACGGCCACCGTCACCCATCCAACGCGCGTGAACCGCCACACGAGCGTCAGGGCGACGGTCAGGCCGACCGCGATCAGCAGGAGCCACACGTAGCTCGAGGGCAGCGTGATCCCCGAACCCAGATGCCACACCTGCGACGGCAGCAGGGGCGGCGCGAACGGCGGCTCGGACCCCCAGATCCTCTCCGCCACTGCCTCCAATACCAGGAGTACCCCCACCGTCCCGATCAAACGCGAGAGCGGGGAGGCTTTGCGCATCCGCCGCAGCAGCAATTGGTCGGTGACCAAACCGATCAGCGCAGTTGCCGCAACCGCGGCGGCGATCGACGGCAGCACCGGCCAGGCGCCCGAGTTGGAGAGCGAGCCGAAGGTCTCCGGGTCGTGAAGCTGTAGGTATAGGTACGCGGCGAACATCGCGAAGCCGCCGTGCGCGATGTTCAAAACCCCCGAGCCGCGGTAGATCAGGACAATCCCCTGACCCAGCAGAGCGTAGATCGCACCGAGGCCAATCCCAAGAACCGCGTATTGGACGACGGCGGTCATGGCAGCTCGCTCACCACCGGCTTATCTCCCACCCCGACCAAGCGGGGGTGGACTGCGATGCGCCGCATAGCCTGTCACGCTCCGTTGGCTGGGCTTTTACAGTCTAGCCGCATGCTTTCCACACTTGGTACCCAGCCGACAGGCCAAGCATCGGACGGAAGTAGTCGCGGGTGCAGCAGGTTGGTCGCCGGAGCGGGGGCGGAGCGGGCTGCCGCTCCGCCCCCGCGCTTCCGACCTTTCTACGGTGACGGGACGATCTTGTCGCCGTAGACGGGACTAACCTTCTTCACAACCAAGAACTTCTGCGTAGTCGGATCCCACTCCTTCAAGAACTCCCTCGTGTTGAACTCGCGGGCGATGTCCTTGTGCGGGTTCGGCTTTGCGAAGTTGATCGGCGGCAGTATCGCGCCCTTGCCCGTGCCGAAGGTCGCCGTCAGGTGGTTCAGCGCCGTCAGGAGCTTGGCGTGCGTGAGCGCGCCGTTTACCTTCGCGGCCCCTTGGATGACAATCTGGGCACCAAGCCACCCGGCGAGAACTTCAACCCCGTTGTTGTCCGGCCCGGTGCTCGCCGTTGTATCGCCGGCCGCGACCTCCGCCGCCGCCTGCTTGCGGAACGTGGCAAGCAGTGGGTAAGCGGTCGAGTCCACGTTGGGATAGGTCGCGGCTGTGTAGAAGTCAAGGGCCGCTCCGCCGAGCCCGGAAAGGACCTGCGAGTCGACGAGGGCGTCCTGGACACACAGCGGCGTGTGTAGTCCAAGGCTTGCAGCACTGGAGAGCCACCCGCCGACATCCTGCGGAGAGGCCGTCAGTACGACCAGCTGCGGCTTGTCCTGGGATAGCTGTTCGACATACGGCGCCAGGGACGTGGTAAAGATCGGGAACTGCACGTTGCCGGCATCTGTGAGACCGGCCCCCGGCAGCGCCGCCACTGCGGAGCCCAGCTCCGCGATAGCAGATGGGTTTGCGGTAAGGGCAAAGCCGACAGACTTCACATGCGTAGCCTCAGCCGTCATCACGGCGCATGCAGCCGGGAGAAAGTTGTCGGAATCCAGCGGGAAGCTGACCGAGTCGGTCAACATGGTCGGGTCGCTGATGGCCTCGTTGATCACAGGCATGCCGGCCGCCTGCAGCGTGGACATGAACGACGCAGGGCTAAGGATGACGATCGGCCCGACCATGGCAATGGCGTTCTTATCGCTCGCAGCCTCCTGCCCGCACTGGTTTTCGCCGGTCGGCGTGAAGTTCGTGTTGCACAGCTTGAAGACGACGTGCTGGTGCAGCTTTCCCAGCCCGCCGTGGCTGTCGAGGTAGCGGAACGCCGTCGCCACTCCAGAGCACCGTTGCGGAGCGGACACCGCGGGCGTGTTGACCGGTGCGGCGCACCACACGTCGACCGACGGTGCCTTTGCGCTCGACGCGGCCCCAGCCGTCGTTGCCGCGAACGCGGCTGCAGTCGCGAGCGCGGCGGCAGCGGCAACGGCAACGGCCTTTCTATACCTTCGCATACCCGAGTCCACCTCTCCTCCTAGAACTGACAGATTGCCTCTCCTACCAGCCTAGAACGCATCCATCCTGCATACCAATGCCTTCTCGTCCTATGCTGATAACCCTGTGGTATCGACGGTAGCGACCTCTGGGTGCCGAGGCGCCGGTCGTCAGGTGGGAGTCTGCCGCGGAGATCGCGGGCATTTGATGGGACTGGACCTCCGGCGGGGGTGCGGGCGCACACGGCTGAGCGCCGGAGCGGGCGTTCCGGTCAGGTGGTGAGCGGAGGCAGGGTCCAGCGGCCTCGTATTGGCGCGCTGACCTGCGCTCGGACGGGCGGCGCGGGAGATAGGTCGCGCTGCGCCTCCGAACAGCGTGGACTGCTTCGTTGCTCGAGCGAGGAGTTTGGTGGCGACACGTGCGCGAAGGCCGTCGCGGCCAGGAGGGTCGTGGCGGCGATCGAGGCCGATGGCCCTAGAGCTTGGACGCGCCGTGACGGATGGACTCGCCGAAGCGACCGATAGCGCCGCGTTATCACCGCGAGACAAGAAGACATTGGCCCCGCGCGACCTTGGCCGTTAGCCTCGAACGTCGGTGACGCGGCTCCCGGACTCCGCCTGTCGGTATGCCCGCGAGACGGCCCGCCGGCGCGCTCGAACATACCCATGGAACCACCCTTGGCGTCCCACGCAACTGCTATTGCTGGTTTGAACGCGCTCGCGCAAAGCGCTCCGTCCGACTGCCGCGAGCGCCTAGACGACCGACGCAGGTCGGTGGGCAACTGGAGGCATCGTCGCCGGGAGGGCGCTTGGTGCAGTCGAGAACCCGCACGATCTCGCGACCGCCGGGTGCTGCCGTGGGAGACGGATCAGTCGCTCTCGGGTGCCCGCACGCCCAAGCATCAAGCGAGAGCCGAGGACACCGACCACTTGAGTCCAGGTGCCCCATCCTCGCTGCGCACTCACCCCATCAACGAAGGGAGATAGGCATGCGGTTCATCGCCGTCGAAGAGCATTTCTTTCCGCCGGACGTGCAGCTGGCCACCAACCCCAACCCCCAACTACGCGGTCAGAATTTTGAGCGCATGACCGAGTGGGGCGCTGGGCGGGTCGCCGACATGGATGCCACTGGTATCGACATGCAGGTGTTGTCAATGCCCGCATGGACAGTTCACGAGATGGCCGATGACCCGGACGAGGCGCTGCGGCTCGCGCGGAAGACCAACGATACGGCGGCCGCGGCGGTTGACGCCCATCCCGGCCGCTTCGCTGCGTTCGCGACGCTCCCCACGTCGCAGCCCGGTGCGGCTGCCGACGAGCTCGAGCGAACGGTCAAGGAGTTCGGTTTCAAGGGCGCGATGATCCCCGGGCACGCTCGCGGGCGCTTTCTCGACGACGAGTACTTCTGGCCCATCTTCGAGCGCGCGCAAAAGCTCGATGTTCCCATCTATCTGACGGTGCACAGCCCGCCAGAGGCCGTGATGGAGGCCTATTTCTCAGGCTTCTCGTCCGAGCTCAGCCACGCCCTCGCGTGGGGAGGCTGGGGCTGGCATTGCGAAGCTGGGTTGCATTCTCTGCGCCTCATCGTGGGTGGCGTATTTGACCGCTTCCCCGACCTTCAGATCATCATCGGGCACCTGGGCGAGAACATCCCGTTTGCCCTCGACCGAGCCGACTGGTTCCTGAGCGGCA
>Ga0182024_10018356_pt1 | contig 13036 bp, 13 predicted proteins | sample P32metaG_FD_120480 | JGI IMG/M metagenome (GOLD analysis project Ga0182024, IMG submission 120480) | Permafrost microbial communities from Stordalen Mire, Sweden - P3-2 metaG (Illumina Assembly) | ecosystem: Environmental > Terrestrial > Soil > Wetlands > Permafrost | place: Sweden: Stordalen...
GCGGGAAAATTGATAAAAGGCACGATCCCCTCAGAATTAGGGCAGCTTGCTACTTATAGCATAGCCGCCAGTCAGGGCCAAAGCGGGCGGATTACTATTGTTCGCAATTGATAATGCGGCGTTTGCAGAGTTTTTCGGTGTGGAAAAAGCGAAGCCTCATTGAGGACTGTCATAAAATGCCCACATTGACGCAATTGGTCGAGTTTGCTATGTTCTCTCTGTAACGTGGGGTGCAGATGTGAAACATCGCCCGGCGCGAACGTCGAAAATCTCAGAAAGAAAACATAAGCCTATGGATACAAAAGGATTAGCTTCCACAAAGGCTAGAGTTATGCCTCCCGATCCCGACGCGGCTGCAAAACAGCACCAGCTGAAATGCTATGAAGAGGGGTTGCGAAATTTTCAGGAACAAAAGTTCCTGCGCGCCAAGCAGTGTTTGGAAAGAGTGCTGGAAGGTCCGACCAAGGAACTGCGCGATCGCGCAATCATGCACATGCGAATTTGCGATCAGCGGATTTCGAGGCCTCCCGTACCCGCCTTGAAGTCGGCCGAGGATCATTACACGCAAGGTGTTGCATTGATGAATCTCGGACGCTGGGACGAATCGCGGGAGCATCTCGATCGGGCGCGAAAAGCAGCCCCCAAGGCCGACCACATTGTCTATGCGATGGCTGCGCTGGACTGCTTAACAGGTGAAGCGGATTCGGCCATGGAGAATTTGAAGATTGCGATTCAGTTGCGTCCGGAAAATCGATACCACGCCCGCAACGACGAAGATTTCAAGTTTTTGCAGGAAGATCCCCGTTTCACGGAATTGCTCTATCCGGAGCGAGAAAGCTCGGCTCGTTAGATCCCGCGTTCTATCGTGAAAAATCAATCGCGTCATCGCTACCGACCTATTCGGATTGTTGCTCTGGGAGGCGGCACTGGCCTTTCGTCCGTGCTTCGAGGGCTCAAAGAGCACGTTTCCGGGCGAAAAAAGGGTGAGAATCGCGCGATTTCGGATCTGGCAGCGGTTGTGACGGTGACGGACGATGGCGGAAGTTCCGGCCGCCTTCGCCGTGAGTATCGAGTCCTTCCTCCGGGCGACATCCGGAACTGCATGGTTGCGCTTTCCCAGGATGAGCACCTGCTGGGCCGGCTCTTTCAATATCGGTTCCCGGCAGGACGTGGTTTGGCGGGCCACAGTTTCGGCAATCTTTTTCTGACTGCATTGACGAACGTGACGGGGGATTTCTCCAGGGCGGTGCAAGTATCCGCACAGGTGCTGGCAATTCGAGGGCGGATATTTCCATCGACGGCACAGAACGTAACGCTCGAAGCCGAACTCGAGAACGGGACGGTAGTGGCGGGTGAGACGAAAATTTCCCGTTCACGCAAGCGGATTTCGCGAGTTCGCCTCGTGCCTCGGCGAGTCCGGCCCGTTCCCGATGTGCTCAAGGCTCTTCGTGAAGCCGATCTGATACTCGTCGGCCCTGGATCGCTCTACACGAGCCTCATCCCGAACTTGCTGGTTGGGCAGATTGCGGAAGTAATCGCTCATTCCCGCGCGACCCGAGTCTATATAGCGAACTTGATGACGCAGCCCGGGGAAACCCAGCACTATTCGGTCGCCGACCATATTCGCGCAATTTACGAACATACTCGGCCGGGCCTGTTCGATTGCGTGGTGATCAACCGCAAATCTGTTTCACCCAAACTGCTGCGCCGGTACCGCGCACAGGGCGCCGAGCCGGTGAAGGCGGCGCTTGACGAAATCGAGCGTATGGGACTGCGGTGTGTGATCGGGGATCTGTTGCAGGAAGGCGCCGTCGTTCGGCACGATCAGGCCCGCTTGACACGCATTTTGCTCGACAAATTTGTTGAGAACCGGAGTGTGCGGTAATAATTAGCCTGGTGCCAAAACGTTAGGAAAAAACTGTTTCCCAACCTTAAAGGCCTTCTGTTACGTCCTGGTTTCACATTACGAAAATCAGCGAGATCGGCAGTCGGCAGATTCTTGCGCTGCCTTGTTCGTGTTCGTATACTGGCATTGATAGTGTTGAATGATCGGAGCCGGTACCCGGATCACGGCTTGGCCTGCCGATCATGCCTTTTTCGTTTCTTACCTGCCCAGGAGGTTCGGGATGCCTGTCGTACCCCCCGACGAGTTGAATGTTTACCAGTCTGCGGAAGCGCGGTTCGAGGCCGCCGCTCAGAAGCTCTCACTTGAAGAGGGCGTTTACCGCTATCTGAAATATCCAAACCGGGAGATTACCGTATACATCCCGGTGGCCCTTGACAGCGGTCATCTCGAAGTTTTCATCGGTTATCGAGTTTTACATTCCTCCGTTCGAGGACCAGGCAAGGGCGGGATTCGGTTCGCGCCGGATGCTTCGCTTGACGAAGTGCGTGCCCTGGCTGCCTGGATGACGTGGAAATGCGCCGTGGTGAGTGTGCCGTTCGGCGGAGCTAAAGGGGCAGTGATCTGCGACCCCACGAAACTTTCGCAAGCAGAGCTTGAGCGGGTTGCGCGGCGCTACACGGCAGAGTTGAGCGAATGGCTGGGTCCGGAGCGTGACATTCCAGCCCCCGATATCGGCACCAACGAGCAGGTCATGGCCTGGGTGATGGACACTTATTCCATGCACGTGAGGAAAGCGACCACTGCTGTGGTAACGGGCAAGCCGCTTGAACTCGGCGGCTCTCAGGGGCGCAAGGAAGCGACCGGCCGCGGACTGATGATCTGCTGCAACAAAGCGGTCGAGAAACTCGGGATGAAACGCGAGGGGTGCCGAGTTATCATCCAGGGATTCGGCAACGTAGGATCGCAAGCAGCGCTGCTGATGCACCACGCCGGCTACAAGATCATAGGGGTAGCCGATATCCACGGCGGGCTGTACAATCCCCACGGTTTCGACATCCCGCAACTATATGATTGGGTTTACACACAAAGAAAGGCGCTCCCGGACTTTCCCGCCGGGGGCGAGAAATCCAGCGCGGCGGAGATTTTGTTTCGCCCCTGTGACATTCTCGTGCCTGCCGCCACGGAGAATCAGATTACAAGCAAGAATGCGCAACGCATCGACTGCCGCATTCTTTGCGAGGGCGCGAACGGCCCAACCACGTCGCAAGCCGATCCCATCATCGAGAACAAAGGGATCTTCGTCGTTCCCGATATTCTGGGGAATGCGGGTGGGGTGACGGTTAGTTATTTCGAATGGGTGCAGGATAGGCAGGGCTTTTTCTGGCGTGAAGCGGAAGTAAACGAACGCCTGCAAGACGTGATGGAGCAGAGTTTCGATCAGGTCGTTCGCTACGCCGAGGAGCATGCCGTAAATAATCGGATTGCGGCGTATATTGTTGCGATCGATCGCGTGGCCCGGGCTCTGAAGTTGCGAGGGTTTTACGCATGAATTGGCTGTGGGAGGAATCGTATAGCGGAGGACACATGTATCCCGTCTCAATTTCCCCCGGGGCTTTGAAGTCTGAAGAAGACCACCGCCGAGACATCTGCACAGTGGGCGGGTGGATGCACGAGCGCGGTTACGTCGCTTCGACCGACGGGAATATCTCTCTGCGGCTGGACTCGTGGCGCATTCTCGCTTCTCCTACGTGCATGGGCAAGGGCATGATGTCTCCGGACGACATGGTGATCACCGATGTGGAAGGACGCAAACTAAGCGGCGGCCGGAATCCCTCGTCCGAATTGGCCATGCACCTTCTGATTTACCGGCTGAGACCGGACATCAATGCGATTTGCCATGCGCATCCTCCGGTTGCAACCGGCTACGCTGCCGCCGGAATTCCGCTCAACAAGGCGCTCCTGTGTGAATTGGTCATCGCGCTTGGATCGGTGCCGGTGGCGCGTTACGGCACTCCGGGAACAAGCGAGCTGGCCGACGCCATCGAGCCTTTGGTGCAGTCCCACGATGCAATCCTGATGGCCAACCACGGAGTCGTAACGTATGGGCTGGACTTGCTCACGGCGTTCTTCCGGATGGAGACGACCGAACACTTCGCCCGCGTCGCGCTTGTGACCGAGCTTCTGGGCAAACAGGTATTGCTATCTGGTGGAGACGTCGAAAAATTAATTGCGGCTCGAGCTCGCTACGGAAACGGCGCGGCAACCGTAACAAAAGATTGCCCCATCACGTCCGAGAGCACCGAAGCCGAGCGTGTGACCCTAACGCGGCATCAGCTCGAAGTGCTGATTGATGAAGCCATCCAAAAAGATCGCGCGCGGCGCTGATCGGCAGAATTGTGAACCGGCTGTTCCTGAAGGCGCCGGGGAAGATATCGTTCGACGAGTGCATTTGGGATGCTAGCCCGTCTCGTTGACACCCTCGCGGCGCTAATCAATAATCACTCGACATGATAGGTTCCCTTCGCGGCAAACTGACTGAGAAGCGTCCCAACCAGATACTTCTCGAAGTCGGGGGCGTGGGCTATTTGGTTCAGGTCCCACTCTCGACTTTTGCCGAACTGGGGGCATTACACGCCGAAGCCACACTTCTGATTCACACGCACGTGCGGGAAGACCAGTTCTCCCTGTATGGATTTGTCACCGCCCGAGAAAAGCGGCTATTTGAACTCCTGCTCTCCGCTTCGGGGGTGGGTCCGTCGCTCGCCCTGAAGATACTTTCGGGCATGAACCTGGATGAGTTGATCCCAGCAATCCGGAAGGGCGACCTCGCTCAGCTCGTCCGCATTCCCGGCGTGGGCCGGAAGACAGCCGAGCGGATCGTAGTTGAGCTGCGCGATAAACTTGCGGTTGTGGACGCAGCGGAAATAGGCAAACCCGCAACACGTTCGCAGATGGAGTCCGATGTAGCTTCGGCACTGACGAATCTCGGTTACGACACGCGTTCCGTCGATAAGGCCATCGAGAAGTCCCGCGATTCCAGCGGCGCTGATTTTGAAGACTTGCTGCGAGCATCGCTGCAGATCCTTGGAAGCTCCGCGATGCAAAAGGGAGCGCGCGCGGAACACGAAGGATAGACAAAGATCCGGCGAGTAAGCAGGTGAACGGTAAGCGGGCAACGTGCGAGGAACGGTTGAAGAGAGAATGAGCGACGCGCGGAATCGGATTGTTTCAGGCAAAGCGTACGATGAGGACGCGCGCGTCGACGCGAGCGTCCGCCCGGACAGCTTCGCCGATTACATCGGACAGGAACGAGTTAAGGAAAACCTGCAAATCGCCGTCGAAGCCGCGCGGGCGCGCAGCGAAGCTCTCGATCACGTGCTCCTCTACGGGCCACCCGGCTTGGGAAAGACGACACTGGCGCAGATTCTCGCCAACGAGATGGGTTCGGCGATCAAGATCAGCTCGGGCCCGCTGCTCGAAAAAAAAGGCGACCTTACGGCGGTTCTCACCTCGCTTGATCCGCGCGATTTTCTGTTTCTCGATGAGATTCACCGGTTGCAGCCGTCGCTCGAAGAGATCCTCTATCCGGCAATGGAGGATTTTCGCGTGGACCTGATCATCGGACAAGGTCCGGGCGCCCGCGTGCATCCCTACCAGTTGAATCAATTCACTCTGATCGGAGCCACCACACGCGCGGGCCTGATCATGGCGCCGCTCCGTTCGCGATTCGGCATCGTGCACCGGCTGGAATTTTATTCCCCTCACGACTTGCTGCGCATCGTGCAGCGTTCCGCGAAGATTCTCGGAATCACGATGGACGAAGACGGCGCCGCGGAAATCGCGCGCCGTAGCCGGGGAACTCCTCGTGTTGCCAACCGCTTATTGCGGCGCGCGCGCGACTACGCCGAAGTGCGCGCGAAAGGGCACATCACGCTCGGTGTGGCTCGCGACGCGCTTGCAATGCTGGGGGTGGATGAGCACGGCTTGGACGAAGTGGACCGCAATCTGCTGCTCACGATTATTCAGAAATATTCCGGCGGACCCGTTGGGGTAAGCACGCTTGCTGCTTCTCTCAGCGAGGAAGAAGATGCCATCGAAGAGATTTACGAGCCCTACTTGATGCAGATTGGCTTGCTCGATCGCACACAGCGAGGCCGTGTCGCCACGGCTCTTGCTTATAAACACTTCGGCATGCAGGAGCCCCAGCGCCAACCTGGCCTGTTCAGTTAGCAGTTTCTTTTCGGAAAATGCCGCATTCCCGGGTTCTATGAAAACCATGTACCTATCGCTTGGATCGAATAGGGGAAATCGGGCGGAGAATATTGAAGGGTCGATTAAAGCTCTGTCGACGCGCGGCATTCGAGTCACACGGCGATCTGAAGTTTACGAAACAGAGCCCGTGGATGTTCGAGATCAGGATTGGTTTCTCAATTGCGTAATCGAAGCCGAAACGGAGATGGGGCCGGAGCAGTTGATGCGGGCGCTGCTGGAAATCGAGCGGTCATTCGGAAGGCAGCGCAGGGTGCCGAAAGGGCCTCGGCCGCTTGACATTGATATTTTGTTGTTTGGAACAGATGTGGTGAATGAGCCCGAACTGAAAATTCCCCATCCGAGGATGACCGAGCGGCGTTTCGTCCTGGTGCCGTTCGCGGAGATAGCTCCTGGCGTCCAGCACCCCGTCCTTGGGAGAACAATCGCTGAGCTTCTGGCCGACACCACAGACCGAAGTGAGGTCAAGAAGCGGACTGTGTCCGATTAATACCAACGACCGTCTGGCAGCGATGAAGCGACAAGAGCATTAAGAAGGTATTAAAAACTCAGCGGCGCTCCCGATCTTTCTGTTCGCGCTTTTTTCGCTCCGCCTCTTCCTCTCTTTCGAATTCGGCGATTTCCTCTTCGGTCATCTGACAATCCTTGCGGGATGCAAACATCACTCCGCGGCCGCTGTCATGGAAAACGCGCCGCTCACGGAGCTTTCTACCGCCGAAAGAATTGCCGCGGATGGGTTCCACAATCGCGCCGGAATCGACAAGTAACTCGCTGACCTTCTCAAGGAACTCGTTTAAGTGATAGGGCTTGAACGTATAGGAGAGACCCTCTCGCTCGAGGATTGTCCGGGCATCTTTGGCTGCGAAGAGCGGGACGAGAAAAAGTACCCGTAATTTCTTGCGTCTTGGATCTTCCGTAGCGCCCGCTGCCAGAAGATTGGCCTGAGCCAGTTCCTTCAGCGTAATAAACAGCGGACCGCGCAAATCGAGCATCTCGACATTGGCAATAACGAGATTCCAGTTTCCGGTGGCTAGTTCGGACATCGCGTGGGACGCAAGCGGAACCACGCGGACCTGCCACCCCTCGGCATCCAGGATGTTCTTCATCGCTCTCTGGCTGGCAACGTCATCATCAATGACGAGAATTCCAACCTCAGCCGTAGGGGGTCTTTGCACAAATTGGAGTATAACCGCGCGAAGTGACGAACCCCGGCCTAGGACAATGCGGCTGTTTCCAGGGCCGAGCTAGGCACAATTAGGCGAACATAAAGCGAATAATAAGGCTTGACAGGGCGAACACAAGGCGAATATAGTCCTTCAGTGCGGCGAAGCAGCAATGGCCACTTTTCCCATACTTCGAGAAGGTTCGGCGACTCCCCGTCGCCGTTTGCCTCGATCGAACCAGACCAGTCTTACCCTTTTCTCAACAGCCGCTCGCCCCGGCAATTACGGGTCCGATAGCGAAGCTTCCGCGCCCCCTCCGGCGATAAGCCGGAGTGAGAAGCCCGCCACGGAACTGGTCGGCATTGCTCGCCTCGCCGCTTCCTCCCCTCGTGCGGACGCCAAGCGCGGCACGGAATACTTCTGCCTGCCCGTCCGATCCATTCTGAATGAGTGCAAATCCGAGAGAGTGCCATTTCGCTGGACCGTGAATCCCTATCGCGGTTGCGAATTCGGCTGCCAGTATTGCTATGCGCGTTATACCCATGAATACATGGAGCTTGATGGCGGCGATTTCGAGAAGAAGATCTACGTGAAGCAAGAGGCCGGTCCATTGATGGAACGGGATCTCTCGCATGAGCCGGTGTGGGGTGAACACATCGCCATCGGCACGGCCACCGACCCTTATCAGCCTGCTGAAAAGGAGTTCGGCGCAACTCGCGCGATATTGGAAAAGATCGCGGAACGAGAGGGGCTCAATCTCTCGATCACCACGAAATCAAATCAGGTGATACGCGACCTCGATCTTCTGCGAAAGATATCCGAGCGCTCGTCGCTGTGCGTGAATTTGAGTATTACCACGCTGCGGACGCGTCTGGCGCGCATGCTGGAACCGCGCGCGCCGAGGCCGGACCTGCGTCTGGAAGCCATTCGCCAGTTGCGAGAGGCGGGCATCGCCGCCGGCGTGCTGGCAATGCCGATTTTGCCGGGGCTGACCGACCGTAAGGACGATCTCGACGCGCTGGCTCGGGGGGTTCGCGATTGCGGCGGACAATGGTTTGCCGCTAACGTGCTGTTCCTGATGCCGGCTTCCCTGAAGCAATTTCTCCCGTTCCTCGAAGAGAAGTTTCCGAAGCTTGTTGACCGGTACACAGCGTGGTACGGCCGCTATGGGAATGCTCCCGAAAGTTACCGGAAAGAAATCACGCGGTTGGTGGAAGGTCTCCGGCAGAAGTACGCGCTCGGTTCGCGGCCGGACAGAGCGGTGGACCGAGTCTGGCATTCTCCGCAGCTACCGCTCACTTGGAATAACGGAGGGTAGAAATGGCGAGATTGAAGGCGAAGAGGAAAGGGAATGCCAAACGGAGCCGCGGGCACGCGTGCGCAGAAATCGTTGGAATGGTCCCTAACCCGGCGGAAAGCGCGCCGCGACGGGGCGTGAAGCTCAAGACTGTGTCCAGGTTCACGATGCTCTTCGGAGTGATATGCCTCCTGGCATTTATGGCGGGGCGACCACCCGCCGCAGAACCGGGGCTGGCCCTGATAGGCGGCCAACGCAACACGGCAGTTGCAGACGCTCCAAGGAATACGTTCTATCCTGGGAGAAGACTTCCCGCGGCGAAAGCTTTGTCCAGCGATGCAATCAATATCCAGCCGTATATCGATCGACCGTTTTATATTGGGTTCCGCGTAGGCAGTTACGAACTGGGGCTTGCGAAACGAACTGAAAACTAGCGCTAAGGGATGATGATGCGGGAAGTCTCCTTTGCGGCAGCAGCTTCAGGGAGGGGAAACCGCGTCCTCAAGAAATCGAGGAATGCCCGGGAACGCGGTCGGCCGCTCGTTTCCTGCTTTTCGATGCGAATGAGAAAAACCAGCAGGCGAAAGATGTCGGACTCCTTCAAGGAAGAGAGGCCTTTGCGTTCCGTCTCTCGTTTTCGAAAATTCTCCAAGGAGGAGGCGATCGTCGCGTAAAGAGCGCGCGCCAAGGGCCCGTCGGGCGGCCGCTCGTAATAGATACCTGTTCCAAGCGTTCGGTAGGTTTCGGCGAGGGCGTTCAGAGATTGTAAAACGGAGTCATCGGCCAGTTCCTTGTTCTGCACCCAAAAGGCGAGGATCGCCTGCGCGATTTCAGAGACAGCGGGCCAGTGCTCATATACGAAATCAGGAGGAACTTCGACAGCGCGGTATGGGAATTCTCCTGAGGGAATGGGCTGGCGGTGTTCGGCCTCATAACGATGTGCCGTAATGAGATAAGAACAATCGGACGGACAATCGATCGTTACCTCGCGCTCGCGGCCGCAACAGATCGCGCAGATTTTCTCGCCTTTGGCCGGACAGAATCGCTTCGGGGGCCGCTTTTCACAAACGGGACAGCTCATCCACGCTCCTGATGACTGCAACCAAAGCAAGCAGAGTACGGGAATACCCATCTTCCGGCAAGCAGGGAAGACGAAAGAAAAAGAACTTAGGCTTTCGCGGCAGGGCGCTGCGTGAATTTTTCCAAAGTGGCGATGCTTTGCAAAATTGTCTCGACCACGTGCTCGTCGCCGAATTTGGAGTTGATCATCATGTTGTACAGCGGACGATGCGGCCACTGCGCTTGAAAGTAATGACGAATAAAGGCGGCGCGGTCACGATCGATTTCGTCGATCAATTGGCGTGCTTCTTTCTCCGTCTTTCCAATCCCTTGCAGGCGGCGAATCTTTTCTTCGACGGGCGCGTAGATGAAAACGTGGAAAGCATCCGTGTGGTTCCGAAGAAAATAAGTGGCGCCGCGGCCGACGATAATGGAAGTGCCGCGAGAAGCAACGTCGTCAACGACCTGGTGGAGCGTTGCCACCATCCGATCCGTGTCGAATGCGCCGGTATCCGCCGCGACGGGCAACGCCCGCTCGTAACTTCCCCGGGCATACACCTTGAATAAACGGTACAGGAGCGTATCGACGTGCTCGTCACAGCGTTGCGCCGCTTTTCGATCGACCTTCGCCACGCGGGCAATTTCCGCGGTGAGTTCCTCATCCCAAAGCTTCCAGTTAAGACGCTCGGCCAGCGAGCGCGCGATGGCAGCGCCGCCGCTTCCGTATTCGCGTTCGACTGTGATGATCCGAATCGGCATGATGTCGCGGACCGTCAATGTAGCATGCTGCGCGTTGATTCGCTGATAGGCTCCCGACTTTGGAATCCAAACGAGAGTTAACTCAGAATCCGAGTGAACTCAATTTACATAGACTTTCGGCTCGACCGACATGCCGAGGCGAAGGTAGTGATCGTTGTTCTCTCCCGGTTCTAGGACAATCTTCACCGGAACGCGCTGCACAACCTTCACGTAGTTGCCCGTGGCATTTTCGGGCGGTAGCAGGCTCAAGCGCGCGCCACTGGAACCAGCGATGCTATCGACGTGGCCCCGGTACACGCGGCCATTAGCGTCTACCTTGATTTCGGCGCGTTGTCCGGGCCGCATGTACTTCAACTGAGTCTCCTTGAAGTTCGCGGTCACCCAGACATCCTCGAGGGGAACAACCGTGAGCAGTTGCTGGCCGGGCGTCACGTTCATGCCCATTTCAACGCTCTTCATTACGACGCCATCTATAGGAGCAACAATTTTTGTATAACCCAGGTTGAGCTCCGCCTGCTCGAGCGCGGCTTGTTTTCCTTTTACGGCGGCGTCGGCTGAAAGAGCCCGGGCACGCGACGTAGCAACTTGCTGAGGACCCGTCATCGAGGATTGGAAGACCGCCTCGGCTGACGCGAGGCGACTGCGTGCCTCGTTAATTTGCTGCGCGGCCGCGGCGGCCGACGATTTGACGGACTGCACGGCGGCAGAGCTGGCCTTGGCGCTCGCAACAGCCTGGTCATACATTTGCTGCGAGATTTCCTGCTTATCGACGAGCAGTTTGTAACGGCCCAGATCGTTTTGGGCTTTCACGTCATTGGCCTGGGCCTGTGTCAGTTCGGCCTGGGCGGCGTCGTATTGCTGCTGCGCCGCGGAGATGCCGGCCTGCGCGCTGTCAATGTCCGCCTGCGCTGAAGACACTTGGCTGGTTGTGTTGATGGAGGTGATCGGGACATTGGTCTGGACGGCTTGCGCGGTGGCCTGGGCATCCGCCAGAGCAGCGCGGGCTTGATCCAAGGCAGCCTGATAATCCCGCGGATCGATTTCCACGAGAACCGTACCGGCCTTTACGTACTGATTGTCATCGACATTCACTTTATCGACGTATCCGGAGATCCGCGCGCTGATCGGCATCAGGTGTCCATCGATCTGCGCGTCATCCGTGGATTCGTAAGTTGAGAAATACCGCCACGCGAAAAAGCCGGCGACCAGCACGATCACGATCGCGATGATCAAGTACATGCGCGCCTGCGGCCGCGCGCGAAAGAATCCTTGCCGGTGCGAGACCGGAGGAGGCGCCGCGGAGTGCGTTTCCGATGGTGGCGGACTCACCGCCGCAGGATTTGGGGCAGCTTCAACTTCAGTTTGCTGTGCCATATGTCATTTTCCTTTGAAATATTCCTTTACTCCCTCTTCGGCCGCACCGACGGCGCGAGCGAGAGAAATCTTGGCGTAATTGAAATTGTATAAACTCGAAATGTACTGGTTATGGGCGCTGGCGACAGCCTCTTGAGATTGCACGACTTCGACGCTGTTGGTCACGCCGGCGGCAAAACGATCCCGCGACTGAGCGAGCGTTTGCTCGGCGAGGTCGATGTTGCTCTGCGCCACGTCTACTTCTTCGCGCGACGACTCCAGATTCAGAAGCGCGGTACGAACATCGGAATCGATCTGGTCCCGCAAGTTTTCAAGACGCTCCCGGCTCTGCTGGAGCTGGGCGTCCGCCTGAAGGACATCACCGTGCGCAAGACCGCCTTGAAAGATAGGAATCGTCAGGGTGCCGCGCACGTCGAAAACCCCGTGATTGGAGTCGAAGTGCTGGCCCGCGATCCCATAGTTCCCGCTGAGAGCAAGAGTCGGATAATGTTCCGCCACGGCTGCCTTGCGGGAGTATTCGGCGGCGTGCACGTCGGCAAGCGCAGCCTGATAATCGGAGCGCGATTCGTAGGCTTGCTTAAGCGCCTGGTCGACGCTCATGGCTTCAAAGGGCTGGTACGCCGATTTGTCCGTGAGGTCGAATTCCTGTCCCGGCGCGAGCCCGATCACGTGTGCAAGATTCAATTTCTGGATCGCGAAACTGTTCTTGGCTTGAATCAACTGTTGTTGCTGGGTCTGCAATTCGACGTGCGCCCGAAGGGCATCGATCGCGGGAGAAGTGCCCGCCGAAACCTGATCGGAAGCCTGGTTGTAGAGCGCCTGAGCCGTATTCACCTGCGCGCTTACGGCTTCGATGTACGCTTCGTCGGCGATGCCCTGCAAGTATGAATACCCCACGGACAGAACGACGAGATCGCGCGCATCCTTGTAAGTGTACTGCGCAGACTTCAATCGCTCACTTGAGGCGAGGGTACTGTTGAGCGACTTGAGATCCAGCAAAGATTGGGTCAGATAGGCGCGCGCATCAAAATAGGAAAAAGGACCGACGACACTAGGGATATTGAATCCCGGGAAGTGAAAGGTAAAGCCGAACTCAGCCAGATTCACTTGGGATACATCCGCATAGGGAGCAGCTGACAGGTGAGGCAAAAGATTGCTCAATTGCTGCCAGCGTTGTCCGCGTGCTGCGCCAATATCCGCATCGGATAGGAGAAGGCCTAAATTTTGCTTGAGGCCCCGGTCGATCGCATCCTGCAATGATATCGGCAA
>Ga0182024_10018358_pt1 | contig 13033 bp, 8 predicted proteins | sample P32metaG_FD_120480 | JGI IMG/M metagenome (GOLD analysis project Ga0182024, IMG submission 120480) | Permafrost microbial communities from Stordalen Mire, Sweden - P3-2 metaG (Illumina Assembly) | ecosystem: Environmental > Terrestrial > Soil > Wetlands > Permafrost | place: Sweden: Stordalen...
AATGAACAAAGGGCCATACAAGTATTCATTGAAATCAGTGTGGCAAAGTCCTGCGTACTTCACTTTGAGACGTACTTCTCGAGATCCCAGCTCAAATGGTTCCACAACACTCTCGTAGCGAACGTCTTTCTGGCCGTGATAAACCAGCGCCTTCATTTGCATACTCCTTAGAATTGAACTTCGACGGCATTTGGGACTGAACCAGTGCGTTGGATTAGCAAGCCCTGAGAAGCAGCTATGTCAGGTTTGAGTATCACTCCAAGGCCAGGAGTATCGGATAACCGCAAAAATCCGTCTTGAACTAGCGGATACCCTTGAGCGTAGGAGGAGTAATCTTCAAAATAGGGACGAACGGTCTCAACGTTCAATAAGTTGTGTGTGGCAGTCGCCAAATGGGCGGAGGCACTGCAAAGAACGGGACCACCAGAATTGTGAAATGTCACCGGCAAATGTTCACTGTCGGCCATTTCGCATATTCTTCTGGCCTCGGAGATGCCTCCGGTCCAGGCAATATCCAACATGATAATTTTCGCTGAGCGGTTACGGAGCACAGGCGCGTACTGCCACCGCGTCATAAGCCGCTCACTCAAGCAAAGAGGGACGGAAGTCGATCGGGCGAGCTGCCGGTACCCAACCAAATTGGTCTGAGAGAGCATTTCCTCCAACCAGAAAATGTTATGGGGTTCGATCGCGCGGGCAATTCGCATTGCAGAATTCAGATTCCAATAGCCGTGTCCCTCCACGGCGATTTGAATCTTATCGCTGACTCGCTCGCGGATTTGCCTGATGGGATCCAAGCCGATTCGAATTTCATCGTCTGAAATCCACTGCCCCCGGTGCGCGCCTGCGAAGCGATCGAAAGGCCAGATTTTCATCATGGTGAAGCTTTGTTTGACAAGGAGCTCGGCCAGATCGCCGGCCTGCGTGCTTACATCAAATTCACGGTCGTAGCAGGTGTTGTACGCGGCGACGTTCTGAATCTTCCCGCCGAGCAGTTGGTACAGTGGCAGGCGCGCGAATTTACCAGCGATGTCCCACAGGGCCATATCGACCGCGCTCAGAGCACGTATCTCAGCTCCAGCCCACCCGTAGTAATCGAAGGTGGTAAACATATCCCACCAGAGCGCCTCCCTATCCAGTGGATTCCGACCCAAGAGCACCCTCGACAATGTCCCATGAATACAAGCCGCTTCGGGAAACCCGTCAGGAAAGGTTTCACCGAGGCCGACGATGCCTTGGTCGGTGTAGATCCTGACCCAGAGCCAGCGGTTGCGGCCGGTGTGGGGTATGAGAGGGTGATTGGTTAGGAGTGTTTCGATGCCTACGATTTTCATGGTCTGCTGAGCCCTTGCTCCGTTTCAGGGAATGTCTGAAGGGACGAGATCCCCGGGCACTCGCCGTGCAACACTCGAAGATCTGGCGGTGGTCAGACATGAAGCCGAGTTTGACTGGAGGGGCTGTAAGAAACCTCCACTGGTAGGCGATTCGAAAGTACTATATCATATAGGTAGCAAAATATCGGCGATGAAACGGGTGGAACCTTAGTGGAGCTATACCCAAACGCATATCAGATTCAATCCCTGTACGGGAACCGTAACTTGTTCCAGTACTTGTTTGTCGGAGAAAGCACTGTTCTAGTGGATTCCGGCATCGCCGAAACGCCGGAGAAGGCGATTTTCCCTTACCTGGACGGGCTCAAGATCGACCCGCGAGCGCTTTCGCTGGTCATTACCACCCATCCGGATCTCGACCACCAAGGTGGCAACAGCGCGATCAAGAACATGGCACGGAAAGCCCTGCTCGCATGTGGCGAAGCGGATCGAGAAATGGTCGAAGACCCTCACGCGCTTTTTCGCCTGCGCTACAATTTCGCCAAGGCCGAGCATGGCGTCGGCTTTGAAAGCGACGAGCCCTGGCCGGACGCGGGCAAACCACAGAAGGTGGATGCGGTATTCCGCGGAGGCGAGAAGATCCGGATTGGCGACGGCTGGGAAATAGACGTGCTTCATGTGCCAGGCCATTCCCATGGACATCTTGCTCTCTACGATGCGAAACACCGGGCCGCCTTCGTCAGCGACGCTATTCAAGGGCGAGGATGCCCAAATGCCACGGGCGAGATCGGAATTCCGGTTACCTACTACTTTGTTGACACGTATCTTTCAACACTGCAGTACTTTGAAAACCTAAAGATCGACGTTCTCTACTCGGGCCACTGGCCGACTATGCGAGGAGAAGAGGCCAAAGACTTCATCGCAGAGTCACGCCGGACGGTGGAGTTCCTGGACGAGGTTATCCTTCGAAGTCTCGCAAAACATCCGGGAGGACTTAGCCTCAAAGAGCTTATGGACACCGTGGCAGAGGCAGTGGGTGAATGGCCAAAAGAGACCTGGTTTCTTGCCACGTTTCCAGTCAAAGGTCACCTCGACCGGCTGGAACAGCGCAACAGAGTTCACATTGTGCGCGGGACACCATTTCCCAGATGGCAACTTACTTAGTGTGGATTACCAGGAAGCTTCAATCTCTTCCGGCGTCCGCTCCTTGGTTTCAGGGCCGTTCTCGGTGGCGTGACTAACTATTCTGAAGTGCGAAAAACAACTTCTTTTGGAGGAGAAGCCGATACGCCCGACAGGCCGCCGGACACGATCAGATTTTGCGCAGTTATCCAGTCGCTCTGGGCGGAAGCGAGGAAGAGCACTACCTTGCCAATATCCGCAGGCCGACCCCATCGACCAAGAGGAATCGCAGCGCGAATCTTTTCCACCATCTCCTCGCGAGAGATGCCGAGTGTGGCGGCGCGTTGAGGCATGACCACACCATGGAACTCTGTCTCGATGGGGCCTGGACTAATCGCGTTGACGTTGATCCCAAAAGGAGCCAATTCCACCGCCAGAGTCTGGGTTAGACTTACCACACCAGCTTTTGAGACGTTATAGGCCGCAGTGAGTGCAGCGGGGCTCACGGAGTTCAGCGACGCTATATTGATGATCCGTCCCCCACCTTGCTTGGCCATGACGATCCCAACTTCGCGACAACAAAGAAAAAGCCCGGAAAGGTTGACGTTCAAAATGCGATTCCACTCTGCCAGGCTGAGCTGAATAGTGGATACGACGTTGGGGGCCACCCCTGAACAGTTCACGAGGATATCGATACGGCCATGCTGCTTCAAGATACTTTGGACCATTCCGTGAACCGAGTCTTCGCGGGTCACGTCCACCTTTTGAGCTTCGCAGCGATAACCTGCTTGAAGCAGAGCCGCCACGGCTGCGCGACTCTTTTCTTCATCAATATCCGCAATCACCAAGTCGCAACCGGCGGCACCGAGGGCTTCGCAGACGCCAAACCCAATCCCACGCGCTCCTCCAGTGACTACGGCAATCTTGTTCTTCAGTTCATCCATAGGTTTAATCCCCCGGTTGTTGGAAAGAGCAGTCTCGGTGTTGAGGCTCGTGATCTGCCCACGCGAATGTTAATCTCGTAATGCCTCTGGGTTGGCAAGGAATTCAGGTCGCTCACCCCTTAGAACTTGCAATACTTGCCGCGCCACAAGCTCTGCCATCGCTTCGCGCGCCTCAACCGTAGATCCAGCGATGTGGGGAGAAAACAACACATTCGTCGCGGACTGAATCGGATGGTCCGCGGGGAGCGGCTCATTTTCGAAGACATCCAGCGCGGCGCCAGCCAGTTGGCCGCTGTTCAGAGCATTCGCCAACACATGGGTGTCAACAACGGCCCCGCGAGACGTGTTAATCAGCAAGGCAGACCTCTTCATCCACTTAAGAGATTCGGAATTAATTATGTGATGGGTCTCAGGAGTGAGGGGAGAATGCAACGTGATGACGTCCGCCTGCTGGAGCAGCTCTCGCAAAGAGCCCGCCCGCTCCACAAAATTGTGAGTGGGGGGCAATGTTTCCGCAAAAGGGTCGTAAGCTACGATTCTCATGTCGAATCCTTTGTATGCGATCTCAGCCACTCGCAGGCCAATGCCTCCGATGCCGACGACCCCGAGAGTCTTGTGGCGCAGTTCAAATCCGACGAGCGAGTCTCGCTGATCGAAGCGTAATTTGCGAACCGCTTGGTCTCCGGCAAGAGTATGCCGGGCTAGACTCAAAACGAGGTGAATCGCGTGTTCTGCCACGGCGTTCGCATTGACAAGCGGGGTATACACGACGGGGATGCGCCTCTTTGTCGCGGCGTGGAGATCAACCGTGTCCAGCCCAGCTCCATGACGTCCGACGACCCTGAGTTTTTCCGCCTTGCCGATTAAGGATGCAGTGACCGGAACGAGGCGCACAATGAGGGCGCTGGCTTCCCTGATATCTTCGTCATTAAATGTGCGACCTGCTGCCCATGGAGTGCGGAGCTCACCGGCATTTGCCAGCAAGCGCAGTCCAACATCAGCGATGGGTTCAGTCACCAGAATAAGTGGCATTCTGTCCAAGGGAGATTAGTCCTTGAGAGCAGTTAGAAAGCTTATTGATGCAGTAGCCATCCACCCTACAGCGTGGGTTGCCAAGTAACGAACTCCCATGTCCAAATATCGCCGAGCCGCCTCAGGATCATTGGTAATGATTCCAGCTATCTTGTCTGCCTGAATAATCTTGCGAAGAGCGTCATCCACGATTGCGGAAAGCTGCGAATCTCTGCTTCCTGGCCGCCCAATGCTATTGGAAAGGTCGGTGGGTCCGAGATAGTAGACATCTATGCCGTCAACGGCGAGCAAATCATCCAGATTGGAAATAGCCTCGATCTCCTCAATGTGAATGATGACCATGGTCTGGTCATTTGCTTGTTTGCAGTAGTCGCTGAGTGATCCGCGAAGGCCGTAGTCAGCCGCGCGTACGCCCGCAAGGCCGCGGTGGCCGAGCGGCGCATACTTGCATAGACGTACCGCCTCGCGAGCCTGATCGGCTGTATTCACGCTAGGTATGTGTACTCCCATGCCCCCGATGTCGAGTGCTTGAAGAATCAAGTGAGGATCGAGCTTGCCTACCCGCACCAACGGAGTGGTTCCGGAAAGTTCGCAAGCGCGAACCATTTCTTCGGCGCTCTCGATGTCAATCGGGCCGTGTTCCAGGTCGATGACGATAAAGTCATAACCACAAAGCCCTACGATTTCGGCGAGTTTGGCGGAGGAGATGTATTGGAAACTGCCGATCACCGTTTCCCGCTGCTTTAATTTGGCCTTGATCTTGTTGGTATGCAAACAGGTCTCCGAAGTGTGGGATTACGGTGCCACGTACATCCCCCAAGATACTATATGATATATGGGACCGTCAACCCCGGTGGAGTCTTTGACCCCTGTGGCGGATCCGCGTTCCGCCGGACCGGAGGGCTGGCTGCAGCGCAAGGCCGTCAAGGTTACTCACGATGAGAGATTCACGACGTCCTTGAGGGTATCCAGAGCCTGCGCGCCATGGCGAGTTTCAAACACGCCTCAGCGCGCAACGAAGTGAAGCGTCACCGCCCCGTGAGCGCTAGCGCCAGCGGTATTCGCCGACGCATCAGGGAAACGGATACGCAGATTCTCCTGTCCGCTGTATGCCTTCAGCAGCTGTGCGCCTTCAACCGAACTAACCTGCGAAGCATTCCATACTGCGAGGTCATATTGGCCGCCGGGCGTTCCGGAGACCTGCAGCGTCCACGCATCTCGCGATGGCGACCACGACTCCGACAAGATGCGCAGGCCCTCGCTGACACTACCTAACGACGGTAACTGCAACGCGAAGCTGATCCCAAAATCATCCCGAAGCCGAATGCGTAAAGTGGAATCGTTGGCGGCAAGCCTGATGTGCACGATCACGTGCTGATCTTCGTCGTTGGCTGCGAGGTCAAAATGAATCGGCCGACCATTCCATTCGATACTGATAACACGCGCCCGCAAGCTCACCGCCGGCTCGAAATCCACCATGCAATCGCCCGCGCTACGGCGATGTATTTGCAAAGTGATCGCGTCAGCCGTTTTTCCGTAGGTCAGATCGAGCGCTTCGCCGCCGACCACCAGGTTTCGAACGGCGAAGGACGTCCAATCCGCGGGAACATGCGGAGCAAACTTCAAAATATGCTGGGCGGCATCGTCTTCCAGCCCTAACATGCCTCGCAAAATAGGATTCACCACCATTGCCGCCGACCAAACCTGTTGCGGCGAGCTCGTCGAAAGTCCCTGAAAATAATCGCCAGAGAGCACTTCCGTGACGTGGCCCGGCGATCCGTTCAGCGCCAGCAGCGCGTTCGAGCGTAAATTGGAATAGGCCGGAAACGCGCGGTGATAGCGATATTCCCCCACCGAAGCCCAGCCGGTGAATAGCGGCCAAACGGAGCCGTAATGATAACCGCCGCCGCTGTAGCGTGCCGACTGGCTGGAAATGATGCGCATGCCCCAGTCGGTTTGATGTTCGATACCCGCAAGCTGCGAGATCATGGCGCTAGCGTTATTTTGATCGAGCACTCCAAACCACATAGGGACGGTGGCGAGTACGCTCGGCTCATCCATGGTCTTTCCATTCTTGTCGAGGGCGAACGCGTAGCGGTTGGTGCTCGCGAGCCAAAATGTGTTGTCCACCATCTGTCGCTGATGGTCGAACTTTTGCGCCAGATCCTGGGCTATGTCGTCCTTGCCAACGAGATGCGCCAGATTCGATAGCGCGCGCAACGCTTCTGCGGCCAAGCCCGCCTCATATATTTCCGACTTCACCGGATACAGCGGACCGCCCTCGATCCAGCCCGTGCCAAAATCCAGATTTTGTGCGAGCCCATTGGCGTCGTAGGTTGTACGCAGAAAATCGTAGGCCTTCAACAAACTGTCCCATTTTTCCCGGGCGAAAGAGAGGTCTCCACTGCGAACAACATAGTCATTCACGGCAATAATATAGAGGGGAGTGGAGTCAACCGCGGCGTACGGATACGGATAGTCCTTGAACCACGGCACGAAGTCCGCGCCCTGCGGGATTTCGTGCGGCATCTTTCCGTCGTCGCGCTGGTATTTGCTGATGAATTCAAGCGCGGTATGGGTGTCGGCAAAATCGCCGGCGGCATTCAGCGCCAGCCCAGTCCACATCGAATCCCGCCCAAAAAACCATGCGAAGCCGGGGCGCTGGCCATCGCCTGACGTGCGGTAGCCCGCCACCTGCCCGGTCCCCAGATAGGGATTAGTCACTAGCCCTTGTACGATGCTGACGCGCGTCCAGTCATACGCCTGCTGCAATTGCGCATCCGGCAGTTCCAGTTGTACCGTCCGGCGCAGGTAGTTGCGGTAATAATCCGCAGACTGTTGCAGCAGTGCGGGAGCGTCGGCGCAAAGATGCCGATACGTTTCGGCGGCGGCAGCAAGGCCATGGACAGATCCCGCGATAGCAATTACTTTGGAATCGCGGCCCTTGGCGGTCACGCCGAGACGAAAAGCGTTCTCCTGGGATTCCGAGTAGTTGGTCTGATACTGCTCGACAACCTCCTCCGCAGTAGGCGATCCAACCAGTGCCGCAAAATTCTTCCGCTCTTCGCCCATCGAAAAAGCATGTTGTTCCGGCACCCAATCGGAATAAGTGCCGCCGAGCGCGGCCGGCCACTGCAACTGAAAATCACGGATGAAGGAGGCTTCGATCTCGATGGGCTGTTCGGTTTCGATGTCGAACAGCATGAGCGCGCCCGACTCATCGACCGGCGTGAAAAGGGTTTCCCGTATGCAGAAAGCATCACCGGCATAAAGAATTGAGGTCGATTCGGGGCGAACGGTGATGGTTCGGGCGAGGGACTCCGCAGGCAGTACCGCACCCGCAATATGAAAGTTCAAATGAAATTGCCGAAGAATCTTGAGTGGGTACACCCAGGCTTCGAACCGCCCCGACTCATTTCCGAACACACCTGCGCGCTTGCCGACTGATGACAAAAATTCCCACGGGCGCACCGGGCGAGTGACATCGATCGAGTGCGGCGCCGTTTCCTTTTCAGCGGCCCCGCCGGTCATGGCGAAAAAGCATCCTAGCGTGGCTGCCAGGGAAAAAAGGACGACGCCAGCCACCACTGCCAGCGGTGCCCAGCGTTGCTTGTGACTCTTGGGGACTACCTCGAGAGAGAATAGAACCAGCCATCCCGCAAGTGACGCGAAGAACAGATTTGGGCGCAAGTCTTTATTCCCCCTTTATTGAACTTTGGCAGCGGGCGCTACAGAGCCGTGAAGTTCGATATCCTGGCTGGACCGTCCCACGAGGATATCGAACTTTTCGCGTGGCATACTCCACTTTTTGGCCTGGACGTCGTAGTAGGAGAAGGCGCGGCGATCAAGAGTGAGCGTCGAGGTCTTCGATTCTCCGGGTTTCAGTTCGATTCTTACGAAGCCCTTTAGTTCCTTGGGAGGCATCGGGACTTTCGAGTACGGATCGGCGACGTAAATCTGAGCTACGTCCACGCCTTCACGGGAGCCGGTATTCTTGACATCGAACGAAACCTCAACTATCGGGCCGGAGGTATCCACCCCGGTGGAGGTAAATGCGGTGGGCCTGATGTTGAGGTTGCTGTAAGCGAAGGTAGTGTAGGAAAGGCCGTAGCCAAAGGGGAATAACGGCTTGGTGCCGTTGTGCTCGTAGCCGCGATAGCCGACGAAGATGCCCTCCTTGTAGACAACCCGGTTCGTTCGGGGTTGCGGGTAGTAACTGTCATGCACGGGGTTATCTTCCCAGCGGCGTTCGAAGGTTGCCGGCAAGCGTCCCGAAGGATTCACGTCGCCGAAGAGAATTTCTGCGACGGCCCGACCGCCTTCCTGCCCTGGATACCAATCCTGCAACAGCGCAGCGGTGCGATCGATCCATCGGTTCATATCAACGCCACCACCGGAATTTAGCACCACAATGGTGTTCTTATTCGCCCCGAGCATTTCCTGAATGAGTTCATCTTGGCCAGGAGGCAACCGAAAGGTGCGGTCGCCTCCTTCGCTCTCGGAGTCCGGATCGAATCCCACTGCGACCACAACTACATCCGCCTTCGCGGCGAGCGTTTTGGCCTCGCAAGACACATACTTGGCCTGAGATACGATTCCCATCCGCAGACGCCCACCCAGCCATCGGGAATGCCCATAATGCTCGAAAACCACTTTGTGAGCGCTCGAATCGAGGGACAGGGTTGCGATACCCAGAAGCTCTTTGGAATCGCGCCAAGCGTCTAGGACTAATTCTTCATCGACATAGGCCCGGTAATAGCCGCCATCTTCTCCGGTGCTCTCAACAAACAGATCGAATTTGCCCGCAGCTCCCGGCGTGAAATAGCCCGTCCATCGACATGAGCGGGCCTGCTCCGGGAGAACGTTTGTGCTGGGCGCCCCGACATCAAGGTGGGCCTCGTCGCGCGTAAGGAATGGCGCACCGTGTAGATTTTCGTTTTCGAAGTATTCGGCCTTCAGGTTGGGCGTTCCATTCGCAGCGGCCGTTGAAAAGGGTGTAGCGGCTGCCATTTCTTCGGTAGTTGGCACGCCTGGGTTGTAATAAACCTGGGCTGGGCTTCCCAGATAATCGCTGATACCTTGCAAAACGCTGACCGCTTGAAACGCTGTTACCTGGGCGCTTCCGCCGCCAGTGGACACTGCTGGGTAGGCATTGGGGCCAACCACCAGCACGGATTTGACTCTATCTTTTTGAAGCGGCAACAAATTGCCATCGTTTTTGAGGAGCACCGCGCCTTCGCGCGCCGCATCGAGGGCCACCTGGTCACCTTCGCGATTGTAACGGGAGATCGAAAGATCGGTTTGTTTGCGGTCGAGCCATCCAAACTGGATGGCGGTGCGCAGGATGCGGCGAACCTTGTCGTCAATGGTTGCCACCAAGACGGAGCCTTGTTGGACTGCGGGAAGCAAATTCTTGCGGTTCATAAACGCGCCGGAGGGCATTTCCAAATCGAGGCCGCCGTTGGCAGCGGCAACGGCATCATAGGTCGACATCCAGTCCGACATCAAAATTCCCCGGAAGCCCCACTCGTCTTTCAAGATGTCGATATTCAGGTGTTTGTTCTGGCTAAGATGACTGCCGTTGGTGAGGTTGTAGGAATCCATCACCGCCCCCACATGGGCCTGCCTAACGGCCGCCTCGAAGGCCGGAAGGTAAATCTCGCGCATGGTGCGCTCGTCGATGATGGAATCTGTGTTGTGGCGATCGAATTCGGAATTGTTGGCCATAAAATGCTTAGCGGTTGAACTGACGCCCTGGCCTTGCATTCCTTCGATATAGCCTACGGCAATCTGCGCTGCTAGATAAGGATCTTCACCCAAGTATTCGAAGTTGCGGCCGTTCATGGGTGCACGATAGATATTCATAGCGGGCCCAAGCACGAAGTGAATGCCCCGCGCGCGGGCGTCCCTGCCAATTTCTTTGCCCTCACGCACCGCCAGTGCTGGATCCCATGAAGCGGCCAGGGAGATACCGCCAGCCATAGCCGTCGCCGGTGGGCTGGCGTTACGGACGCCGAGAGGCCCATCGGCCATCTGGAGCGGGGGTAGACCGAGGTGCGGGTAGGCGCGGACACAAAAATCGCCGACGCCACCGAGGATGTCGATTTTTTCCTCCAATGTCATGCGGCTCAAAATGGCATCGACTCGTTTCTCGACATCGCCGGAAGCAGATGGGGCCGACTGCGCCAGGACCGACGTGCTGGAAAGAATGAGTATCGCCAGCGGGAAGCTGATTCTGCGCAGCATACCCGGATTGTTTATCGATGCCTCGCTCATACGGTCTCCGATTCGGACTTAGTCATCGTTCGACTCAGCCTGCAATACAAGGTCCAGGCTTCCGGTGAGAGACTCTGCCAGCACCGGGCCGCAAACGATCCGAAATTGCCCGTCCCTTACATCGGGAGTTCCTGGGTTAGCCCGCACTGCTCAACGAGCGAAACATTTCGATTTGGTGGCTCGCTTGCAGCAGCTTCCCCCGCTTTCGGTAGAGTCCAACTAGAGCCAAATGGGCTCACGCCGGAGCGATATCTCTTTTCCTAAGTCCAGGACGTGCGTTCAGGATTTTTTTGCCAGCGCGTCACGGCCATCCCTGTGAGGGCGCCGATCCTGGTAACTGCCGAAGGTCACTGGGGGCGGCGATTTTTAATTGCCAGCGCGTTAGTATATCATATAGGATTATCAGATCAACGAACGGGACCATTTCCCTCATCGATACCAGATCGGTCCGGTTTCTGGATCCTGTTTGCTTGACGCAGGGGGCAGCCCACGAGCAGCGCCGGGTGCTTAGGGAGCTACCGGAGAAATTCTGGGACTCTGCCGTGAGAGGAAGCACCCGACGCTCTCACAGGGTAGGATGCCAACGGTTGCGCCAAAGGAAGAGCACTTGTTAAACGAAAAGTGCGATTGCTGGGTCCAATGAAAATCTATGACATCTCTCTTCCATTACACGCAGATTCACCGTGCTGGCCTGGAAAGAGCTCCCTCAACCTGGAGGCGACACGAAGCCTGTCACGTGGTGACGTGTGTACGTCCAATACCATCGGTATGGACATTCACTTAGGGACCCACGTAGACGCCCCCGCGCATTTCGTGCTCGATGGCATCACCATAGACCAGGTGCCGCTGGCGACCATGGTTGGTCCCTGCCGAGTGATCGAGTTCTCAGGCGCACCGGGATCCGAGGTCCCAGCTCAGGTCATGGCGGGACATCGGTCAGAGCGAGTACTATTCAAGACTCCAAATAGTCACTTGCTCTCACGCACGAAGTTCGATCCTCAGTTTATAGCTCTGTCTGAAGCTCTTGCTCACTTATTGGTTCGAGATCGTGTTTGTCTGGTCGGGATTGACTACTTTTCAGTCGATCGTTTTGAATCGCCGAATCGGGCCGTCCATCACATTCTGCTTGAAGCAGGGGTGCTAATTCTGGAAGGCATAAATCTTAGCGCGATCGAGCCAGGGGATTACCAACTGCTTGCCTTACCGCTAAACATTGTTGGAGCCGAGGGAAGTCCGGTCCGGGCCGTTCTCATGAAATGACCCAGCAAGTGTACCCAACTTGAGCGCCAGAGTAAGCTATTTTTAACGTTCGTCGAAGGCTTCGCGACGATGTTGGTGGACTCCTGAAAACTAGATCGTCGTCGGTAACATATACGATATGACTTTACATAGAGATCAGTCTCGGACCCTGTCCTACAGCCATCCATGGCTGGTAGTTCTTGGTCAGGCACCATACGTATTGACCACATTCATCCTCCTTAGTGTTCTGGCAATTGAAGTCGGATGTGCAGGAAAGAAACCGGATGCAAAGCAAAAGCTGCGCATCGGTTTCTCCATGGATTCACTGCAACTCGAGCGCTGGCACCGGGATCGCGACGTATTCACGCAGCGTGCTCAGGAACTGGGCGCTGAGGTTCTGGTGCAGTCCGCTGATGGAAATGACGCGCTGCAGGTACGCCAAGCTGAAAACCTTCTAACTCAGGGAGTAGACGTTCTGGTAGTCATACCGCACAACGGCGAGATCGCCTCCTCGATCGTGGACGACGCCAAGCGGCAGAATATTCCCGTTCTTGCTTACGATCGCATCATTCGCAATAGCGACGTTGATTTCTATGTGTCGTTCGACAACGTGAAGGTTGGCGAGCAACAAGCGCAGTACCTGGTGGAACGCGCGCCCAAGGGGAACTATGTGTTGATTGGCGGGTCGCCGACCGACGACAATGCCCGCCAACTGCGGGAAGGTCAGATGAAGGCGCTTTTGCCGGCCGTGGAACGAGGTGATATCAAAATCGTTGCCGACCAGTGGGCTAAGGATTGGCTGCCCAGTGAGGCGCTCCGCCACACGGAAAATGCGTTGACGCAAGCGCGGAACAATGTTGTCGCAGTCGTAGCCTCAAATGATAGCACCGCGGGAGGAGTGGTTCAGGCACTGGAGGAACAGAAACTAGCGGGAAAGGTGCTGGTCTCGGGTCAAGACGCGGAGTTGGCGGCATGTCAAAGAATCGTCGCCGGTACTCAATCGATGACTGTATACAAGCCAGTTGTCCCGCTGGCGACGCGTGCGGCAGAGATCGCGGTGGCATTGGCAAGGCACGAGCCGTCACAACC
>Ga0182024_10018359_pt1 | contig 13033 bp, 11 predicted proteins | sample P32metaG_FD_120480 | JGI IMG/M metagenome (GOLD analysis project Ga0182024, IMG submission 120480) | Permafrost microbial communities from Stordalen Mire, Sweden - P3-2 metaG (Illumina Assembly) | ecosystem: Environmental > Terrestrial > Soil > Wetlands > Permafrost | place: Sweden: Stordalen...
CCGAAACCGCGCGCGCGGCCGGTCTCGCGATCGGTGGCGACGTGCACGCGGGCGAGCTGGCCGAAGGGCTCGAAGAGCGCGCGAAGATCGTCCGCAGTGGTCTGAAAGCTCATGTTGCCGACAAAGAGATTTTTCATTCTAATTCTCCTGAGCAAAGCAAAGCCGTCGCTTCGGCAAAAAACCAACGCCAACCCAAAACTGAAGCTGCTTTCGTGCAACGAAAGGAAACAGGACCGCGCGGTGCCGGGACGCCAAACACGCTCAAGGAGGCGCGCAAGGACTGCAAAACTCGAAGAGCGGAAGACTTATTCTAACACGATTGGCGGAAGATGTCGCGGCGAACGCGTGGTGAGTGGTGAATTGGGGCGATCAATTCAAAAGGTCGCGGGAAATGCGACGCTTGGCTCGGGTCGGGCGCGGTCGAAACTGGAGCAGCGGGCACGGAATGCCGTGCGCCTACGGATCCGTGGAAATGTTGAAGGCCGGGCAAGCTGGGGCGCAGCAAGCAGCGCCCCTACCCCGTAATGTTGGAATTGCGGCCGCGATCGATGGCGGTCTGAAGACCGCCGGTACAAATTCACAAGCAACATCAATTCGAAGAGCGGGCCAGGCGCGAGGATTCAGGTAGGCGAGGCAAGCCTCGCCTGGGGCGTTTTGTTGCCGGACGGTGAGCTGCGACGAAAGCGGCGGCCCTCCTGCCCCGATGCAATCGGGGCCTCAGGACAAGCAAGCCGCCGCACTCCACAATGGACAAGGCCTGCGAAATTGAACAGCGAGAGGATCGGTCGATAGTTCACTCCTCGCGCAGCAGGATCATTGGATCGACCGATAAGGCGCGGCGGCCTGGAATCCAGGTGGCCAGCAGGCCCATCAATGCCATCGCTACGACAACACCAGCCAATACCACCGGATCGCGGGGAGTTGCCTGATAAACGATGAGCGCGAGGACCTTGCTGGCCACAAGTCCGAGGAGCAATCCAGCTGTGGAACCGATCGTGAGCAATTTGAAGGCGCGTCCCAACGCTGCCTGTAACACTTCCTTACGTTGTGCGCCGAGGGCCACGCGAATCCCCAACTCGCGCTGGCGCTTGCTGACCGAGTACGCCGCAATTCCGAAAATGCCAGTTATGGACAGCATCGCACCCATCGCGCCAAGTACGCCGAGCGCCACCGTCGCCACCTGGGGAGGAAACAGAGCGCCAGCGATTTCGTCCAACCGCGTTTCAATCACAACCGGCAGGCCTGGATCGAGTTGGTGCAGCGTGCCGCGTATGGCCGCGCCGAGTTGCTCTGGATTGTGGCTTGAGCGCACCACCATCCATGCGGAATTGGAGGGCCATTGCAGGATAGGGAGAAACATCGCGGGTTGTGGTTCTTCGGTGAGGCTGTGATATTTTCCCTGTTCCGCAATGCCCACCACCTCGATGCGCGTTCCATCCGGTAGCTTATAATAACCACCGATTGCGTTTTGCACCGAGCCGAAGATTCTACGAGCAAACTCCGCATTCACGACGGCGACCCGGGGCGAGTCTTTATCGTCATGCCACGTGAAAGCCCGGCCGGACAGCAACGTAGTGCCCTCCGCTTGAATATATTCGGGAGACACGTGGTGCGTGTAGACACTCGCGGCGGCACTCGATGGCCGCAGATCTGCGGTTCTATCGGTAAAGATATCCGAAGTGGTCTGGTCATTTAGTAGCAGCGCATCGGTTAGTCCGACAGACTCTACGCCGGGAATCGCTGCGATAGCATCAAGCATGCGTTTTTGCATGATGGGGACTCGATCGGCGCTGTAACCTGCCATGGGCAGGTCGGCGCCTACCAGCACGGAGTTACGCGGTTCAAAACCGAAATTGCTGTGCATTGCGTGCACGAGCCCACGCAGGGCAACCAGCGAAGATGTCACCAGCACAGCACAGATCGCGATTTGCGCTGCCAGTATTACGTCTCGCGCAGTGATGCGCCGCCCAACCCCGGCGCTCGATCCCCCTTTGATGACCTGATATGGATCCGTACGCAGCACCTGCTTTACCGGAACTGCTCCGAAGAGGAATCCGCTGACTAAACTAAGCAGCAACGCTAGTCCGTAAACGCTGGCATCCGGGTTCACCGGGGTGTGCATGGGGAAATTCCCGAATGGCTGCCACTCGCTCAACCAGCCCAAGAACAGCACGCCGGCCCAAAGCCCTAGGGCGCCGCCGACTAGCGAAATCAACAGGGATTCCGTAAACAGCCCGCGCAGAATGCGTGTACGACTCGCTCCCAGAGCGAGTCGCAGAGCAAGTTCACGGGAACGGTCGGCGGCGCGTGCGGCAAATAAGCTGCCAAGGTTGGCGCATGCGGCCAGCAAAATCAAACCCGCCAGCAGCATCAATCCCGCAACAAATGCCTGTACGCCGGGGGCAATCTGATCGCCCAACAGGTTTGGCCGCGCCAAGGAGAAGCCCACTTGGCGTTCGTCTTTGGGATAAGTTTTCTCCAGATACGACCCGATCGAATTGAGATCAGCGGTTGCCTCGGCCGGAGTGACTCCCGTCTTTAAATGTCCCACGACCATGAACACCCACCGGCTGGCGCGATCGTTCAGGTCATTCGTGCCAGCCACCTGCTCGTGGTTCACCATGGGCACGAAGAAGTTAGGAGAAACGAACACCACAGTCCCGCGAAACTGAGGCGGCGCGACGCCGATGATCGTAAAAGGATGCTTGTTCAGCTGAAGCGTGCGGCCCACGACACTAAGATCATCGTGAAAGTGGCTGTGCCAATATGCGTAACTGAGGACGATGTAAGGAGCGCTGTTCGGGCCATGATCATCGGAGAGGTTGAAGAAACGGCCGAGGTAGGGCTGAATCCGCAGTGCGTCAAAGTAGTTGCAGCTCGACTCCATGCCCCAGATAAGGGATGAACCCGCGCCCGTATACATCGCTACCTGAGTGATGGTATAGGCTGCCAGACTGTCAAAGCTGTGGTTGCGATCACGTAGATAGAGATAGTCGGGATAGGATTGGCTCGTGTCCTTATCGCTGGCGCGCTCGATTAGATAGAGGCTTTCGGCGTGAGGCACGTTCAGGGGGCGAAGGATCAGGCCGTTCAGAACGCTAAAAACGACCGCGTTCGCGCCGATGGCCATCGCCAGCGTCAAAACGGCGGCGATGGTAAATCCCGGAGTCTTGCGCAACATGCGGAGAGCGATGCGCACGTCCCGCAGCGAATTTTCGATGAAGAGCAGGCCGCGCTCGGCTCGGTAGTCTTCCTTCATCGCTTCCCTGCCGCCAAACTTCAGGATGGCTTGGCGGCGTGCCTCGACGGGTGATAAGCCGGCGCGAATATTTTCGGCGGTTTGCAGAGCGATGTGCTCTTCGATCTCTTCTCTTAGGCGCTCGCCCTGCGCGCGCCTGGTCGCAAAGCTGGAGAGCCGTGCGAAAAATCGCTTTATGGATTTCATGACAAGTCCTCGGCTTTGGCCGCGAAGAACCGCTCGATCATGGCTGCCGTTTGTTCCCAATCCTTGGTCTCGACCTGCAACTGCTTGCGTCCTTCATTTGTCAGCCGATAGAAGCGCGCCCTGCGATTATTTTCCGAGGCGCCCCATTCGGACGCGATCATGCCTTCTTGTTCGAGCTTCAGCAGCACGGGATAGAGAGTCCCTTGATTCACCGCAAGCAAATCTCCGCTGATCTGCTCGATGCGCCGCGCGATTCCGTAGCCGTGCAGCGATCCGAGGACATCGAGAGTCTTGAGGACCATCAATGCTAAAGTTCCTTGCGGGACATCCGTTTTTTGTTTCATGGCACCGCCGTTTTGGTTTCCAACAGGAAAGATGCCACTCCTCCTTTGGGAAAGCAACAGGAAAGTTGTCGTGCGGGCTTAGCGGCGAGCCGAAGCGGGGTCGGACGTGACGGGGCGGTCGCGCCAGAATTTGGGGGCGGGCATGATGAATTCGATGGCTACCTGCGTCTTGCCCATGAAGCTGGAGCCCAGGCAGGCGACGCGGCAGAGCAACTCTTCCTTGGTGTTGACGTTTTCGATGTGGATGATTTGCTGGACGCTGACCTTGGTGGCGAGCAGGATCAGCGCGCCGTGCGAGTTGACGATGACGGTGTGTGTCTTTTCTTCAACGGAGTTCTTCTTGGCGTCCTGCAGGCGTACCAATAAGGGGATGCGCACGTGCACGCGCTTGCTGCGGCGGCGATTCTGGGGCGGCAGGTCGTCCATATGGGTGGACACTGGATAACGGTAGCAAGTATGTGCTGGCTTCTCAATGCTTAGCGGTGCGGTGTGCCGTGAGAGATATTGCGGGAGACGGAGATGCCCAGGTAGCCGGGCGGAAGGCGGTTGTCCGGTAATCGGCAGGTGGGCGATGCGAACTTTTTTGGGCAGATTTTGGCGAGGCGTTGGATAATCCCGGCGCTGGGGGAACCTTGAGCGTGCGGGAGCTGGCTGTGCGACAAATACGCTACCGGGTGGCGATGAGTTTGGACGGTTACATTGCTGGGCCTCAGGGAGAATTTGACTGGATCATCCGCGATCCGGAGATTGACTTCGGCGCGGTGTTCGCGCAGTTCGACACGCTGCTGGTCGGGCGCGGGACATTTGAGTTCATGGCGAAACACGGACAGGCGGCGGTGCCGGGCATGAAAATAATCGTATTTTCGCGCACGCTGCAGCAGCGCGATTTTCCGGACGTGACGATTGTGGCCGGAAAGGAAAAAGAAACGGTAGCCGCGCTGCGGAAGGAGCCCGGCAAGGACATATGGTTGTTCGGCGGCGGCTTGCTGTTTCGCAGTTTTCTGGACGCGGGGCTGGTGGACACGGTCGAAGTCGGAGTGATTCCGGTGCTGCTGGGCGGAGGGATTCCGCTGCTACCAGAGCCGGCGAAACAGGCCAAGCTGAAGTTGACCGGGCACAAGGTGTACAAGAGCGGAATCGTGTCGTTGGAATATTCCACGGAATATTCTAGAAAATGAGCGCTTCGGGAAATCTGATTTCGCGGGCAATCTCGGCCTCGACAGGTTCTCGCGCACAAGGTATTATCGCGACATGAGAATTTCGGCACGCAACCGCCTGGTAGGCAAGATCGAAGAACTGCAGATCGGTGACATCATGGCACACGTGGTGGTGAAGGTGGGCGAACATCAAATCGAAAGCGTGATTTCGCGCCGCAGCGTGGAAGAAATGAATTTGCAGGTCGGCGATACGGTTGCGGCGGTGATCCAATCCACGGAAGTGCTGCTGCAAAAGGCCTAGGCTTGACCAGACCCATTCAGGCGCCGTGGTGTTGCATTTGATTGTTGCTTCGCGCAGCCCCTGGAAGAGCCTGGGGGCCGCGGTGGTACCAGGCAGCACGGGCCATCTTTCGTGAATATTTCCACACGCCAATCCGGGACCGCAGTCATCGTGGATATCAACGGCGACGTGACGCTTTACAATTCCCCTGAGATTCGCAAAACGCTGATGGACGCGTTGAATAAGAAGGGGGAGCACCGCGTGGTCGTGAACATGTCCGGGGTCAATTATATTGATAGCGCGGGCGTGGCTTCGCTGGTGGAAGGATTGAAACTGGCGCGGAGCCTGAAGGCCGGATTCGCGCTTTATGGATTGAACAAGCATCCGCGTGAAGTTTTGGAGCTGACGCGGTTAATTAAGGTTTTTGAGATTTATGACAACGAAGGCGAGGCTGTCATCGGCGTTGCTACCCCGCCTCCGCAGGAAACTAAGTAAATTCCCGCCAGTACATCTGCGCTGAAGTGCGCACTCAGTGATGCAATTGGATGGCCGGAACGATGACGGTCCCGCTTTGCGGGACCGCCGCTACAAATTCAACAACAACTGCAACGAGTGGACTCGACGCGAGGACTGCGGCGGGCGAGGAAAGCCTCGCCTGGCTCGTTTTTCTGTCGGACGTTGAGCTTCGGCCAAAGCGGTGGCAAGCCACCGCACTCCAAGATGGGCTAGGCTCGCGGAATTGGGCGACGAGATTTTCGGTCGCGCTGGGGGACGCGTTTGCGCGAACTCGTCGAGGACAATTCGGGCGCTATCGTGCTGCGGCTTCGTTGCTTCGCGTGATGAATGTGGAATAGAATGCGCGGCATGTCGTCTGAAACGTTTCGCGTGGTTTCACAGCCGGGCAGCCGCGCGGGGCAGCAGATTTTGCAGTTGAAGGGCGCGTTCACGTCCACGGCGTCAGCGATCTTTGTGGAAGCGGTGGCGGCGGCCGATGCGCCGCGGTTGATTCTGGACTTGACCGAAGTGCCCATGGTGGATTCGATGGCGGTGGGCGCGCTGGTTCGCGCATTTGTTTCGTGCCACAAATCGGGGCGGAAGCTGGCGCTGGTGGGATTGAATCATCGCGTGCACAACGTATTGCACTTGACGGGCATCGCTCCGCTTTTTGACACCTATGCGACGGTCGCCGAAGCGGAAGCTGGATTGGCGTAGCGCGGGATTCCCTTTCAGCGACCTTCGAGCGTGACCTGACGCTCACGCAATTATAACCGACTCGCCATTCCCAGAATCTTATATGCTGGAACGAGGCAAGCGCCAGAGCAAAGGACTATCCCATGAAGAAAATCATGCTCATCGGATCCAGCGGAATGATCGGGCAGCGCATTTTGTATGAAGCGCTGAATCGCGGACGCCATGTGACGGCGCTGGTGCGCGACACCTCGGGCACCGGCGAGCATCGCGCGAAGCTGGATTATCACACGGGCGACATTTTCAAGCCGGACACCGCAGCGGCAGCGGCTGTGGACCACGATGTCGTTGTGAGCGCTTACGGGCCGGGCAAGGGCGACCCGAACCTGGTGGTGAAAGCGGCACATGCCTTGATCGAGGCGCTGACGCGCGTTGAGCCGATCCGCTTGATTGTGGTGAGCGGCGCGGGAAGCCTGGAGGTTAAGCCGGGAGTGCAGCTGGTGGATACGCCGGAGTTCCCCGCCGAGTGGAAAGCGATAGCGCTGGCGCATCGCGAGGCGCTGGACGTTTATCGTAAGGCGGGAATGGCAGAGTTCGACTGGACGGCGGTGAGTCCTGCGGCGCTGATCGCTCCCGGCACGCGCACGGGGAAATATCGCACTGGGACGGATCAGTTGCTGGTGGACGACAAAGGCAAGAGCTACATTTCCGCCGAGGATTTCGTGGTCGCCATCTTGGATGAAATCGAGAATCCGCATTTTCAGGGCAAGCGCTTCACTGTCGCCTACTGATGCCGGAGCGCCGGGTCTTTTTATCGGCGGAGTGGCGCGACCTGGTGATGTTGAATTATGAAGTTGAGCCGGTGATTTTGCGGCAGTACGTTCCACGCGGCGTGGAGTTGGATACATTTGACGGCCGGACATTTGTAAGTCTCGTGGGGTTTCAGTTCCTGCGCACCAAGCTTTACGGATTCCTGGCAGTTCCCTTCCACAGTAATTTCGATGAAGTGAATCTGCGTTTTTACGTGCGGCGTCGCGAGGGCGACGAAATCCGCCGAGGCGTGGTGTTTGTGCGCGAGTTGGTGCCGAGGATGGCGATCGCGCGGTTCGCGCGGTTGATGTACGGCGAGAGATACGATTCCTGCCCCATGTGGCATCGCATCGAGAGGAATGCCAAAGGTTTTTCAGCGGAATATAATTGGGAATGGCGTGCGGGGCGATTTCAATTGCGCGCGCAGGTGAGCGGCGCGCCATCGCGCTTCGCAGAGGGCACCCTGGAGAATTTCATCACCGAGCACTACTGGGGTTATTCGGCGAAGAACGCGAGCGAGAGCATTGAATATCGCGTGTCGCGCGATCCGTGGCGCGTGTGGGTGAGCACGAATGCTGGGTTTGAAGGCGGCGGCGGAGCGCTTTACGGCGCGGACTTCGGCGACACTTTGCGCCGCGCGCCGGATTCAGCGTTTATCGCGGAAGGCTCGCCGGTGCTGGTGCACACCGGCCGGCCGATCCACTAAACGTCACGCTGCGCTGTTCGCAGATCCGGCTGGAGCGTTCCTCAGCCGAATTGTGGCGTGTTCATTCACGCTACGGGGCGTCCCATGCGCGGACATTTTGGCTGGGTGTGCTTCTCGATAATCAAAATAACTCATGTGTGATCAGCGCGATGCGTGGCGGCCAATTTGGCAGCGAAGATGCTCCAGATGGGCTAGGCCATTTCCTGCGTTCGCTGCATTCTCGACAAACATCGTGGAGGCGCCATGGGGACGATTGTTCAGGACATTCGGGTCGCGATGCGGATGCTGCTGAAGAATCCGGGGTTCAGCGTGGTGGTGGTGTTGACGCTGGCGCTGGGGATTGGCGCGAATACGGCGGTGTTCAGCATAGTCAATTCGTTCCTGTTTAGCCCGCTGCCGGTGAAGGATCCGGGGCGGCTGATCGTGATGGCTTATGAAGACCCCAAGGCCAGTTTTCCGCATGAAGTTTCGAACGCGGATTTGCAGGATTTTCAGGCGCACAGCGAAGTGACTTCGGACATGACGGCGTTTCTGATGAATTTCGCGGGGCTGAGCACGGGCAACCGCAGTGAACGCGTGTTCGTGACATTCGCCAAGGGCAATTATTTTTCCATGCTGGGCATACAGCCGGCGCTGGGGCGGTTGTTTCTGCCGGGCGAGGGTGAGACGGCGGGTGCCGATCCGGTGATCGTGCTGGGCTACGCGTATTGGATGCGGCGGTTCAACGGAGACCCGTCCGTGGTGGGCAAGAGCGTGAATCTGAACGGGCAGCCGGTGACGATTATCGGAGTCGCGCCCAAGCCATTTTTCGGGACGTTTTACATTGTGGATTCGGAGGCCTACGCGCCGCTGGGAATGTTTGCCAGCAACGCTGGGTCGGTGGACATTCTTACGGATCGAACGCAGCGGCAGCTGCGGGTGCTGGCACATCTGAAGCCCGGCGTCTCCATGACGCAGGCTAGCGCTTCCCTGCAGGTGATCGCGGACAATCTGGCGCGCGCGTATCCGCAGACAGACGCGGGGCTGAAGATGGATTTGATTCCGGAAAAATTGGCGCGGCCGGAAGCGGCGTCGGCGAGTTTCTGGCCGGTGATCGCTTCTGTGTTCATGGGGCTGGTGGGACTGGTGATGGTGGTGACCTGCGTGAATGTGACGAACCTGCTGCTGGCGCGGGCTTCGATGCGCGCGAAGGAAATGGCGGTGCGCGCCGCGCTGGGAGCAGGGCGCGTGCGGCTATTTCGCCAATTGCTCACGGAGAGTTTGCTGCTTTCGGGGCTGGGCGCTGTGGGAGGCGCGTTCATCGGCATATGGCTGATGAAATGGATCGAAACGCTGCAGCTTCCGGGCGATATGGCGTTGCGAACGACGCAGCCTTTTGACTGGCGGATGTTTCTGTTCGTCGCGTCGCTGGCCGTGATTTCGGGGCTGCTGGCGGGTCTGGTGCCGGCATGGCGCGCGACGCGAATTGATTTGAACGACACGCTACGCGAAAGCGGCCGGAGCCCGACTGGTGGGACTGCGCACAACCGTTTGCGCAGCGTGCTGGTGGTGGCGCAGACGGCCGGGTCATTGGTGGTGCTTATTATGGCGGGGCTTTTCCTGCGGAGTTTGCAGCACGCGCAGAAGGCGGACTTGGGATTCAAGCCCGAGCACGTGCTGAACCTCACCATGGATGTGCATGAACTGGGTTACGACGAGCAGCGCGGCGCGAATTTCTACCGCGAACTCGGCAGCCGCGTGCGCGCTTTGCCGGGGGTGGACTCCGCGGCGTTCGCTTATTCGGTGCCGATGGGTTACTACAGCGCGGGGCGTACTCCGTTATGGACCGAATCGCAGCGCGGCGTGCCGGCAAGCCAGGTGCCAACGGTGGGGTTCAACAAAGTGGATGCGGATTATTTCCGCACGATGGGAATGGAAATTTTGCGTGGGCGCGCGATTGACGAGCGCGACCAGAGCGCGACGCAACCTGTCGCGGTGATCAACCAATACTTGGCGGAAAAACTTTGGCCGGGGCAGGACGCTATTGGGCATCACTTCCGGCGCGGGATGGACGACGGGCCAGAGGTAGAAGTGGTGGGCGTGGTGAAGTACAGCAAGGGCGTGTTTATCGCGGAGGATCCGGGACCTTACTACTATGTGCCGCTGACACAGAATTATTCTTCCGTGCGCGTGCTGCACATTCACAGCTCGCTGCCTGCGGGCGATATTGCGCGCGAGGTGCAGGCGGAAGTGCATTCGCTGGATCCGAATCTTCCGGTATTTGATGTGATGCCGATGACGGAATCTCTCGAGGGCGGCAACGGATACTTCTTTATGCGGATTGCAGCGACGTTTGCTGGGGCGCTGGGCGGATTGAGTTTGTTGCTGGCGGTGGTGGGAATGTACGGCGTGATTTCTTACGCCGTGAACCAGCGGATTCACGAAATCGCGGTGCGCATCGCGTTAGGCGCGCAGAAGCAGAATATTTTTGGAATGGTGATTGGGCATGGATTGAAATTGGTGGTGGCGGGTTTGGTGATTGGCGTGGCGCTGGCGGCGGGGCTTTCGCGATTCCTGGAGACACTGCTGGTGAATACCGGGGCGCTGGATCCGCTGGCTTACGCGTCGGCGTCGTTGCTGTTGGTGGCTGTGGCGGCGCTCGGTTGTTACATACCGGCGCGGCGGGCTGTGCGCGTGGATCCAATGGTGACGCTGCGGTATGAGTAGGGCGTTGAGTATCTGATAGTCGTTTTTTCTCCGAGCTTGGATTTACAAAGGGCCGATCTGTGAGTGGGGCGTTTGGGGAGCGGCTTATGAAAACTTCTGTTTGGGTGTGCGTGCTCGCTTTTCTGTGCGTGGGACTCCCTGCTTTCGGCCAGAGCGCCACTGCCAGTGCTACTAGTATTGATGCACCGGAGTTTCAGTCGCGGCGCAAAGCTGCGCTGGAGAAAGTTCCCGATGGAATAATTTTGCTGCGCTCGGCCTGGGGGCTGAAGCATTGGGATGAATCAGGATTCCATCAGGATCCCAGCTTTTACTACTTTACTGGCTTGGCCAACGCGCACGCTGCGATTCTGGCGCTGGACGGCACGAAAAAAGAATCGTTGTTATTTGTGCCGCCGCGGATTCCTTTGGGCGCGGACTTGCATGGATTCGATTCGGTCTTCTTCGATCCGGGCGCGCAGAGTGAAAAGGAATTGGGGATTGACCACGTTGTCGCGTGGGATCAGTTTGTTGGCTTTATCGAATCGCGCCGGAAGGATTACCCGAAGTTGATTTTGTACACCGACCGCGGTGGACAAACGGGATGGATGTCTGGCGACGACAGTTTGGGGACTCCTCCCGGGCTTGGTCCGCTGCAAAATCCCAATTTGGTTTGGACGAACATGCTGCGCCAGCATTGGGCGGACTTGGAAGTGAAGAATGCTTTCGGCATTCTGGATGAAGTGCGCTCGGTGAAAAGCGCGGCGGAGATTGCGCGGATGCGTCAGGCGGCTGCGGTGACGGCGGAGGGATTCTGGGCGGGGGTGCGCGCGATCGGTCCGGGACAAACGCAGCGTCAGGTGGAGGGGGCGGTGCTGGATGCTTGTCTGGCGGCGGGTTCGGACGGGCCTTCGTTGTGGCCGTGGGTGCGGTCGGGGCCTTATGCGCTGGAAAATACCTTGTTTGAACCCTTCGTAGATTATCACAATCTGGATCGCAAGACGCAGGCTGGCGAAGTGGTGCGGCTCGATCTAGGTTGCGATTTTCAGATGTACAAAGGTGATTTTGGCCGGACCATTCCCGTTTCCGGGCATTTTGATGAGGGACAGCGCGAGACGATGGAATTGCTGAACGGCGCATATCTGGCTGGTGTCGATGCGTTGCGTCCCGGCGGGAGTTCTCAGGATGTTTTCAAGGCTACTTTTGCATACATTTCGCAACATCAGGGCGAGTTGAAGACGGCGATGGCGAAGGACGCGGCTGCGGATGCGTTGAAGCGAAAGGGATATGCTTTGCACGGACTGGGAATTGATATGGCGGAGGGCGCGCCGAAAACTTTTCAGGCTGGAAATGTTTTGTGTTACGAGCCGCAATTGACTGCCGGTAATCAAGCTTTCTTCGTGGAAGACACTTTCCTGATTACGACTACGGGACACGAAGTTGTGAACCCCGCACTGCCGTACGCTCCAGGGATATTGAGCGGGCCATGAAGCAACACGCGCATCAGTAGAAATGATCGCCCGCGCGTTAAGGATGGAGAGTCAGGCCATCGTCAGCGAGAATGTTCCGCTTCATTCGATTCCCTTCCCAACGGTGCATACGGTGTTCGCGCAATAGGCGCGCCGGATGTGGGCGCGTTTTCTGACTTTGGTTTTCGTTCGTGCTTGGCTTCGCTCTTCGAGAAAAGTTTCGCGGTGATCAGCATGGCCGTGAAGGTTGCGCTCAACAGTGCGACCTGCTTCCAGCCGCTCAACATGGACGCGTTGCCCAGAAGCGTCAGCCCCGCGAAGCAACACAGCAGATGCACGCAAAACACGTGCAGCGACGATTGGCCCATCAAGACCAACGGTCCGACTGCCAGCGGCTTCCAGATAGCTTGCGTAACGATCAGCAACATTGCCACTGCGGTGAAATCCACCAGGCGCAGCGGGCCCAGGTGCCATTTGTCGAAGAGGAATTCCGTTGGGCCGAGCTGCAAGCCGTGCTCGATCGCGCGTCGCACGACAAAACAGGCCACGGCGATTACTGCTGCAGGAATCACGGTGCGCTTCGCCCACTTTTCGATCGGCAAATTATTTTGCGCCCAGCGCACGCCCAGCCACACGCCGGCGATCCACAGGAATTGCCAGGCCCACAAATCGAAGGAGCCCATTTCATTCAGCGGAATTCGCGCCGGGATAAATTTCGCCGCGAACTTGTATGCGTCGGCCCGCAATCCAAATTGGGCGAGCGCCCAGAGGGAGAAGGCCGTCCAAAGTATGGGTTTCCATCCGATTTTGCGCGCGAGGAGCAGCGCGGCGGAGGTAAACACGAGAAAGATGATATACATCGGCAAAATATCCAGCAGCGGCGGGCGATAGATCAGCAGGAAGGCTTCGATAACGGCGCGTTTGGGGCCGGCCATGAAGTAAAAATCCAGAA
>Ga0182024_10018360_pt1 | contig 13033 bp, 11 predicted proteins | sample P32metaG_FD_120480 | JGI IMG/M metagenome (GOLD analysis project Ga0182024, IMG submission 120480) | Permafrost microbial communities from Stordalen Mire, Sweden - P3-2 metaG (Illumina Assembly) | ecosystem: Environmental > Terrestrial > Soil > Wetlands > Permafrost | place: Sweden: Stordalen...
CAGGCTCTCGGGGATCATGGTCGTAATACCGTTCGGATGCATCATCCAAATTCCCGAGAGATCCTGCCGCTTGAAGGTCTGGCCTTTGTCCCGGGCCTTGCCATCCGCTTTCTTCCCTGAGTCCTGAGCCGCCACAACAGATGAGAACACCAATACAGCCGACAACGTGACGACCAAATTCAGGGCCCGACGTAGCATATTGGTAACCCCCTCCTCTCGATTCTATATTAGGAGAAATTCCGAAAGTTGCAGTCCGCTTTCGGAGGCTTCCCTTCATTCGGCCAGTTCCGTTATTCTCAAACCGTCAGGGGGCTTTAATCCAGCGGCTCCAGTTTGATGATAGAGGCGCCGTGGTCATTGCCTACCCAAAACGTAACCGGTGTCGTCGAGTTGTCCACGAACACTCTCCGGATGTTCGTAGATCGCGGGAGGAGATAGTCTGTCATTTGACCTGTCTTGGAATCGAGCCGCGTGACACGGTCGGTAAACAGTGATCCGGCCCAGGCGTCACCGTTTTTATCGGCCACGACATCATAAGGCTGGGCCCAGGGCGTTGGGGGCACCCACTCCTGGAAGTGCTGAGTCTCCGTATCGAACATACCAATCCGGTTGCCACGATATTCGGCAAACCAGAAGTGGCCGCGCGAGTCCATCGAACCGCGGCGTGGTGCAGAATTAGGCGTCGGCGTCTTGTAGAGCGTAATCTTCCCGGTCTTTGCATCTATCTTCCCGATTTGGTCGGCGCCAAAAACTGTGAAGTAACCATTGTTCTGAGAATCCGAAATAATATCGTATATGTTCGGACTGGGTGCTGGAAACGGCCGGAAGATCTCGAACTTGCCAGACACAGGATCCAGCCGGCGGAGGGCATATTCGCCGGCATCTTGTACCCATACCTTCCCATCCACTTTGGAGTGCATCGGGTCTACCTGATTGATTTGCGTATAATCCTTGTTGTCTTCGGGCGGAAGGCTCCATGTCTGAACTTTCCCCGTTTCCCGGTCGAATTTCGCGACGGCCCCCTGGTACATCATGCCCACCCACAGATTTCCCTCCTCGTCAGAGCGCAGAGCCAGTTCTCCGAGCGGCGAGCCAGGCTTCAGTACTGGCACGGGGAATTCGGTCGTCTTGCCGGTTTTGGGATCGAGTTTTCCGATGACTTGTTCCCCGAAGCTGATGTACCAGGCCATTCCATCGGAATCCAAGATCACATCATGCGGTTGTCTGGTTGGTTTTGGCAGATCGTATTCGGTGATGATGACGCGGGTTGCTCTTCCTTTGGGACGGGGGAACGTCTTGAGCGGATACGTCCACTCAGATCCTTCGCTCAGATTGATGCTGCTGAGAAATTCAGCCATTCGTTGCAGGTTCTGTCGTTGCCGCGTTTGCCCACCCTCTTCCCCACTCTCCTGTTTATTTGCGAGTCGCTCGGCTAGTCGTGTCTGTGGGGCTTCAGGAATGCTTTCATTAACGTAACTCGCCATTCGCTGCTGGACCTGGACAAATTCATCCGCATTGTGAGTGGAACGGATTGGCCGCTGCAGCGTGTGACAGGTCACGCAGTTTCGAAGAGAACTCTTTTGTTCCGGTGTCCCTGGAACGCTCTCGATCCATTCCGCATTCGTGAGCTGCAGAGAAAGGTTCGCTGTCTTGCGGAGTTTTAGATCGCCCACAGCAGTTTTCTGAGAGCTGATATCAATCGTGGTTGGACCATCCAGGTCATAGCCGACGGCCCGGATACTGATTGCGTAATGGCCCGGCTCCAATCTCTGAGAAGGGAAACGATAGCGGCCTTGCTCATCGGTGGCTACGGTGATCGCTATCGTAGAACCTGTCTTCTTCGCTGTGACTAGCACTCCTTCCATCAGGCCCTCTTCGGCGGAGGTTACCTGTCCGGTCAGTGCCGCCGAAGTTTGAGGCTGATTCCTGATTTGCGAGTGCCCCACCTGAGATAAAAAGGCAGCGCTACTCGCGATCACCAAGATGAGCCAGAAGCGTCTCGTTCGCATTGGTTCTCCGTGCCAAATCGTTGCTACGGATGTTCTCCACGAAGTCGTGCGCCAAGCGTGGAAAATGGGCGAAAGACCTCTGACATTCGTTCAGACGCGTCCACGCTTACACTCGAAAGCCAGAACTAGCTCTTCTTCGTCAATTCGTTGTAGACGACGACGGTAAAGGACGGGAACTGCGGGCCACCGGCCGGAGGAGCGGTTTCGCCCAGAGCCTGCTTTACTTCTTCGAGCGACTTGCCCTGCGCAACCAGGTTCTTGATCTCGTCTCGCCGCGCCTCCACCTTTGCCAACCTCGCCTGCACGTCGGCTTTGGTCTGCAAATCTCCATGCCCGGGAACATAGGTGTCGGCATTCAGTGCGACGAGGCCTCTCACCGTCTGAATCCAGCCTTCTGACGAGCCGTTCTTTTCGGCGTGAATGAGCGTATAGGGCTGATTGGTAGCAATGATATCACCGGTGAACACAATTTTCTGTGCCGGGAGGTATACCTGCAAGTCGCCACTTGTGTGCGCGGGAGAAAAATGGAGAAGTTCGATGCGTTGGCCATTGATCGTCACCGATTCCTTCTTATCCACGGTCTTGGTAGGCAGGTGATCCTGTGGCGCGGGATTTTTCGAATTGACGGAGGCTTCCATCTCCTTCTTACAATTTTCCTGCGCAATAATGGTCAAGCCCACAGGGAAAGCGGCCAAGCCGTTAACATGATCGCCGTCGCTGTGCGTAATAATCACCGTGGTCACTGGTTTCGGCGTCAGCTTAGCGATTTCAGCAAGAACTTCCTTCGCGGACTCCGGTGTCGTCTTGGCGTCGACCACGATTACGCCATCCTTGCCAATGATGATTCCCGTATTTCCACCTGCGCCGCCCTGCGTCCAGTAGACGTCATCGGTCAACTTCTTGACAGAAAGGGGCACCGGTTGCTGCTGCGCTTGAGCCAGGACGGCAAACACGCAAATGCACGCGACCACGGCGAATCCAAATGCAGATTTCTTTGTCCAATTCATTGTCGTCACCCTCCTTGATTCGCTAGGAAGAATCACGAAACCGCGGGGAATTCGTGCACGCGAGCACGAGATTAACGGTTGGGATTTTGCCCTGGCGCCATTCCACCTGGGATCCACTTTGACCTCCCGGGTGAGCACCCTTATACACCCGCGGACCCTGCTGAGTGAACCATATTGTTCTTCGTCTCATCCTCTCTCAGCCCGGCAGACCGACACGCGGGCTCGCGCTCGCATGAAAGGACTCCCGCAAAGGCGTGACACTAGCGGCAGCGCGGCCTGGTTCACCCGCAGATTGGTGAATGTAGATGCAGGAAAAAGGCAGTTGCGCTTGCCCACGCGAAACGGAAATACGTTCAAGAATAGAATCGTGAATCTCGATGGCACGGGATGGCGAGAACGTCGTGAGTTCCCAGGTTCTATTCGGATATCGCGTATCCGCGGCGAACGGCATCGCTTTCGAGGTGCGTCCCACTCCGGAAGCCGAGTGCCCACAGGACGCCCTGCGCGTCCGAACGCCCTCCACTCTGCCAGTATTACCGCATTCCTTGCCTTCGATAAACAGCCGGTGAGACACCTACCATGCGGGAAAACCAATTGGAGAGATGACTCTGCGACGAGAACCCGGATGACAACGCCACGTCCACGATGGGCAAATCCGTGTCACGCAAAAGCTCTCGGGCGCGTTCAATTCGGCGTAAGAGAACGTATTGGTGTGGAGACTTTCCGACCGCGCCCTTGAAAGCTCGTGGCAAATAAAGAGGACTGATCCCGACTTCTTCGGCCATGGCTTCCAGGCTCAGGTCGCGATCGAGATTCTCTTCCACAAACTCGATGAGACGCCGCATCTTCGGGCCAGAGACGACCCTTGCCGCGGGACCTTGGACCACGCGTGAGCGGGTCGAATGCTGCCGCGCGAGGTGCACCGCGATCATGTGAGCCAGCGTATCAACGTACAGCCCGTCTTCTACCGTGCCGTCCCGAAGTGCCGTTGTAATAGTAATCGCGAGTTGCTCAAGAAGCGGATCCAGAATGGCGAAGCGCGGTACGATCTGCGCTTTCGAGACATCACATCCGTACATTTCACTCACGGCGGATTCGTAGATCGATTGGCGCAAATAAATCTGCAGAATTTCGGGATGCCCCGCATGCTCCCACTGAGTGCTTGCCCCTCCGGGCGTAAGGCAGAAGCGGCGAGGGCCAATGAGAGCTTTCTCGCGCCTCGTTCCCTCAACTTTTCGGGTGACGGCAGTCGGCCGGCAGAGATGATAGATTAAAGAAGGATGCCCAACAGGAGGTTCTGTGGCTTGAAAGGGGGCTTCTTCGAGTATTGCGGCATAAAGTGAACGCCACCCAATCGCTTGGCTATGTGCGATCAGGCGATTTTCATCCCTGAGCGCGCGCCCATGCGTTTCAGCGACGGTAAATACTGAACCAGTGTAAGTAACCATGTGTGATTCCCTGCCTTGTCCCACACACGGAACGTGGAAACCCTCAATTGCGGCCTATTGTACACAACGGAGCGGGCGGGTCAAGTAGCGAACCCGGGCTTGCTGGCTAACATATTTCGTCCTACCCGCGATAAAACGACCAGGCGAGGTTTTTCTGGGTAGGATGAAGCGGTCCACAAGTTTGTGACCATAGTCATAAACCTGCGTGAAATGGTAGATTTAAGGCGCTTGGGCTTCGCTTCTGCAGGAGATGGCTAAGTCATGATTCTGTTCAGAATAGTGAAATTTATGCAAGCCGCATGCTTGCGTGATCCAGTACCGTATCTTGGTACGCAGATGTAATGGAGAGAAGCAGATGCACCACGTGTCGAGCGTGAATGACCGCATTGCCCGGACACCGAAGCCGTATGAGAAATTCAGCAGCGGTTTCCGACGAGCGACCTACGTCGATCACGCCGCCGGTTCTGTTCATATGGGTGTTGGCATTTGCTATCTCGATTCACCGGGAACGATCCGGCCTCATGTGCACTCATTTGAAGAAAGCTTCTACGTGCTGAGCGGGAACCCCACTGTTCAAATCGGGGACCAGAGTTCCCAACTGCGCCCGGGGCACTTCGGCCTGATTGGCACAGGAAAGCAGCACGCTTGGCGCAATACCTCTGATGCCCAAGCTAGCTGGCTTGAGATGCAAGCCCCGCAGCCGCGATCACTCGAATACGGCCGGGATACTTTTTTTTCCGATGGCGACGGTTCTTGGCAAGGGACGCCGCTTCAACCGCCCGATTGGCCCGATCCAATAGACGGCCTGCTCGGCCATTTTGACGAGTCGGCTCTCCCCCGGCCAGGCGGCCCGTCGCAAATGGAAGGTTTCAACCCGACCACAGGCGTGGCGATCAAGATGTTCGTGGATCGGTCATTTGGAGCGATTCATCAGTCATTGTTTGTGATTCAATACGCATCAGGGGCAAAAATCGATCCGCACGATCACACGTTTGAGGAGTCCTACTACATTTTGAGCGGACGCGTGCAGGCCTGCGCCGATGGCAAGACGTATGACTTGGGGCCAGGAGATGTCATCTGGACGAGCGTCGGCTGCATTCATAGTTTCGCAAATACTGGCACAGAACCAGTGCGGTGGATCGAGACGCAAGCCCCGCTGCCACCAGCTAAAGAAGTCTTTCGATTCGAACGCGACTGGAACCAACTTGCGACGCACTAGGCATTTGCATTGGATAGGAATCGCGGATAAGGAAACTCGCTGCCCCCATAGTGGGTCGAGCCGCAAGGCGTGAAACCAAACACGAAGGAGAGTAACGATGCTAGACAGTGAGAAAACCCAAACGGTTGAGGCAAACAGCGCGGCGCGCGCGCAGCCATTCACCTCCCAGGAATTCCTCGAGAGCCTCCGCGATGGCCGCGAAATCTGGATCTACGGCGAACGCGTGAAAGACGTGACCACCCACCCCGCCTTCCGCAACACAGTTCGCATGCTGGCTCGCCTGTACGATGCGTTGCATGACCAGCGAAAATCTATATTGTGCTGCGACACAGACACGGGCAATGGCGGCTATACGCAGAAGTTTTTCAGGGCCTCGCGCAACGCCGAAGAGATGGTAGGCGCGCGCGACGCCATCGCGGAATGGGCGCGCGTGACATACGGCTGGATGGGCCGCAGTCCCGATTACAAAGCGGCATTCCTTGCCACGCTGGGCGCGAATTCCGATTTCTACACGCCTTTCCACGAGAACGCGCGGCGCTGGTACAAGAAAGTGCAGGAGGAAGTCACCTTCGTCAACCACGCCATCGTGAATCCTCCCGTCGACCGCAACAAAGAGCTGTCCGAAGTGCGCGATGTGTACATGCACGTCGAAAAGGAAACCGATGCCGGCTTGATCGTCAGCGGCGCGAAGGTCGTGGCGACGACATCGACCCTCACGCACTACAATTTTATCGCCAACAATGGCGCGCTCCCGATCAAGACCAAGGACTTTGCTTTCGTTTGCATCGTCCCGACGAACGCGCCGGGGCTGAAACTCTTTTGCCGCCCTTCCTACGAGATGACCGCCGCGGTAATGGGCAGCCCGTTTGATTACCCGCTCTCAAGCCGCCTGGATGAAAACGATTCCATCATCGTGTTCGACAAGGTCTTCATCCCGTGGGAGAACGTGTTCGCCTACGGCGACATCGACAAAGTGAATAACTTCTTCCCGCGCTCGGGTTTCCTGCCGCGCTTCATGTTCCACGGGTGCACGAGACTCGCGGTGAAACTCGATTTCATTGCAGGATTGTTGCTGAAAGGGGTGGATGCGACGGGCTCGAAGGATTTTCGCGGCGTGCAAACGCAAGTCGGCGAAGTGCTCGCGTGGCGCAACCTGTTCTGGTCCCTTACCGATTCGATGGCCCGCACGACGACTCCTTGGACGCCGGGCTACGTACTTCCCAATCTCGATTACGGATTGGCGTATCGCGTGATGTCGAGTATCGCCTACCCGCGCCTCAAAGAAATCATCGAGAACGTGCTGGCAAGCGCGCTGATTTACCTGCCGTCACACGCGAATGATTTCAAGCACGAAGAGACTCGCAAATATCTCGATCAATATGTGCGTGGCTCCAATGGCTACTCGGCTCTTGACCGGGTGAAACTGATGAAGCTGATGTGGGACGCGATGGGCACCGAGTTCGGAGGTCGGCACGAACTCTACGAGCGCAACTACTTTGGCAATCACGAAAGCATCCGTTTTGAGGTGCTGATGGTGGCCGACTTGACGGGCCAGTCCGCGAAATATAAAGGCTTTGCAGAGCAGTGCATGAGCGAATATGATCTCGACGGCTGGACGGTTCCGGATCTTATCAATCCGGACGACGTGAGTGCGGTAATGAAGAATGGAACCCGGAAACCATAGCCGGAACGGATCGAAATCCACAGAAGGCGCGCCATCGTTTGATGCCCGCCAATTCCGCACCGCCTTGGGCCGCTTTGCCAGCGGTGTAACGGTAGTGACCGCTCAGTACGAAGAGCAAACACATGGCATGACGGCCAACGCCTTCGTATCGGTCTCGCTCGACCCACCTTTGGTGCTCGTGTCCTTGGACAATCGGTCCTACATGCATCGCGTTCTGCCGTGCGTGAGTCGTTACGGAATCAGCGTGCTTGCTGAGGATCAGGAGCGCTTGAGCAACCATTTTGCTGGGCGTACGATTGAAGGTCTGCACATTCGGTTCGCCACGCGCAACGGCATTCCACTGTTGGAAGGCGCGGTAGCGTACTTTGTCGTGCAAGTCCTCGATGCTCACCCAGCGGGAGATCACACCCTTTATATCGGCCGCGTGGAGCATTTTGAATCGCGTGACGACAAGCCCTTGCTCTTCTTTGCCGGACGCTATCAGCAACTGCGTGAAAAAATAAGCCCCGTCTCCTGGCCCCAGGACGAGTTCTCCCTTTTCTCCATCGGTAGCGTCGATCCGCCCATTACCTAAGCGAAGTCCGACGCGGCGTCTTCGTTTTTTCGGTAAACGACCGAACAGCCGCATTTCAATCGCTCCGTTTTCACCTTTTCACCCAGCCTTCCGAACACAACTCGGCATCGAGTCGCAACGGGCAACAACTTGCGTGTTCTAGTTTTTCGTTGGCATCCCGACAGAGCGACGCGACAAGGGGCCTCGCTTGTATTTCCATCCGCGCCCTTTAGATTCTTCAGCGTCCCGGTGGCGGCGCTGCTGGCGACCTCATGCTGGATCGGCGGCGAAGTACGGGATCACGACTGCGGCGGTAACGACCGAGAGCCAGAGCAGAAATTCAGCGAGTCCGGCGAGCTTGCCGAGCGTCGGTATCTTTTCGGTTTGCCCCCATGTACGCGCTTTTCGCTGGACGAAAATGTGCAGGGCGATCCCGAGCGGTATAAGCATCCCGAGCTTCATCCGGAACGCCGGGTTGCGCACGTAGGTCATTGCGGAGATCGAGAAGAGCAGAAATCCTCCGGTGACGGCGATGCAGAATCCGATCCAATTCCACGCGAAAAGCTCGTCCGCGAGTTGCGCCGCAGTTTGCCGTTTCTTCCCGACGCCCATCAGCCGCAAATCCAGATAGACATTGGTGCCCACCCATAGTGACAAGCCTGTAAAGTGCGTCAACTGCACGTACGGATAGGCCCAGCTGGATTCCAGTATCGAAACCGCCATCGGAGTGTTTTGCACCCAGCGGCAAAAAACCATCAACCAATCATGCATGCGTGGCGCTCGCTTTGCGGAACCCGGTTGTCATGGCTTAATGAAGAAACTATCCAACTCCCGTCAGCGCGGGGACGTTCACTCCCATCAAAATGGCCCAGATCCACGAAAGCAGCGAAACGATTGCCCAGAATTTCGCGGTGATTGGCATGGACGCCGAGCGCTCCCACTTGGGGACGTTCCGTTGGACGACGGCGCCCAAGATCGCCGCCACCAGCACCACCTCTATTTTTCTGTGGAATACGGAGTTGTGAAGGTACTCGGGAGCGTCCGCCGCGAACATGAGAAATCCAGAGAGTACTGCGAGGCCGAATCCGATCCACGCCCACGGAAGCAGCTGCTCGCTTACCTGAGCCGCTGGTTGGTTGCGACCGGCAAGTCCCAGAACGCGCAAGTCGACGATAACCATCGCTCCCACCAGCATGAAGGTGCTGAAGTAATGCACGACTTCGAGGATGGAAGCCGTCAGCACGGAGCTGTTGAGAGTAACAATCAGCCAGTTGTGTTGCAGCTCGATAAAGAGGCGTTCCAATATTTCAGCCCCCGCCCAAACTACGTGCTTCGATCCATTTCACGCAGAGTCTATTTTCAGCCTGTACGAACCGTACAAATGTACTCTGAACCGAGTACGCGTCAAGGAGGGTGAGTTAAGAATCACGTCTTGGCGGCAACGTTGTGTCCGAGCCAGTCTTCGATCAGGTCGAACACCTGCCTCCGATTGGTCTCGAGCATCATGAAGTGTCCATTTCCGGGGATGCCGTGATCCTTAAGCCGAACGTCCTCGGCTGTGCAACCCGCTTGCCTGAGGAAGGCCACGACCTCAGGGCCCTGCATGCGTCCCGACCTTTCGGCAGTGACGAAGGCAATGGGAATCCTCTCGAGATTCTTGAGCTTGTGCACGCTGCCATCCGCCTGAAGTTTGTATGCGGGCAAGTCGTTGCTCGCGGGAACTTCGCGCGTTTCGATCTGCGATGGATCGGAAACCGGCGGATCGAACGCGAGCGGAATGTCGGTGAGCCCCCACGGAGTTTGCGGACTGAACGGCGCGCCCGCACCTTCGACATTCACGATGGCCTTCACCAAGTGCGGACGCTCATTCGCAACCAGCCAGCTGAACGGCCCTCCCGCAGAATGGACTTGCACGATCGCGGGACCAATCTTGTCGAGCAGTTCCGCCCCGCGGCTCGCCCACAGGCGATGCGCCATCACATTGTCTTGCGGCGCGCCGTTCTGGCTGGCCATCAACTGGTCGACGGAGGGATCGCCAATTTGTCCGCCGCCTGCCCATCGATGCGAGCGGCGCACGTCGGGAACAATGATGTCGTAAGTAGGTTGCGGACCAATCGGTCCGAGCGCGTCGGGATGGTATGGCGCACGTCCGTGGCCGGGCCGATCCACGAGAAATACGCGATAACCCGCCTGCACGTAGTAATGCGCCCAGCCCGCCTGACCATCGCCTTCTCCCATGTAGTGCAGCATCTGCCCGGTTCCTCCGTGAACCAACACGATGGGATACCGATGGCGAACCTCGGCGGGAGTGAGGTATTGAACGTACATCTGACCGATGAGGATCGTGCCGTATGGCATCTTCTTGTGTTCGGTGCCAACCCAGTAGTAGCCCTGATCGGCGATCTTCACGGCCGATTCACTCAGCCGGGATCCGGGAAGTACGCTGTCGTTCTCCACGTTTTTCGCCATCCAGTCGAGAATCGGCTGGAGAACTTGCCGGTTGTTTTTCTCGACCATCATCATGTGTCCGTTCCCGTGAATTGCATGATCCACGAGGCGCAACTCTTCGGCCACGCAGCCCGCCTGCCGGAAAAATGCGACCCCGCCGGGATTTCCCGGCGAAGCGAAGGATCCCTCCGAAGTCACGAGCACGATGGGGATTCCTTGGAGGTTGACGAGTTTGCGAGCGGGCTCGGCTTGGACTTTGTAGTCAGCCACACCAGTTTCTGGCGAAGGCACAGTCACCGTCTTCAGCTCGGAGGGATCGAGCACCGGAGGGTCGTAGGTAACCGGGATGGTCGACATTCCCCAGACGTTTGGTCCGGCAAAAGGCTGTCCACCGCCTTCGATTGCAATAATTCCCCGCACAAGGTTCGGACGTGCTTCCGCAACCAACCAGCCGAAAGGACCGCCGGCGGAATGAGTCATGATGATTGCCGGGCCGATTTTGTCGAGCAACATCGCTCCGCGTTCACGCCAAACCTGATGCGCGATGGATTGTCCGGCTCCAAAAGCCGCAGCGGCAGGAGCTCCCGGAGGCAGCGGAACAGCAACATACGATCCGCCTTGGGATGCGACGAACTGGTCAAGGTCGGGCGAGCCCACGTCCCCCTTGCCGGGCCATTGCGTATGAAGATGCTGGAACGGCAGCGGCTTATTGGTGGAGGTCGGATTGGGCGGCGTGAAGCGCCCGGAAATTCCCTCCAGTGCAGGCGCCTGCGCTGGGAATGCTCCGTGAAGATCGGGATGGAATGGAGGCCGGCCATGCCCGGGCCGATCCGCAACGTAAACCGCATAACCTTCCTGCACGAGGAAAGTAGCCCATCCGGGGCGACCGTCCGGAGTACCCATCCAGTCGGTGCCTTGGCCGCCACCGCCGTGAACCAAAACGATCGGATAGGGATGCTTCACCTGCGCAGGAATCATGTATTCCACATACACCTGCCTCCCGTTTACGACAGTGCCGCGAGCCAGCTCGGCCCGCTCCACACCAACCCAGAAATAGCTCCACTCAGCCAAATCGAGAGGCACCTGTGCGACCGATGGAACGCGATCGGCGACATTTCGTGCGACCGCATACAGCGGATTCGGCAGCAGGGCGCCGGCCGAAAGTCCCGCGGCAGCCAAAGCCGTGAATTCCCGCCTCGTGAGACCATTTTTCTTTCGATGGCTCGCGGCTTCAGAGTTCTCATCCGTCATGCGGGAATAATCTGGAGTGGCGTCCTTCTGCATCGATGAGCTCCCAATATTATGACGATGGTCAGCTACGATTTTATGGCGGGGAGAATCTTGCGGATTGCATAATTCTGACCATTGTGGCCAGATTTCGAACCGCTTGCCTGGTGATCTTCAGAGACGAATCAAGAACGGGCCAGCGGGGAAAGAACTTATTCCGTGTTCTTGCTCGCGGTAACTTCCGACGGCACCGGAAGCGGAGCAACGTGGCGAATCGACAAAGATAGAATCTGGCGAAGCTCCTGGATGCCACGACTTAGATTGGGACGCTCCTCTCCAAGCCAGATGCGCAAAGAACCACTGATCAAGAGGAAGACGTGTTTGGCAGCGATGGCTGTATCCACGTCGCCCGCCAGTTTCCCCGATGACCGCGCCTGCGACAAAAGGCGTTCATACCGCTCGATGACGCACTGGCGATTTTCATAAAACTCTTTCGCCAATTTTCCCCGATAGAAAAAAAGTTCGGCAAGCAGGATTCTCGATAGCTGGGGATTTTTGGCGAAGCCCTTGTAAAAGCCGGCGGCAACTGAGACCAGTTGCTCCAATATAGGCTCCTCGGGGTTCGCCTGAGCAAAAGCCTTTTTCGCAATTTTCGCAATTTCGTCATTAAAAATCAGAAAAACCAGGTCCCGCTTATCGCGTGCATACAAGAATAGAGTGCCCTTGGCCACCTTGGCGCGCTTTGCGATCGCTTCGGTCGTGGCCGCATCAAAGCCTTTGATTGTGAAGAGCTCGGCAGCCGCCTGTTTGATTCGAAGAACCTTGTCCCTTTTGTTTTGTTCACGCCTGCCGCCTTCTGCCAATTGAGAGGACACAGTTCTACGCATCAGGTTCTCCGTCGATCGTTTATCGCAGTTTAGGATACAGCACTTTATCGGTTCTGGTTTGCCCGCCCGGCATTCCGATGCCCGCAACAGGAAGGCACGTACAGCTCGCCGGTTCGCCAGACTTCCCACCGCATGCCCCAAGCCAACCGGGCCGGGAGCCACAGTCTACATAACTGACCTGAGTCATATTCCACACAGATCAGATGGGCCGGTATGTTCTTTGGATTGGTCACCATTCTGGTCAGCGAGGTCAAGTTTATGCAATCCGTTGAGTTAACGTTGAAGTAAAGTCGCGCCAATTTTAGGACAGGGAGTCGCGAATGGGCGGGGTGCGACCTCAGGTTCATGCATGCCCGGAAGGCATGCACGACACAGCGAACTTCGTTTTCCCAAAAGCGGCCAAAGTCTGGTGACACGGATTTCTGAAGACCGAGATAGCGGGAGGATGCCTCGAATGTTCGCGAAAACTCAAGTTTGGAAGCGGGCCTCGATTTGGGTGATGAGCATATCGCTCCTGATCGGCGTGCTGGGAGTGATGCGAGTGAATGGAC
>Ga0182024_10018361_pt1 | contig 13031 bp, 10 predicted proteins | sample P32metaG_FD_120480 | JGI IMG/M metagenome (GOLD analysis project Ga0182024, IMG submission 120480) | Permafrost microbial communities from Stordalen Mire, Sweden - P3-2 metaG (Illumina Assembly) | ecosystem: Environmental > Terrestrial > Soil > Wetlands > Permafrost | place: Sweden: Stordalen...
CAATTCTCCGGCGCACGCAACAAGGTGATCGTTAGTGACTTCGAGTTCCCAACGAACGCTCAAATCTGGCACGCGCAAGAGCCGCGCGGCGCGCAGGTTGTGCACGTGCCGCGAGCAGCCGACGGCTACATTCCGTTGGAGAATTTCGCGAAGGCCATCGACGAGAAGACGCAGCTCGTGGCCATCACACACGTCTGCTTCCGTAATGGCGCCAAACTCGACATTCCCGGCATCGTGCGACTCGCTCGCGCCAAGGGTGCAAAGGTCCTGCTCGACTTTTACCAATCCGTCGGATCGCTCGACATCGATGTGAAGGCTCTGGATGTCGACTTCGCCGCCGGGGGCATGCTGAAGTATCTGCTGGGCACGGCCGGCATCGGCTTTCTGTACGTGCGGGACGCCTTTGTGCAGTCTCTTTTGCCCACGAACAGCGGTTGGTTCGCCCAGACGGATATCAGTGCGATGGACATCACCGCTAACCGGCCCGCACCGAGCGCGCGCCGCTTCGAGGCCGGCACACCGGCGGTCGTCAATAGCTACGCTTCCGAGGCAGGCCTGAGGATTCTATTGGCAGTGGGCACGCCGGCGATCGAGAAGCGCGTGTACGCGCTGACGCGCCGCTGCATGCAGAGGCTGGAAGAAATTGGATGGCCGAGCGTCACCCCGACCCGCGATGACCGCCGCGGCGCAACTGTAGCCGTTCCGTCCCGGGCGGCCGCCCAGCTTTGCGCGCAACTCCTGAAGCGTGACATCGTCACCTCGTCTCGCGACGACAACGTGCGCGCAAGTTTTCACTACTATAATAATGAGGACGACATTGAGTCCTTCATCTCGGCGATGAAAGACATGCGCAGCGACTACGTACCGCGCTGATCTTTTCGAGCGCCGCATGCGCGAGCGCTGCACGGGGCCGGAGCAGGGGAGGTTCGCAGGTGGAAATTCGCGTATTGCGCGCGGCTGACGTGCGCGCGCTACTGCCGATATCCGAATGCGTCGAGCTGATGCACCGCACCATGATCGCGGTGTCAGAGGGTCGCGCCGTGCTGCCGCTGCGCTCGGTGCTGGTCATGCCGAATGGCCGCGGCATGATGGGCAACATGCCGGGGTTTCTCGCCGACCCCGAATGTTTCGGGATTAAGCTCGTAAGCCTCATGCCGCACAACAAGCCCCCGGAATACTCCTCGCACTTGGGCCTAGTGATTTTGTTTGAGAGCGAGCATGGGCGTCCGGTTGCCCTGCTCGACGCCGCCGAGATCACCGCAATCCGTACTGCGGCCGCAAGCGGCATGGCAACGCGACTGCTCGCACGGGCGGATGCCGGCGACCTCGCTCTGCTTGGCGCAGGGGAGCAGGCACAGAGCCATCTTGCGGCCATGCTGGCCGTACGGGCGCTGCGCCGCGTGCGCGTTTGGGCGCGCGACAGCGGCAAAGCGGCGGCTTTTGCCGCCGCCGAGTCTGCTCGACATGGCATCGCCATCGAGACCTCGACCACGGTTCAGGAGGCAGTTGCCGGCGCCGATATCATCTGTACCCTGACGAAGGCGCGCGAACCCATACTTCTTGGTGAGTGGCTGTCAGCCGGTGTTCACTTGAATGTCGTCGGCTCAAGCATTGCCACGACAGCGGAAATCGACACGCCGGCGGTCGCGAAGGCGCGATTTTTCGTTGACTATCGGGACTCGACCATACATGAGGGCGGCGAATACTTGCGGGCCCTACGCGCACAGGCCATTAGGCCGGAGCACATTCTGGCCGAGATCGGCGAGGTCGCGAACGGCTCAAAGGTTGGGCGTCGGTCGGCGAGCGATGTGACGCTCTATAAATCCTTGGGCATCGCGCCGCAGGACCTTGCCTCCGCGCACTATCTACTCGAAAAGGCGCGCGCGAGCGGCGCTGGACAGATCATTGAGTTCTAAAGGCGCAGCGTCCGTGCATGCTCCGGGTCTGCGACTGCCGACGGAGGAGGATGTGGCGGCCGCTCGCAACAACATCTGCGGCCGGGCAATTCGCACACCGCTATTGAAGCTGAACGCTGACATTCCCGGCACAAACATCTACATCAAACTCGAGAACCTGCAGCCCCTGGGGTCGTTCAAGATTCGGCCAGCGGTCAACGCGCTGAAGACGATGAACCCCGAGCTCTTGCAGCGCGGCGTGTTAACCGCAAGCGCAGGCAACTTTGGTCAGGGGCTCGCCTTCGCCGCCCGTGAGATCGGCGTGCCGATCACAGTCATCGTGCCGGAGACTTCGGCAGCCATCAAGGCCGCAGCCCTTGCCAATTTGGGTGCCACAGTGGTGCGGGTACCCTTCGACGACTGGTGGGCAGCGTTGACTCGCCGCAGTTTCGCCGGCGTGGACGGCGTGTTTGTCCATCCGGTCGCGGAGTCCGCCGTGGTTGCGGGCAACGCGACTATTGGCGCCGAGATCATCGAGGACCTGCCGAATGTCGACGTGGTGGTCGTGCCCTTTGGCGGCGGCGGTCTGGTCAGCGGCATCGGCTCGGTAATGCGGCGCCTGCGGCGCACGGTGCGCATGGTCGCCGCGGAATCGGCGGCCTCTCAACCCGCAGCGGCGGCGCTCGCGAGTGGGCGACCGGTAACGGTCCGTCACATTCAAAGCTTCATCGATGGAATGGGCAGCACGACTGTGCTCGAAGAGATGTGGCCACTCGTCCGTCAGAATGTGGATGTAGCCGTATGTGTATCGTTTGCACAGATCACTGATGCGATCCGCATGCTCGCCGCCAGTCACCATGTGATTGCCGAAGCGGCGGGTGCTGCCTCTGTGGCGGCGGCCATGGCCGTCATGGCAGGGACCGGTGATATCGTCTGCATCGTTTCCGGCGGCAACATTGATGCATCGAAATTGGGCGCCATTCTCGACGGCCAAAACCCTTTTTAGGGCCACCATGAGCACTCATCTGAAATCCGCGGACCAAGCTCCCTTCGACGACTTTCTGCCACACTTGATCGCGCGCCTGGCCTACCAGCTCAACGGCGATCTAATCGAGAAACTGCGGCGGGAGGGAATCAACGTCACTCGCTGGAGGGTTCTTGCGGTGCTCGCCATGGGCGATGGCGTCACAATCAACGAGATCGTCGATCGCGCGATGATGCAGCAGTCGGCGCTCAGCCGCGCACTGATGAACATGGAAAAGGAACAGTACATCCGCCGTGTGCTGCGTCGCGATGACGCGCGCTATGTCGAGGTATTTCTCACTGACAAAGGCCGCGCGCTGTTCAACTCGCTCAACGTTGTAGTGCGCCGCCGCCAGAAACGTCTCTTGAAAGGTTTCGCACCGCAGGAAGTCGCGGCGGCTTTCACGCTGATCCGGCGCTTGAGTCGCAATATGACGAGCTAAGTAGAGCGCGCGCCCCATCCGCGAGCCGCTTCACACGTCGTGTGCCCCGGGGGCTCGGTATGTGCCCTGCGCGCAACGCCTCAACCATCAACTTGATATTTCATATGATAACTCATATTGTAATTGTACAACACGGGGGATGACCGATGAGACCGCATTCGATCGGGCTAAAAATGTATGAGAAATACAGCGTCTCGGGCTGGATCCTCGCCGCGAGCGCCGGCATCATTGCGCTGCTTGCCGGTGCGCCGGTTGCCGCGGCGGATCAGCCTGAAGGAGCCATGCAAGCCTCTGCTGACGCCTCAACGCTAACCGAGGTTGTCGTCACGGCCAATAAGCTCAACGCCCAAAAAGTGCTCGACGTTCCCGCGTCGATCCAGGCCATCAGCGGCGACACGCTAAAGAGCGCCGGCGACGTCGCGTTCATGGACATCGCAGGTGATATTCCCGGCCTGTCAGTCCAGGATTTGGGTCCTGGCGACAAGAAATACGTTATCCGCGGCATCAACTCGACGGGTGATTCGACCACCGGCATCTATTACGGCGAGGCGGTGATCAGCGGCTCGAACGCCGATGATGGCGGCGGCTTCCAATCCGATATCCGGCTATTCGATCTGGATCGCGTCGAGGTGCTGCGCGGTCCCCAGGGTACGCTGTACGGTGCGAGCTCCATGAGCGGCACGATCCGCTTCATCCCCAAGGAGCCCGATCTCAACAATCTCGGCGGGTACTTGACCATGGAAGGCTCGGAGACCGCCCACGCCAGCGGCAACTATAACTTCAATGGCGAGGTCAACCTGCCCATCGTCGATAACGTGCTCTCGTTGCGTTTAGTGGGATGGAAAGTCTACGACAGCGGTTGCATCAACCAGATCCGCGTGGGCGATGGGGTCACCGGGCTCGTGAATGAAGGAACGGCTGCCAAACCGAATTATCAACCCGTTCCAATTCCAGGGATCGGCCTCATCAAAGGTGTCAACGATGACGACGTGGGCGGCGCACGGGCCATGCTGCGCTATCAGCCGACGGACCGCCTGACCATCGACGCCAACTACACCTCGCAGACCGAAACCTCCGATGGTTCCTCACGCTACACCCCTGCTGGAACCACGGCCTTCCACGGCGGACCCATCGCTGCGGTGCAGGGCTGCGACCTGTGCAACACTGATGTGACCCAGAGTCCGTGGAACGATAACCTCACGGTCTTCGGTCTGACTGTCACGTACAACACGGGGGCTGGTACGGTAACCGGGACCACCAATCAGTACAATCGGACCACCGACTTCAGTTTCGACTCGACGCCCGTGCTGGTGTCATTTGACATTCCCGTGCCCGCCGAGACGTTCGAGCCGCGCACGCGGAAAGTCAACTCCAGCGAGCTGCGCTATGCGAGCGATCTGGATTTTCCTGTCAACTTCGTGGTTGGCGGCTACCGCGAGCACGAGCAACAGGACCTTGCGGTAGACGTCATCGCCACCAATAGCTTGGGGCTTCCAACCGGTCCATTCAGCAGCGCCAATTCCCAGGATGCCTTGAATTTCCCGGGTGTGGGCGACACTTTCTTCGGGCGCACGGACGAGCGGAGTACTACGGAATATGCGGGCTTCAGCGAGGCAACCTGGAAGATCACCCCTGCCTGGACCGCGGTCGCGGGCCTACGCTATTTCACAGAGACGCTCAACGGTGTGCAGGTACAGACTCACCCGTTCGGCGGCTTTCCACCGGGACCGACATTGGTTCCCCTGCCTGACCCGACCGAGACTTTCAATAAGGTCACGTGGAAGGCCAACCTCAGCTACAAATTCAGTGACAGCCTGCTGGCCTACGGGACCGTTTCGACCGGCTTCCGGGGCGGCGGTCTGAACGCGGTCAGCGAGCCATTCGAGCCGATTCCGGCCGCGTACTCGCCCGACACGCTCACCAACTTCGAGGTGGGCGCCAAGGGGCGCCTGTTCGACGGCCTGTTCGACTATCAGGCCGACGTGTACTTCATTCGGTGGAGCAACATACAGGTACAGGAAACCACTCCCGACGGGGCCTTCGTCTACCAGGGCAATGCCGGCGAAGCCAGAGTCAAGGGCGTGGAATTCGAATTTACGGCCCATCCCATCCAGTACCTGACCGCCAGTTTCGCCGGGTCTTATACTGATGCCTATCTCCAGCAGGGCGCCACCGCCGAACAGTACAAACTCAATCCCACGCTGGGTTTAACCGGCGACGCCATTCCGAACGTGCCCAAATACCAGTTCAGCTTGGGCCTCAACTATCGGCGGCCGATCGCGAATGGCTGGGATGGCATGGTCGCGACGGACGTGACCTATCGGGACGCGGAGAACTCCTATTTCGCCTCCAATTCGTTCAACCTTCCACTTGCCCCCTACACGCTGGTGGGACTGCGGACAGGGGTGATCGAGGGTCCATGGAGTGTCACCGCCTTTGCCCGCAATCTGACCAACAAACGCGCCCAGGTGTCGGCGATCAATTCCTCACAGGACCCCGACGCCCTTTTGACGGTGCAACCGCGGACGATCGGCCTTACGCTAACCCGAAACTTCTAGCTAGAATAGCTGCATGACGGCTCCGATCCGCTGGTGGACCCGTTACTCGAGCGGTCTAGGAGGTCGGTCGTGCGTTGGGTCGTGCCATATCTTATTGGTTCGGCGCTGTTGATCGCTGCCGCTCAGGAGGCGGCCGCTGAAGACCAGAGTGGCCAAGTCATGCCACTTTGGGACTTCTACAATTCTGTTCTCAGTCATGCCAAATACATTGACTTGACCCACGCCATCGCACCTGGCGGGCCGATTGGCGAAGGGTTTGTGGACTTCAAGGTAGGGCCGGCCTTGGCGGGCGTCACCATCGCCGGTGTCATCGACAAGGGAGAGCCCTTTACCTACGAGAAGCTAGGCGCGGCGATCACGGCCTACGAGTTGCCGATGGACCATATCGGCACCCAGTTTGGGCCGCCGGCGCACGAGAATGATCACGGAGCGACGATCAGCGATATCCCACCCACCGTGGCCCTGCGCCCATTGGTGGTTATCAATGTCGCTCCCAAGGTCGTTGCCGATCCTGGCTATCAGACTACCGTTGCCGACATCAAAGACTGGGAACACCGCCACGGACCGGTTCCTCCTGGATCCGTGGTCATGATTCGATCCGACTGGTCGAAAAAGTGGAGCGATCCCAAGCGCTTCACGACGCAGCCGTTTCCTGGAGTAACTCTGGCAGCGCTCAAATATTTGTACCTGGATCGGCATGTTCTGATGCATGGACACGAGCCGTTGGATACCGACAATACGGCTCCAGAATTCATTGGAGAAAATTGGCTGCTGAAGCACAACTTCGCTCAGGCTGAGGGCGTGGCGAATCTCGATCAGGTTCCTGAAAGTGGGGCTCTCATTGCGATTGGATTCGCGAAATTCGAGGGTGGCACGGGCGGATTTGCGCGTTACATCGCGATTGCACCAGCGAGTTGGCCTCTTGGCGTGACGATTGAGCAACAGTCCGGCGCACCGCTGCCAACGCACGTCCATCCGCTGCGGCGCGGTGCCGATGGCGTGTTGAGAGAAGCGCGATGAATGGCGCCACAGACTCCCCGATCACTATTGCGAGTCGCAAGGGTTTCTATTACGAGATCAAGGCCGGAAAGCGCTATCTGTGGTGCAGTTGCGGGCGCTCGAAGCAACAGCCGTTCTGCGACGGCTCGCATGCGGGTACTTCTTTTCTCCCGATCGCCTATAAGGCCGAGCGGGACGAGGAGGTCATCTTCTGCGGCTGCAAGCATAGCGCCACGAGGCCGTTTTGCGACGGCGCCCACAGCAACCTGCCGGACGGCTACCGCGATGACGACCCGCACAGTCCCGAGAATCGGAGGGTCGCCGTGGTGGCGGCGGGCGCGGACCCCACAATCCAGCTCGATGGCCAGTGCTACGTCTTCTCGACCGCCCGTGCCGTGCTCGCTCGCCGCGGCGCGATGGGCTATACGCCGGTGATCAGCCCGGCCATGGGAGCGCTGTATCAATCCCAGTTCTACAGCGAAATCGGCTGCGGCGCCTCGCCGGTGATCTCGGCTGACGGGCGGCACACGGTGCTGTTCATCGCCGCAGGGGCCGGCGAGATCGAGATCAGCGGGCGCCGCTTCGCGGTTGGGCCGCTGACGGGCGCCTACATTCGGCCAAGCGAAGCCTACCGTATACATGCCGAATCGCCGATGAAAGTATTCATTTCCAATGGCCCTGGCAGCGAGGATCTCGTCTGCCTGGAGCACATGCCGGCTGCCTTTGAAGAGGCACATCCGCAACGCTGCGCGGTGATTGATCCCTCGCAGCGCCAAAAGATGGCTGAACGCTACTACCAGCTGCTCGTCAATCGTGAGCACAGTTCGACGGTAGTCACTCAATTCATCGGCAGGATCCCCTTCTCCAAAGCCGAGCCGCACAGGCACTTGTATGAGGAGGCGCTGATCTTCTTGAACGGCTCAGGGGTCGTGTGGGCCGAGAAGACGAAGACAGTAGTGGGGCCGGGAGACGTCCTATTCCTACCGCGCAAGCAGCTGCACTCCGTACAGTGCACCACACCCGGTGGATTCGATGTAGTCGGGGTCATCTATCCGGGTGACAATCCCGCGATCAACTACTAACCGGCTCCTTACTCTGAAGTCTGGGGACACAGCCCGCCGAGGAGATGAAGCCGCGGAGGTCGGGAAGCACGCCATCTCGACGCCGTTCTCCGTCACCATGAAGTGCACGGTGAAATTCCGCACCCGGGCACCTCATGAGCGCACGGTACTTGACATCTAAAGTAAATCCAGCTACACACCTCGCGTATGAAGCGCATTGTCTGCGTAGGTGGTGGCCCTGCCGGGCTTTACGCAGCCATCCTGCTGAAGAAGGCGCTGCCGCACACTCGCGTCGAGGTATACGAACGCAATCGGCCGGCCGATACCTTCGGCTGGGGCGTCGTGTTCTCGGATCAGACCATGGAAAACTTTCAGGCGGCCGATGCGCCGTCGCACGCGGCCATCGTCGCCGGCTTGCGTCATTGGGACGACATTGCGATTCATCTGCGCGGCGAGCGATTCTTAAGTCGCGGGCATGGGTTCAGCGGCATCGGCCGCGTGCGGCTGCTGACGCTACTGCAAGAGCGAGCTGCGGAACTTGGAGTAGAGCAGAGCTTCCAGTATGAAGTGAAAAGCGACGCCGAATTCGGCGACGCAGATCTCATCGTGGCCGCTGATGGCGTCAACAGCGCAACACGCAGTCGCTACGCGCCCATCTTCAAACCCGATGTCGACGTGCGCAAGTGCCGCTTCATGTGGCTCGGCACGACGCAAGAGTTCTCCGCCTTTACCTTCGCATTCGAAGAAACCGAGCACGGTTGGTTCCAGATCCACGCCTATCAATTCAGTCGCGATATGTCGACCGTCATCGTCGAGACGCGCGAGGAGACTTGGAAGGCGCATGGTCTTGATCGAGCCGACACGCGCCGCTCGGTCGAGTTCTGCGAGCAGCTATTCGCTCCTTATCTTGGCGGCCACAGACTGCAAAGCAATGCTGCGCATCTGAAGTACGCACCGTGGCTGAATTTTCACCGAGTCCTGTGTCAGCGGTGGCACCACGGCAAGCTCGCGCTGATCGGGGATGCGGCACACACGGCTCACTTTTCCATCGGCTCCGGCACCAAACTTGCGATGGAGGATGCGATTGGCCTTGCGCGCCATGTGGCCGGCGCAACCGAGCTTTCGAGCGCGCTCGCAGCATACCAAGAGGAGCGCAGCGTCGAGGTACTGAAGCTGCAGAGCGCGGCGCGCAACCGGATGGAATGGTTCGAGAACGTCGCGCGCCATACGCGCCTGCCGTCGCCGCAGTTTGCTTACAGTCTTCTCACCGGCAGCCAAAGAATCGGGCATGAGAATTTGAAGCTTCGTGACCGCGCTTTTGTAGAAGAGCATGAGCGTTGGCTCGCACTCCAATGCGGGGCGCACATTGAGGCGCGACCGCCGATGTTCCTGCCGCTGACGGTGCGCGGGCTGCAACTTGCCAACCGGGTGATCGTGTCGCCCATGGCGCAGTACATGGCGCGCGACGGGCTGCCGGGAGAATGGCACTTTGTACACTATGGCAGTCGCGCACTCGGCGGCGCGGGTCTCATCTTCACTGAAATGACCTGTGTTTCTGCGGAGGGGCGCATCACCTATGGTTGCACGGGCCTCTGGAACGCTGCGCAGCGCGATGCCTGGCAGAGGATCGTGGCTTTCGTGCATCAGAACTCGCACACCAAGTTCTGTCTGCAGCTCGGCCATAGTGGTCGCAAGGGCTCAACGCAACTCGGGTGGCAGGAGCCGGATCATCCGCTCGCGGAAGGCAACTGGGCGATCTTTGCACCCTCTGCCGAGCCTTATCTTGAAGGTGTAAGTCAGACGCCGCGGCCGATGACGCGCGCGGACATGGATAAGGTGCGCGACGACTTCGTGCGTGCGACGTGTTTCGGTAATGCAGCGGATTTTGACATGCTCGAACTGCACATGGCGCATGGTTATCTCCTTGCAAGCTTCCTCTCACCTCTGACGAATCGGCGTTCGGACGAGTACGGCGGCTCGATTGAAAACCGGGTGCGTTTTCCTCTGGAGGTATTCACTTCCGTCAGAGCAGCGTGGCCGCAGAACAAGCCGATTTCGGTGCGCATCTCGGCAACCGATTGGGCACCGGGCGGCCTCAGCGAAGAGGACATGATGCACATCGCAACAGCCATGAAGAACGCCGGCGCAGATATCATCGATGTGTCAACGGGGCAGACCGTCGCGTCGCAGGCGCCGGTATACGGTCGGATGTGGCAGACGCCGTTCGCCGACCGCATTCGCAACGAGGTCGGCATCGCAACGATTGCCGTCGGCAATGTATATGAGCCAGACCACGTGAACTCCATTGTTGCCGCTGGACGCGCTGATCTTTGCGCCATCGCCCGCCCGCATCTAGCGAACTCTTCCTGGACACTTGAGGCTGCGGCCCGGCAGGGATACGACGCGCAATGGTGGCCCGAGCCCTATCGATCGGCGAAGAGCCAGCTTGAACGCAATCTGCAACGTGCGTCCCAGACGGCGGGACCCGTATGAGCGAGGGCATACTTGCGGGTCGCCACGCCGTGGTCACCGGTGCCGGACGCGGAATCGGCGCGGCCATCGCACACGCGCTTGCGGCAGAGAGCGCGCGCGTGAGCCTTATTGGCCGCGACGCTGAGACGCTGCGTGCCGCAGCCGCAACGCTCGCAACGGCGCATCCCGGCAGCGAGGCGCTGACGATTCCCGCCGACGTGTCAGACAGTGCCGCCATCGGCCAAGCGATGGGGCGGGCGCGTGCGCATTTCGGGCCAATACAGATACTCATTAATAATGCAGGACAGGCTGCCAGTGCGCCCTTTATCAAGACTGACGAGGCGCTCTGGGACCGTATGCTGGCAGTCAATCTGACGGGCACTTACCTGTGCACCCGCGCAGTGTTGCGGGACATGCTGAAAATCTCTTATGGGCGCATCGTCAACATCGCAAGCACCGCGGGTCTACGCGGCTATCCTTATGTCGCGGCATACACGGCATCGAAACACGGAGTCGTGGGTCTGACTCGCGCACTCGCACTCGAGCTTGCGACCAGCGGCGTCACGGTGAACGCGATCTGTCCCGGATACACCGACACCGACATCGTGCGCGATGCCGTCAGTACGATCGTGAGTCAGACGGGGAGGTCGGTCGAAGAAGCCCGAGCAGCGCTGGTGCGTACCAATCCGCAGCGGCGGCTCATTCAGCCGCAGGAAGTTGCGCAAGCAGCCCTATGGTTATGCGGGCCGCACACAGCGAGCATCACCGGCCAATGTCTCACCATTGCCGGCGGGGAAGTGATGGCATGACGAAAGCTAAACCTTCGGAATGGGAAGACGTTGCGCTCGACGCTGAAACGCGCGTGACGAGCGATCATCATCAGTCGCTGCGCGTTTGGCTGCGCATGCTTGCCTGCACGAATCTCATCGGCAACCACGTGCGCCAAAAGCTTCAGGCGCAGTTCGGCATCACACTGCCGCGCTTTGACCTTATGGCGCAGCTCGAGCGCGCCCCGGAGGGCCTGAAGATGGGTGAGCTCACGCGTCGGCTGATGGTCACCGGCGGCAACGTCACCGGAATCACCGATATGCTCGAAGAGGAAGGTCTCGTCGCGCGCGCCACGGATCCCGACGACCAGCGCGCCTTTCGTGTGAGGCTCACCAAGGCGGGCGAGCAGCAATTTCAGCGTATGGCGACCGAGCACGAGCGCTGGGTCGTCGATCTCTTTGACGATCTGACTGTGAAGCAGAAGACTCTCCTTGCGGAATTGCTCACGGCCTTGAAAACGAGCGCCACGCGGCGTCTCGTGGCTGAGAACGGACCGCGATCATGAGCTACGCGCACTATGTACCGCAGCACTTTCTGTGGCGCCTCGAGAACGAGGTCGGTGTCGTCACGCTGAATCGACCGGAGCGCAAAAACCCACTGACGTTTGATTCCTATGCGGAGCTGTGCGATCTCTTCCGCGCTCTTGGCGCGACCAGCGAAGTGAAGTCGGTCGTCATCACCGGTGCCGGCGGGAACTTCTGCTCCGGCGGAGACGTGCACGAGATCATCGGCCCGTTGACGCGCATGGGGAGCGACGAACTCCTCAAATTCACGCGCATGACGGGGGATCTGGTGCTGCAGATGCGGCTGAGTCCCCAGCCGATCATCGCCGCCGTCGATGGAGTCTGCGCCGGCGCGGGCGCGTGTATTGCGATGGCCGCGGACATGCGCCTCGCAACTGCGAGCGCGCGCACCGCATTCTTGTTCACGCGGGTGGGCCTTGCGGGCTGCGACATGGGTGCCTGCGCAATTTTGCCACGCATCATCGGCCAGGGGCGTGCATCGGAACTGCTTTACACCGGCCGCGTGATGAGTGCCGAGGAGGGCGACGCCTGGGGATTCTTCAACCGCATCGTGGCTGCGGAAGAGCTGCAGGCGCAGGCCCTCGCGCTGGCGGCCGAGATCGCCCGCGGACCCACGCTCGCCCATGCGATGACGAAGCAGATGCTTCACCGGGAATGGAGTCTCGCCGTTGACGCCGCGATTGAGGCGGAGGCGCAGGCGCAGGCCGTGTGCATGCAGACTGAGGATTTTCAGCGCGCCTATCGCGCTTTCGCCAGCAAGCAACGGCCGATTTTCAAAGGCGATTGACGCCAATGGAGCCGCTCGCCCATTTGGACAGTCCCCTTTTCGCCGCCGCGCATCGCGAACTTGCGGCACGCGCGCGCGCCTGGGCACATGAGCACACAGGCGAAGCAGGGCGCTCCGAGGATCGCGATGCAGTGGATGCACTCTGTCGCAAACTCGTGCAGGACTTGGGCCGCGCGGGCTTCCTGCGTTATTGCATCCGCGCCGAGGATGGCGGGGCGCTGCCCGATTTTGACGTGCGAAGTCTTGCACTTATGCGTGAGACGCTCGCGTGGCACGATCCACTGGCGGATTTTGCATTTGCGATGCAGGGTCTCGGTAGCGCGCCTATCTCACTTGCAGGCTCGTCGGACCTGAAGTCCCGGTACCTACCGGGCGTCGCCGCTGGCACATCCATCGCTGCGTTTGCACTGTCCGAGCCTCAAGCCGGCTCCGACGTCGCCG
>Ga0182024_10018362_pt1 | contig 13031 bp, 13 predicted proteins | sample P32metaG_FD_120480 | JGI IMG/M metagenome (GOLD analysis project Ga0182024, IMG submission 120480) | Permafrost microbial communities from Stordalen Mire, Sweden - P3-2 metaG (Illumina Assembly) | ecosystem: Environmental > Terrestrial > Soil > Wetlands > Permafrost | place: Sweden: Stordalen...
CAACGTCGGCGGGGGCGTCGAAACCCAGCCGCACTTTTCCGCCCTCAATTTCCAGTACAGTGACCACCAGCTTGCGATCGACTGCACTGATCCCGCCGACCACCACCGATTCTCGACTCTTCCGTGATAGCACTAGCATCGTTAAACCTCCGTTTTCACGAGTTGTTCGCCGTTTCCGTTACCGCTCCAGTTGTCTGCAGGAACGTTCTGAGACAGCTGAAACACCTGCACCATGGTTCCGGTCGTGAATACCTGCACGATGGTGCTGGTCGTTGGTTCGACTTCCGCGGTTGCTTCGCGCACATCGACTCCGGTAATTCTTTTGATTTCCTGCCGGAGCGGCTCACAAGAGTTGGCAAACAACTCCCGGTGAAAATTCCGCACGTGAGCAGCGCCTTCCAGGGTTTTAGCGAGAGCCTGTTCTGCAGGCGAAAACGCTCCGTGCAGCGTAATCACCAACGTGTCAGCACCGAGAACTACTGTTACCGAGGTGGGCGCGTGCCCCGTGCGTTTCTCCTGGAAAGCGATTGCCGCTTGAGCAATCTGTTGGGCCACGGTCGATTTAGACATAGTTGATTTATCCATGGAATTCATTCTGGCGGATTTGACCATGGTGTTTGCCGCGAAGTCCAATAAAAAAACCGATGCGGCTGACCACCCGTAAGTGATCAACTACATCGGTATACTTGTTAATTAGCCGCCCAGCGCTGCCGGGTTGCTCGTTATCTAGTCATCCGAAACTGCAAACGATCCATGCAGCGGAGTAGCGTCCGGACTGTCCATCTGGACACTATCTCCCCCACACACCATACGCTGTTGCGAAGCAATCTTAACCAGCGTTGTGTTGCTTCAATTGCGCCCGCGGCTCCAATAATAGCCGCCACCCCCGCCAAACAGCAGCACTAAAACAACGATCAAAATGATAAACTCGATACTCATGGTCTTGCTCGCTTTCTTGAGAGGATCAAACGCAAACTTCCTCCGTGTTCGCGGCGGCTTGACGCCGCCGAAAGTCAAAAAAAAACCGACGTGGCTGAACACCCGTAGGTGATCGACCACGTCGGTTTACTTTTTATCAAGCGTCCCGGTGCCCCGGGCTGCTATTCAGTTAGTCTTCCGACAACTTCTACTTAACTATATAGCTTGGATTGTAAAATGCAAGAGCAATTGTTGTCGCGCCACTGTATCAAGCGATCGCTTCAAGGGTCGGGGATACGATGCAAGTACTGGCGGGCAACCAATAACGTGTGACATCGCCGACCGGTCGTTCGATGAGCAATAATTCATTATAATGGAACTTAGTTTTGCGATCCGGACTAATTCGAGGTAGCCATGAAGACCCAAGGGGAGATTGAAGCCGCGATTTCCCGAGGGATCAGTGACTTCGAACAGGAGTATATGGGTCGCGGACCGAAGGCGATTCATGCGCACCTGATCGGTGATCTGCTGGTCGTCCGCCTCCAGGGCGTTTTGACCGCTGCTGAGCAACAACTTGTGAAATCGCAATCAGCGGAGAAAGGGAGAGATTTGCTCAAGCAGGTGCGGTCACACTTGGTTGAAACCGCGCGACCGGTCATGGAAGCAATGGTCCAAGAGGTGACCGGTGTCAAAGTGCTAAGTCTGCATCACGATATTAGCACAGTGAGCGGCGAAGAATTGGTTGTCTTTGTCCTCGCCGAAGCGCCGCACTTCCGTGGTCTTGGACACTAACGTCGCTATTCAATCGTTTTTCGCATGGCACAAGATGCATCCTATGTCGGGCCGGAGCATGGTCCTCCTGCGCGACAGCGCGGCGGATTTCGTCGCCTGGCGGAAACAGTCGTTCGGCTTTGAGTTGGCTCAGTTCCCGCGAGCTTGCAGGCGTCTAACGCGGAAAGCGTTCTCAAACCAGAGCACATATCCAATTGATTCATCACGGTTAGCAAGCCAATGAAACCGCTCATAATTATTGCTGTTGTTTTGATCGCCGTCGCGCGACCATTTATGCCGATGCACGCAGTCAGCTGGCAGGGCAGCTACGAAGCCACAGCTCATATTTTCGTCGGCGGTTTGCTCGGCGCTTGGCTGGCGAATCGAGAGCGTTGGCTGCTGGTATCGGCCTTAGGCGTCAGCGCCGTGGAGGTGGTTTGTGCAATAAGCTCATTTTTCCGATGAGTCAAACGAAGAAAGAGATCGAATACGACGTTTAATGGCACGAAGTCGCCCTGCAGCTTGAGTTTATGCATTTCGGGCCTATAATTAAGTGTGAGATTGTCGGACGACTAGATAAATGGCAGCCCGGCCTGTGCCGGGAGGCTCGATAAAAAGTAAACCGATGTGGTTGATCACCTTTGGGTGGTCGGCCACGTCGGTTTTTTATTTGTTTCTTCTAAATTTTGAGGTGACCTATGTTGTGGACTGTGTTGGTTATTTTGTTGCTGATGTGGGCTTTGGGACTCGGATTCGGCGTTGCCGGGAGTTTTATCCACATTCTGTTAGTCGTCGCAGTGGTGGTATTGCTCATAAATTTGCTGCAAGGCCGCAGAGTCGCCTAGCACGGCGTGAACTGCGCTCGTTCCGCCACAATCATCGTTGCAAGCGAAGGAGCATTAAACATGACGATGCAAATAGAACACGAAGCCGTCAAGAACCAATCCGTGTGGGCGGCAACCGCGAAAATGCCGAAGTATCCACCGCTCCAGGAGAGTGCCCGCGCGGACGTCTGCATCGTCGGGGCGGGTATTGCGGGCTTGACCACGGCATACCTGCTCACCCAAGCCGGCAAATCCGTGGTGATTCTCGACGACGGCCCTTTGGCCGGTGGCGCGACGGAGGTCACGACCGCTCACTTAAGCAATGCGATTGATGACCGTTATTTCGAGATCGAGCGTCTGCACGGCCAGCGTGGCGCGCAACTTACTGCGGAGAGCCATTCTGCAGCAATCAATCGGATTGACACCATTGCCAAGCATGAGAATATCGATTGCGATTTCGAGCGTCTCGATGGCTATTTATTCCTTGCACCTGGCGAAAAAGAGGAGGTACTGGACCGCGAGTTAGCCGCAACGCGGCGGGCCGGACTCGCCGACGTGGAAAAGGTCGTCTATGCTCCACTTCCGTCTTATGATAGCGGCGCTTGCTTGCGATTTCCCAATCAAGGGCAGTTCCATCCACTTAAATACCTGGCGGGACTAGCCAAAGCAATTGAGCGCAATGGTGGTCGGCTATTTACCCAGACCCATGCCGACCAAATCGAAGGTGGTTCACCGGGCCAAATCAAGGTCGGAAATCACGTCGTCACCGCGGATGCGATCGTGGTGGCTACCAACACGCCGATAAACGACCTCGTGGCCATGCACACCAAGCAGGCTCCGTACATGACATATGTGATCGGGGGGCGGGTGCCGCGCGGTTCCGTAGCGAAGGCGCTGTATTGGGACACTCAGGATCCCTATCACTATATTCGTCTCCAAGGCATCGAGAGCGGCGCGAATGGAAATGGCTACGCGAGAGAGCAGGACTTGCTGATTGTGGGTGGAGAAGACCACAAGACCGGGCAAGTTGACGACACGGACAAACGGCATGCTCGATTGGAAGTGTGGGCTCGAGAACGCTTCCCGATGATGGGTCCGATCGAATACACCTGGGCCGGGCAAGTCATGGAAACCATCGACGGTCTGGCGTTCATCGGCCGTAATCCCCTGGATAAAGACAACGTCTTCATCGTGACTGGGGATTGCGGCATGGGCATGACGCATGGCACGATCGCCGGCATTTTGCTTACGGATCTGATCCTCGGGAGCGAGAATCCTTGGGCGACTCTGTATTCTCCTTCACGCAAGACACTCCGCGCGGCAGGCGAGTTCGCCAAGCATGCCCTGAACATGGCAGCCCAGTACACTGATTGGCTGACTGGCGGTGACGTGAGTTCCGTTGCTGACATTGCCAACGACAGCGGGGCCGTGCTTCGCCGCGGGCTGACCAAGATCGCGGTTTACCGTGATGAGCAAGGAAAACTTCACGAGCGTTCGGCGATTTGCCCACACCTCGGTTGCGTCGTCGGTTGGAACCCAACCGAGAAAAGCTGGGACTGCCCATGTCACGGCTCGCGATTCAGCAAATTCGGGGAGGTTCTTAGTGGGCCTGCGAACTCTGCCCTCTCCTCAATTGAGGACAAATAACGCGCAGGCGAGATCGAAGTGTTCGTTGACAAATCTTGGTATGACAACTCTATCCTGGGGAAGTAATGCAAAATCAAAGAACCGATCATCTCGTTGCCAAAAAATGTGTGCCGTCCGATGAAGATGTGCCAAAGTACACACGTTCTGCAGCCCAGAAGCAATTAAAGAGTTTCTCGGGCTGGCAATTGACGCATGCTGGCCAGCGCATCCGCAAAGTGTGGAATGCTAAAGATTTTTCCACGGCCATCAAATTCTTCAACGCCGTAGCGAAAGTGGCCGAACAGCAGGACCATCATCCCGATTTGCATCTGGAAAACTATCGCCGCGTATCGATCGAGCTATCGACCCATGCCATCGGCGGCCTTTCTGAAAACGACTTTATCCTGGCCGCCAAAATTGACCGACTCCCCCTGAAGCTGAAAAAGAATGCGTAACCGCAGTAGGAAGACGTAGACTTGGTACTTATGGCGCTGATAGACGCTTCGGGAATTGTCGATTGAGCCCCGCTATAATGGCTTCCGCCGTCCCTCGAATCATCAGCACGTCAATGCGGTGTGGACAAACAATACGCGCCATCAATTCCCTGAATCTACGGTGACCGGAATGACTAACTCGGATCAGCTGAAGAAAATGAAGAATGATCCCGGTTTCATTGCTGCCTTGGATCAAAGTGGCGGCAGCACACCTGGCGCCCTGCGTCTTTATGGAATCAAGGAAGATGCCTGGTCAACCGAGGATGAGATGTTTGCGATCGTCCACCAGATGCGCACTCGCATCATCACCAGCCCCAGTTTCACCGGCGAGCGGATTCTGGCCGCCATCCTGTTCGAGAACACCATGGACCGTGACATCGAGGGCCGGCCTACCGCCGACTATCTTTGGGACACGAAGCGGGTAGTGCCTTTTCTTAAGGTCGACATGGGCCTTGCACCTGAGAACGATGGGGTCCAATTGATGAAGCCCATGCCCGCGCTTGCTGCGCTGCTCAGCAAAGCCAAAGCAAAGAACATATTTGGAACCAAGATGCGCTCGGTCATCAAGCAAGCCGACACAGTCGGCATCAAAAACATCGTGAGCCAGCAGTTTTACGTTGCCGCGCAGATCATCGCCGCCGACCTCGTGCCGATTATTGAGCCGGAAGTTGACATTCACTGCCCGGAAAAAGCCAAAGCCGAACAATTGCTCAAGGCGGCCATCCTTGAGAAACTCAATGAATTGCCAGTGGATCAACGGGTGATGCTCAAGCTCACCCTACCGGAGCAAGACGATTTCTACTCTGATTGCGTCAGTCATCCCAATGTCATCAGGGTGGTCGCACTTTCGGGCGGTTATACGCAGGGACAGGCAAACGACCGATTACGCAGGAATCACGTCATCGTGGCAAGCTTTTCGAGGGCACTTCTAGAGGGTCTGTCGGCCCAGCAATCCGATGCTGAATTCAACGGCGTCCTGGACGCATCCATTCAAAGTATCTTTGAGGCGTCGACACGCAAGCAGACGACGATCTGAAACTGAGAGGGGAGTCGGACGACGGGTGCCGGAGCACGTTGACGGTCCGATATGTCCCGAGAGAACTCATCCGTTTTCTGGGAATGGCGTTTTGGGCAGATTCGTTTCTGACAGATGACTCGTCAAACGAACGTTTTTGATTCGCCTTGCCGAGAGGGGAACTGCGGCATAGCACAGGCTCCGGTGCAGCATAGCATGGCGATTCAACCTGCGATCCGTCGCAACTCGTTTGCCAGTACGACGCCTGAAGATTGACGACGCCATACTCGGCCGCGAAAATGCGGTAGAGTTTTGCCGCACTTCGGCGGCCGAATACCTGTTGGGCGGCAGCAACGGGGGCTTTCACTCGTTGGTAGAGAAATCGAAAGTGCGCCTGCGTTCCCTCAAGCACTAGATATATATGGAGGTAGCAATGACAAAAAAAGTGTTCTCGTGATTGGACTGGATCCAAAACTGATTGATTTTTCACAACCGGGTTACGCGCCAGGCATGGACGCAACTAAGGTGCTTACCGGCCTCAAGTCTTCTGAAGACGAATTGGCAAATCTCGGGTACAGGGCGCAAATGTGTTTAACGGACTTTGGGGAAACTGCGGAGACAGTTGATCGAAGCCTACTCAAGCAGAAGCAGTTCGATTGCATCCTTATTGGAGCGGGTGTGCGAGCGAACCCAAACAACTTCATGCTGTTTGAGAAATTAATCAATGTGGTGCATGAGCACGCACCTCAAGCCAAGTTGTGTTTCAATACGGTGCCTGGCGATACAGCTGCGGCGGTAAAGCGTTGGATATAGCACCATGATCTTTTCTGAACAATGAATTGCGATCACCGTCTCACCGCGCATCATGCCGCCCAACGATGCGCTGCAGCGAACCCTGCCATCGCGCTGTGGTTGCAATTCACGCATCCCGCGGGCCGGGTCCGAGGCTAGTTAGTCCTCATCTCCACCAACTCATACGTTTTCCGGAATGCATCAAGAAACCACCGGTTTTGAACTGGCGTGCGCAGAGAGTACTGATTGGGCTAACGTCACCTAATGCGACAATAAACTCTGCACGAGAAAGACGATCCCGAGTAACCCGGCAAAGATCGACAGATACCAGAACGATCGTAACTTCGTGAGCACCGCAATGGCGACGACGGCGATCGCGATGTGGAACACGGTTACGCCGCGCTGGAGGATTTCGTGACGAGTGAGATAGGATTCGGAGTTGGCCTCGCGCTCTTCTGCATGCGACTTGAGTTGATCCAGATCGTGCTCGTATTCTTCAAGCTTAGTGCGATCGGCTTCCGATTCCGATTTGCCCTGCGCTTCGAGCAATTCAATTTTGGCCCGCAGCACGCTGGACTTAATGCTTTTAGCCTGATAGTAGCCCCAGTCGTCGTTGGATTGAATCTGATTGCGGCTGGACTTCGTCAGGTTGCCGTCGGCCAGCGTACTGGTAATAGCGGCCAGCCCGGCGAGGATCGCAGCTGTGGCGGCGGCCCAATTGATCCAGGTTTCGCGCGATTCGTGAGCCTTGTCCTGAATATCTTCGTGGATTTGTTCGGTTGGGGAGTCGTCAGACATAGCACCCTCGCAGGAAATGGTGTGCGACGTACTTATTCTGACGCCGGCGAACGTGGAATGCAAAAACCTTATGACGGTCGTAGATTACTTGTCAGCTTCGGTGGGTTTGACGTTCAGCACCGGTACAATTCCCTTCAGGTCCGTCCACAACGTCCCGGGGCCGGAGTAAATCATCTTAAGGTCGATGTCGTCCGGCAAACCCTCGGCAAACTGCCACTTGGTATAGGCCGTTGGATCACCAAATGCCTTGACGGCTAACTCAAACAATTGGGCCTTCGCCTCTTGCTGCATCTTCTTTGATGCATTCTCAGCCTCGCCCAACGCCACCGTCTTCTGAGCGTCGAGTAAGGCGCACTGCTTATCGATGGCAGCGACCTTCTTCTCCGTCTCGGCTGTGATCGTCTCGGCTTCCTTTTGGCCGGTGGCTTTCGTTTCCGCAACCAATTTCTTGGTTCCTTCACTGACTTTGGCTGCTTCCAAAAGCACCGTTTGCTCGGCTTCTCGTAGCTTGGCCTCCATCTTGGCCGTCGTGGTTTCCTGAGTACGGGTCAACCCCAATTCATCCGCTACGTAACCCTTTTGAATTGGCTCCCGCACTTCCTTAGGAATGTAGATATGACGCACCAGCCCATAAAGCAGGCTGAGGTTTTTCTCTTTCAGAATCCGATTGAATGCCCCATCGACATCCTCCTGAAACTTCTGGCGACTGTCGCCGACCAATAATTCAACGGCACCCAATTTCGATCCACTATTGCGGCAGATGCTTTCGGACTGTGGAATAATCACCTTTTGCTTCACGGCGTCCAGGTTGCCGAAACGCCGGACGATATCTGGTGCCTGGCTGGGCATAACGCCCCACACGGCACTGAAGTCCATGTAAATGGTGAAGCCGTCGCTGGAAGGGAAGCTAATGCCGGTTTCGGGAACTGGTTGTTCCTCGCCGCTTTCGTCGAGAACGACGTGCCCACTTTTATCTTGTTTCTTATCCGTCGAGAGTTCCTCATCGTTATAGCCAATGGAGAGCAGATCGATTTGCATTTCACGGGGATTGATGGGATATAGCCCCGGTGGCAGCGTGTCGTTTTGGATGCCCGCCTTTCGACCAAGGGCTGGATTATCCGTCAAGTATGTCACGACCCCGACGTAGCCGGGGTAGACATGAACCCAGCCCGAATACTTGATTTGGCCATTGCCCGCATCAACCTGTTCAGTTTTGACAATGTTGACTTCGTAGCCATAGGAATTGATACGATAACGACCGGGCCCAAAAGTCCGCCGCAAGATACCTTTGCTCTTGGCCTCGCCGAGATCGCCGTCTACCAAGTATTGGCCGCTAGGCAGATCTTCGCCCAATTTGCTGGTGACGATAGCCAACTGGCCAGGTTGCACCACGACATCGTCCACAATGGTTCGCTCCCACCAAATGGGACAGTAGAAATGCCGCCCAGGGCCAGGCATCTTCTCTAGCACACCAATTTCACCGTCGAGGGCAAAATGACCGGGGACCGCATACTTATTGTCCCCAGTGAATAACAAGGGACCCTTGTAGCGTAGTAACAGGCTCTTACCCTCGGGGACATAGATACGATTGACCGTCCAGTCAAATCCCTGGTAGAGAAGGAGTGCGGCCGCCAGCGCTGCTGCCAAACCCACAGCTATCGAAACGATATGCTTGTTCACGGCCTATCTTTCCTCTCTTTGGTTTTTGGATGTGGAGGGTGCGGGCGACGTGATCGGCTGCACCTGTTTGGAATCAAACGTCTTGAACACATCCATTAGCGGACTGTTCTCAGTGTTGACCATCATGCTGCGAAAGGCCGGAGCCAACTTCTTGTACAGGACCCAGCGTGCGTACTCGGTACCGTTGCCGCCGAAAGCGGCAATCGCTTTCTGCCAACCAGCGGCTTCCGCTTGATTGGCAAATTGAATGACATCAGCATCGGCCTTTCCTTTGGCCATGATCGCCGCCGCTTGATCCTTTGCGGCCAGCAGCTTTTGCTCCGCTACCGCAAGACGCTTATTGGCATCGATGAGAGCTACTTCCTGCTGCTTCCTGGCCTCTGTAGTGACGACGACGACGTCCTGCGAAGCCGCAACCAAGGCCTTCCTTTGGTCAACGGTCGCTTTTTGAACAGCCAACTCTTGCTCGGCCGCCTGCTGCTCGATCTCCTTCTTGTACTGAGATTCTTGTTGCAGTGCGATCTGTCGCCGGCGAACGGGATCGGCAATCTTCTCCGGAGGCTTGATGGTGGTGATCAACGCTTGGATGACCTCGATGCCCTGTTCGTCACAGGTCGATTTCATGGTCTTCTGGAAATCTTCCTGAAAGGCGACACGTAGATCGCCGGCAATGAATTCCTTGCCTGAATGATTGGAGCCGCGGAGTCGAGTGTAGGCACGAGCATTCGGCAGGATTACCTTCGCAATCACTTCCTGCGACAGAGTTTTCTCGTCTCGTTCCTCATTGTAGAGAATGTAGGTTGCGGCGGCCTGTTCAGGTTTGACTCGGAATTCGATGATCGCCTCCAGACTGACCCAAAAACCATCCTTCGTTGGAAACCCAATGTCGTCGAGGTTGTATCGCTGACTGCGACAGTCCACCGAACGAACCTCTTGCACATATGGATTCAGATAGTACGTCCCAGGCTCCAACGTCTCGGCTTGTACGCCCCTTTCCCCTTTGGCTGATAGAACTTCATTAGCCTGCTGTGGCAGGGCGGCGGTGAGATCGGTGATGAGCCCTTTGTAACCAGCGGGAATCGTAATGGGATCGTGCAGTTCCACAATTTCAGCGTAATTCTCGCGATCCTCACTTCCCTCTACCCAAGCGTTGATGGGATATCGGCCGGGACGCAGCACTTCCGACACAATTCCCTTCTGGTTCTCCTTCCAGGCGATCAATTCCCCGGCGGCGAGGTCGTCACCATACATGCGGATTCGCACGCCCAGTTTTCCTTCGGGGATTTCGACCTGCGGCACAACCTGCCATTCCCAAGCGTAGGGATTGTAGTAATACCGACCTTCGGTCAGCACCTCTTTCTGGACGCCTTTTGACTCAGACGAAGGTGCAATTACCACGCCTGGTTCCAGATCTTCTCCAATCTTGTGAATCAGAACCGCCATCTGTTTGTTCGGCACGTCGATGCGACAATCCTGATAAATGGTCCAGGGAATGGCGATCGCAACAAAGATCACCACTGCAACCCATATTAGGTAGTTCGGATTGATGCGCTGGTAGTTCGGGTACATGCGATCTCCACATGCTAGGGGCCTTCGGTCTACATTCCATCACGACTTTCGCCCACATACAGCTAAGAACTGAAGCGAGTAATCAGTCCCTCGCCTTTGAAGTTTTGTACCCCGAAAGCTGACTTGAATAAGTCAAGTTTCTGGTTCGGGCTGGTGCGCGAGTAACGGGGTCGATTCCCGCTCTAAATTGATCGGCGGCGTGAAGTCGTTGTGATGGATGCAATCGTTCATTGTACCAACCGGTCCCAGCAGTTAGCACCATTTTCAAGCAAAAACAGCGGCGAAAGGGTCTGCTGATACAACTGCCTTACGGAGCAGGAGTTATCCACTCTCCAGATAAGGCGCCCGCTGATTCAGTCAGTCGGTTATCGATTGCTTGTTGTGGATTGTCGGCGGTGTGGACGTGGTAGTGCCGTTAGCTGAGAACAAGAGTCATACAACAATTCGAGTTAGCAGTTCATGTCGTGACTGCAGGTGTGTCAAAAAGGTATTAGCATTTTGACACTTGTAGAAAAACCACCGGTTTTGACCCGCCCAGCGATTCTCAAAAATCCATAGGTTTAATGCTGCAGTATGGAAGTGCTGAGAGCTCACACCTTTTCCAGGAATGGGACGGGCCGCAGCGCCGTCGCTTCAAATCACGTCGCCAAATGAAGCCTTGGCTAATTGGACGCTGATTCCTATTAATAAAAACAGCCGCTGCCGGAAGCTTTCTTCCAGCAGCGGCTTTTAAAGGGTTATCGGATCTCGCGGCGAGTTGATCTGCTGTCCGCGGCACACGGCCAGTTTAGGAATCAGACAGACAACCGAACCGTTCATGGTGTGGACGCGGGCTTAGTGACTCTTGTGGCAGCTATTCGAACCGCAGGACGGGTGCGAGCAGCAGCCCGACGAGTGGCAGCAGTTCGGGTAGCAGTACGATGAGCAGCACGGTGTGTAGTAGCTGGTGCAAGGGCAAACCGGCGTCACGCACACTTCAGGCTGGCACACAGGCTGTTCGACCACTACCGGCTGGCAGGTCGGATAGTTGCAGTAGGTTGGGTAGCAGTAATCGTTGCAGTAGTCGTAGCAGCAAGAATTGTGGCAGCAATGGTCGTAGCAACAGCTGCTATGACAAGAACCACTGGAACCCGACTTGCCGCTGCCGCCATTGCCTTTGGCAAAAGCAGAGGAATTCAAACCGACGGTCACGGCCAACACAAACAAGGCAGACACAGCGAATTTGGTGAAACGTTTCATGGCACAAGTCTCCATACTGAATTGTTTTGATTCTTGTCGGCCAGACACACGTCCGGCTCGTCTAAGGTATGGAGCGTCCTTTGGCCAGGAATGTTACAAGCCATTGCACAAAACCACCGAAAAAGCCGGCAATCTCCGTATGGGTAATTGCAACGTCACTCTCAACCGGACAACGCCTAGGGCATACTCTGCTGGGCCTGCGGTGGTATCGTCTTCCTCCAGGCGATACACACTGGCGGAGCTGCCAGTGCGCTGCGGCCAGCCAACGCTTAATCAAAATTCTCTACAAGGCCGCCGCCAAACCACTCGCATATTTGGAAACGGACTATTGCAAGCGGTGAATCAAGTCACTTGCGAAGTAGTACGTCGCCAAGTGTGGCGCAGCAGTTTCATCGGCGGGTCGGCGCCGCGGAACTGCCAGTCCCACGACTGCTCCACAAAGTAACTTTCCAGCATTGTGCCGGTGACACGCGGATATCGAATCAGTGAGCGCAAGATGCGCCACACAAGCTTTGGGTTGGTGTACAGGCCGCGCAGCATGCGGGCAAGGCGATAATCGTTGGCAATTTTATAGCCCAAGGTTCCATCCACTTCCGCATCCAGTGTGAAGTAGGGCTTCGCACACTGCATCAGTTGGCCGGCCACGGGATAATAGCCGCCCATCCAATGGTGCAGTAAGCTGAAGTGACGCCGGTCCGAGCCGCGTGGCTGGCGATGCCAGGAGGTCAATAAATCCACCGGCTTCACCGGGCGTGTGACGTGAATGGCGGTCGTGACGTAGCGCGCTTCTGCAGCAGCGGGATCGAGCAGCTTGTGAGCGATAGCGAACGATTCGTGATAAATTCCGTTTTGCCTGCCGGCCTGAACATCTTCGGGCTGCACCCAATGTTCCAGCGAGCCATTGGCAATCACGCCATCGAACTGCCCGTGCCATTCGGAGGCCTCCAGCAGATCTCGGTAGTTGCAGCAGTAGGCCTGCAGGCCCTCGCTCTGACAATACCGCACTTGCTCGGGCGACAGGTTCACCCCCACGGCCGCGGCTCCACGCTCCTTCGCCAATTGCAGCAGCCTCCCGTAACCACAGCCGATGTCGAGCAAGCGAAAGCCGGCTCGATGGCAACCCACTTGATCGAGCAGATAATTTAGCTGCCGCTGGATTCCTTGCTCCAGCGATTGATCTGTCGGCACGAATTCGCCGTCGGCCAGATCGCGAATTCCGGCGGCTTCAGCAGCATGGACCAGCGTGTAGCAAAGCTTGACTAGCTTGATGGGTGCAATACGCGGCTTAGGCTGTGGAAGCACCAG
>Ga0182024_10018363_pt1 | contig 13030 bp, 15 predicted proteins | sample P32metaG_FD_120480 | JGI IMG/M metagenome (GOLD analysis project Ga0182024, IMG submission 120480) | Permafrost microbial communities from Stordalen Mire, Sweden - P3-2 metaG (Illumina Assembly) | ecosystem: Environmental > Terrestrial > Soil > Wetlands > Permafrost | place: Sweden: Stordalen...
GTCCGCCGCGTGTATGCCGCAGCCGAGAACCACCGAAGAGTTCCTGAGCCGGTGCTGGTCGCGATCGATCTGCATGATGTCGCTTTCACCTGAAAAAAGACCGGCCGAAGGAGAGGGATGCACATGGTCACGCCGACTGAAGACTATTATCCGAATCATGATGGAGGGAAGTTTGCGCCCATCCTGGCTACGGTGGCCACGTGGCGGGCGCCCGCGTTCCTGGAGAACGTCGCGATAGACGCTGAGGGCGCCGTTCGTCACGGTTTATTCTCACAATCGCGTGGATCGCTATGATCCGGCGACGCGCGCGGTGACCGAATTCGCGGATGTTCCTGCGCCGCCAATGGGACTCGCGTTTGACGCCAACGGCACGCTTTGGATGACGGCCGGGACCCTGCGCCAGGGGCCCGGATCTGTCTACCGAGTGGAGCGGGACGGCGCGGTCCGACAATGGTGCGAACTTCCGGACGCCCTCTTCATAAACGGATGCACGATGCATCCGAATGGCCGAACGCTTTTGGTCTGTGAGAGCGCCTCGGGCCGTATTCTCGCGATCGATGTGGACAAGCCTGGCCGCTGGGACGTCTGGCTCGAGGGAGGTCGGCTCAAGCCGATTGTCCCGGGATATCCCGGCGCGAACGGCATTAAGATCCGCGATGGATGGGCGTGGATCAGTGTCTCAGGACGCAGGTTGATGGTCCGCGTGCCAATCCAGCCAGATGGCTCCGCTGGCAATATTGAAGTCGCAGCGACGCGTCTCTCGGCCGACGACTTCGCATTCGGGATGTCTGGTTCGGTGTACATCACGACGCATCCCGAACATACTCTTGTTCGCCTCGAACCGTCAGGCGCTCGCTCGACATTGGCAGGCCCCGAACAGGGTATGGTCGGGAGCACGGCCTGCGCGTTCGGAAGAGCGCCCGGCGACGAGAACGCGATCTATGTGACGACCGATGGCGGCTTTCTGATTCCCCACGAAGGGGGCATCCAAGACGCTAAGCTGGTGCGGATGGAAGTCGGTGAACCAGGCTGGCCGCTGCTGCCAGGAGTGTGATGGAAATGATCCGCATAGCTATCCTAGACGATTATCAAAACGCGTCGCTGCAGATGGCAGACTGGTCGCGGCTCGCCGGGCGCGCCGAGATCACCGTTTTCAATGACCATTTGTCCAATTTCGACAAAGTTGTCGAGCGCCTCCTGCCGTTCGACGTGGTCTGCGTCATGCGCGAGCGCACACCACTGCCACGAGCGGTCATCGAGCGTTTGCCGCGACTGAAGCTGATCGCATCGACCGGTTCTCGCAACGCGGCGATCGATATCGATGCCGCGGCCGAGCGCGGAATCTGGGTAGCGCATACGGGATACGACGCGCGCTCCACCATCGAGATGACCTGGGCTCTCATCCTCGCGAGCGTGCGTCAGGTGGCGTCGGAAAATGCCTATTTGCGCGCCGGCGGCTGGCAGCGCACGGTGGGCGAGGGCCTCCAGGGTAAGACCCTCGGTGTTCTCGGCCTCGGCAATATTGGTTCGGAGGTCGCGCGGATCGGGCTCGCGTTCGGCATGGATGTGATCGCTTGGAGCCAGAATCTCACGGGCGACAAGGCACAAGCCTGCGGAGCGCGGCTGGTCACCAAGGAGGAGCTCTTCAGGAACGCCGACATCGTGACGATCCATCTCGTGCTCAGTGACAGAACGAAGGGCCTGGTTGGAGCGGCCGAGTTGCAGGCCTTGAAGCCATCGGCCAGACTCATCAATACGTCGCGTGGACCGATCGTTGACGAGCCGGCGCTCATCGAGGCGTTGCGTGAACGCCGCATCGCAGGCGCGGCGCTCGACGTGTTCGACATTGAACCCTTGCCGTCGGATCACCCGTTCCTGTCGTTGGATAACGTCCTCTGCACGCCGCATATCGGTTACGTTTCCCGAGACCTCTACCGGACTTTCTATGGCGACACGGTCAAGAATATTACGCGGTGGTTGGACCAACAGGCCTGAAAGTTCGCCATGCCCAAACCTTCCCATCGGAATAAACTTTTGACGGAGGGACTGAAGGTCCTTCTTGCGCGCGGTTACTTTGGCGCAAGCGTTCGGGACATCGTTAGGGCCGCAGGAGTGCCGCAAGGTTCATTCACGAACCATTTCACCTCGAAGGAGGCGTTCGCGGAGGAGGTGCTGGAACTCTATTTCTCGCTCGTTCGGAAAAACATGGAGAAAACGCTGCGTAACGATTCACGCCCGCCCCTCCACCGTCTCCGGCAGTGGATTGACCTTCAAATCGCGTTCCTCAGGCAGGCTGAGTTCCGCAGCGGCTGTTTGATCGGCAATTTCAGCATCGAGGCGAGCGACGACAGCAAACGCATTCGCGAACGCTTGGCCGAGATGTTCAAGGAGATCATTGAATCGATTATGTATTGCTTGCAGGCCGCAGTTGACGCGGGTGAGTTGTCGGCGTCGAGCGACGTTCGTCAACTCGCCGGCTTCCTTTACTCTTCGTTGCAGGGAGCGATTCTGCAATCAAAAGTCGAGCTCAGCGTCGAGCCACTCAAACGTTTTAAGGACATTCTTTTCAGTCGCATCCTTCGCTGAAATAAGCGTCAACCGGTCCCTGAGCCAGTCGTGTTCGCGGAACCGACAAGCCTTTTGGTGGGCGTAGAGCCCCCTTGACCCGCAGCAATCGCCTGCATATACATGTGGTATGGTCGTTGCGAACTCAAAACCGGTGAGCGCCTGCTGCCTTTCTCTGGCGTTGCGGCAGGCTTCACGGGCCGTCAGCCGGATTTATGACGAGGAGTTGCGCCGCATCGGCCTCCGCACGACCCAATATTCAGTACTCCGCGTGCTTTCGGCTAACGGTGAACTTCGGCAGCGCGATCTGGCCGAACTGACGGTCCATGAGGAAACCACGCTGACCCGAAATCTGCGCCCCCTCTTAGACGCTGGCTGGGTGACCGAGCGGCCGGGGCGGGATCGCCGCGAGAAGTGGCTCAAGATCACGTCCAGCGGGGTGGCGAAACTCAAAGAGGCCCGCCCGAAGTGGAAGCGGGCTCAGCAACGAATGCGATCCAGCTTACCCGAAGGGGTTTGGCAAGATCTTTTGACGGTCCTTCCCGAGGTCACTCGGCAGGCCGCCGAGGCGTGACCTTTTTTTTCGACGACAGATGTAATTACATGTTCCTGCCGGCCGCGTGACGCGGCTCATACGGTCTAGCGAAGGCGACTCACATGGCCACCATGCTCGAATACGGTCAGAAAGTGTCGCGTGGCGAGCTGCCGCCGCCGCCGATTGCCCGCTTGCTAGGGATCGTCCTGATGTCCATCGAACCGGGCCATGCGGTCTTGGAGATGGAGGCCGACGAGCGCCACCACAACCCAATGGGGACGTTTCACGGCGGCGTCTACTGCGACCTGGTTGATTTGGCGATGGGGAACGCCTACGCCGCCACGCTGGGAGAGGGCGAGACGTTCACAACCATCGAGTTGAAGATCAACTTTCTCCGCGCGGTCCGAAAGGCGACCCTGACCGCCGAGGCCAAGGTCGTGAAAGCTGGCGGCACCGTGGGGTACGTCGAGTGCGATGTTAAGGATCAGGACGGCAAGCTGGTGGCAAAAGCCGCAAGTACCTGCATGAAACTTCGGGCGGCTCATTCGTAGAAATCTTTAGACACCGCCTACGTCGTGTGGAAGGCCGAGACGGCAGACAACCGCTTCGAGCTAGACACCGACACGTTCATTGTGCGGAACCGAAAGATCGTGACCCAGACATTTGCGGTGAAGATCTCGCCGAAGCGGTGAACTCCTCGCGGTGCTTCACTCCAACACAAGAAAGAGAGATCGACCATGAACGAATTTCAGGGAAAAGTCGCCCTCGTCACCGGCGGAACCTCAGGAATCGGCCGCGCCGCCGCCATCGCCTATGGCAGGGAAGGGGCCAAGGTGGTTGTTGCCGGCCGCCGACCTGTCGAAGGCGAGGAAACCGTTCGACTCGTGCGCGCGCAGGGCCGCGAAGCCATGTTCGTGCCGACCGATGTGGCCCAGGAAGCGCAGGTCAAGAACCTCATCGAGCGCACGCTGGAACAGTTCGGCCGGCTCGACTTCGCCTTCAACAATGCGGGCATCGAGCAAACGCCGACGCCGTTTCTGGAGCAAACAATGGAGACCTATGACCAGGTCATGGACATCAACGTGAAAGGCGTGTGGTTGAGCATGCGCCACGAGATCCCGGCGATGCTCAAGTCGGGCGGCGGCGCCATCGTAAACACGTCCTCGGGATTGGGTGTGATCGCGTTGCCGGCCATCGAAGTCTACGTCGCCAGCAAACATGCCGTCATCGGCTTGACGAAATCGGCCGCCCTGGAATTTGGCAAGCAAGGCATCCGCATCAACGCGGTGTTGCCCGCGGTGATCGAGACCGACATGTATCGCCGTTTTGTCGGGGAAACGCCGGAAGCTCGCGCGGCGATGGCGGCCCAGCATCCGATCGGCCGAATCGGCGCCCCGGAGGAAATCGCTGACGCCGTGATTTGGCTCTCCTCCAGCAAGTCCTCGTTCGTCACCGGCCACAGCTTGCTGGTCGATGGCGGTTATACGGCTCAATGATATGGTCTTCGCTTTTGGTGCAGCGACGAGGACGCACTCAACACAAGCTATGGAGGTATCGCTATGACCGAAGCCAAAGCCCGCCAAATCGTTCTTGCTGCCCGACCGCAGGGTAAGCCCCGGCTGACTGACTTCCGACTTGAGGAAACAGCGATCCCCACTCCAACCGCCGGGCAGGTTCTGCTTCGGGTGGACTATCTCTCACTCGACCCCTACATGCGCGGCCGGATGGATGACCGGAAATCGTATGCGACGCCGGTCCCGCTCGGCGGGGTCATGGCTGGCGAATCCATTGCGACGGTCATCGCCTCGCGACATCCCGGCTACGTGGAGGGCGACATCGTGCTGGCCCACACGGGCTGGCGTACACACGCGCTCTCGGATCGCGCCGATCTGCGCAAGCTCGATCCGGGCGTCGCGCCCGTGACGACGGCGCTCGGCGTGCTCGGGATGCCGGGATTCACCGCGTATGGCGGCTTATGCGTGATCGGTAAGCCCGGGCCGGGGGAAACGGTGGTCGTCGCGGCGGCAAGCGGACCGGTCGGCTCGCTGGTCGGCCAGCTCGCGAAGATCGCGGGCGCCAGGGCGGTCGGCATCGCGGGCGGCCCTGAGAAGTGCGCGTATGTGAAGGACGATCTCGGCTTCGACGCGGCCGTCGACCACAGGGGCACCGATTTCGCCACCAAACTGGCGGCAGCCTGCCCGGACGGCATCGACGTTTACTTTGAGAACGTCGGCGGGGCGATCTGGCAAGCGGTGTTGCCGTTGCTCAACAAGTTCGCCCGCATCCCGGTCTCCGGCCTGATCGCGCAGTACAACGGAGTGGGCGCGGGCGACGGCACTGACCGGCTGCCTGCCACCATGCGACAGATCCTGTCGAAGAGCCTGACGGTGCGCGGCTTCATCAACTACGACTTTTCCGCCGAGCACTATCCTGCATTCCTGCGCGAGATCGGCACCGGCATCGCCGATGGCCGCATCCGTTATCGCGAGGACTTCGTTGACGGTCTGGAGAGTGCGCCCGAGGCGTTTATCGGCATGCTGGAAGGACGCAACTTCGGCAAGCTGATCGTCCGCGTGAACGAGTAGCACTGTGACCCCTCTGGAGAAACGAACATGAATCCGCGTGAAACCAGCATAGAAGAGACGCATGAGGCAAGCCGAGCCACGTCCCGGCGGGGATTCCTCGGCCTCGCAGCCGCACTCGCGGTGGGCGGACAATTTCTTCGCAGCCCGGTTAAGGCGGCGGATGGGACGAAGGCGGCTATTACGGACATCTCGAAGGACTCGGTCACCGATGCTGGGGAGCCGATCATCTACCTCGACACTCCCGATCCGGAGATTTCGTCATCCATCGTGACGATCCCGCCAGGCAAGAAAACCGAATGGATGACGCACCCGGTCCAGGGGTACGTCTATGTGCTCGAGGGCACGCTCATCGTGGAGTTCGCCGACGGACCCCGCAAGGTGTTCACGGCGGGGAAAGGCTTCCCGCAGGCGAGGTCGAAGTGGCATCGCGGCCGGAACGACGGAAAGGGGGTCGTCCGCTTCCTCGCCGTTTTCTTCGGAGGCAAGGACGTGCCCAACGTCCTGAATCCGCCTAAAGCTCCCTAGGACGCTTGCCCTGACCTGACAACCGCTTCAACAAGGAACCACCTATGTCCACGTATCGCGCCGTTCAAGTCACATCTCCCGGAAAGATGGAACTCGCGAAACGTCCGCTCGTCGAGCCGAGCGCCGGTCGGGTCCGGCTTCGCGTCGAAGCCTGCGGCATCTGCCATACCGACTCATACACCGTGGATGGCCTCATGCCCGGAATGGCTTTTCCGCGCGTGCCTGGTCATGAAGTCGTGGGGAGGATCGATGCGCTTGGCGAAGGCGTGTCGGGCTGGAAAATCGGCCAGCGCGTCGGCGTCGGCTTGCTCGCTGGCCACTGCGGCGTTTGTACTTCCTGTCGCCGAGGCGATTTCGTGACTTGTACGAATCAGCCTTTCTCCGGCGTACACCATGACGGTGGCTACGCGGAATCAATGATCGCGATTCCGAGCGGATTGGCCTCGATTCCCGATGGCCTTGATTCCGCCGATGCGGCCCCCTTGCTCTGCGCGGGTATCACAACTTTCAATGCGCTGCGCCACTCGTTGGCCGAACCTGGCGACCTCGTGGCCGTGCAGGGTATCGGTGGTCTGGGGCATCTCGGGGTCCAGTTCGCAGCCCGCATGGGCTTTCGCGTCGCAGCCATTGCTCGCGGTGCCGAAAAGGAGCCGTTCGCAAAGGAACTCGGGGCGCATCATTACATCGACAGTAAGGCGGTTGATCCGGCAGCCGCTCTCCAGGCGCTGGGTGGGGCAAGGGTGATCCTGGCCACGGCATCCGATAGCAAGTCGATGTCGCAGTTGATCGGCGGCCTCGCTCCGCGCGGGCGGATGATTGTCGCGGGGGCAGGAAGCAGTCCGATCGAAGTCTCTCCAATGGACCTTTTGTTCGGTTCTCGAGGGATCGAAGGAACGTTAACCGGCTCCGCCATCGACAACGAAGACACGCTTGCCTTCAGCGTGCTCCAGAGGATTAAGCCCATCATCGAAACCGTGCCGCTGGAAAAAGCAGCCGAGGGCTACCAGCGGATGCTGAGCAATAAAGCCCGGTTTCGCATGGTCATCGTCACGGGGCCATAAAATCAGAGAGGTATCGGCTCTTTGAACCAACGGGCGACCGCGAGAGCGAGGTCGCGCCGCGCCACCTCTAAGAAATTCGGCCATTCGCCATTGGTTCATCAACGAAGTCAGATCGCCGGAATTCCGTCTGCCCAGCGGTTTCTGGATTCCATCAGTCAGCAAGCTGCGGTGGTTTAGGGGCGATGCCGTGGTTAGGCAATCCTCTCCACGTCGCGTCGAGGGGGCGCACCGAACAACCGACTGTACTCTCGGCTGAACTGCGACGGGCTACCGTACCCGACGCGGAAGCCGGCTCGCGACGCGTCGAGCCCGTCGCCGATCATGAGCCGCCGGGCCTCCTGCAGTCTCAGGCGCTTCTGATACTGAAGCGGGCTCATCGCCGTCACCGCCTTGAAGTAGCGATGGAGGGCCGACGGGCTCAGCCGTACCTCGCGAGCGAGAGCATCGATGTGAAGCGGTTCCGCGAAGTGGTCCTTGAGCCAACGGATCGCCATCGCAATACGCTGGGCAGGGGCACCGGCCGAAGCGATCTGGCGCAGCCTCGGGCCCTGTTCGCCGGTAAGCACGCGGTACGTGAGCTCGCGGAGCACGAGCGGGCAAAGGGCGGCAATGTCGCGCGGGCTTTCGAGCAGGCCCACGAGTCGGACGACCGCGTCAAGCAGGGGCGGCTCGATCGGGCTCACCGCGAGTCCGCGCGCGGGAGCGGTGCCGCGCGTGTCGGCGGAGGCACCATCAGCCACGAGCTCCCCAACGACCGCCGGGTCGAGAGCGACCCGAAGGGCGAGATACGGTGCCCTCGGCGACGCTTCGATCACCTGGGTCGCGACGGGCAGATCGACCGAGACGAGCAGGAGCCAGGCCGGATCGTATCGATACACCTCGCCGGCCAGGAGCACCTCCTTGGTCCCCTGCGCCACCAGGCACAGCGACGGTTCGTAGAGCACCGTAGTCGGATCAGACGGCGCCGAGACCCAAGTCAGAGTGAGCTCGGCGATCGCCGTCCCGTGGGTTCCGTCGGCACCGGTCTGACGCTCGATTAGCGTCGCCAACTCGTCCAGTCTCGGCTGCGCCACGGGACCTCCTCGAACTCATGCTCCCAACCCCAGTCTATGCGGGACTCCCCGGGGTCGCCAACTGGGTTCCCGGCAAGTTGTGCAGGATCGTGCAAGGATCAGCCAGGATCGGATTACCGCTTTCCGCCGAGAAATCCCTACGATCTCCTCGACGGCCGGCGGGTTACCCACGCTACAAGCTCACGAGCCGACAGGATTCAACAATGTCAGCGAAGAACCACGGGGTCGATTCGGCTCGCAACCAGCGCATGGCCAAGAATCAGAGGATCCAAGTCCTCGGGTCAACCGGGCGCACCCGCAAGGTAGTGATCGCAGAATTGGGCAAACGCCGGATTCCCATCAAGCAGTCGCAGCCTCACACAATCGCGATCAGTTCGGCCAGATCATGCCGGACACCACGCGAGCGGCACGAGGACCCATGACCTCACACAACACGAGATGAGGAATCTGCCATGAAGTTCCTGTTCGACGACGAGTCCTTCTCCTTCGAGACGCTCCGCACCACCGGTTTCGCCGCCTATGGCGGCGTCGACCTCGGTGAAGTCCTCACCACCGCCCGCCACATCGGGGAGGGTGACGAGGCCAGCTGGCATCAGGCGTGGAAGGCCACCGCGCAGCGGGTGGCGGAAGTCGGCGAGCAAGCGCTCGCTTCCGGACACCGTGTTAGCGCCCGAGAAGCCCTCCTGCGGGCATCGAACTACTACCGCACCGCAGGGGACTTCCTGCTCGAGAAGCCAGCCACCGACCCGGAAATGACGTTGCTGTCCGCCGGCCAACGCGACACTTTCGCCGCAGCTGCCGCTCTGTTCGACACCCCGGTTCAGGCCGTGTCCATCCCTTATGAGGACACCACCCTGCCGGCCTACCTGTTCCTCGTCGACGATTCGGGCGCCGCGCGCCCCACCATCGTCTACAACAGCGGATACGACTCCACCCGCGAGGAGTCCTACTTCGTCATCGCCGCCGCCGCGCTGCGCCGAGGCTACAACGTCCTGGCCTTTGACGGCCCCGGACAGGGCGCCGCGTTGCGCGAGCAGAAACTGGTCATGCGCCCCGACTGGGAAGCGGTGATCACCCCGGTCGTCGACTACGCGCTGAACCGCACTGAGATCGCGGCCGATAAGATTGTCCTGTTCGGTTATAGCCTGGGTGGCTTTCTCGTCGCCCGAGCCGCCGCCTTCGAGCACCGCGTCGCCGCACTCATTCTCGATGATGGAATCTACGACTTCCACGCCGCCTTCGCCCGGAGCCTGCCGCCTTTTATCGGGTCATGGATCGAGGAGGGTCGCGACGATGTCGCGGTCCCCGTGCTGACGATGCTCGCGGCCGCCAACCTGCAGGTCCGGTGGGGACTGCGCAATGGGATGTGGGTCTTCGGGGCCGACTCCTTCGCTGACTTGATCCGCAAGGCCAGGGACTACACCCTCAACGGCATCGCCCACCAGATTGTGGCCCCCACGCTGATAATGGATGCCGAGAACGACCAGTACCTCAAGGGCCAGCCGCAACTGGTCGAGAAGGCGCTCACCGGCGCCTCTACCACCCTAGTCACGTTGACAGAAAGCGAGGGGACCGGTGAGCACACCCACGCGGGGGGGCTGGGGCGGGCCCACCAAACGATGTTCGACTGGCTGGACACGACGCTCGCGGCGTGATCCGGACCCTGACCACACGCCGCCGCTTACCGCGAACGCTTGGGCGTCTCGCCGGACGAAATCGCGGCGACGCTGCACACGATTTGGCATGTTTTCACAAGGAGTGGTGACGATGGCGATTGAAAAACGCGATGTGACGTTCAAGAGCGCCGACAACTTGTGCGCTGGCTGGTTCTTTCTGCCACAACGATTGGGTGCCGATAAACGTGTCCCCGCGATTGCCATGGCGCACGGTGTTGGTGCGGTAAAGGAGATGTACATCGATTTCTTCGCTCGCCGCTTCGCTGAGGCCGGCATGGCGGCGCTCCTATTTGACTATCGCTTCTTCGGCGCCAGCGGTGGCGAGCCGCGGCAACGCGTTTTCCCGCGCGATCAGCTGGAAGACTACCGGAGCGCGTTGACGTGGCTCTCCTTGCAGCCCGAGGTCGATGGCGACCGACTGGGCGTCTGGGGCACGAGCTTCAGCGGTGGTCACGTCATCCACATAGCGGCCCATGATCCGCGCGTCAAAGCGGTGGTGAGCCAAGTTGGTGCGATGGATCCCGGGCAGACCCTGCGCGATCAAACCACCCCCGAACAGTTCGCAGCATTCCAGAAGATAATCGTCGAGGAACGCATCCGACACGCGACCGAGGGCGGTGAAGTCTATATCCCCAGCGCCGCTCCACCCGGTCAGGGATTCGCCCTCCAGATCGATCAAGACAGTTACGATTTCGGTCGTGAAGCTCAGACGACGATTGCGCCGTCTTGGCGAAACCAGGTCACGATGAGTTCGATCGAGGCGATCTCAGAGCACGCCCCGGGCAAGTCGATCGAGCTTATAGCGCCGCGCCCGCTTATGATGATCCTTGCAAAGGGCGATACGATTACGCCCCCTGACTCCGTCCGCGCAGCTTTCGCCCGAGCCGGTGAGCCCAAGCGTCTCCTAGAATTGGAGGGCGGCCAATATTCCGTCTATCGAGGTTCGGGCGCCGACCAAGCCAGTCGGGCGGCGGTGGATTGGTTCACGAAGTATCTCGTTGAAGGCTGATCGGGCGTGCCAGATACGTCCACAACGATGAGCGTCACGAGCACGGCGGCGCTGTTCCATCCCAGCACTGTGAGCCCCGCGGAGGGGCGTTTCACGAGCAATCATGAAGGACGGCTCGGAGCTCGGAACATTTGTTTGCGCCGTGCAGTCATTGCCGTGATCCCGATTTCACAGACGAACTGAAGGGACAAGAAATGTCCACGAAGAACGCTGTTCTGGTCGCAGGTGTCCACGGAGTGAGCGGCCGTGCCGCCGCCGAGCGTTGGGCCTCCCTCGCCGGCACGCAGGTCTACGGATTGGCGCGCCGCTCCGCGCCTTTGCCTGCGGGCGTGGTAGGCATTAGCGCGGACTTGCTCGACCGAGACGACCTGGAGCGAAAGCTCCAAAAGATCCGTGGGATCACCCATATCGTGTTCGGCGCTTATGTCGAAAAGCCGAACCCGGCGGAACGAAGGGAGAGCAATGTTTCCATCCTGAGGAACCTGCTCGATGTTGTCGAAGAGACTTCCCCCTCGCTACGACACGTGACGTTCTACCAAGGCGGAAAGGCCTACGGCGCCGATCTGGGCCCGTTTAAGACGCCGGCCCGCGAAGACGACCTGCGGCTCATGCCGCCCAACTTCTATTACGACCAAGAGGACCTTCTCCGCGAGCGACAGAAGGGCAAGGGATGGCATTGGACCGCGCTGCGTCCGGAAGCGACAACTGGATTTGGTCTGGGCAACCCGATGAATCTTGGGATGTCGATTGCCGTCTATGCCGCCATCTCAAAAGAACTCGGCCTCCCGTTGAGGTTTCCGGGCACCGAGAGGACCTATGGGGTTTTGTATCAACTCACCTCGGCAGAAATTCTTGCCAAGGCGACCATGTGGGCCGGCCAGTCCGAGGCTGCCCGAAACGAAGTTTTCAACATCACCAACGGCGACTATTTCCGGTGGAAATATCTCTGGCCGCGCATCGCCGCGATGTTCGACATGCCGCCGGCCGATCCCATCCCGACGCCTCTTACCGTGTACATGGCCGACAAGAAGCCCATATGGGAGACCATTGTCCGCAAGCATGGTTTGCAGCCACTGCCCTACGAGCAAGTCTCGTCGTGGCCCTTCGCCGACGCCATTCTCCGACTCATGGACTATGACAACATCACGAGCACCATCAAGGCGCGCCGGGCCGGTTTCCGCGAGTGCATCGATACGGAGGAGATGTTCAAGAGGTTTTTCGCCGACCTCCGCACAGACCGCGTTATTCCATAACGATGACCGGGCACCGATGATCCAAGGAGCACAGGATGTTCGTTTACCGTGGTTCCACGGCCTTGGTCACCGGGGCGTCCAAAGGACTGGGGGAAGTCTTTGCGGATGCTCTTGCGGCGCGCGGCATGAACCTGGTGCTGGTCGCCCGCTCTGCTGATGCCTTACGGGCGCTCGCGGAGCGGCTCACCGCCAAGTACGAGGTACAGTGCGTGCCCCTCAACGCGGACCTCGCCAATCCAAACGCCGTCAGCCAGATTGGAGAGGAGCTTGATCGCCGAGGTATGCAGATCGATCTTCTGATCAACAATGCAGGACTTGGACTCACTGGCAGCTTCCTCACCCACGAGATCACGAAAGAGCAGGCGGCGATTCAAGTCAACGTGCAAGCGCTGGTCGCCCTGACTCACCACTTCGGCAGCGCTATGGCAATTCGCGGCAAGGGCGGAATCATCAATTTGGCGTCCAATTCTGCCTTTCAACCTCTGCCCCACATGGCGACCTACGCGGCTGCCAAGGCTTTCGTCCTTTACTTCAGCGAAGCTCTGCAACACGAACTCAAAGATCGGGGTGTTCGGGTGATGGCTGTCTGCCCCGGGCCGACGGCGACCAGCTTCTTTGAGGGAACTGCTACCGCACTGTCTGCGAAGGACATGGACAGCTCGGAAATGGTCGTTCGAGAAACACTGAGGGCTTTCGATCGCGGAAAAGCCGTTGTCTATCCCGGTCGGCTGAGTGTGCGCGCCGCGAC
>Ga0182024_10018364_pt1 | contig 13029 bp, 12 predicted proteins | sample P32metaG_FD_120480 | JGI IMG/M metagenome (GOLD analysis project Ga0182024, IMG submission 120480) | Permafrost microbial communities from Stordalen Mire, Sweden - P3-2 metaG (Illumina Assembly) | ecosystem: Environmental > Terrestrial > Soil > Wetlands > Permafrost | place: Sweden: Stordalen...
ACCAATTCCCCGCCAACGTTGACAATTCCCCCGTCCGGCAGGCAAACTACCGCATTCGCTGGGAATCGCTTCTGGCGAGAACCTGCTGCGGCCCAGAGAGAGATTCCCCGTGCAGGTCTTATAATCGCTGTTACGCTTCGTCCATGGCCATGACCGAGCAACGGGTCTCGTACACGCTCGACTCCTCGTTGGAGACGATCGACAATGCGGAGGAGAAGGCCGCAATCATTGCAACCGAACTTGGCTTTGCCGACGACGAAGTCATGCAGATTTCCATGGCCGTGCGTGAGGGCGCGGTCAATGCCGTGTTGCACGGCAATGCATACGCTCCGGACAAGAAAGTAACCCTCGCCTTTGAGCGCATGGGCGACGACCTGGTCATCACTATTCGCGATCAAGGTCCAGGGATGGATCTGAGCAAGATTCCTAATCCTTTGGCTCCCGAGAACCTGCTCAAGACTTCTGGACGCGGAATTTTTCTTATGCGCTCGTTTATGGATGTGGTCGAAATCCGGCCCTCCGGAACGGGCACTGAACTCAAACTCATCAAGCACGTCCACGGGCCATCCGCGGGCGGCAAGGAGGCTTCCCAGTGACCATGAAGGTTAGCAGTCGGCAAGTGGACGGAGTTACAATCATAGATTGCAGCGGTCGCATCACCCTCGGCGAAGGCAGCGTTGTTCTTCGCGACACGGTGCGCGATGTGCTCTCGAAGGGGAACAAGAAGATTGTTCTCAATCTTCAGAACGTCAACTACATCGACAGCTCGGGCATCGGTGAACTGGTGAGCGCCTTTACCACCACCAAGAATCAGGGCGGTGAACTCAAGCTCCTGAACCTCACCAAGAAAGTCAATGATCTGCTTCAGATCACCAAGCTCTACACCGTCTTCGACGTGAAAGACGACGAAGCGTCCGCAGTCAGGTCGTTCAAGTAGACCCTACACGTTGTCCGTTTTACGACGGATCGTCAGGATATCGATCTGGGTTCCCCATTTCTCGCGTCCTCTGCGAGAAGTGGGGACTTCGCCCAGTTCCAATCCGGAACAACTCGCGTATTTATTTCGTCGATCACATACTTTCGTCCCGCATCATTCCTAAAATCAAGGCATGTCGCGATACAGTTTAGACTCAATACCCACTCATGTAGGGACAGCGGCCCTCGGACTAACTTTGTTGCTGGCTGCGCCGTTCCTCTCCGCCTCCGACTGCATCCCCATGCACGAAGCCAGCCAACACGTGGGCGAAACCAAGTGCATCGCGGGCAAAGTCCTCAAGATAAAAGTAGGGAACAAAGGAGTTCACTTCCTCGAGTTCTGTGAGGAGCAGATGGCCTGTCCTTTTACTGTAGTAGTCTTCCCTTCCGGATTGAAAGATGTCGGCGACGTCCGCCGCCTGGCCGGACGCACCATCGAAATCCACGGAGCCGTCAAACTCTACGACGGCCGCCCCGAGATCATCCTGAACCGCGTTAGCCAGATTACGGGCGGCACTGCCATGATCCCTCCGCTCCCCAAGAACTACGACGTCGAAAATCGCGGCCACTACAGTGCCGGACACCTCCGCCCCACCAAGAAACCAGTGAAGGTCAAGGCCACGCCCAATACGACGGCCACGTATGGCAACGACGTCGAAGGCGAGGAACTGCAGTAGTCGCTGCTCACACCATCCCCTTGCGCAACTCTTCCAGCGGATACTTCGTCCCCCGCCACTCAATCCCGTCATTCCACAAGGTGAGAATCATCGAGCGCAAAAGCGTATAGATGAACAGCGCCGTGCTCACCGGATGCAGCAGGAAGTAATATGGCGGCACCGCCGACCGCCACGACATCCCGATGTAAATCAAAAACATCGAACCGAGCGCCACGGCATACGGCAGCCGCGCCCACCCATGCACCAGAAAGACGCCGAGAAACGGTCCAAAATTCAGGAATGCCAATCCGAAAGCCGAAATCAACGTGCGCCACCATTGAAACGACAGCACCGCAAAAAAATTCTTGGTCAGGTTATTGACCACGCCCATCGCCCCTTTGGCCCACCGGATCGAAATCAGATCTCCGCCAAACACATTGCGCTGCGCGAAGCCGGCCTGCTTCACAACCTTCCCCAGTTTCATGTCGTCGAGCACTTCCATGCGTAGCTTCTCGTACGTCCCCACCGCCTCATAAACCCGGCGCCGCACCAGGTTAAACGCCCCCACACCCATGTGATCGTCGGTGCTGGGGTCGGCCACTTTCCACGGCCGATGCCCAAACATAAACATCGTCTGGAAAAAAGCGATCATCATATACTCGCCCGGCCGCTTCATGATCATCCGCGGAAACAGCACCAGATGATCCGCGGGCACAGCCTCTGCATAGGCCAGCGCACGTCGCAGTGAGTCGGGCTTGAACAGCACGTCCGCATCGGTGAAGAGCAGCCAGTCGCCCGTCGCTTGGTTCGCCGCCGTCCACATCGCATGCGTTTTTCCCAGCCAGCCCGCAGGCAGTTCCCGATGGTGCACCACTCGAACGCTTGGAGAATTCGGGTGCCCCATTTCTCGCGTCTTTTGCGAGAAGTGGGGCCTTGTTGAGATCCTCTCCATAATCTCGCCCGTCGAATCGGTCGATCGGTCATTCACCGCGATCACTTCATAGTTGTCGTAGTCGAGCGCCAGCAGAGTACTCAGCGCTTGCTCAATGGTTTCCTCTTCGTTGCGGGCCGGAACAATAATGGACACGCGAGGATTGCCGGCCGGCGAAACCGGATTCCGATCCCATTCCGGACGGGAAACATCGGCAACGCTAGGCATGCCAAGCGCAGCATCCACAATGCGGGAAACCCAGGCCAGCGCCAGAATTGTTCCCGCAATCCAATGAAGGCAAAACATCCCTTATGTCTTCCCTGCCCCGGCGGACGCGCCGTCAACCGCCACCGACGGCGCAAACTTCATCCCATAAAACAGTATGGCAGACGATATCCCCATCGCGATCACCGGCAGAATAAACGCCGTCTGCAGCGATCGCTTGTCGGCCACCCATCCCATCATGGTCGGGGAAGGCACGTCTCCCAAAATATGGATAATGAAAATATTGACCGCCAGCGCCGTGGCGCGAATGTGCGCCCCCACAGAATTGATGACGGCCGCGTTGAGGGGCGCGGTATTGAACAGGAGAAAAAATGCAGCCACCGCAATCGCCGGAATCATTGCTGGCCCTTTCACAAACAACGCCACAATCATCACCGGCATTCCGAGCAACATGCTGGCCGCCGACACCACATAATAGGAACCCTTCATGCGCGGCAGCAGATAATCCCCCAACCATCCGCCGGCCAGCGCCGCGACAATCCCGTCGACCACAATGATGATGCCGAACGCAAGATTGGCCGACTCCAGAGTGTAGCCTCGCTCGCTGTACAGGAACTTTGGAATCCACACCTGAATCCCACCCAGAGAAAACGTCATGGCCGCCATGCCCAGCGTCGAGGTCAGAAATGCCGGATTGCGCGCCAACCCCAGGATCGTCCCCCGTTCCGGACTTTCTTTCACGGAATCAAACTGCCCACGCTCCGGCTCCTTCAGAAAAAGAACCGCCATGGCCAGCAGGAACCCTGGCGCCGCCGCAATGTAAAACGGAAATCGCCACCCAAAATGCGGCGCCAGATATCCACCCAGCAAATATCCGGCCGCCGAGCCCACCGGAATCGCCAGATAAAATACTCCCAGAATGCGACCGCGCTTTGTCTCCGCGAAAAGGTCCGCGACAAATGTCGGCGCAATTGTGACGAACGTCGCCTCGCCCACGCCCACCAGCGTGTGCCGGATCAGCAGTTCCGTGTAAGTGTGTGTGACCGCGGTGAGCAGGGTCAGACCGCTCCAGAACAGCGCGCCCAGCACGATGATGAGCTTCCGCGAGTACCGATCCGCCAGCGGCCCCACAAACGGCGCCGCCACCATGTAGAAACCCAGAAATGCGCTGGTCAGATATCCGATCTGAGCGTTGGACAGATGAAATTCATCCTGCACCAGCGGCTGCACCGCAAACAGCACGTTGCGGTCCGCATAATTGAGCAGGTTGAGCGCCGTAAGGACGATCAGCGCCGTGCGTGGTTGAAGATCAGTCTGCGCCACAGGTCGAGCGAATATAGCATGCCGTCGAAATCACAGACCATCATCAGGCTGGAAAGATTTTCAGGAGATTGTTAGTCTGAATTTGTTAGGATCAAAAGGATAGCTCGAAAAGGCGCGCCGCACTGGCGGGTTCACCCTGGCGAAATCCTGCGCGAAGAATTCCTCAGGCCACTTGGGATATCCGTTTGCGAATTAGCGAAGCGCCTTCACGTTCCCGCGCCTCGCGCGTCAACGACATCGTACTGGAGCGCCGCGGCATTAGCGCCGATACCGCAGTCCGACTGTCGCGTTTCTTCGGAACCACCGAGCAGTCTGGCTGAACCTGCAGGGGGCTACGAAGTGAGCCGCGTGATTGCTGAGCAAGCCGCAGAGGTTGAGCGTATCCCAGCCGCGAGCTGCGTCCGCATCCCGCTGACACGATGCCTTTACCTTGACGTGCGCTCCTTCGGCCTCGGCCACTTCGCTACAATCGTCGTCGCAATGCCACCCCGCGGGCGAAATTCCCCTTTCACTTCCGCCCACACCGGCTTCGCCCACTTCACGACGTCTTCCAAGACCTGGTTGACCACGTTCTCCTGAAAAATTCCGAGATTGCGGTAGCACTGCAAATACTCCTTCAGCGATTTCAACTCCAGGCAGCTTTTATCCGGCATGTATCGAATCGCCAACACGCCAAAATCGGGCAGCCCGGTCTTCGGACACACCGACGTGAACTCCGGATCGTCCACCACAATCTCGTATCCAGGAAATTGGTTGGGCCAGGTCTCAATCTCGGGAAACTTCGTGTCTAGGCCGGCAGCGGCGTGCTCCGGCGTATAGCGAGGCGATTTAGCCATGTCACTATTGTAGCGTTTGCGCGCTGTAGCATTGCCCAGATCCACTCGAAGCTACGATGAAGCCGATGGGACGCGGCCCGCATCCAATGAGATACCGTGCTTGGAGCGTCACCGTATATCTGTCGCGGCCTCCGGAATGGTAAATTACTACTTACAGTAATTCCTGCCGCACTGTGAAAGACACGACCGGTTGGCATCGACGAACAATTCGAAAACGCCGTCCCGCCGGCGTTGGATTTGGCCCGCGTTCGCACTGCTGGCGGTCTTGGCGCTGCTGTATTCCTATCTGCACCAGACTCCTTTAAAAGTGCGCGCCGCCAGCGTGGAGCGGGGTCCGATTCGCAGCCTGGTCTCCACTAACGGCAAGATTGAGCCGATTCAAAACTTCGAAGCGCATGCTCCCATCTCGACCACGGTAAAACGCCTGCTGGTCAAGGAGGGCGATCACGTGCGCAAGGGCCAACTCCTGCTGCAACTCGACGACGCCGACATCCGCACGCAGGCTGCCCGCGCCCAGGCTCAGGTCAAAACCGCGCAAGCCGACCAATCCGCTCTCCAGAGCGGAGGCACCCAGGAAGAAGTGCTGACCTTAAACTCGCAACTGGTCAAAGCTCGAAGCGCGCGCGATGCCGCCCAGCACAATCTTGATGCCATGCGCCGCCTGCAGCAGGAAGGCGCCGCGTCTCCCGGCGAAGTTCGCCAAGCCGAAGACACTCTGCAACGCTCTCAAGCCGATGTCACCTTGGCCGAGCAAAAGCAGAAAGACCGCTATTCCAAACCCGAAACGGCGCGCATCGACGCCCAAGGGGATGAAGCGCAGGCCGCCTATGATGCCGCCGAAAACGCTCTCCTGAAATCCAGCGTACGCGCCCCGTTCGACGGCATGGTGTATTCCCTTCCCGTCAAGCAAGGAGCCTTCGTCCAGGCGGGCGAATTGCTATTGCAGGAAGCCGATCTCTCCCGCGTGCTGGTTCGCGCCTTCGTCGACGAGCCGGATGTGGGCCGCCTGCAGGTAGGCCAAAAAGTCGAAATCATTTGGGACGCAATCCCCGGTCGCACCTGGACCGGCACAGTGAACACGGTGCCCTCGACGGTGAAGCTGCGCGTCTCCAGAAATGTCGGCGAGGCCACCTGCGTGGTTGACAATCACGATCTGCGCCTGCTGCCCAACGTCAACGTTGGCGTCACCATCGTGGTCGCCGAGCACAGCAATGTCCTCACCCTGCAGCGCGACGCTCTGCGCATCGATGAGAGCAAGCCTTACGTTTATAAAATCGTTGACCGCCACGTGAAGCGCCAGGCCATTGAGTTTTCCTTGCAGAATCTTACCCGCGTCGAGATTACCTCCGGCCTTTCCGAAGGCGACATAGTAGCCTTACCTGCCGAGGAATCCAAACCACTCTTCGATGGTGCTGCCGTCAAGGTTGTTCTCTAGGGCATGCGATGGTCAATGCAGTTCGATTGTCATGCTCTGCTGGAGCGACTGTTGCCGGCAGCATTGCTTGTCGCCACCCTGCTGCAACCAGTGCACGCGGCTACTTCTCCCAAAGAACTTCTCGCCGCTGGTCACGCGGACGAAGCCATTCAGACTTTGCAGCAGCAAATCAGCCACTACCCCACCGACGCCGAATCCTACAACCTGCTCTGCCGCGCCTATTTCATGATTGACGAGTGGGACCGCGGCATCCCCGCCTGCGAACGCGCAAGAAATCTCGATCCTCAGAAGAGCCTCTACTATCTGTGGCTGGGCCGCATCTATGGAGAGAAGGCCGACCGTGCCGGATTTCTTTCCGCCGCAGGCTTGGCTAAAAAAGTCCGACTCTCGTTTGAACGTGCCGTCGAATTGGATCCGAGGAATTGGGAAGCCCGCACCGATCTGGCCGAGTTCTATCTCGAGGCCCCATCCATCGTCGGCGGAGGCCAGGACAAAGCCCGCGCCCAAGCCGGGGCGCTGCTCCCGCTCAATCCCGCGACGGCGCACTGGGTTCTGGCCCGCATTGCGGGAAAAAATAAAGACGACGACGAAGCCGAGCGCGAGTACAGGACAGCTATCGAAGCCAGTCACGGAACGGCACAGGCATGGCTGCACCTGGCCCAATTCCTGGCGCACGCCAACCGACTGGACGAAACGGAGCAAGCGCTCCGCACCATGGAGTCCAGTCCGGTCGACCGACCCGATTCGTTGATGGACGGCGCCAGCCTCCTGCTGCGCATGGGCCGCGACCATGCCCTGGCAGTGCGACTGCTCCGCCGTTATCTTTCATCTCCCGCCGAAGAAGGCCCGGCCTTCAAAGCGCACGACTTCCTGGGCCAGTTACTGGAAAAACAAGGAGACCGCCGCGCTGCCGCCGAACAATACCGCGCAGCCCTGGCCCTCTTTCACGCCTACCCTCGCGCTCAGGAAGACTTGAAGCGGGTCGAACATTGAACTTAACTTGGATCGCGGCCGCCCCCCCCGTCTCGTGATTTTCAAGACGTGGGGATTTTCGTCTTCGTGGTACTTCCGCCCATCTGACATTTAAAATCTCGCTGGCATCCAATTGTTCATGAAATCATTCCTAGATCGCCCGGAAAAGATCAGTCTGAAAGGGACGCAATGAAAACCTTGTGGCGCGGTACGCACACCGCAAAGTGGATTCTGATATTTTTTCTACTCCCCGCCTCGCTGCTGGCCGAACCTGTCTCTCTCAAGCGCATCGTCGAGCTCGCCCTGGCCCACGCCACCGGCGCGGCCATCACCGCCGCTGACGAGTTGCACGCCTCCGCCAGCTATCAATATCTCCGCCACAACTACGTTCCTCAACTTTCCACCGGAGCCGGCCTGGGCTATTCGTATGGATTTCCGCTCGGGCTGGAGGGGTCTGCGCCCGCTCTGTTCAATGTCACCGCACAATCCGCACTCCTCAATCCCGCGTTGCGCGATTTCATTCGCGCCGCGAAAGTCGACTCCTCTGTCGCTTCCTTGAAGAGTAAAGACCAGCGCAACCAAATCATTCAGGACGCTGCCCTCAGCTATGCCGAACTCGCCAAGTGGGAACAGCGCCTGATACGGCTCCAGGAAACCGAGGCCGCCACCGATAAAATGCAAACTGCGGTCGCCGACCGCGTGAAAGAAGGCATCGACAGCGAACTCGAGGGCACCAAGGCTCGCCTCTCCGCCGCGCGCGTGCGCCTTCGCATCACCGAGGCACAAGGCGCAGCCGACGTCCTCCGCGAACACCTCTCCACACTCACGGGGCTTCCCGCCGCCAACCTTCAGACCGACCCCGACTCGATTCCCGCGCCTCCCGCCGCTGCAGCGAACCGGGAGGCCGCGAAAGAAGCTGCCACTTCCAATCCCTCGGTGGAAGCCGCCGTTGAACACGCCCGCGCCCAGTACATGCGGGCTCAGGGAGAACATCGATCTCTGTGGCCGAGCGTCGATTTCGCCGCGCAATACGCCTTGCTCTCTAGGTTCAACAACTACCAGAATTACTACATTCCTTCCCGGCCCTGCACCACATCCCTTGGCGAATTTCTCTGCGTGACGAGCAGCTTTCAGCAGAACAATGCGACTGTCGGCGTCAGTGTCCGATTCCCTCTGTTCAACTCCTCGCAGCGTTCTCGCGCCCAGGCGGCCGACGCCGACGCCCTGAAAGCGACCAAACAAGCGGAAGCAGCTCGGAACCAAGTGTCGGAAGAAACCCTGCGTCTGCAGCGCTCCGTCGCCCAAATGCAAGCCGCGCGCGAAGTTGCCCAACTGGACTACGAAATCGCCGAAAAGAATCTGGCCGCCGTCCAAACGCGCATTGATGCCGGCACCGCCACGCTTCACGATCTAGATGACGCCCGTTCGCAAGCCAGCGAACGCTTCATCGCTCTCCAAGACGTAACCTTCGAACTCGAGCGCAGCCAACTCGGCGTCCTGCGCTCCACCGGAGACCTGGAAAAATGGGCTCTCGGCACGCCCTAAGCCTGCTGAATTAGCACGTAAGGAGATTTGGAAGTGGCGCTCCGAGAACCCAGCGCTGGAGGCGCTTCCGAAAATAGCCCCAGCACTTCGGCGCTGGGCTAAGCCCAAAGAACTCAACCGCGTCCCGGAGGAACGCCTAAAACGCCAGCCCCTACAGCTCCCCCCGCAACGTCTTCACCACTGCGCGAATCGCCTTCTCATTTCGCCGGTACCAGCGCCATTGCCCCTTCTTGGTCGCCTCCACCAGCTCGGCCTTCGTCAGGATGGCCATGTGATGAGAGATAGTCGGCTGCGAAAGCCGGACGCGTGCCTCAATATCCCCCGCGCACAGGCACGGTCCCATCGCGGCCGCTTTGTGCCTCGTTGCCTTAGCTTCGGCTTCGCCTTCCTTGAGAGCTTGCAGTATTCGCCGCCGGGTCGGGTCCGCAATGGCGTGCAGCGCGCGGTCGAGAAATGCTTCGCTGGAAGACATGGATGGACTAGGAATAGCGCGGAAATCGATGGGTGTCAATGTAAGAAATCGTTGATCCTCCGCTCTCCCCGCCTCGTCAGCTGCTTTTCTTCAAGCGGGAACCATCTTCCGGGTTTTGGTGTCCAATCATCACATACATGACGTGTGGGTGCGATGAGTCGTAAGCCCGGTTCATGATTGCGCTATCGCCAAACGGTTCCTCGTCTCTTCGCGAGAGTGAGGTTCAGTGTGAACACTTTTGATTTGGTTGGCACTTCGGCGCCAAGGCCACTTCCCAAATGGCTGCCGCTAGCTGGGGGTCTGGTTGCTGCGGCGGTTGTTGCCTCTTTCGTGTGCCGCTGGCCGCTGGTACATTCGCTTTCACTCGGCGAGCTACTTGGCTCCGCTGTCGAAAACGTCCTGGAGGTTTTCCTAGCAAATGCCGTAACCGCGTGCGCTCTTTGCGCGATCTCGCCACAAACAATCGGACGCGATGCTCGCCGGCTCATCCGGCGAACTTCGCTCGATGCACTCTGGCTTGCTCCTCTGGTCCTTTTCATTCATGAGAATTCCGCCTGGGCAATGGTCATGGCCGCCGTGCTGGTGGCCAGCGCTGTGAATTCATTTCATTTGCTTCACCGCGCGGGCGTGGACCACAGTGAGGAATCTCTGGTTCTGGCCCTGAGAAGCAATCCGTTTAGCCTGACGGGATCGTCGCGCTCCTTTCTGCGGCAAGCCTCCGGAGCCTGCGCGGCGTTGTGCGCTCAAACTGGTGCATTGGCTGCTTTCGCTGGCTACCAGTTCACCGCTGCGATACTGGTGGGCGTTAGCTCTGCCGTCTGGACGTTGTCTTTCACGAAACACGCTCCCTCCGACGGCCGGCCATCCCCGTCCCCATCGCAGTTCTCATTGCGTGCTCTGTTGATCGTAGTGCTGACCGTCGTTTTCACCGCGGCAGGCCTAATCCCATATCTGCAACACACGTACGGTGTCCGGGGATATGGCGTCCTCTCCCGTTATCACTCGCGTCACGCGTTCTCCCACGGGGACCAGCGTGGGCCGGCAGATCGCCAGAAGGCGTCCGACGATTCGCTCGCAGCTCCGAGTGAAGGCAACTCCGGTATCATCCTCTGGCCCAAGAAGCCGACGTACACCAAGCTGGTAGCCCCAGCGCCAGCAATGGCAAACAGCCTACTGACAGGCCACCGCAGTGCAGACCCTTTGGTGATTCCATTCGGCGGCGTTTATTGGTTCTTCAAAGCGCCAGATGCGCATCCTCCGCAGACTTCCCGTCAGGTGCAAGGCAGCCCCGAGGTCCTAGACATTCGTTCCACGGACCGGCGTCCTTTGTCTATGGAGGCCCACGAGAATTTGGGCAGCACGATCGATATGGACTGCTGCAGCCGAATCCAGATAGCGATTCGCAATGCGGATCGCTATCCCGAGACGGTCTCCATGGAGCTCGTCTTGATCAATACCGCTTTGCGCGGAAAACCTTCGCAGTCTCTCGGGAGAATGATGGTCAAGTCGACCCGCCCGTGGACGCTGTATGAAGAGCGACCGCCTACCAGCGAGACACTGAACTTCGTCATCCCGGCGCACGCGTCCATCCGGCGTTTTGATGAAGTGATGGTTGTGTTTCGACTGGATGCAGCCCGGGCGGACGCCGGACCCAAGATCGCAATCGACCGCTTCGTACTCGTTCCCCGAGGTCTGTGAATGGCTTGACCGTCAGCGTTTCAGGAAATTCTTTCCCTTTGCTGGGTCGACAGTTTGGGAACTGAGATCTACTTCTTCAGAATCGGGCTATACCCATCGGCGATCAACCGCGCGCGGATCGCTTCCGCATCTTTAATATCGGGAAACGGCCCTACCTGCACGTGAAACAGCTTGTCTGCCGGGACCGGAGCCGCCACAAACGCCGGATACTCTTTCTTTTTGAGCGCGTCCACCAAAGCATCGCCGTCTTCCTGTTTGCTGACGGCGGCCACCTGTACGAGATATCCCGCCGACGGCAGGGTTGTCGCCGGGTCCGGAGCGTCAGCGGGAGGCGTTTGCGTCGAGGCCGGAGCCGCATCCGCAGGCGGCGCCGCTGCTGGCTCCGTTTTTGCGTCGACCGCCGGGGTCAATTCCGGGTGGGCATCTTTCTGTTCCACCGACTTATAGAACGTCATGGGCGCCGTTGCGGGCGATCCACTGCTCGCCTTGGTCGTGCCTGGAACGAGCTGCGGCGAAGCGGCCGCGCTCGCCGTGGTAATCGCTGGCTCCGACTTCCGTCCCAGCGAATATCCCACCGCGAAGAACAGCGCGCAGACCCCGACCAGGCCGAAGAACAGGACCAACAGCTTGCCCGTTCCCAGTGTAATTTCCGTATCTTGTGTAGTAGCCATAGTTCAACTCCAGGCAAATTTCGGCGCGCGAATTGCTCGCCTGCTTACTTCCTACGGAGTCTTCGACTTTGCCGACCCGTCTCCGCTTCCTAACAGCTTCTGCAGCCCTGAGAAAAAGTCCACCGGCACGGGGAAAATCACAGTCGTATTCTTCTCCACGCCGATCTCGGTCAGAGTCTGCAAATAGCGAAGTTGCACGCTGACCGGCTCAGTTGCCAGCAGATGGGCCGCATCCACCAGTCTCTGCGCCGCCGAAAACTCGCCCTCAGCATGAATAATCTTCGACCGCTTCTCGCGCTCGGCCTCCGCCTGCTTGGCCATGGCGCGCAGCATCGACTCCGGCATGTCCACCTGTTTGACCTCGACGTTAGTAACTTTCACGCCCCAAGGCGAAGTGTGGGTGTCGAGAATGCTCTGCAACCGCAGATTGATTTTTTCCCGGTGCGAAAGCAGTTCGTCAAGTTCCTGCTCGCCCAGCACCGACCGCAGCGTGGTCTGCGCGAATTGCGAAGTCTGATACACGTAATTGGAAACCTCGACCACAGCCTTGTTCGGATCGATCACGCGCAGAAAAATGACGGCGTTCACCTTCAGCGTAACGTTGTCGCGGGTGATGATGTCCTGCGGCGGAACCTCGAGCGCCTCCTGTCGCAGAGACACTCGCACGATGCGGTCAATCGGCGCGAACACCAGAGCCACCCCAGGCCCCTTCGCCGTGGCCAGTAACCGCCCCAGGCGAAAGATCACGCCGCGCTCATACTCCGCCAGAATCTTGATAGAACTGAGAATGTAGATGACAATAACAACGATGGCAATCGTGCCAAATCCAAAGCCAAAAGACTCCACAGACGCCTCCGCCCCCGGAGTGCAAAACACTCCTACCGCGGATTGTATAGCAGCCAGAAGAAGCCGGCGCGCAAATCGCGAGTACGAAAGTTACCTGCCCTGATGCGCGATACCAGCCTTGAAACCCTACCCCTGAGGAGAGCCGCAAAGCGGCGAAAGAATGCAGCCCACACCGCAAGCTGTGGGTCGCCAGTGAACGATGAATAAAGCCCCGATGGGCGAAAGAAAAAACGCGACCCGGCTCCGTAGGCCGGAATTCTAACGGAAAATACTTCACTGCTGCCTGCCGGAAACGGACGAGCCCTACCGCGCCGCCTTCGCCACCTGAATCCGGCTCGCATCCACCGGGATAGCCCGCTGAATTTCCATCTCGATCGAAGTCCCCACTCCCAGCTTCACATCCGGACCGTGCTTCAACAGCGCCCACGCAACTCCGCCCGCCAG